>Ga0070705_100001700_pt1 | contig 11474 bp, 9 predicted proteins | sample KBSK5253metaG_FD_65455 | JGI IMG/M metagenome (GOLD analysis project Ga0070705, IMG submission 65455) | Corn, switchgrass and miscanthus rhizosphere microbial communities from Kellogg Biological Station, Michigan, USA - KBS K5-25-3 metaG | ecosystem: Host-associated > Plants > Roots >... | reverse complement strand
CTGGGCCTGGACGCCGCGGGCCACCAGGTCCCGACCTCCGCCCGACATCGAGGCGCAGGCCACCACGATCATCGAGACGATCAGCGATAGGGCGAGCGTCGTTGCGGCGCGTTTCATGGTGGTCCCCTCCGGAGGGTGAATGGTTGCGGCAGTATAACCGAGCTCCGCCGCGAAGGTTCCGCGCCGGCCCTCCGGTCCTCATGCCGAGGCGGGATGATTGGGATAGGATAGGCAGCCGATGACGGCCACCGGGGTCCGCGGCGGCGGGAGGGCCATGGCGCAGGCGGGACCGGTCCGCGGTGGCGTGTCCCGGCGGCGCGTGCTCGCGCTGGCCCCCGGCCTGGCCGCGCTCTTCGCCTCGCGCGCATGGGCCCAGCGCCCCGCCACGGCCACCCCGGGCCGGATCGGCTGGGTGTCCTACATCGGCCGGCCGGACGTGGGGCTCGACCGGCTGCGTGTCGGGCTCGTCGAGCTCGGTCACGCCGAGGGCAAGACCTTCGTGGTGAGCCCGCGCTTCGCGAACGGTGACTTCACGAAGATCCCCGCACTGGTGGACGAGCTCCTGGCCGAGCGCCTCGACGTGCTGGCCTCGCGCGGCCCGACCGTCGGCTATCTGAAGGGCGCCGCCGCGAAGGTGCCGGTGGTGTTCGCCTACAGCGGCGATCCGGTGGCGGCCGGGTTCGCGGACAGCCTGGGCCGCCCGGGGCGCAACATGACCGGCATCACGTTCATGGCGCTGGAGCTGTCGGCCAAGCGGGTCGAGGTGCTCAAGGAGCTGGTGCCGCAGGCCACCCGGATGGCCCTGCTCTCGAATCCCGAGCACGCGGGCGAGCTCGCCGAGTACCGGGTGACCGAGGAGGCCGCTCGCCGGGTGGGCGCGACCATCACGCGCCATCTGGCCCGGACGCCGGCGGACCTGACCCGCGTGCTGGGCGAGATCCGGGCCAGTCGGCCGGACGCCATGCTGGTGTTCCCGGACTCGCTCACCCTCGCGCGCCGGCAGGAGATCGCGGACTTCGCGACCCACGCGCGGATCCCGGCCCTGTTCGGCTGGGACGAGTTCACCGACGTGGGCGGGCTCGCAAGCTATGGAGCCGGGGTGTTCGAGAGCTTCAAGGGCATGGCCACGTTCGTGGACAAGATCCTGAAAGGAGCCGATGCGAGCCGGCTGCCGATCGAGCAGGTGAGCCGGATCTCGCTGCGGATCAACGCGGGGACCGCGCGGCGCATGGGGCTGACCGTGCCGCAGGCCCTGCTGGTCCGGGCGGACCGCGTCATCGAATAGCTGCGGAACAGAACGGTCAGGAGAGAGGCATGAGCGAGCGAGAGCTGACGTACGGCGAGGCGGTCAAGGAAGCCATCGCGGAGGAGATGCGGCGCGACCCGCGCGTGTTCCTCATCGGGGAGGACGTGGCCGAGGCCGGCCATCCGTTCAAGACCCTGGTGGGGCTGGTGCAGGAGTTCGGCACCGACCGCGTGATCGACACCCCGATCTCGGAGCCGGGCTACGCGGGCATCGGGGTGGGCGCGGCCATGACCGGCATGCGACCGGTGGTGGACGTGATGTTCGGCGATTTCATCACCCTCACCATGGACCAGATGGTCAACCAGGCCGCGAAGGCCCACTACATGTCGGGCGGCAAGATCAAGGTGCCGATCGTCTTCCGCACCACGCTCGGGGCCACCCGCCGCTCCGCCGCGCAGCACTCGCAGTCGCTCCACGCGTGGGTGAGCCACGTGCCCGGCCTCAAGGTGGCGCTGCCCTCCGGGCCCTACGAGGCCAAGGGGCTCATGAAGACCGCCATCCGCGACGACAGCCCGGTGGTGATCTTCGAGGACAAGATGATGTACCGGGTGAAGGGCCCGGTGCCCGAGGGCGACTACACGATCCCGTTCGGGGTCGCGGAGGTGAAGCGCGCGGGCCGCGACGTCACGATCGTGGCCACCAGCAGCATGGTCCCGGTGTCTCTGGGGGCCGCAAAGCTTCTGGAGGATGTCGGGATCAGCGCGGAGGTGATCGATCCGCGCACCACGTGGCCGCTCGACAAGCAGGCCCTGATCGACTCGGCGAGGAAGACCTCTCGCGCGCTGGTGGTGGACGAGGGCTACGAGCGCTACGGGGTGACCGCCGAGATCGCCTCCGTGATCGGAGAAGGCGCCTTCTACTACTTGGATGCTCCGGTCAAGCGTATGGGTGCCATGGACGTGCCGGTGCCGTTCTCACCGGTGCTCGAGGACCTCACGGTCCCGTCGGAGCAGACCGTCTTCGAGGCCGCGAGGGCGTTGTGTCGCCGCTGATCCCCCTCTCCCCTCCGGGCACGACGATCTCCACCCTCTCCCCTCCGGGGAGAGGGCAGGGTGAGGGGCGAGCCTAGACCGATGCCCGCCAACGTCATCATGCCGGCGCTGGAGCTGGCGCAGGAGACCGGCAAGCTCCTGCGCTGGATCAAGGCGCCCGGCGACATGGTCCGCAAGGGCGAGCCGATCGCCGAGATCGAGACCGACAAGGTCACGGTCGAGCTGGAGGCCCCCGCCTCCGGCATCCTGCAAGACGTCACCGCGCAAGAAGGAGACGTGGTCCCGGTCGGCCACACCATCGCCATCATCGCCGACTCCGCCTCTCCCACCCTCTCCCCTCAGGGGGGCCGTTCCGGCACCCGCGCCCCTCAGGGGAGCGGCGCCGTTCCCACCCTCTCCCCTCAGGGGAGCGGCGCCGTTCCCACCCTCTCCCCTCAGGGGAGAGGGCAGGGTGAGGGGCCCACGTCTGACCGCATCAAGGCCTCCCCACTCGCCCGCAAAGTCGCCGAGGCGCACAACGTCGACCTCGCGCACGTCCGCACCGCGAGCGGCAAGATCGAGAAGGCCGACGTCCTCGCGTACGTGGAGAGCCGGCGGACCGTCGCCACGGCGGGCAACGGCGGGCCGGGGACGATCGTCGCGGCGTCGCCCAAGGCGCGGCGGTTCGCCGCGGAGCGCGGGATCGATCTGCGCGCGCTGAAGGGATCGGGGCCCGAGGGGGCGGTGCTGGCGATGGATGTGCCGGCGGCGGCGGAGCCCACTGGCACCGCGCCCCTCACCTCCGCGCCCCTCACCTCCAAGCCCCTCACCTCCAAGCCCCTCACCTCCAAGCCCCTCACCCTGCCCTCTCCCCAGAGGGGAGAGGGTGTCGCCGCGGGAGAGGGGGGCGGGATTCCTCGGAGGGGAGTGGAGGACGCTGCGTCCCAGGAGAAGGTGGGAACGGTGTGGCGGGTGATGGCGGAGCGGATGGCCGCGTCGTGGACCAGCGCGCCGCACTTCTTCCTGGTGCGCGAGGTCGCCGTCGCGCGGCTCGGGGCGTGGCTCGACAAGGCGCGCGCCCAGACCGGCGTTCGCATCACGTACACGGACCTCCTGATCAAGCTGGTGGCGGCGGCCATCGTGCAGCATCCGCGCGTGGCGGTCTCGTGGAGGGACGGCGTGATCGAGCGGCACCCGGACGTCAACGTGGGCCTCGCGGTCGCGCTGGAGGACGGACTCGTGGTGCCGGTGATCCACCGGGCCGACACCCTCGGCCTCAAGGAGATCGCGGCGCGGCGCGAGGACCTGGTGGCGCGCGCGCAGGCCGGCAAGCTGCGGCCGGCCGATATCCAGGGCGGCGTCTTCACGATCAGCAACCTCGGCATGTACGGCGTGGACGCGTTCAGCGCCATCGTCAACCCGCCCCAGGCCGCGATCCTGGCCGTGGGGCGCATCACCGATCGCGTGATCCCCGTGGACGGCAAGCCCGCGGTGCAGCCGACGATGGTGCTCACCCTCTCCTGCGACCATCGGGCTCTCGACGGCGCTCGCGGCGCCCGCTTCCTGGGCGCGCTCGCGGACCTGATCGAGGAGCCCCTGACCCTGCTCGTCTGAGGACCCTTGCCATGGCGTTCACCGACCGTTACGGCCTGACCGTCACCACCGACTCGTCCGTCGCCTTCGAGCGCTTCCAGGACGGCATGGACCACCTGCTGGCCTATGGCCCCGAGGGCGAGACGCGGCTCGCCCAGGCGGTGGAGGCCGACCCCGGCCTCGCGGTGGCGCACACCGGCCGGGCCTTGCTGGCCCTCGTCGCGGGCGACGCCGCCGCCGCGCGCGCCGCGATGGCCCGCGCGCGGGAGACGGTGGGCGGCGCGTCGAGGCGTGAGCGCCAGCACGTGGAGGCCCTCGACGCCTTCGTGGGCGGCGAGAGCGCGCGGGGCTTCGCGCTGGCCGACGAGCACGTGAAGGATTTCCCGCGCGACGCGGTGCTGGTGAACCAGGTGAGCAGCGCGATCGCCCTGGCCGGCGCCGCCGACCGAGAGGAGTATCGGGTCGCGTTCATGGAGCGCCTGGCCCCCGCCTACGGTGACGACTGGTGGTACCAGTCCGCGCTCGCCTTCACCTATCACGAGGTGGACCGCTTCGACGAGTCGCGCCGGCTCTCGGAGGCTTCCCTGCAGAAGTACCCTCGGAACGCTCACGCGGCGCACAACCTCGCCCACATCTCGCTCGAGACCCTCGACTGCGAGGCGGGCGCCGCCTTCCTCGACGAGTGGATGGCGGGCTACGACCGGCGCGCCTCGTTCCACTGCCACATGGCCTGGCACCAGGCGATGTTCGCGCTGCACGCCGGCCGCCACGCGCACGCGATGGAGATCTTCGAGCGCGAGATCCTGCCCTCGAGCAACCCCCGCTCGGCCATGACCGACGGCACCGCGCTGCTCTGGCGGTTGAAGCTCGACGCGGAGGGGGGCGCGCTGCCGTGGCGCGCCCTCGCCGACCTGGCCGAGAAGGTCTCGCGTCCCGGCTTCCTCTTCGGCGAGGTGCACGCCGCCTTCGCCTACGCGGCGTGCGGCGACCAGGCCGCGCTGGACCGGCAGGCGGACGGCCTCCGCGCGCTCGGAGCCAAGGGCCACCCGATCGCGGCCCGCGTGGTGCTGCCCCTCGTGCTGGGCACCGCCGCCTTCGCGGCGGGCGACCACGCGGGTGCCCTGCGCCACTTCGAGCCGGTCGAGGCCGAGATGCACCGCATCGGGGGCAGCCACGCCCAGTGGGAGATCTACGAGGAGACGATGGTGCAGTGCTACCTGGCGCTCCAGCGGTGGGACGACGCCACCCGCCTGATCTCTCGCCGCCTCGCCCGCCGTGCCTCGCCGCGCGACCAGCAGTGGCTCTCGCGCGCCAGCCAGCGCGGTAACTAGTTGCCCGCGGGCGCATGATGATCCGGGAGGCGGGCACATGGCCAAGCTGACGCTCAAGGTGAACGGGACGGCCCGGGAGGTCGAGACCGACGATCCCGACACCCCGCTGCTGTACGTGCTGCGGAACGATCTGGCCCTGACCGGCACCCACTTCGGCTGCGGGCTGGCCCAGTGCGGGGCGTGCACGGTGCTGGTGGACGGTCGCGCGGTGCGCTCCTGCATCGCACCCGCCCGCTCGGTGGCCGGCTCCGAGGTGGTCACGATCGAGGGGCTCGGCTCGCCGGAGCGTCCCGATCCATTGCAGGCCGCGTTCATCGCCGAGCAGGCCGCCCAGTGCGGCTACTGCACCGCGGGCATGGTGATGAGCGCGCGCGCCCTCCTCGCCCGGACGCCGCGCCCCACCGAGCCGCAGGTGCGCGAGGCGCTGGCCGGCAACCTCTGCCGCTGCGGCAGCCACGCGCGGGTCATTCGCGCGGTGCTGCGGGCATCGGGCCGCACGCCGGGAGCGCGCTGAGATGGCGGCCCGGCTCTCGCGCCGCGCCTTCCTCGCCACCGGCCTCGCGGCGGGCGGAGCCCTCATCGTCCGCCTGGGCGGCGACGGGCTCGGCGCGGTCGCGCCCGCGCACGCCCAGTCGATCCCCGACGCGGACCGCTTCCTCGGCAAGTCGCTGACCCCCGACGCGGTCGACTCCTACCTCGCGGTGCGGGGCGACGGCACCGTCACGATCTTCGTGGGCCGGGTGGACCTCGGCACCGGCTCTCGCATCGCCATCCGCCAGATGGTGGGCGAGGAGCTCGATCTGGCGCCGGATCGCATCGCGATGATCGAGGGCGACACCGCGCTCACGCCGAACCAGGGCGGCACCGGCGGCAGCTACGGCGTGGCCCGGGGCGGCGTCCAGATCCGTCGCGCCGCCGCCACCGCGCGGCAGGCCCTGCTGGGCATGGCCGCGACGCGCCTTGGACGGCCCGCCGCCGAGCTGGAGCTGGCGGACGGGGTGGTGCGCGCCAGGGATGGAGCCGGCTCGGTGGCTTTCGGCGAGCTGATCGGCGGTCGCACCTTCGATCTGAAGATCGACGCGCAGGCCCCGCTCAAGCCGCACGACCGCTTCCGCTTCATCGGCCAGTCGCTCCCCCGGCCCGACGTGCCGGAGAAGGTGACCGGCCACCATCGCTACCTGCAAGACCTGGTGCTGCCGAGCATGCTGCACGCGCGCGTCATCCACCCGCCCGCGCTCGGGGCCACGCTCGAGAGCGTGGACGAGTCGTCGATCGCCGGCGTCGGCGGCGCACGCGTGGTGCGCGTCCAGAGCTTCCTGGCGGTGGTGGCGGAGCGCGAGTGGGATGCGCTCCGGGCCGCGCGGGCGATCAAGGCCCAGTGGAGCGGGGGCCCCGGCCTCACCGACCACGCGCACGAGTTCGACCTGATGCGCGCCGGCAAGATCGAGCGCGACCAGGAGGTGGCCAAGCGCGGCGATCTCTCCGGGCTCACCGCGCCGCCCGCCGGCACGCGCACCCTCAGCGCCTCCTACCGGTGGCCCATGCAGACCCACGGCTCGATCGGCCCCTCGTGCGGGGTGGCCGACGTGCGCGCGGATCGCGTCACCGTGTGGAGCTCGTCGCAGAACGTGCACGGGCTGCAGAACACGTTCGCGCGCGTGCTCGGGGTCGACCGGGCGAAGGTGCGCGTCATCTACCTGGACGGGGCGGGCTCCTACGGGGCCAACGGCGCGGACGACGCGGCGCTGGAGGCGCTGCTGCTCTCCCGCGCGGTGGGACGGCCGGTGCGCGTGCAGTGGAGCCGCCAGGAGGAGCACGGGCTCGATCCCAAGGGCCCGGCCCAGATGCTGGACCTGCGCGCCGCCGTCGACAAGGACGGCGAGATCGCGGCGTGGGAGACGCAGGCGTGGCTGCCCATCGCCACCGCCAACCTCCCCAACATCCCGCTGATCTCGCTGGACTCGGCGGGGATCGCGCAGACCCAGGGCCGCTCCACCGGGCTCATCTACCAGAACATCGACCCGCCCTACACGATGGCGAACCTGAACGCGGTCGTGCACTGGGTGGCCGACGCGCCGCTCCGCACCTCGCCGCTGCGGGCGCCGGGCAAGATCGCCAACACCTTCGCGGTGGAGTCGTTCACCGACGAGATCGCGGCGCTGACCCGCGTGGACCCGCTCGAGTTCCGCCTGAGACGCCTGACCAACCCACGTGGCATCGAGGTGCTGCGGAAGGTGGCCGCGCGCATGGGGTGGCAGCCGCGCCCGTCGCCCAGACGGGTGGACCGCCGCGCCGCGGCGGTGATGACCGGGCGCGGGCTCGCCTACGTGCACTACAAGCACGAGGAGACCATCGTGGCCATGGGGATGGAGGTCGCGGTGGAGCGCGCCACCGGCAGGATCCGCGTGACCCGGGTGGTGGCCGCGCAGGACTGCGGGCTCGTGATCAATCCCGACTGCGTGCGGGCGCAGCTCGAGGGCAACATCCTGCAGACGCTGTCGCGCGCGCTCCACGAGGAGATCGCCTACGACCGTGACCGGGTGACCACGGTGGACTGGGCGAGCTACCCGATCCTCACGTTCCCGGAGGTGCCGAGGCTCGAGCTGGAGGTGATCCAGCGGCTGGACCAGCCGCCCCTCGGCGCGGGCGAGGCCGCGTCCACGCCCGTCGGTGCGGCGCTGGCCAACGCGGTGTTCGACGCGACGGGCGTGCGTCTCCGCACGATCCCGTTCCGCCCGGAGCGAGTGAAGGCGGCGCTGGCGGGACCGGGCGGCGCGGGGCGGGGATGACGGCGGCCGCCATCGAGGTCCGCCCGCTCGGCCCGCAGATCGGCGTCGAGATCCGCGGCGTGGACCTGCGCCGGCTCGACGACGCCGGCTTCGCCCGGATCTACCGGGCGTGGCTCGACCACAACGTGGCGGTGGTGCCGGAGCAGACGCTCGAGATCGACGACTTCCTGGCCTACAGCCGGCGCTTCGGCGAGGTCGTGCCGCATCCCTCGAAGATGACGCGGCATCCGGAGCGGCCCGAGATCACGCTGCTCGGCGCGAACAAGTTCGGCGCCGATGGGACGCTCGACCTGGCGATCTACCGCCGCGGCGCGGAGGGCTGGCACACCGACGGCGCCTACGACGCCGAGCCCTTCAAGGCCACCCAGCTCTACGCGCTCGCGGTGCCGAGCCGTGGCGGCGACACTCACTTCGCCAGCATGTACGCGGCGTACGACGCGTTGCCCGCGCGGCTCAAGGAGCGCCTGGAGGGGCGCACGGGCGCCTTCACCTACGGCGGGCGCAAGAAGGCGACGGCGCTGCTGAACCCGGAGGACCGCGACTGGATCCCGGTCCGCCACCCGATCGTCCGCCCGCATCCGGAGACGGGCCGCCGGGGCCTCTACTTCGATCCGGGCAAGATCCTCTCCATCGACGGGCTCGAGCCGGCGGAGAGCGACGCGTTGATCGACGAGCTGACCGAGCGCATGATCCGGCCCGAGGGCTGCTATACGCACAAGTGGCGGAAGGGCGACGTGGTGATCTGGGACAACCGGTGCTCGTACCACAAGGCGGCGGGCGACTATCCGCCGGAAGAAGACCGGATCCACTGGCGGGTCTCGATCAAGGAGCGGACATGAACGACGTGGTGCGGCCATGAACGTCGTGGCGCGGATGGTCACGCAGGAGCAGGACGGCATTCCGGGGTACATGGCGCATCCCGACGCGCCGGGCAAGCGGCCGGGCATCCTGATGGTCCACCACGCCCACGGGGTGACCGCGGACTACAAGATCGACGCCTATCGGCTGGCGTGCCTCGGCTTCGACGTGCTCGCCCCCGATCTCTTCAACATGTTCGGCATCGCGGGCACCACCCACATCGGCATGGGCGCGGATCTGCAGGCCAAGCACGGCGACGACGAGTTCCTGGGCAAGATTGACGAGGCCTGGCGCTACCTGATCGACCGCATGGGGACCGACCCGGCGCGCACCGGCTGCATCGGCCACTGCATGGGCGGGCGCCTGCTGATCCCGTTCGCGGCCGATCACCCGTCGGTGAAGGCCATCGTGCTCTACTACCCCTCGGTGCGCGACGAGCCCGAGACCGGGCACCGCCCACGGCACGCCTTCCACCTCGCGAAGACGCTCCAGTGCGCGAGCCTCGTGTTCGCGGCCGGCCAGGACTACATCGCCACGCCGGCCATCCAGGGCCCGCTCTGGCAGGCCTTCCTCGCCAACGGCAAGCTCGTGGAGTGGCACTTCTTCTCCGACGCCCAGCACGGCTTCCGGCATCCCGACAACCCGGGCTTCCAGCCCTACTACGCCGACCTCACGTGGCCACTGACCACCGGCTTCCTGCAGCGCACCGTCTGATCCCGAGAGGAGAGATCTGACATGAGCGACCCCAAGCAGAAGTTCAGCGCCAGCTACGCCAAGGACGCCGTCTACCAGCCCGGCCTCCGCAGCTTCATGGAGTACCGCGACCTCGGCATCGCGGACGCCACCCACGGCAAGATGCGCGCCCACATCGTCCGCGTGAAGCAGGGCGGCGACACCCACGACCTGCACACCACCGGGCTCCACCGGCACGAGTGCGACTTCCAGATGTTCTACGTGCTCAAGGGCACGATCAAGTTCGTCTACGAGGGCGTCGGCGAGCGCACCTTCGGACCGGGCGACTGCGTGCTGCAGCCCGCGGGCATCGTGCACAACGAGCTCGAGTGCACCGACGACCTCGAAATTCTGGAGATCTACTCGCCGGCGGTGCACCCCACCGTGAAGGTGGACAAGATGCCGGAGGCCGCGGCGGCCACCCGCTGAGGGAGCTCGTGACGTCGGAGCATCCCCGCTCGCTGTGGGCGGCTACCGGCACGCCGGCGGCCGCCCACGCGCCGCTCCGCGGAGAGGAGCGGGCCGACGTCTGCGTCATCGGGGGGGGATTCACCGGGCTCTCGGCGGCGCTCCACGCCGCCGAGGGGGGCGCGTCCGTGGCGCTGCTCGAGGCCGGCCTGGTCGGCTCGGGCGCGTCCGGGCGCAACGGAGGCCAGGTGATTCCCGGACTGAAGCTCGATCCGCGCGAGCTCGCGGCGACGTTCGGGACGGAGCGGGGCGCGCGGCTGACCGAGCTGGTCGGCGGCGCGGCGGACCTCGTCTTCGACCTCGTGCGGCGTCACCGCATCGAGTGCGATGCGCGTCAGGACGGCTGGCTCAAGGCCTGCCATTCCCGGGCGGCGCTGCGGGCTGCCATCCTGACCGCCCAGGACTGGGGCCGGTGCGGCGCGCCGGTCGAGGAGGTCGATCGCGTCCGGATCGCCGAGCTCACCGGGACCGATGCCTACCTCGGCGGCTTCGTCGATCACCGGGGCGGGGTCGTGCAGCCGCTCAGCTACACCCGCGGACTCGCCCGCGCCGCCCGGCAGGCGGGGGCGCGCGTTCACGAGCGGTCGCCGGCGAGGACGCCGCGGCGTGACGGCGACGCGTGGGTGGTGTCCACCCCGAGCGGCTCCGTGCGAGCGGCCCGGGTGATCATCGGGACCAACGGCTACACGGACCTCGTGGGAGCGCACGGCCCGTGGCCGAGACTCGCCCGCACCGTGATCCCCGTCTACAGCTACATCGCGGCGACGCGGCCTCTCTCCGACGATCTGCGCCAGACGATCCTTCCCAAGGGGCAGGCGGTATCCGATTCGCGGCGGCTCCTCCGGTACTTCCGGCTCGACGCGGCCGGGCGCATGGTGATGGGTGGCCGTGGGGCCATGCGCGAGTCGGCCGACCGGTCCGACTACGCGACCATCATCGGCAGCGCGCTCGAGCTCTATCCCGCGCTGCGCGCGTGCGAGTGGGAGTTCGTCTGGGGCGGCAAGGTCGCGGTCACGCTGGACCACCTGCCGCATCTGCACGAGCTGGCCCCGGGCGTTCACGCCGCCCTCGGCTACAACGGGCGCGGGGTGGCGATGGCGACGGTCATGGGGAAGGTGCTGGCCGACCGCGTGCTCGGCCGCGGCGCGCCGGTCTTCCCCGAGAGCCCGCTCCGGCCGGTGCCGTTGCACCGCTGGCGCCGGCCGTTCTTCGAGCTCATCGTGGCGTGGAAGCGGGCCCTCGATCGCCTCGAGGGCATCTCTCGTCGACCCCGGCCTCTTCGCCGCCATGCCGAGGATGGAGACAACCGTCTGGTCGTCGGCAAGCACGAGGGGCTGGTGGCCGCGATGGCCGACGGCTACCACCGGGTGAGCGGCAAGGTGGGCGTGGTCATCGCGCACGTGATGGGCGGCTCCTACCAGCTCGC
>Ga0070705_100001699_pt1 | contig 11485 bp, 3 predicted proteins | sample KBSK5253metaG_FD_65455 | JGI IMG/M metagenome (GOLD analysis project Ga0070705, IMG submission 65455) | Corn, switchgrass and miscanthus rhizosphere microbial communities from Kellogg Biological Station, Michigan, USA - KBS K5-25-3 metaG | ecosystem: Host-associated > Plants > Roots >... | reverse complement strand
ACGGGCGTGCCGGGCCCGATCGCGGCCACGCCCCCCGGTGCGGTGCCGGAACCGCGTTCCCGTTCCACGATCGCCGTCCTCGGCGGACGCGTGCTGGCCAGCCTGCGGGATCCGGCCACCGCGCTCCCGCTCCTGCTGATCGCGGCCCTGGCCGCCCGCGTCGTCTGGCTCGACTTCCCGAAGGGCTCGCTGATCTTCGACGAGTCGTACTACATCAACGCCGCTCGCATCCTGCTCGGCTGGACGGTCGAACCGGGCGCGCACTACGCCGGCTCGCCCGTCGGGCTCGATCCGAACATGGAGCATCCGCCGCTCGGCAAGCTCATCCTCGCCCTCTCGATGCTCGTCTTCGGCGACAACGGCATCGGCTGGCGGATCCCGAGCGTCATCGCCGGGATGACGGCGCTCGGCGCCGTCTACCTCATCGTCCGCGCCGCCGGGGAGACCGTGTGGCTGGCGATCCTCGCGGTGGCGTTCCTGGCATTCGACAACCTGACCCTCGTCCATGGCCGGATCGGAACGCTGGACATGCTGGTGCTCGCCCCGATGCTCGTCGGGGCCTGGCTCGCTCTCCGCGAGCGCTGGGTCCTCGCCGGGATCTTCCTCGCCGTCGCGTTGCTCGTGAAGCTGACGGCGATCTTCGGGTTGCTCGCGATCCTCACGATCCTCGCCATCCGGATCGTCGCCGGCTGGAGAGCGGACCGCCGCGTCCGCGTCGCCGATGTCCGTGCCGGGATCACCGTCGTGGTCGTGTCGGCCGGGCTCTTCCTGGCCGGTCTGTGGGCCCTCGACGCCCGGTACTCCACGTACGCGTCACCGATCGATCACATCGCCCACATGGTCGACTACGGGGCCAAGCTGCGGTCCCCGGTGGACCGTGCCGGCATCTGCGCGACGAACGACAGCGCGCCGTGGGAGTGGCCGTTCAACGAGTGCCAGATCACGTACCTGCGCGTGGACGTCACGACCCGCGTGGGCGAAAAGGTCGTCTCGAAGGTCCCGTCGATCGACTTCCGCGGCGCCCTCAATCCGCTGCTCGCGGGCGCGATCCCCCTGGCGTTCCTCTTCACCGGCTGGCTGGCCTGGCGAGGCCGGCATCGGCTCGCCGGCTGGGCCGTGATCTGGGCGGGGGCGAATTACCTGCCGTACGTCGTCCTGTCCATCGTCAACCACCGGATCACGTACATCTACTACTTCCTCCAGGTCATACCCGCGATCGCGATCGCGGTGACGATCCTGCTGCTCAGGAGCAGCCTGCCGCGCTTCGTCGCGGTCGGGTTCATCGTCGCGTACGCGGTCGGGTTCGCCGCCTACTTCCCGTTCCGGACGATCCCCTGAATCGAAGAACCGGGATGCGGCGTTGGCCGCATCCCGGTTCTGGTCTCGGGGACCCTGGTTGGGCTACCGACGATTGATGGCGTCCTTCGGCTGAAGCAGGAGGATCACCGCCAGGATCATCGCCAGGCCCAGGAGCACGATCCGCAGGCCGCTGTCCGGGCTACCGGTCGTGGCCGCCATGACGGTGTCGGTCGGAGGAGGCGTCGTCCCGGGTGTCCCGGTCTCGCCGAGCTCGCCGCTGCTCGAGGTCTGGGTGGTCTCGGTCACGGTCCCGGTGGTCTCGGTCGAGGTCTCGGTCCCGGTCGACGTCTCGGTCGAGGTCGCGGTCGAGGTCTCGGTCCCGGTCGACGTCTCGGTGGACGTCTCCGTGCCCGTGCTCGTCGAGGTCTCGGTTCCGGTCGAGGTCGAGGTCTCCGTGCCGGTGCTCGTGGAGGTCTCGGTGCCCGTGCTGGTCGAGGTCTCGGTGCCCGTGCTCGTCGAAGTCTCGGTCCCGGTCGACGTCTCGGTCGAGGTCTCCGTCGAGGTTTCGGTGGAGGTCTCGGTTCCGGTCGAGGTCGAGGTCTCGGTCGACGTCGTCGTCGTCGTGGTGGTCGAGTCGGAGCAGTTCAGCGAGTTCGACTTCGACGAATACGTCTGGTCGCCTTCCACCGACGAGGCGAAGACGATCAGGACGCCGCCCTTCGACGCGGTGAATGGCGAGGTGATCGGGATCGAGAAGCTGACCGGGCTGGTCTTGCCGTCGAGATCGATCGTGAGCTCGTTGTCCTGGACGTTTCCGGCCGGAGCGGCGTTGGAGCCGTTGTTGGCCGCGAGATAGACGACCACGTGATCGCCGGCACTGGCGCCCGAGAAGGTGAAGCTGCCGCTGAAGGAGTTCACCGAGTCGCCGTCACAGTCGATCGTTGCCGTCCCCATCGTGAGGGTCAGCCCGGCCGACGAGGTGTGGCCGCTGTTCGGGACGAAGTCCGGCGAGCCCGGCTCGGTCGAATCGGCGGAGACGCCGCCGGCGGCCGGCCCGATCAGGGCGGCGCCGGCAAGACCGGCGACGACGAGCCACGAGAGGGGTCGCGCGAGTCGCGACCGGCGTCGAGTAAGAGAGGTCTGCATCGATGAGGTCCCCGAGCTGGATGAGTCATGCCGAATTTCGGCTTCGCAATCCTATTCGGCGGGGTGGTACTCGTCTAGGACTTTTGTGTTGCAAGACTCCACCGGACATCACAAATCCGCGCGGAGGCCGCGAGTTTCGTTGCGAGACGTCACCGAAACGGTCCTAGGCGGCCCAGGACCATCGGGCCGGACCAGCGAAGAAACGAACGAGGCGTCCCGGAATGGGACGCCTCGTTCGGGTCTCGGGGACCCAGCTTCGGTTCGACGGGATCGTTCGGAGCTCAGCCGAGGCGATCCCGTCCGCGGACCCGCTCCGGGGTCGGGGTCACGAACCCGATCCCGAGAGTGAGGCCGGCGATGACGAGGAGGATGAGCATCAGGACGAAGCCTGGATTGCCCGGGGCCTCCTCGGCGCTGATCGTGCTGGTGAGCGGCGGCGTCGCCGTCGCTGCGGCCGGGGGCGGGAGGACCGCCACCGACGCGGTGTCGCTGTCGGGCTGCGTCTCGTCGGAGTCGATCGAGGCGACGTTGACCAGCGGCTGCTCGAGGTCCGGCGCCGTCGAGAGGACCTTGACGTCGTACGTCACGGTTCCCTTCGCCGGATCCGGAAGCACGCCCTTGGCCTCCCAGATGATCGTCCGCGACCCCTCGTCGTAGGTCCCGTCGTTGAAGTCGGCGTTGCCGCTGGCGGAGCCGTCGACGTACGCGAGGCCTTCCGGCAGGACGTCGGTGATCACGGCGTTCGTGAGTGGACCGGCGCCCGAGTACTTCAGGCTGTAGTGGAGGGTGTCACCGATCTTCGCGGCCGGCACCCCGAGGTCCGGATCCGTCCCGTTGGTGTTCCCGGTGAACGACTTGTCGATGACGAGCGCCGACGAGCACGTCACGGTGATCGAGGCGCCGTCGCTGTTGTTGTCGAGGACGTCCGACGGCTCGTTCGAGCTCACCGCCGAGGCGGTGTTGTCGAGCAGTCCGCAGTCGTCGGTTTCCGACGCTGGCGTGTCGGTGTTCGCGGTGAGGGTGATCACGACCGGATCGGAGCCGGCCGCGAGGTCACCCAGGTTGCAGGTCAGTGTGGCGCCGGCGATCGAGCAGTCGGCGTTGTCGACGCTCCAATCGAGGCCGCCGGGAAGGTCATCGGTGACGACGACGTCGCGCGCGTCGCCCGCGCCGACGTTGCTGACCGTGATCGTGAACACGGCGTCCTGGCCGACCCGGATGACTCCGGTCTCCGCCGACTTGACGACGGCGATGTCTGGGCACACGACGTCGACGGAGGCCGTGGCCTTGTCGGTGCCGTCGTTCTCCGCGCTGACCGAGGCCGTGTTCTCGACCGTGCCGCAGTCGGCGGAGGTGGTCGAACGGGACACGTGAACCTTGAAGGAGTCGCCGGAGGCCATCGAGGCATCCGTGCAGGTCAGGATCCCGGCGTCGAACGTGCACGCGACGCCCGTCGTGTCGCCCGTCGGGTCGCCGATCGTCCACCCGTCGCCGGGCAGCTCGTCCGTCGCCACGACGTTGACGGCCGTCCCGTCACCGACGCTCGTGACCGTGATGTCGAACCCGATGTCGTCGCCGGCGCTGACCGGGCCCTCCGGGTTCGCCGTCTTGGTGATGGCGATTCCCGCTCCGTGGACCTGGACGCACTCCGACGTCGCGTTCGTGTGCGAGCCCGTCAGGTACTGCGAGTCGGCGTCCGGCGTGTAGACCGCCCGGAAGCAGTACCACCCGGCGCCGGTCGGCGTGAAGGCTGCGGACGTCGCCGTGCCGCCCGTCGGCGTCGGATCGACGTCGACCGAGCCCCCGACCTTCGTCCCGCCGGACGCGCACGCGGTGGCGACATCCTTGGGACCGCAGACGAAGAAGTCGACGGTGCCCGATGCGGGGCCGTCGTTGCCGCTCAGGGTGGCGGTATCGGTGACCGAGCCGCCGATGTCGATCGACGAATCGCTGACCTTGGTGGTGATCTTCGGCGGGACGCAGGTGTCGAAGCTGCCGCCGCTGAAGTCCTTCAGGGTCGCGGTGACCGACTGCGACGAGCGGGTCTCGGCGAAGAACGACGAGAAGCAGGGCGCGTTGCCGTCGAAGAGCTTGTCGAGATCGATCCCGCCCTCGAAGAACGACTCCGGCGGGATCAGGTTGTTCGTGCCGGCCACGGCCTTGTCGTCGAAGTTCCAGCTCGGGTTGATGTCGTCCGAGTTGGTGACCGCGCACGCCTTGTCGACGGCGGGCGCGTCGGTGCACTTCTTGCCGTCCGCGACGAGATTCAGGCTGCCGTCCGACCCGCCTGATCCCACCCATTCGAAGAGCTGGATCGTCGCGACCGCGCCGCCGTTCGTGAAGTTGCTGAGGACGAGCAGGTCGCCGACCTGGTGGGCACCGCTGAAGCTGCCGCCGGCGGCGGGCCCGACCTTGCCCTTGAAGAACCAGAAGCCGGTGAACGCGTCGCCGTTGTTGGCGTAGCGATCGAGGCCGTAGTAGACGAAGGTGTGCCCGTTCTTCTGATAGGCCGCGGCAAAGGCGTGCTCGATGTTGTCCTTGTCCGGGACGCTGCCCGTCTTCCAGGCCCACGCCGAGATCGGCTGCTGATCCTTGGAGCCACCGCCCGTGAAGATGTTGTCGTTCGTCTGGCTCAGCGGATCGGTCTTGAAGATGAACGCGTTGCCCGTCGCGCCCGGATGGCTGTCCCAGTCATCGGCAGGGCCGATCGGCGCGGCTGCGTCGCCCGCGATCGTGTTGCCATCGAGCTCGAAGAGGCCTTCGTCGTGGACCGCCAGTGCGGCGGGCGCGAACGCGAAGGTCGCGTACTGCAACAGCAGGGACAACGTGAAGAGCACGGCCCACGTCAGGGCCAGGCCCCGGCGCGTGCGTGGACTCGCGAGCCCGAGGGCTCCTCGAGACAACATGGATGAGACCTCCCCTCCCCGAAACAGCGTCGATGCGCTTCCCCTGATGAGTCCGGCCCGCATCGGAATCCCGCCGTTGACGGCATACGCCGTCGCCCGGCCCGAGCGGAGGGCGAACAGTACTCCCTCTTGGGGGGAGAAAGGTACTAGTGAAGACGCCCTATTTCCACACCCAATTTCACCGTCTGTTGCCAATCGGCCACAAACAAACGGGGCGTCCCCAGGTGGGGACGCCCCGTCCGGGTCTCGGGGACCCAAACATTGGTTTCGACGGTGGACCGTCGGCCGGCCGGTCGGGTGAGCGAGTCACCCGGTCGGCCGGCGGCGGACCGTGCCGCTCGGGCTAGCCGAGGCGGTCCCGTCGGCGGACCCGCTCCGGGGCCGGGGTGATGAACCCGATCCCGAGAGTGAGGCCGGCGATGGCGAGGAGGACGAGCATCAGGGCGAGGCCCGGATTGCTCGGCGCCACCTCGGGCGTGAGCGTGCTGGTGGCGGGCGGCGTGGCCGTCGCCTGCTCCGGCGGAGCCAGGACCGCCACCGACGCGGTGTCGGTTGCGGGCGCCGTCTCGGCGGAGTCGATCGTCGCCAGGTTGACGAGGGGCTGCGAGAACTCAGGCGCGTTGTCGGCGACCTTGACGTCGTACGTCACGGTTCCGTTGGCCGGATCCGGCAGCACGCCCTTGGCATGCCACGTGATCGTCCGGGTTGCCGCGTCGTAGGTCCCGTTGTCGAAGTCGGCGTTGCCGAGGGCCGTGCCGTCGACGTACTCGAGACCCTTCGGCAGGGCGTCCGTGATCACGGCGTTCGTGAGCGGGCCCGAACCGGTGTACTCGAGCGTGTAGTGGAGGGTGTCACCGATGCTGGCGGCCGGGACATGGAGGTCGGGGTCGGTGCCGGCCGTGTTGCCGGTGAACGACTTCTCGATGACCAGGCTGCTGGCAAGACCGACGACGACGGTCTTCGTGTCCGTGTCCTCGACCGCCTGGTCACCGTAGTGGCCGGTCGCGGTCGCGATGTTCGTCGTCGTCGTGCTGATGGACATCGTGCAGGAGTACGACCACGTCTCGGTCAGATCCAGCTTGTTGTCCGCGTTCGTGTCACCGCCGAGGAACGCGACGGTGTCGCACTTGTCGTCGGTCAGGGTCACGTTCGAGAGCGGGACGTTCCCGGTGTTCGTGACCGCGTAGGTGTACGTGACGGGCCCGCCCGGGAACGGGAGGCTGCTGACGCTCGCCGTCTTCACGACGTGGATCGCCGGATGGCCGGTGAGCGTGACGGTCAGGACGGCCGGCGCATGGACGCAGATCGCCTGGCCTTCGACAACCTGCTCGCAGGCGAAGGCGGTGTTGGTGTGCGGACCGACGTCCGTGGAGTTGTTCGGAGACGCGTCGCCACTGACGGTGATGGTCACCGACGAGTGGGCGGCGAGGATCCCGAGATCGATCCCGGCTCCGGTCAGGTGCGCGCCGTCGCAGGTCGCGTTCGTCGGAGCACAGACGACGCCGGTGATCGTGTAGAAGGCCGGGAAGTCGTCGTCGGTGACGAGGACGTTGCCGGTCGTGTCACCGTCGCCCTCGTTGCTGACGACGATCGTGTACGCGACGCCCGTCGTGAGACCGCCGCCGATCGTGGACGGCTCGACGGCCTTCGTGATCCGAAGATCGGTTCCGGTCGTGACCGTCGTGTCGGTGGAGCAGTCAGGATCGTCCGACTGCGCCGGGCAGTTCTCGCTGTTGGCCTCGACGGCGACGTTCGGGAGGTCGGTCGTTCCGGCCGCCCAGCCGTCGGTCTTGAGGGTCACGCTGAAGGTGAGCGTCGCCGTGCCGCCGTGGGCGGCGACGGAGATCCCGCTCCAGGTGAGGTTCGGATCGACGAAGCTCGCCGAGCCGGAGGACGCGCTGGCATCGTCGTTCCACGTCGCGTGGGCGAGGACGTTGGCCAGGTTGTCCGTGACCGTCTCGCCGGTCGCGTTGGCGTTGCCGCTGTTCGTGACCGTGATTCGGTACGTGAGGGTGTCACCCGGGTCGGCCGAGCCGCTGTGGCTGTAGCCGCCGCCGTTGACCGCGACTTCCTTGACGAGGTTGAGGATCGGCGCGGCCTCGACGATCGTCGTGGTCGTGCAATCCGGGTTCGGCTTCTCGTTCACGTCCGGGCAGACGACGGTGTTGCCCAGGGTCGTCTGACCCGCCGGGAACGTGTTCTTCAGGACGATCGAGAACGTGAGGTGGACCGGGGAGCCGACGTTGATCGTCACGCCCGTCCAGGTGATCGTCCGCGTGCCCGCGTCGTACGTGCACGCCGGCGAGCACGTTGCCGTGCTGAAGGCGTTGCTGTTCGCAACGAGCTCGGCGGACAGGATGTCCTTCACCGTCTGGTTGAGGGCGTTCGCGTTGCCGCTGTTCGAGACGGTGATGTCATAGAACAGGGTGTCGCCCGGATTGGCGGTGTTGCTGCTCGACCACGGCCCGGAGGCGCTGGTCGAGACCTGCTTCAGGTAGGCGAGGTCCGGAGCCGCGTCGACGGTCGTGTCCGCCTCGCAGTCGGGGTCGGTCGACTGCGCCGCGCAGTTCTCGCTGTTGGCCTCGACGGCGATGTTCGCGAGGGTCGTCTGACCCGCGGGGAACACGCTGTCGAGCTTGACCTGGAAGGTCAGCGTGGCCGTGCCCGTGTGGGCGTCGATCGAGATCCCGCTCCAGGTGACGTTCGGGTCGACGAAGCTCCCCGATCCCGACGACGCCACGAAGTTGCCGAGCCAGCTGGCGTGGGCCAGGACGTCGCTCAGGTTGTCGGTGACCGTCTCGCCGGTCGCGTCGGCATTGCCGGTATTCGCGATCGTGATCCGGTAGGTCAGGGTGTCACCGGGGTTGGCCGAAGCGCTGTGGCTGAAGGCGCCGCCGTTGACCGAGACTTCCTTCTCGAGATTGAGGATCGGCGCGGCCTCCACGACGGTCGTCGTGTCGCAGTCCGCATCGTCGGAGCCGAGGCCGCAGTTGCTGCCGGCCAGGACGACGGTGTTGCCGAGGGTCGTCTGACCCGCCGGGAAGGTGCTCTTCAGCGTGACCGAGAAGGTCAGGTCGACCGACCCTCCGGCGTTGATGTCGACGTTCGTCCACGTGATCGTCCGGGTGCCCGCGTCGTACGTGCAGGCCGGCGAGCAGGTGGCCGTGTTGAAGGCGTTGCTGTTCGCGACCAGGGCCGCGGACAGGACGTCCGTGACGGTCTGGTTGTCGGCGTCCGCGTTGCCGTTGTTCGCGACGTGGATCTTGAAGTCCAGCGTGTCGCCCGGGTCCGCGGTGTTGGAGTGGCTGTAGGCCTGGGCGCTGCCATGGACCTTGACGGTCTTCTCGGCGCTCAGATCGGGCGACGCAGGAACCGTCGTGTCGGTCTTGCAGTCGGGGTCGGTCGCCTGGAGGTCCGGGCAGTTCGAGCCGCGGCCGGTCACGACGATCGCGTTCCTGACGTGCGTGAGCCCGGCAGGGAACACGCTGGCGAGGTCCGCGGAGAACGTGACGGTGACCGAGGCACCGGCCGCGAGGTTGCCGGTCCAGGTGATGTTCGGGCTGGAGTAGCCGGCCGTCCCCGAGCTCGCCGACACGTCGCCGTTGTACGAGGCGTGGGCCAGGATCGAGGAGATGTCGTCGTTGAGGGTGACGCCCGTCGCGTCGCCCTTGCCGTTGTTCGTGATCGTGATCGTGTAGTGGAGCGTGTCGCCCGGGACCGCCTCCGTCTTGTCGACGGTCTTCGAGGCGACGATGTTCGGCTTGACGACGGTGACGACCTCGTCACCGCACGCGTTGTGGGCCGCGTCGTTATACGTGTCGCCCGCGTAGGTCGCGACGACGTTGAACGTCCCGAGACCCACGGTGAAGGTCTTCGAATTGGGGATGACGCCGGCCGCGATCGCGACGGTGTCGCTGTCGAGCTCGTTCGAGCAGTCGCTGTTGTACAGGTGGTAGACCACGTTGCCGGTCGGCTTGTGGTTGGCATTCATGCTGCCGAACGTGGCGCTGTCCGAGAAGGTCGCGCTCGTGCTCGAGTTGCCCAGGTCGAGGGTCAGGGTCGACTTCCCGTTGGCGTCCGTCCCACCGACGAGCGATGTCGTCAGCGTCGGCTTCGCCTTGGCCGGGTTCTCCCAGACGTACGAGATCGAGCCGTTCTCGAACACCTCGAGCGTGATCGTCTTGACCGTCGGATCCTTGATGTACCCGTCCGGCGCCGTCTTCTCGGTGACCGTGTAGGTCCCGGGGACGACGTTGATCAGCTTGAAGTAGCCGGCGCGCTTGTCCTGGTCCTTCTCCGGATCGGACTGGGCGCTGGCGGAGACGTAGTCCGCGAAGTCCTTGGCCGCGCCCGTCCCGGTGAAGGGGTTCGGATCGACGGTGAAGGTCGCGCCGCCCAGGTGATTCCCCTGGTCGTCTTCCTTCTGCCACGACAGCGTCGCGCAGTTCGCCGGAATGTGGACCGGCGCGGAGGCGTAGTCCTTCAGAGCGGCGCTCGCCACGATGGACGACCGCGTCCGGACGTTGACCTCGCCGAAGCCCTCGCTGGGGCAGTCGAGGACGACGCCGAAGGCCGTCATGTCGAAGGCCATCTCGGCGAACTGGCGCTCCGGGATCAGGCCGCCCGAGGCGATGGCGTCGCCCCACGGGCCCTTGGGGATGCTGGCGTCATTGGACAGGCCGTAGAAGGCGCCTGCAGGTGCGGGAATGGCCGCGCCCCATGCCGAGCCCGACCAGACCTGGACAGTCGCGGCGATCGTGAAGGCACCGGTGCCCTGCTGCTGGGCGACGACGAGGACGTCGCCGGCGGTCCGATGCGGGACCGAGATGCCATTCGCGTTGGTGACGTTGGGCTTCTGGTTGAACTCCCAGTCGAAGAACGTCGTGCCGTTGTTCGAGGCGCGCTCGACGCCGACGAAGGCCCAGAGGTGGCTGTTGGGGCCGGCCGGAAGGGGTCGCAGCTGGGAGCCGACATAGACATTGCCCATGTCGTCCTTGGGCGAGGCGGTCCCTGTGCCGCCGTCCCAGGTGGAGGGCGCGTCATTTTCCTTGGACCCGGTCGAGAAGTTCGACGTGTCGGCATTGCCGATCGGGTCGGTGACCGTCGGGGCGGTCAGGAGGCCGTCGCCGGTCGCGCCCTTGGCCCAGTCATCACCCGAGGGGCTCATCGTCCCGGAGAACAGGTCTCCGTCGATCTCGAACCCGCCCAGGAGCTTGTTGCCCGTGGCGTTCGCCGCGGTGACGGGCGAGGCGACCGCGAAGCTGAAGTACTGCAACAGCAGCGAAAGCACGAACAGCGCCGACCACGACAGAGCCAGGCTCCGCCGCGTCCGCGCGCTCATGAAGTGCCAGATACCCCGAGACGCCATATCAGTTGCCTCCGATCCCCGAGAACGACGCACAACAGGAACAAACCCGGTGTGAGATGAGATCCCCCTGGGGTTCAGACAGAACCCCTAGACCGTCAACGCCGGCAACCGCCGGTACTCCAGTCCCCCTGGACGATGCCCCCTGAAGAGGAGTGGAGCCGATCCTACGGCCGAACGGATCGCCAAAGGTACTGGGACGAAATAGACCCGAATCAACTTAACGTCACCGGACTCGTCCGATTAACACAACGCATTGCGTTGTCGCGACGCACCGTGGTCCTGGTACCGGGGTCCTGGGCGCCCACCCGCCCACCATGGGCCCGGCCAGCCGGGTCGGAGCGGCTACGATTGGCGCTCCATGACCAGCGCCCCGAGCCTGCCCCTGCCGATCCGGACCCAGGTCCGCGCCGCCGTCGAGCGTGCCTGGCAACGCGCGATCGACGCCGGCGTGCTGCCGCCGCTTGCGGAGGCCGAGCGGCCGCCTGTCGATATCGAACGGCCGGCCAATCCGGACCATGGCGATCTCGCCTCGAACCTGGCGATGAAGCTCGCGCGGCCGTACCGGCGGGGACCGCTCGAGATCGCCCAGGCGCTGGCCGGCGAGATCGCCGCGGATGCCGGTGCCGGCACGTCGCCGATCGCCTCGGTCGCGGTCGCGCCACCCGGGTTCCTCAATGTCCGTCTCGCCGATCCGACCCTCGAGACCACGGTCGGCGCGATCCTCGCGATGCCGGAAGCCTGGGGCCGGGTCCCGGCCGTTCGGCCC
>Ga0070705_100001697_pt1 | contig 11497 bp, 10 predicted proteins | sample KBSK5253metaG_FD_65455 | JGI IMG/M metagenome (GOLD analysis project Ga0070705, IMG submission 65455) | Corn, switchgrass and miscanthus rhizosphere microbial communities from Kellogg Biological Station, Michigan, USA - KBS K5-25-3 metaG | ecosystem: Host-associated > Plants > Roots >... | reverse complement strand
GTGACACCTCGGCCTTCACGACCTGTGATCCCCTTCATGCTACACTTAACGCGCTCACTTGCGCATTGCTGGCCGTTTCAACCGCGCATCCGCTCGACAGAGCACGGTTACTTAGTGGCGAACGCCCTTTTCAGCCGCCTGCTAAAGGAGTTCCCGGCACCGGTTTTCGAAAGCATCAACGCTACTCAGCGCGAAGCGACGGCAGCAACGGCGCGCGCAATGCCGCTATCGTCGCCCCAAGCGATGCCATCAATCCGGTGACGAACACAGCCAACAACAACCACAGCGACAGAACCGGAAGATGCCCGCCTCTTGAAACGAAGGCCGGTGCAATCGCAAGCATCGCGCACAACGTTCCGGTAAGAATCCCGCAGCAAACAAGAAACGCGTTCTCAGTGAGAACCATCAGCGCGAAGTGACTTGCGTTGTAACCGATCGCTCTCAACAATGCCAGCTCTCGCCGCCGCTCCAATACGTTTCTCAGCAGCACCGTCGCAAGCCCGAGCGTACCCAGCACCAATCCGAGACCGCCCAAAGTTTGAAACGTAGACAAGTAAGTATTCTCGACCCGATGAAAACTCGCGAGCCGCTCGGCCGTCGGCATCGCGTCGAAACCGAAATCCGCCAGCTCGTCTTCCAAAACACCAGCCGCCACGGAAGCGGCTTCCGGAGCCACTTCCAGCAAAAAGAAGCTGTAGCCGCCACGATCGGGAAACAACCGAAGGAAGTTTGCCTCCGACATCAATAGCTCGCCCTGGAAGATGCTGTCGTCCAACGCGCCAACGAATCGCAGCCGCGCCGGCTCGCCGCCCGACTGATTCACCGTAATCTCATCGCCGAGTTTGCGATGAAGCACATAGGTCATCGAGGTCGCGTCTGCGATCACGGGGATCGCGCCATCCACCGGTTCGTCATCAAGCAGCAACCACGGATTCTCTTTCTCTGGCTTTGACTTTGCGATTGAATCCGAAAACGAAAAGCGCCCGCTTTGAATGAATTCGTCGGGTGCTCCCAGAATCCTCGGGTTGCGCGGCTGATAAAGGTTCAAGCAGCTCGCATCGTCGCCCGGCCGAACTCTGAATCTGGTGAAGCGCACGCTCTCGGGATCGATTCCCTTTTGCGCAAAGATGTTCAACGACTCGCGTCCTTCCTGTGTGTTTGGGTCGTGATAAAGAGGCAGCAATGATTCGGCAAGAAGTGGGAACCCTCCGCTGCCAGACTTCACATACGCGCTCCCATCCCGGTTGTCTCGCTTGAACGCATCGACCGCCACGATGATGAACGCCGCCGAAGCTATCAGCGCGACACACAGGACACTGCGTCCGGGTCTATAAGTCGCGTTACGAAAGCCCAGCCTTGAAACCGGCCACCATCCTCGGCCTTGAATCGCGTGCTTCGCCTTGCGTGTCAGCCAGCCGTGCTCGAAGAACAACAGCGCTCCGAGCAACAACGTTCCAGCGCCGAAAAAACCCGCTGTCTGTCCGATCCATTTCATTGAAGCCAAGACCAACAGTGCGATTCCCGCGAGTGCGAGCACGACGGTATAGCCTCGCGAGGAGCCAAAGCGCCGCGAGCGGTGAGCGGCACTGCTTTGCTTCGCAGCATCCAGGCTGCCAGTAAGCAAACCGCGCGGCGACGAGTGTGCAAGCGATCTGAGTGTCCACACAATGCACAGCAACGCGATCACGACCCCGCCCACACCGCCGAGTAACAGCGACAATGCGGAAACGTGTAAGCTCAAACTGGTTGTCCCGACCGCGCCGACCCAGAACGTGCGCAGCCCATACATCATCAACTCGCCGTAACCAACCGCGCCTATCACTCCGAGCAAGCTTCCCACCGTCGCGAGCACTAACCCTTCGCGCAGAAAGAGCGAGCGAACAATCGAGGCAGAGAATCCGACAGCGCGCAGAGTTCCAATCTCGCGCAGCCGTTGTTCGATGCCGAGCTTGAAGAACAGGCTCGCAAGCAACAACGCGCCGATCACCAGGAAGAAGCTGAAGTAAACAAAATATTCGCCGAAGTCCGTCGCGCCTTGTGACGCCTGGAGCCCTTCGATCCGCACCGCGTTGATCGAGAACCCGTTCTCGGTTGGAACGAGCGTCGCGCGCAGATTCTGTTTGATAGATTCCAGTGTCGCTGTTGGATCGCTGTCCCGAGGCACATTCAATCGAAGCGAGGTCAGCTTGCCGTATCGCGATTGCCAAAGCTCTTGCCCGGCGCCAAGCGGAATGAAAGCCTTCGGTGTCGTCCTATACTTGTGCCAGTAATCTTCATCGCGAGGCCGCACGCGTTTGAGATCGACCGGGAAGGGCGGGTCCCAATCAGCTATGTTCTGTGTCGCGGTGATGCCGGGATAGTCGGGAACATAATCGCGATCCGCGGCTCGATCTCTTATCGGCACGACTCCCGCGAATCGAAACTGCGCTGTGTGAGTCGACAGCACACCTTCGTCCTTCCACAAATAGTATTCGATGGTGACGAGGGCGCCTGGCCGCGCTTCGAGATCGCTTGCCGCCCATTCGTTCAACCAGATCGGAGGCAAAGCCGATGCTGCGCTGCCGGCATCGGAGTCAGGCGCAGCGTCGAGCGGTCGAGCACCAGGCAGCTCGCGAAGGCTTTGATCGTCTAGCGCGGTGACGAGCGAGTACGGGACCTCGCGATCGCCCGCGCGAATTGAATTCGCGAGGTAACTCAAGATCGGAACCACGCCGGCGTGCGCTTTTCGAGCGGCCGAATTTGCAGTGGCGTAAAGCGTATCGCTTATGATCGCGCTGTCGCTTTCAAGCGCGATTCCTCGCTGTCCATCAAGCACGCGCAGTCTTAACCCGAGATCTTCGAGTTTGAAAGTGTCTCTTAAGACACTCGCGATCTGTTCAGGTCTTGCGGTGGCCGTTTTCTTTTCCGCTGATCGCTCGGCGAGCAGGACGGTGTTGACCTTACCGGTTTGCTCGATGTCTTTCTGAAGCCTCGACAGCGAAACGAACACGGCTCGCACGGCGCCCTGAGTAGGCCGAAGCGAGAATTCGCCCAGGTTCTCGGGGGCAAGCACCTCACGCGCGCTCAGTCGTATTGTGCGGCCCAGATCATCTTTCTTCCCGTGCAACGAACCCGCGGGAATCGCGGAAGGTTTCTCGATTCTCAAGAGGACGGTCTGTCCCGGTTCGCTTCCAATCTCTCGCGCGAGGTCGGGGCTCAAGAGCGCATCGCGGTCGAGCGGAGCATTCACGCGATCGCTCCCGTGAAACTTCCAGAAGCGCGCATCGACACCATAGAGCTGAACCTGTGACGCTCGCCGGCCGCTCTTTTCATCAGTCACAACACCGTTGATCACGATCAGCGGGCACGCATCGCTGAATGCTTCGCCGAATCGCGAGTCGCTTTGAAGCTCGGCAGCCAAATTTTCTCTGAAGAAATTCGTGGCAGCGACTATGTCATCGGTCTTGCCGAGCCGCCCGGCGAACAAGTCGCGCAAGCTTCCACGAACCGAATCGCCGACCAGCAATGCTCCGGCAAGCACGGCAACGGCCGCCGCCACCCCGAGCACAACGGCGAGATTCCCGCGCCAGTAGTAGGTGAGATTTCTGTTCAGCAGCGTGATGCGTTGCATTGACGATGTAACCGGCCTTGATTAGTGAGGCTGTTTTTCGAACCGAAGGTTCCTGATGCGGCCGCCGCTGGCGATGAACCCAGTCACGTGTTGCTGCTGGTCTCGCGTGAACTTGATTGTTCCCAGCAATGATCCTGTCGTGAATGCATCGGTGAACGCCGGCTGCAACGGGACGGCAGGAAACTTCTTGCGCAGTAGTGTAAGTTTTCCATCTTGTACGGCTACGCGGTAGGTCGAGTCGATCTCATCGCTGTAGTAAGCACCCGCGTATTCGGCCAATTGCTCGACGGTTGGCGCGGCAGCATTGACTGCGTCATAGATGACCTGCGGACTGCCTTCGAGTGCGAGTATCAGGCGCTGGGCGCTCCCAGGTTTCGGCGACTCAAAGCTGACCTCGCCACGACGAGCATTGATTCGGAATCGGTTCTCACCCATCGGCGTCAAGTCGGATGAACCGCCGGCAGCGGCAATAAAGAGCTTCCCGTTCGTCAGAGTTATGCGCGCCAGATCCGCCGAATCCGAGCTCCAATAGACACCGAGCTTGCCCGCGAGTTGTTGCTCGCTCAGTTTTACTTCGGCAACCGTCGCGGTCTGTTTCACTTCATCGACTAGTTGTCCCGCAAGATAGATGCCTGCAACTTGTCTTGCCAATGCGCTCGGATTGGCGTTGCCTGCGTTACACAAGCAGGCAACCGAGAATCGCTGGTCAGGAAACCGCATCAGGTGAGAGCGGTATCCGGCGTCGCCGCCTGAGTGCTCGACCACGTTGAGCCCTTTGTATTTGAGCGCGACCAAACCCATCGCGTAGGTGATCTTCCCGCCTCCGTTAAGCACTCCCGGGACCTGCATCTGCTCGACTAGAGCCTTGCCGCCGACGCGATAGTCATAGAAGTTCTGGTCCCATCGCGCGAGATCTTCAACCGTAGTGAGCAAGCTGCTCGCGCCAACGGTATCGTAATTCGGAACGCTAAGCTTGAATGCGCCCGAGGGCCAAAGGTTATACGCGTAAGCCTGGTTCTTTACTATCACCAGGTGATCATCGCGGAAGAACGTGTGAGTCATGCCGAGCGGCTTGAAGATGTTCGCCTCGGCAAACTCGCGAAGCGATTGCCCGCTGACGCGTTTTACGATCTGGGCGAGCAGAGTATATCCGGTGTTTGAGTAGAGATGCTCCGCGCCGGGATTGAAGTTGAGCGCTTTCATTCGCGAGACCAGATCGAGCACGTCCTCATCGCGTACTACGTCCTCGGACAAGCGCCAGCCGGACATGATCAAGAGATTCCATTGATCGCGCAGACCGCTGGTGTGATGCAGCAGATGCCGAATCGTGACCGGCTTGCCGAAATCGCGCAGCTCGGGAATGTACTTGCGCACCGGGTCATCAAGCGACAGCTTGCCTTGCTGCGCGAGGAGCAAAACGGACATCGCGGTGAATTGCTTTGAGAGCGACGCGACATGAAAGACGGTCCCCGGCGCGTTTGGAACATCGTGATCGAGATCCGCCGCGCCGTAACCTCGTTTGTAAACAATGCTCCCGTCCTTTATCACCGCGAGCGAGCAACCGGGTGACTCCGGCTTGTCCCAGAGCGCAAACAGCTTGTCGACTCGCGCGTTGATGTTGTCCGGCTGCGAGCCTTCGTCCTTTGATTGAGCGGTCGCGCACGGAACAAGCAACACCAGAACAACCAATATGATTGCAGATCGCCGGAGCAGCCGTCGTTTCATTTCAAGTATCCTCCAAGACGTTACTTGCGAAGAGTGCTCATCAACGTCGTACAAGTTCGTTCTCAACCAATTCGAAGCTGATTGGCAGCCTCGAAGCCAACTCGACGCTGTGAGTCACCACCACGAGAATTGTATTCTGCCGCGCGTGCAGTTCCAGCAGCAAAGACGCGACGACTTCGGCAGCCTTGCGATCGAGGTTGCCGGTCGGCTCGTCACACAACAACAGCAGCGGCTCATTGATCAGCGCTCGCGCAAGTGCCACGCGTTGCTTTTCGCCGCCCGAGAGTTCCGCCGGCCGGTGTTCGATTCTTTCGCTGAGTCCAACCTGATCTATCAGCTTACGGGCGCGTTCGGTGTGATGATCTGCGGACTGGCTGACAAGAGTCGGAACCAGCACGTTCTCGAGCACCGAGCATTGCGGCAACAGACAATGATCCTGGAACACAAATCCGATCTTCTGATTTCGAAACTGGGCGAGCGCCTTCTCATCGAGTCCAAATGGATTGTCGCCGTCGAGCGTCACTGAGCCCGAGCTGGGAGTATCGAGCGCGCCGAGAATGTGAAGAAGAGTGCTCTTGCCGCTGCCCGACGGTCCCATGATGGCTGCGGCTTCTCCGCGAGAGAGCTTCAATGAGATTCCAGCGAGCACCGATAGCGGTCCCCGCGGAGTTGAGTAGCTTTTTGCCAGGTCTGTAACTTCGAGCAAGCAAGACCTCTCAGAAAACTCGCGTCAGAATCCCAGCCACAGTAGCACTGTGTCTTCAACCGCCTGCATCTGCGTTGCGTTCAGCTTGCCCAGCTTCCGGATGTATTTTGCATGTGGCACAGTGATCATGTTCTGAGCGTCAAACACGCCCGCCCGCAAGAACGGTGCCTGTACGGAGACCTCGAATCGAGTGCCGCGAGTACTCGTAGTGTGTGCGATCGATGTTGTTAGCGCACGTTCAGTATCGAGGACGGGAATGCTAAACACGACACAGGGGCGGACCTTTGCCGCCATCCCAAGGTCCACGAGCCAGACCTCGCCCCGCTCAGGCGCGGTCATTGATTTCCTTCTAGCTGGTCGATCTCCAAGAAGAGATTTTCCGCGCTCAGGATCAACTCGTCATTGGAAATGGAATCAACCGCAACTCTTCCGAAGCGACGCAGAATCTCGGAAGCCACCTCGCGCTGTTCCGGCTCCGGTAGCCCGTCAAAGGTGTCCAGGAGTTGTTGAACGTTGCGTGTCATAAATCCCTCGTTTCAGTTAGAACCTGACTAGATCCTTTTGCACACTATCGCCACCTTCGCCATCCAATAGGGTTCGAGTACTTCAGATATTTGCGATGTCCTCGGGAACCGGCAAGTTCAGGACAAGGTTATTCACACGTGCTTCAACGATCGGAGCACGAGACTTGTCCGAGAAAGCATGAATAAGAAATGTATCGAGCCCCCGAAAGAACGCATCGGCTAAAGCCGGAACGGATACAAGCACGAGCTCTTTATCTGCCGGGTTACACATAACCTCAGGGATAGCTTTACCCATATACCCTTATGATTCTGCACTTCCCCTCTCGGGACATTTTGGAATAGACGCTGTACGTGTGGAGCATTGCGCAACGGGCACCGTAAAGATCAGCCCCCGTTAACTGCTCTTTGCACGGGAATCTAATATAGCGTTCCGCCCAGTCAATGAAGTCCTTCCGCCGAACGTCTATTCTATTCACTGGCATCGCTAGGTAGGCCATCGAATCAATACCCGAGTAGATAAGTACTACTGCAGACCCGTAACATTCGTTTGCGACAGCTACCTCAACGCCGCGACGAATGCCATTGTATATGCCGTTCACGATTGGATCACGAGCGAGGTCTGTCATTTCTACTTCCTCCAAACGAACTGGTTCGTCTCTCATATCGGAACGGATTCTCTTCCGCAATCGCTTCATTGCTTCCGAAACTGTTCGGCCTCTATCGCCATCCGCTCGCTGAGCTTGAGCAACGGCAAGCTTGCCGAAGACTTCGATCTCTAGTGCGAGTTTCGAAATCTCGTTTGTATTCCTCAAGTCGGAAAGCGGTTTGATTAACGACATTCGCATCTTCCTCTTCGTTAATGGGCAGGATTATATCATTCCAGTGAGAGAGAAACCCGACAATGAACGCCTCGATCGAAGCTGAATTAGCGTCTATCGGCACAATCGATACAAATGCGTGCGGCTTCGAATGAAAATCGAGCCACCTGACACCGCCATCGACGCGAGTGTTTCTCCGTCGAGCTGATTTGTAGCCAGCGCTTGAAACTTCTTCCCAGGCGCAATCACAACCGTCAAACCTTCTTCGCTCAAAAAGTAAATTCGTCCATCGGCGTAGATCGGCGACGCAGAGAAATTTCCGTTTATTCGAGCACGCCAAATATCGGCGCCGGTCTTTGCGTCCACGCACGAAGCAATGCCGCCGTCGTTGACCATATACAACTCATCGCCTACCAGCAGCGGAGACGGCGTCAACGGAACTCCTCGTTTCAATGTCCAAGCAACATGAGATTTCGTCACGTCGCCTCGGCCATCCACTCTGACGGCGAGCATCGAGGGCTCCTGAAATCCAGTGCAGATGTAGATCAATCCGTTTCCATAAACCGGCCGCGGGACGTTCGAGAATCCGTCGCCGTACCTCACGTTCCAGATTTCCTTGCCCGTGCGTGGTTCGTAAGCAATAGCACGAAGCGCGCCCGGACTGATGACCTGGTCTCCAGCCGGTAGTCTCACCACGAGCGGCGTTGTGTAGGCCTGATAGCCCTCACGCGATTTCCTCCATTTGATTTTGCCGGTCAGCTTGTCGAGCGCAACGACGTACTGAACATCCAGGCCGTCGCAGCTCACAATCAAACTATTCTCGTAAAGAACAGGCGAGCCGCCCGGACCATGCTGTCCGTTATCGTATTCAAGCCGCGTCTTCCAAACGACCTCTCCGATTTGAGTGATGCAGGCTGTCCCGTGAGCTCCGAAGTGCAGATAAACGCGATCGCCTTCGAGCACAGGTGTGGGCGACGCGAGGGTGTTCTTAGGGCTCACAGGTCCGAGGTTCTTGATGCGGAAGACTTCGATGTTTTGAGTGATCGCGCCTGTGTTGCGGTCTACGCAGATCGCGCGCAGAGATTTTCCCTCTTCGGTTGCAGTCGTGAGCCAGATGCGATCTCCAAGGATCGCCGGCGAAGACCATCCCTTGCCTGGAATCGCGATTTTCCATTTGACGTTCTTTGATTCGCTCCAGGTCAGAGGGAGTCCACGCTCGTCTGAGATTCCCTGCCCTGTTGGTCCTCGGAACTCGGGCCAGTCTTCGGCGAAGTTTGGAACGCAGAGGAGAATAAGAATGAGGCCTCTCATCGATGTCGAAATACCCGAAATCAAAATTAGCGAGAACTGAGTTACGCTATGCCCGGATCGCCTTCGACTAGCCAGTCTCTCATAATCATTTGGGTCCGGGAAGTTCTCTTGGCGCCGGCACTAGTGATACAGACTTGACGGGCTACGGCAAAGCCGTATACTAGGCAAGTGTTCAGCTTCATTGAAACGAAGCTCTTCACTCGACTCGTCCAGGATTATCTGACCGACGACGAATACTTGTGAGCTTCAGTTGTTTCTCGTGTCGAAACCAGAAAGCGGTCCGGTCATTCCAGGCACGGGCGGAGTGAGGAAGCTACGATGGCAGGCTCCAGGCCGGGGCAAACGTGGCGGGTATCGAGTCATCTACTACGTAAGGCGGGTTGAGGGCGTGATCTGGATGCTGACGATTTATCCGAAAAACGTAATCGAAAACATTCCGGCCAACGTACTACGACAGATTCGGGAGGAGATTGAGAATGCCTAAGGCGAAGCGAGACATCGGCCGCGAAATACTGCAGGGGTTGCGCGACATCAAGCGCGGTCAACACGGCCGCGTCGTCAACATCCCCAGCGTCGCGAGTATTAGGGACAAGACCGGACTTTCTCAGGAGCGCTTCGCTGTGCTGCTTGGTGTTTCGATCCGCACCTTGCAGGACTGGGAGCAGGGCCGCCGAGCACCTTCCGGCGCGGCTCGCACACTGCTGCTGATAGCTGATCGAAACCCGAAAGCTCTCCTCGACGTCGCATAACAATCGGCCTTGTTGAATCGAGTTCTGAACCGCATATCATTCTCTTCACTTCTTTTTCTTCTCATCAACGGGCTGGCTCAGATTCAACTCATAAAGCTCATTCTCTTTATCGCGATTCGAACCAAAAACGATTTCAGTGTTCGACACAAACATCGGCGAATGCGTGTTCGCTGCTTTGTACGTTAGCTGCTTGATCTGCTCGGTCGTCGAATCGTAAAGATAAAGCTGCGAGCCGATCGCCCCCGGACCAACAAACACAATCAGCTTGCCGTCGGGCGAAAGCGCCGGGCTGACTTTCGGAAGATCGGGCTCCGGCAGCTCTCGCGCGCGAGGCACCGAGGGCTCGAATAGGTAGACGTTGTCCTGCTGCTCGGCTTGCTCTTGCGCCCACAACACGATCGATCCGCCCGCTCCGCCGGGAATCACTCTGCGAATACGTGCATACCTCGTCTCGGTCAGGTCCGTGATCGCTTTGCCATCGAGACCGTATTGCCACAAGGAATGCCGGCCGCTGTTGTCGCTGATTTTCACCAGCAGCACACTCTTTCCATCCGCCGACATCAACGGGCGAATAGACGAGCATTCGTCTTCGGTGAAGAAGTCCGGCTTCCCTCCGGTGACCGGTATTACGGCGACGTGCAGGATTCCAAAGGCGGCATCGGGCAACGGGCTTTCATCCGACGTGAATAGAATCCGCTTTCCATCAGGCGTGAAAGCCGGCTCCTTGTCGGTGAAGCTGTTCTTCGTCAGTTGACGCGGCGCTCCGCCTTTGATCGACAGCACGTAGATGTCGGGAAAGCTGCCGGTGTCGCCAAAGCCCGCGAACGCGATCGATTGACCATCGGGCGACCAAACCGGATCCGCTACGCCCCACTGCAAACTAGTCAGCGGAGGCCGAATCGAATGATCGCCAATGTTCATGACATACAGGTTCGGCGCCAGGCCGGGCTTCTGTGCAATCAGCAGAATCGATTTCTTATCGGGAGAGACCGGACCAATTGCGTACAAACCCATACCCTGTGTGAGCTTCGTTATCTTGAACGGCTCGGTCTTTTTTTCTTCTTTCGGTTCGGACTTATCCGGCTTCTGATTCGCGGCTATTTGTGTCGAGAAGAAGACGGGCATCAGCATCGCAAGACATCCCGCGATGCGCAACAGACGCACGGATATTTGGGGTCTTCTGATTAGTTTCATATGACAAACTCTGAGTGCCAGATCAGCGAGCACCGCGATTCAATCATAGCAATTCGTCACGGAAGCTCGCGCAAAGTCTTCAACTCTACCAGTCGCTGTTGAGGCTTGCCACGCACGCGGCGCTCTTCGTGAGGCCCGCACACCGCCAGGTAGTCGCACCATACGCACGCGTCGCGAGCAGGAGCCGCCGGAAGGAATCCCTCTTCGAGCGCGCGGCCAACAGTCTCGGTCATGATCCCGGCGTAGCCGCGCGCGAATTCATCGAGCATCACCACGCGCTCTTCGTAGTTGCCGTCGGATGTGCAGTAATACAAACGTCCCGATTCAACCGGCGCGCCGAGTAACTTCTCACACGCAAGCGCGTACAGCACAGGTTGAAGATGCTGCCCGCCTCCGATGACGACGCCATCCTTTGCGCGAGCCTTGCCGGTCTTGTGATCCGTGGCGCGAAGCTTGCCCGACGAATGACGTTCGACGAGATCGATAGAGCCTCGCAGCTTGAGGTGGTCTTCGATTATCGGGATTGGATCCGGCACGCTCGACGGGTCTTCGTCTTCACGATCGCGATCCGCGAGTCCAAACGCCAGCTCAAACTTGTGGGGCACCCATCCGTCGCCGGCATCGGCGTGGCGGCGAAGCCATTCTCGAAGGTCCGCGCCAATCGCGTTGATGCCGTCTTCCCAAACTTTCGGAATCGCGGGAAACAGATCGTCCTCAGACTTGGACGCGACTCGATGAAGCACGTCGTTCGCGGTTTCGATGGCCCGCTCGATGTTGCGATGGGTGATGGGCAACTCACCCGCTTCTCTCAACAAGGTCAGCACCTCGTACTGGATCTTGTGAAAGAGCGAACCGCGCGT
>Ga0070705_100001694_pt1 | contig 11510 bp, 8 predicted proteins | sample KBSK5253metaG_FD_65455 | JGI IMG/M metagenome (GOLD analysis project Ga0070705, IMG submission 65455) | Corn, switchgrass and miscanthus rhizosphere microbial communities from Kellogg Biological Station, Michigan, USA - KBS K5-25-3 metaG | ecosystem: Host-associated > Plants > Roots >... | reverse complement strand
ACCCGCGGCTGGTGGTGGAGTCTGGCCGCCGCCGACTTCAATCACGACGGGCGTCCCGACCTCGTTGCCGGCAACATGGGACTGAACTTCATGTATCAGACATCGGCCCAGAATCCGTTCGGGCTCTATGCCGCCGATTTCACCGGCAACCATTCGACCGACATCGTCCTGACGCAGCGGAGCGACGGCAAGGAGTATCCGTTCTTCGGCCGGGCGCTACTGGGTGCCGCGATTTATCCCGTCGCGCTACGCGTGCCTCAGTACTCGACATTTGCGGGCGCGACGGTAGACCAGCTATTCGGAGCCGACGCGCTGAAGCGTGCGCTGCACTATCAGGCGGATACGTTCGCCAGTCTGTATCTGCAGAATAACGGCAACGGCACCTTCACGGTGGAGCGGCTGCCGAACCTCGCGCAGCTCTCCCCGATCCGCGGGATCGTCGCGCGCGATGTGGATGGGGACGGGAATCTCGATCTGATCGTCGCGGGCAATCTCACCGAGATGGAGCCGAACACAACGCCGCCGGATGCAGGCAACGGGCTCTGGCTCAAGGGCGACGGCAAAGGACACTTCACGCCGGTCACGCCCTTCGAGAGCGGCTTCCTCGCGGCGCGGGGCGTATCGGGATTGGTGCTCATGAAAACGCCTGCAGGGAGCGCCGTGCTCGTTGCGAACACGGGCGACTCCCTGCAGGCCTTTACGATTCGAAACCGCTAGAGCGAGTCCGCTAGTTACACGTGCCCCAGCCGGGGTTCTGTACGAGTTTGCACTCGCTGCCGACCTTGCTCAGCTCGATCTGTACCGACGGAATCGGATAGAACAAGTACTGCGGCAGCACGTACGGCGTCGCCAGGCTGAGATACTGGATCCGGCTCTTTTCGCTGCCGATATAATTCGTAATCACCGTGTCGGAGCCGCCCCAGCGCCGGAGGTCGAAGAAGTGCTGCCCCTCCATCGCCAGCTCGAGCCGCCGCTCGGCGCGAACGGCCGCGCGCGCGGTGGCCTGCACCGTCCACGGCGTGTTGTACAGCCCGATCTTGTAGAATGCCCACGGCTTCTGCAGGGAGTCGAGCGTTCCGAGCGGATTCGCCAGCATCGGCTGCGCCAGACGGGTGTCTCCAACGCAGGACGCGTACCGGTTGGTGACCGTCGAGTCGTTGCTGCCGCAGCCCTGCGCGGTTTTGCCCGCCCGTGCTCTGATCGAGTTCACGATCGCCCGGGCGTTCTCCAGGCTTCCGGCCTCGACTTCGGCCTCGGCCAGGAGCAGCAACATGTCGGCGTACCGGTAGATGTGAATTGGTACGTCGTTCGTCTGTGACGCCACCCAGCCGACGTTGTTTTCCGCGTTCGGAGCCGCTTGCTCGTGAATGTTCTTCTTGGGGCTGTACGGGCCGCTGTACGACGCGTCGCGGATCCACTGCCGGATGTGGACGCTCCAATCCTTATAAGGCACGTTGTCCCGGCCCACAGTCCAATCGAGCCGTGGATCGACCGGGGCAGCCATTCCCGCATAGGTGGTGTCGGTGTTCCAGGCCGGCCCCGCCAATGCCAGCGGCAGTCCCGCGGCATCGACCTTGAAGTAATTGACCAGGTTGTATGAAGGCTGGTGGAAACCGCAGCAGGCGAAGTGGCTCGGGGCATACGGGAAATTCAGCCGCTCGCCCCAGTTCGAGTTCCAGCCGCTCGGCTCGCCGTCCTTGACCGACGCCTGGAACGCGAGGATGGTCTCCTTGCCGTTCCGGAACGCGGGGAAGGCGGTCCACACGTGATCGAAGCTGGTCTCCAGCGCGAAATTGTTGCTGTTCTTGACCGCGGTCAGCGTCGTGATCGCCTGGGCCCAATAGGCGGGGCTCAACGCGGCGCCGTACACCTGCACGCGGCCCTTGTACGCCTGCGCCGCCCACTTCGTCACGCGTCCCTTGTCGCCGCTGCGCGGTAGGACCGGAAGCATCGCCGACGCGCTGTCCAGGTCCGCGATAATCAACTTGACGATCGAATCGAGCGGCAGATCGTTCGGCGTCCGCAGATCGGTATCGGTCTCGTGGTAGTAAGGAATGTGGCCCCACATCCGATACGCCTCGAAGTGGTAGTGCGCCCGCAGGAACAGCGCCTCGCCGCGAATCTGGCGTGCCTCGCCTGCCGCGAACTGACCCGGACTCGATGCCTCCACCGCCTCGAGCAGGCGGAGCGTCGCGTTGGTGCGCGCGACGCCCTCGTAAACCTGAGCCCACTTCTGGTTCAGGTAGCCGTCGGCCTCGCCGACGTTCCAGAGGAACGTCTCGATGTCGTTGATCGGCTGCTGATCGCCGAGGTCGGAGCCCTTGTACGCGTCACCGCCGACGACGCTGCCCCACACCCAGTTGCTGGCGGCGCAGCCCCACGAACCGGCGGAGCTGCTACTGCAATCCAGCGCCCGGTAGGCGGCGATGAGCGAGCCTTCGACACCGACTTTCGTCGCCAGCGTCGCCTGATCGACCGTGCCCTGGGCGGGCTGATTCAGGAAGTCTTTGCAGGCGTAGGTCACGCCGGCGATGACCACCAGTGCCGCCGAGCTGTACAACAGTCGCTGCCACGTGTGTCTGTTCATCGTCCTCATCCCTCTCAGTAAACACGCTAGGCGTTAGAAGGTGGTCGAAATCCCGATAGTGATGATCCGGTTGCTCGGATAGACGCCCTGGTCGATACCGCGGGCCTCATCCCGAATGTCGCCCGTGGCTGCACCGGAGGCGGCGACCGGGAGCGACGGATCGAGCCCGGAGTAGCCGCTAATCGTGAACAGATTCTCCGCCTGCAAATAGACGCGCGCGGCCGGGATCCACCGGACGATGGCCGGCGGCAAGTTGTACGCGACCTGCAGCGTGCGGAGCCGCACGTATGACCCGTCCTCTATCCAGTAGCTGCTCCACTGCCGGCTGAAGGCGTCGCTCCCGTCGATCCGGGGATACTTGGCGCCCGGGTTGGTCACGCGTGGATTGCCGCTACAATGATGGACCGGGTCGCACGGTTTATCGAGCACCACCGAATTGGCCAGCAGATCCTTGGCGACGTTGGTATTGAAGTACCGGAACACGTACCAGTACTTCTGGGTGTTGAAGATCTTGTTGCCGTGCGTCGCGAACACCGTGGCACTCACCTCCCACGAGCCGCGGCGCATTGCGAGATCGACACCGCCCGTGAAATCGGGATGCGGGCTGCCGATGAACCCCCGGTCGTCGCCGGTGATGACACCGTCGCCGTTCGCATCCTTGAACTTGATGCGGCCTGGGCGTGCGCCCGAGGACCAGTACGGCGAGGCATCCACCGAATCGACGTAGTAGCCCTCGGCCAACAGGCCGTAGAACGAGCCGAGCGGGAGGCCAATCTCGTTGCGCACCGCATTCTGCTCGCGCACCACCGAGCTGCCCCGTCCGAGGAAGAATGTCTGCACGCCGTCGATCTTCGTGATCTTGTTCCTGTAGTGGCTGCCGTTGAACGTCACACTCCACACTGTTTTGGTCCCGATCGTGCTGTGATAGCCGACCGAGACATCGATGCCGTTGTTGCTCATGCTGCCGATGTTTTGGATCGGGGGTGCCGCGGAGCCGCCCGTCGACGGCTGCGGCGGATCGAACAACAGGTTCGTGGTGTTGCGGCGGTACAGATCGACCGTGAAGTTGCCGCGGCTGTTCAGGAACTCGAAGTCGAGCCCCACGTTGGTCGAGTGATTCTCTTCCCACTTCAGGTTCGGATTGCCGAGCGCGGTGGTCTTGAAGCCCGGCTGAATGGACGAGCCGCTCCCGCCGATGTCATAGAAGACGTCGCCGCGGTCGCCGCCGTACTGATCGTAGATCCGGAACGGGACGTTCTGGTTGCCGGTCACGCCCCAGCCGAAGCGCAGCATCACGTTCTGCACCGGCAGGCTCTGGCCGAACGATTCGTGCGAAATCCGCCACCCGGCGCCGATCGCGGGGAACGTCCCCCAGCGGTTCGTCGGGCCGAACGTCGACGATCCGTCACGCCGTACCGTCAAGCTGAGATAGTAGCGGTCGCCGTAATTGTAATCCGCCTTGCCGAAGAACGAGAGCAGCGCGCGCTTGCTGCCGTTGCTGGTCGCGTTCTTGGTCGTCGGATCGCACAGCGCGTCCTGGATGTAGCGCGAGTCCACGCCGTTGTTGAGCAGCTTGGCGCAGTTGGCCGCCTCGAACCGGAACGAGCCCTTGATCGCTTCCTGCCCCAGGAGCAGCGTGACATTGTGCTGGTTCATGGTACGCGAATAGTTCAGCGTATTACTCCAGGTCCACTCCGAGAACAGGCTGTAGTTCTCGTTGATGCCGTCGATGTCCGTCACTTCCCGGTCCTCGAACGTCGTCGGCGTGTACCCGTGGAAGGAGCCCTGGTTGAGATTGAATCCGAACTTCGTCTTCAACGACAGCGCATGCCCCGCATCGACCGACCCGAACACGTTGCCGAACACGCGGTCGTTCGTCGCAATGTTGTGCTGGGCGAAGCTGGCGATCTTCAGGGGGTTGGTCATGTTGCCGAGACCGCCGGCCTTGCCGGAGGCGAAGTTCCCGCCGACGTCGTAGATCGGGGTCACCGGCTGCTGGAAGATGTTCTTACCGACGATGTTGCCCTCGCCGACGTTGTCATCGACGAGCCCCTCGGCGCCGTGATGCTGTTCGCGCGAGATCGACACGTTCTCGCCGATGCTGGCCCGGCCGATGTTGAACGTGGTGTTGATCCGCGCGCCGCCACGCTGGAACCGCGTGAACGCCGCGGTGCCTTCCTGGTCGAGATAGTTCAACGACACATGGTAGGCGTTGTCGTCGCCGCCGCCCGACAGGGCCAGGTTCGCATCGCGGTACTGACCGGCGCCGAACACCGCCTTCCACCAATTGGTGCCCGGGCTGCCGGGCATGATCAGGTTCCCCGGATACGCGTACGTCGACGGATCGACGTTGGTGCAGGGCACCGGCGTCCCGTTGGTGTTGGCGCAGTTGTTCGGGAAGATGTAGGCCGGGACGCTGGGGTTCGCTGAATCCCCGTAGATGTTGATCGGGATCCCCTGACCCGCGTTCTGCTGGCCCAGCTTCACGACCTTGAAGTAATCGAGCGAATTCTGGATCAGGATGTCGTCATAGCCATGCGTCGGCGTGGCCACGCCGGTCCGGACATCCAGCGTCACGTTCCGCTGTCCGGGTCTCCCCTTCTTCGTTTCGATGATGATCACGCCGTTGCTCGCGCGCGATCCATAGATCGACGCCGACGAGCCGTCTTTCAGTACCTGCATCGACGCGATGTCGTCGGGATTCAGGAAGTTGAGGTACGACTCCGACACGGGCGTCCCGTCCACGACGTACAGCGGGTCGTTGTTCTGAAAGCCCGTGATGCCGCGGATACGCACCGTGCTCTTTGAGCCCGGAGCACCGCCGGCTTCCACCGTTACGCCGGGCACGCGGCCATCGAGCCGTTGCAGCACGCTGGTCGAGGTCTGCTGCTGCGCAGACTCGACATTGAGGCTGCTCACGGAGCCCGTGATAGAATTGCGAGCCTGGGCCGTGTATCCGGTCACGATCACCGGCTCGAGTACCGCGACCGCCGATTCGAGCGCGACGTCGATCTGCGGCCGGCCCGCGACGGTGCGGGCAGCGCCCTTGTACCCGATCAGCGCGAACAGCAGCACGCCGTCGTTCGGTGCCGCGATGGTGTACTTGCCGTTCGCATCGGTCGTAGTGGTGGTTGTCGTCCCACGCACCTGGACGGTGACGCCTGGCAAGCGCTCACCCGTTATGGCGGTGACGGTGCCGGAGACCTGAGTCCCCTGCGCCAGGGCCGAGCTGCTCACGCCGAGCGTGAACAACAGGCCCATGCCGAGTGCAACGATAGCACGAATGATTTTCTTTTCCATGAACTCCTCCGCCTCCCTCATTCGACAGGTCTCCGCATGGACTGCAGGCCTTCCTTGGCGATCACGTCTCGATACGTCACCAGCACTACATTGCGCGCCTTGAGCGCGGCGCTGAATCGCGGCGACGTCAGGGCCGTCAGCTCGCCCTGGCGATTCTTACTCATGTCGGGCAGCGGCTCGTCGGTGTTCATGTCGAGCAGCGCGCCCAGCTCGGCGTCGTCGATGCCGACGTGCGTCACGACGGCGTTCAAGCCCGGCTGCAACCGGTTGATGAATACGACGAGGCTGTCCGCTTTCCGATTCGGCGCCGCGGCATACTGCGGCGCGTCCATCGCCTCCCCGAAGTAACCCGACATCCCCAGCCCGTACTCGCGCGCCAGCCGTTCCGTGATTTCGCGGAACTCCGGATAGCGCGTCGCCGTGCCCATGTGCTCATCGACGTAGTCGATCTTCACGCCGGAGCGCAGTGCGCGCTCGATCTGGGCTCGGAGCTCCTTCTCGACTTCGGCGACGCTGGGATTGTGTTGGTGCAATGCTTCGGAGGAGGGAAAGAAAAAGCCGTTCTCATCGACCAACGACGGAACGGCGGCACTGCCCGTGACGGGACCCCATCGATAGTTCTTCCATTCCGAGTTCAACGCCAGATGGATCCCGACCGAGGCGTTGGGATGCTGCTTGAGAATCTCGACCGCTTCCTGATACCACGGGCACACGAACAGCACCGACACCGACACCGGCATTCCCGTGGAGACGAGCTTCTGCATGGCCATGTTCACACTGTGGCTCATGCCGATATCGTCGGTGCGAATGATCAAGGAAACAGCTTGCGCCGGCGCAACAGTCACCAAACTGGCCGACAGCAGCCAGCTGAAACAGGTGACAGTCCGAATCAGGCGCATGGACGGCGCTCCCGTTGGTGAACGGTATCGAACACGTTACGACGGCGTAACATGCCCCTGCAGGATGGAACGACAAGACCCCTACACCGGGTCACCTGATCAGCCTACAACGGGCGGTGTCTGCTCTCCGGGTGCTTCCGCCCGTTGCTGCGTTTGGGAAGGGAACGAAATTCGGCAAAGACGCGGACCAGCAGCTCTTCGCGACTTTGGACGTGGAGTTTGCGATAGATGCGCCACAGGTAGGTATGGACCGTGTGCGGCGAAAGCCCGAGCCGCGCGGCGGTGTCCTTCTCGGAGTTGCCGTCGAAGACGGCGCGCACGATGCCGCACTCGCGCGGCGACAGGCCGAGACAGCTGGCGAGGGAGCGCCACTCGCCCGGCACGAACACCGCCTGGCCGGTTCCCGTTACAACGGTCTCTCTCATGTCGTTCCAATATGCTGTGCGTTTCGTTCCCACCGCCAGACCGGCCCGTCTTCGGGATCGACGACCGGACCCACGTGCACGAATCCGCACTTCGCGAGCACGCGCGTGGAGGCATTGGCCGTGGGCAGGGTGTGCGCACGGATCGTCTTCACCCGTGGATCGGCCGCGGCAAAGTGAATAAGCGCGCGGGCGGCCTCCGTAGCGTATCCCTGACCCTCACGAGACGGCACCACGCCATAGGCGATCTCGACCATGCCGTCCCCATCGGGCGCCCCCTTGAAACCGGCGCCGCCGACGATCTGCCCAGTCGCTTTCTCGATGATCCAGAAGCCATGCCGCCACGGGTTGGGACCCTGCCCCACGGAATTGCGGAGCGCCTCCAGCCACTTCGGCGAGACCTCGCCGGAAACGTAAAACCCCCGCAATCCATCTGCGGGGGTGAGGGCGAACTGTTCCTCGAATTGGTCCGGATGCTCGATCAGCCCGAGTATCTGCTCGGGCGTATGCGCGAGCAACGTCAGTCGCGGGGTGTCGAGCTCAGTGCGATCACGTGGCATCGTAACCGGCGTAATCTCCCGGTTGAATCACGTTCCCCTTGTACTGCTGATCGTCGTGAATCCCGATCTTCGAGGTGTAGTACGCGCGAACCGTCCCGCTCTTGATCTCCCGGAAGAACTTTTCGGCGTCGCTCTTCGGATCGGATTCGGCCGCGGCGATGCGTGTCACGAGCGCGAGCCGCTGCTCCGGTGTAGACGCCATGAAGCCTTTGCCGTGCATCTCCGTCGACAGCGCCTCGACCGCCTTGATCCCCGCGCGCCACCGCTCCCCCTGGTCCTTCTCGAACGCCTCGGCGAGACGGCCGTCGATGAAGAGCGCCACCCCCGCCGCGCGCGCGCCCCCGGACTGCTGGTCGGTCGGGATGATGATGTCGCTCATCTCGTCCACCAGCGCGAATTCCGCCGGCGTGAAGAACTTGGGCGGCACGGGCGCCAAGGGCGGCAAAGCGCTTACCAGGGGCAGCGCGGCTGTGGCCGCCGCCGTTTGTTGAATCATCTCGCGACGCGAGATCTTCATAGGTTCCCCCGCTTGAATTCATCGGCTAGATGCTCGCACGAGCGCCACGCCAGTGCCATGATCGTCCACGTCGGGTTCTGGCACGACGCGCTCACGTGACTCGAGCCGTCCACCACGAAGAGATTCTTCACGTCGTGGGATTGCTGGAATTGATTCAGGACCGACGTCTTGGGATCGGTGCCCATGCGCGCCGTGCCGAGCTCGTGAATCGACCAGCCTTCGGTGAGGATGTTCTTGTCCACGCCGATGACCTCGATGCCCGCCGCTTCGAACATTTCCTTACCGGCGTTGCCCATGTCCTCGCACATCTTTTTCTCGTTGTCACTGAACTCGTAGTGGAAGCGCAGCGACGGAATCCCCCACGCATCCTTCACCTCGGGGTCCAGATCGACGTAGTTCTCGTAGCGGGCGAGCACTTCGCCGAACCCGCCCATACTAATGAAAGCGCCCGCGTGCTCGCGGACCGATTTCTTGAATTGCCCGCCGAATCCCGGTGTGCCCCACGCGCTGTCGGGGAAGATCCCGAAGCCGGACCCGCCCTCGAAGCCGTAGCCGCGGATGAAGCCCGGCTGCTTGTCCTGCAAGTTGCGGAACCGCGGCACGTAAAAGCCACCCGGCTTGCCGTCGTCCAGAGTCGGAGGCGCCCCGACCATCTCTTTGACCAGCCCCGTGACGCCTGGTCCCATCACGTGCTCGCAGAAGTTGTGGCCGACGTGCCCGCTCGAGTTGCCGATGCCGTTGGGATGTTGCCGCGACTTCGATAACAACAGGAGTCTCGCACTCTCCAGCGTGGACGCCGCCAGGATGACGACCTTGGCTTTCGCTTCATACGTACGATGGTTTTGGGAATCGACGAACGAGACGCCGCGGGCTTTACCGGTGTTCGGGTCGACGAGCACCTCATGCGCGGTGGAATTCGTGCGCAGCGTGAGATGGCCCGTGTCCATCGCCGGATAAATCAGCCCCGTGGGAGAATCGAACGCGGCGTGGATGTCGCAGCCACCGGGCCGCCGGCCGCACGCGCCGCGGCCGAAACATTTGCTGCGGTATTTGTTCTTCACGCCGTCCGTCGTCACGCCGGCGCGATACGGCGTCAGCGTGCGGTTCATCGTGGCGAGACTCTTGCGCAGTTTCACTTCCGACGCGGTCAGCTTGTTGGGCCGCTGGAACAGGCTGTCCGGGAGATGCGGCAGATTCTCCTTGTGGCCGCTGATGCCGAGGTAGGTGTCGACCCTGTCGTAGTAGGGCTCGATATCGGCGTAGGAGATCGGCCAGTCTTCGCCGTAGCCGTCGTGGGTCTTTCCCTTGAAATCGTAATCGGAGAGTCGCAGCGCGAGACGGCCCCAGATGTTCGTCTTGCCGCCGAGGAGTCGCGCGCGCACCCACGCGTACTTCGTGCCCGTGTAGGGATTGTCCTTCTCATCGACCAGGATGTTCTTGACGTAGTCCGAGCCGCCCCAGCCGCCGACGTACGAGAACACGTGCTTGAACGCGGAGCCCTTCGCGTAGGGAGGCTTGCGGACGTTGTACTCGTTGAAACGGATCGCGTGGTATCCCGGCGGCGCCTCGCCGCGGCGCGGGTGCTCGTAGGGCCACTGCATCGATCGCAGCTCGGCATTGATGTCGATCTTCTTGCCTGCTTCAAGCAGCAACACCTTCATCCCCTGCGACGTGAGGACGTGCGCGGCCATCCCGCCCGCCGCGCCCGAGCCCACGACGATCGCGTCGTAGGTAATGGAGAGATCGGCTTGGGGCTGTTGTGAGGAGTTGAATCGAATGAGAGTCATGAGGGCGCCTTCCTTAATAGGCTTTCATTGTGTCCTAACATGCTGCTCGTATGTCACGAACGCTACGCGCCGGGAGTCAGGTGACCAACTTGGAACGTTGATCGTTCCCTGCCCGCCGAAGAATTCCGGCGTGAGATCGCGCACCGACCGGTCGCGCAAATCCATGAGCCGGAGTTTTACCTGCCTGCCGAACGGATGATCCTGGCCCTGATCCTGAATGAACGACAGGTACGCGATCCAGCGCCCGTCGGGCGAGGGGTGCGGGAACCAGTTGGAGTAGGCGTCGTGCGTCAACTGCTCCGGTTGCGCGCCGTCCGGCCGCATGCGCCAGATCTCCATTTTCCCGCTGCAGAACGAGTTGTAATAGATGAAGGCGCCGTCGGGCGAGTAGTCGGGACCATCGTCGAGTCCTTTGCACGTCGTGACTCGGCGCTCCTCGCCGCCCGTCACCGGAATCGTGTAGATGTCGAACTCGCCGTCTCGACGCCCGACGAACGCGAGCGTCTTGCCATCGGGCGACCAGCCATGCCAGAAGCTTGGCGCCTTCGTCGTGATTTGCTTCGGCGTACCGCCCGCAATCGGCAGGACGTAGACGCTCGAGGTCAACCAGTCTTCGGTGGGCTCGTGACTGATCACGAGGGATTTGCCGTCGGGAGAGATGCCGTGATCGTTGTTGATCCGCGGCGTCGCCAACGTGATCGGCAGCTCGACGAGCTGACGGCCCGCAACGTTGAGCCGATACAGGCGCCCCTCGCTGTTGATCAGGAAGTACCCGGTACGGGACCAGTTGGGCGCTTCAAAGCGCCGGTCAGCGCTATAGACTGTTTCGATTTTTCCGGTGGTGACGTCGACAGTTTTCAGAAAACTGCTGATGGTGGTGTCCTGAACCATGAGCGCCGCGACAAGGACGGGAATCATCGACTAGGGAACTTTCTCCAATAGGGTGACCAATTCGGAACGGTGCGTTCGCTCCGGGAGATGATCGGACACCATCTTGTAAACAGGCCACCCGCGCGCGGCAGCCCGATCGGCGAACATCTGGAACGGATCGGGCGTGATTTGCGGCTCGTAGGTCAGGATGTACGCCGCCGGGACCTTGAGTCGAGCGGGATTCACGAGTCGCAGCGTATCGGTGAACGTGCGCAGCGATTGCGGCACGTCGCGTGGAATCACCGTGGTGTCCTGCACCCAGGTTGGCACGATGTAGGCGCCTTGCGTGACGCTCTGAATGAACTTTGCGCGCGTGGTGTCGGGGATGGACATCAGCGATTCTCCCGAATCGGGCAGCAGGGCGTCGAGATACACCACGCGCTTGATCCGGTCGGGGATCCGGTCCACGACCCCCGTGATCACCATCCCGCCATAGCTGTGCCCGAGGAGCACGACGTCGCGCAGGTTGTCCCAGAGAATCTTGTTGACGACGTCGTCGATATGCGTG
>Ga0070705_100001693_pt1 | contig 11513 bp, 14 predicted proteins | sample KBSK5253metaG_FD_65455 | JGI IMG/M metagenome (GOLD analysis project Ga0070705, IMG submission 65455) | Corn, switchgrass and miscanthus rhizosphere microbial communities from Kellogg Biological Station, Michigan, USA - KBS K5-25-3 metaG | ecosystem: Host-associated > Plants > Roots >... | reverse complement strand
GCGGAGAAGGAGGGATTCGAACCCTCGATAGGCCTTTACAGCCTATAGCGGTTTAGCAAACCGCCGCCCTCAGCCACTAGGCGACTTCTCCAAACGACTCGCAGTATAGCCGACGCAATCAGCGACTATCAAGGTTGCGGTCTTGCGCATCTTTAACGATGGTGCAAGCATACCGATTCAATTCTAAGCTTTGTGCTCCTTCGTGTCTTTGAGTCTTCGTGGCGAGATCGTCCAACACCGCGTTCGCATTGAGGTGACATCATGAAAAGAAACTCGATCCTGCTTCTGGTAATCATCACATGGTTGTCATTGATCGCGTTCCTATCCGCGGGAGCGCAAACCAAAAACATCACTGTTCCAAAGATCTGGGATTCAAAACAGCTCGCGACCTGGGCGACACCGCTCGCAAGCCTTGGCCTTGCGGCGAACTTTTATTCCGAAGAAGAGTATTACGCCACGCCCGTTGATAACGTCCGCACGTATCCGGTCTATGCTCCCGACAAAGAACCAAAGGGCTATCGCGAGTGGATGGTCAAGCAAGGGCCGCAGAGGTTGATCGAGCCTGAGAAGCTCAAGACCGAAAGCGATTGGATTGAAGCGGGCCGCGCGGTCTTCGGCGGACTCGATTTTCCGGTTACGCGAACCGATGACCCTCGCATAATGAAGTTCCTCAGCGACGCGGATGCCGTGCGCAAAGGCGGTGACTCGATCACCAAAGACGGAATAATTCCGGCAATACGTTGGGTCGTGGATCGCGACGGCAAATTGAAAGTCTCGCTTGCGGACTGCTCGGGTTGTCACAGCAGAATCATGCCCGACGGCTCGTTGCTGCTTGGCGCGCAGGGCAACCTCGCGTTTGCGTTTGAATCTGTAGGCGTCGTCGTCGAGGGATTTGGAAAGGACCTCGAACGCAAAGGCCTCACAATCAATCAAGCCGAGTACGGCGCTTATGGAATGCCGTGGATCAAGGACGATATTCACGCCGGCTTCAAGACGATGACCCCTCAACAGATCGGCGAGGTCGACGGGTTTCCGCAGACCGGCACATTCTCGCGATTCAACGGCAGCCCTTACTTCATGACGAAGATTCCCGACCTGATAGGCATGAAGGACCGGCGTTATATCGATCACACGGGCACTCACGTCAATCGCGGGCCCGAAGACATCGCTCGATACGGGATCCTTGTCAGCGTCGCCGACGACGGCTCAATCGGCGAGCACAAATTCTTCGATGACAAGCAACGCAAGCTCTATCATCGTTTCAGCGACGAAGCGATGTACGCGATCGGCAAGTTCGTCTACTCGCTCGAGCCACCACCGAATCCAAACAAGTTCGACGCGTTGGCGGAACGCGGCAAAAAAGTATTCGAAAGCGAAGGCTGTGCGATGTGTCACACTCCGCCGCTGTACACGAACAATATGCTGACTCCCGTGTCGGGCTACACTCCGCGCAAGGATGATCCGGCTACGGCGAAGCTACGCATTTTGCGAATGCCGATCGGCACCGATCCGAATTTGGCTTTGAAAACTCGAAAAGGAACCGGTTATTACAAGATACCGTCGCTCAAAGGGCTTTGGTATCGAAACCTGATCGAGCACTCGGGTTCGATTGCGACGCTTGAAGAGTGGTTCGATCGAAAGCGCTTGCGAGACGATTACGTTCCGAGCGGATGGAAAGCTCCGGGCAGGAAGACTCGCGCGGTCCCTGGTCACGAGTTTGGGATGGATTTATCGGGCGATGATAGGCGCGCGTTGATCGCGTTCTTGAAGACGCTTTAGGGATCACCGAAGCTCGCCGGTTAGAGTTGATGGAAGGTTACTTGAACAGATCATCGACCGGCATCGTCCACCCGGGCACAGCCGGTTCCGCCTCTGCGATTTCGCCACGCGCGTAGACTGTCGGAGTTTCGGGATCAGTGAAGCGATAGGCTTTGATCACATTGTCGCTGAGCAGGTCTACGTCCCATACCACAAGAGTCCCGGCGGCAAAGTAGTCGCGGCGTTTCTCGGCTAGCTCTCGTTCCGCCATTGGTCCGTAGTCATTCTCGCTTCGGACCTCGAGAGCAAAAGCGGGAGCGCCGCTGAGAAATTTCATGCCTTCGAGTTCACCCGTGTACCAGGCTGCATCGGGGCTGAAGGACTGGCGATTCGGTAAGTCAACGATGAATCCTACGTTGTCGCCAAATGCATAGCCGCCGCCCATCGTTTCTTCGTAGCTACGCAAGCTGAAGAACACATTGCCGCTCGCCCGCCCAGGCTTTCCTCCGGTTGCCATGATTCGTACAACCTCTCCGTTGATGATCTCAGCCTTGGCGTTTTCGGGTACGTTGTAGAGGTCTTCGATTGTAGCTCTAGTGCTCGTGGACATGGTGAAGCCTCGCGCGCTCATAGTAGCATAAGGTGCTGTCAGACTGTAACTATTGTTTGGAGTTCCGCGGAAGGAGACACGCGCGGTCCCGGGTCATGAGTTTGGGATGGATTTATCGGGCGATGATAAGCGAGCATTGATCGCGTTCTTGAAGACACTTTAGATCGATGATGCGATCCGAAATCCGGATTACGGGATGGAGACCTGGATTAATGCGCGGACCAGGGACTCAGATGAGGAGAGCCTATGACCGTCGCGGATCTCAACCTTCTTTACGACTATGGTTACTGGGCGAACGAAAAACTCTTTGAAGCGATTTCGCAGCTTACACAGGAACAATTCACCGAGCCCATTGGTGGAGGCCATGAATCCATCAGGAACACGCTGGTTCATGTTCTGAGCGCTGAATGGGGCTGGCTCAATCGTTGCGGCGGTCCCGAGCGCGGTCCTCGTCTCAATCCTGCCGACTACCCAAACTTCGAAACGCTCAAAGGGACCTGGAGCAAAGTCGAAATATTTGTTCGCGAGTTCTTGTCCACGTTGAAGGACGAAGATCTGGCTCGCGATGTTGAATTCATGAATGATCGCGGCGAGAAGAGATTGATGCCGGTAGGGGAGCTGTTGCAGCACACGGCGAATCATGGTGTTCATCACCGCGGACAGGTTGCGCTGATGCTGAGATCGCTCGGCTACGCGCCAGGCAATTTCGACATGCTTATCTATTATGCCGACAGGACAGGCGTTCCTGCGTGGTAGGTCAATTGATACTCGGGGCGTGAAACCGATTGCTTAACGAATACAACTGGCGAGGAAAAGTCGCTCGTGGAAGACACTCGCGGTCCATGGGTCATAAGCTTCGAATGGATTATCGGATGGTGATAAGCGCGCGTTGATCGCGTTTTTGAAGACAGTTTTCCCAAAGGGTTATGCGAACCTTTCCAATATGGATTCGACTCGCTGGGGTACACCCCAAGCATCTTTGATCTGTACGTTGCTCTGAGCCGCAAGCCGCACACGGTCACGCAACGCGGTCGGAAGGACAGTAACAAGCGCGAGATGGCTGGCCCGAACCTTTGCTTGCGCAAACGAGTCAGACTCCTCGAACGCTGTAACAACGGCATGCGCCATTTTTAGACGAGTCTGCTGATGTGCAGCAAGAACCCGCGCAACTTCGATGGCAATCTGAGGTGGCTCCTTATCACCAGCTGCAATGGCTTGGAACCTACCTATGAACCCGTATGGGTCCAGGCCACCCATCTTTAGAGGGACTACCAGAGCGCCGCGCCCGATGGCCACACCCACCTCTTGGCTCGTCCACTTGCTGCCATCGAAACCGGGAGCAAGAAGTGCTAGGAGCGCATCCATCGTGTTCAGAGCCAGGATGATCTCGTCCTCCCACTCCTTGGTCGGTTCGATGTCCTCATGCGCAACGAATCCCGAGATTCCATAATCTTGCAAGGCACGGGCTATCTCGGAAGCTACAGTCTTCTGAGCGGAGATGTGAGTTACGAAGAGCTTGAAGTAACCGGGCCGCCAGAATGAGGGTTCCGGGAGTGGTATGGGACCGCGACCGGAGGAGTGCGACACATCTAGAGAAGGTGTGACGATAACGGATCCGAGGTATTCGTTTGAGTAAGCCCGGGTCATCAGTTTCAATCGTTCAAGGAGTTGCTCCTCGAACGCCGAAATCGAGTCGCCAAACTCGGCAAACAGTCGCGGCGCAATCTTCAGCAGTAGCGAGTAAGTGTAGGTACCTCCATTCCAATTGTCGTAATCGGTCTGGTCGATTTCGAGCTCAGATTGTCGGAGCACCGAGGCCATCTTCGTATCACCTTGGACCTCGCATAGTTCAACCCGTGTGCAGTATCGAGAAACTTGTTATCATCCGGGTCGCGGCTGAGGCGGAGGCGTTTACCGAGATTGACCTGAGTCACGATGTTTGCAGTGAGAAGGTAACTTTCAAGGCGGGCGAGGTTCCGCGGCGTAGTCCCAAGCATTGCCAGCACGCCTAGATACTCATCAAGAATCGGCCGGCTGACCACGAGTTGCAATCGCCGCCGCACGAGCCAGAGATTGAACGCCCGCTCATTGATAGAGTTTTTCTTGTGTCGCAAGGTGCGCGTGATAAACAAATTGGTGTCGAAGACAACAGGCAGGCAGGTCTTTTCGCGCCACTCACTTTCTCCGCGAAGAGCGATAGTTTTTTACAATTTCAACGGCATCGCTTTCCTTGTAACGGGTATGGCGGTTGTCGTGCGCCACATCGCCAAAGATCTCATCGCCTTCTTGTGTTTCGAGAAAATCAGCGATCACATCGGCCAGCAATTCAACCGGGCGGCGGCGTTTACCACGGGCTGTTTTCTCGAACTCGCGCCATAAGTTCGACTGTATCAAAGTATCTATGGCTGCAGTTCTACTCGACATTCGGTAGCGCCTCCTTACGTGGCAAAACTCTAACATCGTGGGAGAGTTTGCGGCAACGAACCATCGGAGTTTGGGTTGGGGTGCTCCATTGTCATCCACTGGTCTTTCCCTTAGGCGCGGCCTTGCCCGATCCCAACTCACTGATGATCTTGAATTCCTTTTCGGTGACCGGCTGAACCGAAAGCCGGCTCCTGTTGATCAAAACCATTTTTTGCAGGGCCTTGTGCTCTTTGATTTCGGGGAGCGTTACGGCGCGCGCGAACTTTTTCTTGAACCTGATTCGAGCGCTGTACCAGATGGGATTTGCAAGCGTTGCCTTGGGATCGTAATGGCTGTCACTCGAATCGAACTGCGTCGGATCGGGTTCCGCCGGACCGCTGATCTTGTGAATCCCGACCACCGCCGGAGGCTCGGCGCCCGAATGATAAAACAGCGCTTCATCGCCGACTTTCATTTCTCGCATCAGGTTTCGAGCCTGATAGTTTCGCACGCCGTCCCACAGCGTCGTCTTGTCGCGTTTCAGATCATCAATCGAATACGAAGACGGTTCGGATTTCATCAGCCAGTATCGTCGAGCCATTGCCCCTCCTCAGCGTCCCGGTGAGTTTGAAGTTTGCTACCTTCTCCGGTTGAAGTGACCCTCCGAATACAACTCAAAGTCTTTTCCCGGCGCCGCCAACTCAAAAGTTTCCGTAAACTCATTGGCGTTTATGATCCGGTAGGTCTCTCTTGCTCTCCAACCCGCGGGGATGTTTTCAATGCTTTCCGAAACGAACACCAACACTCTGGCGTTCGAAGCTGCGCGATCCAGTGCATATTGATTCACGAAGCCTTCGCCATGGAATTGGCGAAGCACGAATAGCTTTCGGGCTCGATCATAGCTGAGGAAGCCGGAGTCTTCGTGCACCTCGCCCTTCGGATTCTCTTTCTGCGGCGGATAGACCGACTTGTTCTTCACGTGAAGGAACTTTCCGTTTAGCACAAACTGATATTCGCGCTCGATCGTCGAGCTTCCTGGTTGGCCCTTGCCGGTTCCGGTCCACGACCCGGCGAAATACCTCATTGGCTCCCAGACGTCCGGGCCCTTGTCGCTCTGGCCTGGGCCGAGAACGGGAATAACAACCAATAGAAGAATCGCGATTGGCAAAGTCGCCTCCTCATAAGAAGCGGATCGGAATCTCATCTCTATCAAACGAACAACGGCGATTCATTTCTGCCGGGCGACGTTGTTCCTGGGATTCTTGAGCCCGGTTGTCAGTTTGTTGTTTACCTCTCTCACAACTCTAGCGGCGATCACCTCACGATGCTCGTCCAGGAACCGTTCGACGCTTTGCGAATCGCGCTTCGACAGCTCGCGAAGCGCCCACGACATAGCCTTCACCACCATGTCGTCACGATCGCCGAGCAGCATTTCACAAACTCCAAGTGTTCGCCGCGCGTCCCCGTTTCCGCCCCTGGCTTTGTTGTTCAATGGCACCGTGCTCACGATCGCCGCGCGCCTCCACCAACGATCATTCGACCGCGCCCATCCGTGAATGACGTTGTCGGAAACCTGGCCTTCGCGCCACGCGGGCCCCGACAGGTAACAGGCAAAGCAATCGACCTCGCTCCACTCGCTCATCCCGTGTCCGAAAAGCTCGAGTTCTTTCTGGCGAAGGCTCGAGGCGGCCACCCGATGATGCTGGACCAGCTCATAAGCCACGAAGCGATGAATCGCCGGTTCGCGCAAGAGCCGCATCGCTAGCTCGATAACAAACGGCGCCGGGGATTTCGCAAGCCGCTTCGAGAACTCGCGGCGCACGGCTCTCACGGCATCGGTCTTCGCATTCCGAAGCGCGCGAATCCTTCCCGCGATCTCGTTCGCAAACGCTTCGGAGCTTGAAACGTCACTGCCCATCTTCTATCGCACGCCCCATTCCCAGATTCCATAGCTGATCTTTTTGTCGAGCGCGTGACCCGATTGCTTGAGCGACAACGCGATCTGGCCGCGATGTTGTGACTCGTGAGCCAGGACGTAGCCGAGGAAAGCAGTGACGTGCGGCTTGAAGCCTTTGACCTTGCCCTCGACGATCGCTTTCTTGAATAGCGACTCCATCGCCTTGCCCGAATCTTTCAAAGCGCGAGCCAGTAATTTTTTGTCGGCGGCCACTTCCTTTTCGATTTTATCTATGCCCTCCATCAACTCGGGCGCGGCGCTTTTCATCCACATCAGTCGAACGTTGTGAACGTGAGCGAATTGCTGGGCCACCGTCCTGCCCCTGGAAGCCGAAACGTCGTTCAACGCGCCGGACGGGATAGCATCGAGCATATACAGATTGATTCGGTTATTGATGTTCCAGGTGTCGATGATTTCCTTCTCAGCATCGATACTCATTTTGATTCCTCACAAGATTGTTGATGGCACACCCGCTAGTTCTACAGTCGCCTCGCGCATGAGCGCAAGAGGTTCGCCGGCCGCCCTTTAGCAGTCGGCCGGGAAAAAGTCATGGACTCCTGAAAGAGAATAAGTAAACTGCAAGTCATGAGCAAAACGTTACGTGGGTGCGAGATGAATCAGCAGTTGCTGTTGCCGCCGGACTTGCGCTCAAACGGCCTTACGATCATCAGGCGATGTACGTCGGAAGATCATGGGCGTCTATGAAGAGGGCGACCTGGACAAAAACCTGAGACGGTAAGTTCGCAGCGCCTGGCGCGAGAGACTCATATATGAACTTTCGCCTGAAACTGAAGGCAGCACTAAGAAATTTTCAAAGGAGCAATTGAATCGAGTGACATTCAGACAATTCGCACAACGCATTCGAGTGCCCGCGGGATTCGTGCTCGCCCCGCTGTTGTTCATTTCGGCGCGGCCTACGTCGGCGACTCTGGCGGCCGGAGCGTTCGTCGCCGTGATCGGGCTTGCGATCCGCGGGTGGGCGTCGGGTCATTTGAAAAAGATGGAGGAGCTGACGACCTCCGGACCGTACGCGCACACGAGGAATCCGCTTTACCTCGGCACATTCTTATTGGGAGTTGGAGTCGCAATAGGCGGCGGCACGCTGTGGTTCATCGGAATATTCGCGGCGTTTTACCTGATGATCTACGTGCCGGTGATGCTGGCTGAGGCTGAGACAATGCGCTCGTTGTTCGCGGAGGATTACGAAAGGTACAGCAAAGTGGTGCCGTTATTCGCGCCGCGCTTCACGCCCTATCGCGAGGGCTATCGAGTGGGGAATCGTCGTGAGTTCGACCTCGGTCTTTATCTGCGGCATCGGGAGTATAGGGCCGCGATTGGGTTTTTATTGGTGTACGGACTATTGGCAGCGAAGCTTGTGATTGCCGGCGGATAGGCAGGCGATTATCAGTCTAGCCACCTTGCTCACTGCGGCCCGTATCAAGAAGTTTGCGAACCGAAAATCTGATCGCTACCAAAGCCCACTGGCCCGACGAATGACAGTCCGTTATCGGTTGATTGGAACGCTCGCTGCCGTTGCAATCCATTTGTATCCGCGGAGAAGAACACGCAGTCTTGAGCCGATCTAACTCATCGTAGCCATAACATTGTGTGAGCGTCGTTCCGGTCACACCGCCCACTGTTGGCACCGTGATCGTCTGACTCTTCACGTTGCCGGTTATCGGTGGAGCCGTAGTCGTAGCTGAGCTTCAATCGATCGGCGCTCGCAGTTCCCGTCTGTCCGGTTCCGAGTCCGATCTCGATGGCTGAAGCCTGTTGTTGAAGTTGGTGTGCTCCCAAAGCTGATTGCCCAATCTCATCTGAGCGACGCCGCCGTAAGGAGCATAAGTGAACGAGTCCGCGTAGATTTGTTGTTTGGCCCGGTGACGCCGGCGATTCGTCCGGCGATGATTCAGTCACTCAGGATAAACACTCTGGTTCCTTCGGGGATGTTGCTGTTAATTTCAGGGACGAATTCGATAAGCATCGCAGGCGTTTCATTTGTCATAATCTCCCCACCCCTCACTTTTGAAAAGTAACAAGTGCCGTCAGGTAGAATCAACTTGACTCTCTGTCCAACTACAATCGACTTCTCCCATTCACGAACCGGTCTTAAAAGGAGTCCAACAGGAGTCACCTTTTCACTTGAAGGCTCCAGAATTTCAATGCTTTTTATTGATCCCGAGAATTGTTCAACCACCGTCTTACTCTCCACAAATAGAACAACCAATCTGCATCTAGCTAAGCCTAACATTCACCAAGGCACGTCCGTATTGCTTTCACCTCCGCGCATGTGCGCCACGAAACCACCTCCAGTTTCGCTCAAGCCTCATGCTCACCGAGGCCCCGTTAGCGAAGCACGAACTTTGAAGCCCAATTTGCAAGCGAAGTACGAAGCTCCCAGTTAGTAACGGTCTGCCCAATTCTTAATTGCCCATCATTCTGTGCCCACCTTACGTATGAGTCAAACTTGAACGCCTCTCCGGTGAAGTGAATGCTCCTTGCACGTTCACCGATCTGCATAAAGGCATCAGGGTCAAAGACTCTCGTCCCCGCTTGTTCCACATAAGTCGTTGCCCTCACTAAAAGTCATAGGAGGGGTCAGGCTTGAGTTCGTTGGAAGCGACCGGGCAATACCGCGTAGTCCAGTGGGTGGGAAGCCCACCTCGGAAAGGCCTAGCCAGCCGCCGGGTAGCAAGACCTTGGGAGGCGAGCAGTAATGATCGCTTCTAAGCGTAGGCCAGCAAACACGCAGGCCGTAAGCCGAAAGGTTGAAGGGATTGAGCCCCGTAAGCAAGGACACAGGAAGGACGACGCCCTCAACAAAGGCGGAAGTCAACACGAGCACAACCGCAAAGGCAAGGAAGTGCTCGCTTCCTCGGGGTCTGAGACCATGGCATGCGTGATATCGAGACTACATGGCAACCCGGGAGGTCCTGCCACTGCTTTCCAGAGGCAAACAGGAGAGTATGCCAAACAACCGCAGAAAGGGAGGGAGGCAAAAGGGTGGCAGGGAGTCGGATCGTCTAATAGTACCAATGAAGGCGGGTAATGCCGCCGGAGGGAAGGAGACGACAGATGGTCGAACAGAGTGGGAGACACTGGCCGCGCACAGAAGCGGCGATACGGTGGGAACGAAACTGCTCCGCATAGCAGCGAAAGCACGCAAGGAGGGGAAGTTCAAGTTCACCAGTTTGTATCACCTGATGAACGAGGAACTGCTGCTTGAGTGCTTCAGGTGGCTGAGTGGAAAGAAAGCCGCTGGGATAGACGAGGTGACGAAGGACGAGTACGCCGGAAACCTGGAGGCCAACATTGAAGACTTACTTGGCCGTTTGCACAGGATGGCGTATCGGCCGCAGCCAGCGCGAAGGGTTTACATCCCAAAGCCTGGAAGCGACAAACAACGGCCTTTAGGAATCCCGTGTCTGGAAGACAAGCTTGTGCAATCGGCGTTGGCGCGGATACTGGGAGCTATCTATGAGGAAGACTTCATAGAGGGTTCATACGGATTCCGGCCAGGGCGAAGCTGTCACGATGCGTTGAGAGCATTGAGTCAGGCAGTCGAGTGGGAAGGAACCAACTACATTGCCGAAGCAGATATCAAGGGGTTCTTCGACAATGTAGACCACCAGTGGCTGATGAAGATGCTGGAGCAAAGGATAGCAGACAAGCGAGTCCTACGGCTGATAAAGAGATTCCTGAAGAGCGGGGTGATGGAGAGCGGAGAGATGAGAGCAAGCGAGGAGGGTGTGCCGCAAGGCGGCAGCATCTCACCAGTGCTCGCGAATATCTATCTGCACTACGCCCTGGACCTGTGGTTCGAGAAGGTCTACGGGAAAAGCTGCAAGGGAAGGAGGCGGCTGATCCGGTATGCTGACGATTTCGTCGTGGGTTTCGTGAGTAAGGAGGACGCGATGAAATTTAAAGCAGAACTAACCGAGCGGTTAAAGAAGTTCGGCTTGGAGGTAGAACCTACAAAGACCAAGGTGCTGGAGTTTGGGCGGGACGCGGAGAGGCACGCGCGGACAAGAGGAGTGAAACCTGAGACGTTTGATTTTCTTGGATTCACTCATTATTGCAGCCGGACGAAAGACGGGAGACGATTCCGGATGAAGCGGGTGACGTCGAGAAAGAAATTTCGGGCGAAGCTCGTAGCAATGAAGGAATGGCTCAAGCAAATTCGAATGAAGCCAACGCAGTGGATCATGCGGGTACTAGGACTGAAGCTCCGTGGACACTATCAGTACTACGGGGTGACAGACAACTACCAAGGAATCGCGCGATTTCACCACGAAGTAAGGAAACTGCTTTACAAGTGGTTGAATCGGCGGAGCCAACGCCGGAGCTACACGTGGACAGAATTCGACAAATTGCTAAACGTATTTCCGTTGCCACAACCTCGAATACGAGTACATCTCTTCTATCGAGCGCGAAAGACAGTCTGAGGAGCCGTGTGCGTTAGTTGCGCAAGCACGGTTCTGAGAGGGGCAGGGGCCAACTGATGTATGGTTGAAATATCGTGGCACCGCCAGGAAACTAGGCGGCAACTGAGAAAACAAACCTCAACCTACAGCATCGGGAGAAACCTGCCTACTCGACACATTTGATCTACTCGTCTTCACCTTAACGCCCTCCGGAGCGCTTTCATCTCAGCAGTCTCCGGCCCGCGCACTCGCGCCGCCTCAACCCGTTTCGTCACCGCCGATGGGTCCATCCTTAACGCCTCCGCCAGCTCGCGATTGCTGATCCCTCGCTCCCGCCCAATCACTATCACCGCATCTCTCA
>Ga0070705_100001691_pt1 | contig 11522 bp, 9 predicted proteins | sample KBSK5253metaG_FD_65455 | JGI IMG/M metagenome (GOLD analysis project Ga0070705, IMG submission 65455) | Corn, switchgrass and miscanthus rhizosphere microbial communities from Kellogg Biological Station, Michigan, USA - KBS K5-25-3 metaG | ecosystem: Host-associated > Plants > Roots >... | reverse complement strand
GATCGCGTTGTTCGGCACGTAGTACGTCTTGTAGAAGGCGCGGATCTCGTCGGGCGTGATCCGCTTGATGTCGTCCATCCAGCCGATGATCGGCACGCCGTAGGGATGCGCCTTGAAGGCGATGGAGCTCACCTCTTCGCCGAGGAAGCCACTCGGGTCGTCCTCGGTGCGGGTCCGCCGCTCCTCGATGACGACCTGACGCTCCGAATTGATCTCCTTGGGATCGAGCAGCAGGTTCTGCATGCGGTCCGCCTCGAGATCGATCACGAGGTCGAGCTTGTCCGCCGCGATGTCGACGTAGTACGAGGTGACGTCCTGCGACGTGAACGCGTTGTCCTGGCCGCCGTTCTGCTCGACGAGTCGCGCGAACTCCTTGGGGCCGTGGCTCGGCGTCCCCTTGAACATCAGGTGCTCGAGGAAATGCGCGATGCCGGTCGCGCCCCGGTGCTCGTTGCGCGAGCCGACTCGGTACCACACCTGGAACGACACGATCGGACTCCGCGCGTCCTCGATCAGCAAGACGCGCAGCCCGTTGTCGAGCGTCGTGGCCACGACCCGGTCGGCCGCACGGGCGCCTGAAGAAATCAGCAGCGAGACGATGAGCAGAGGCAGGATGGCGATGCGCACCGTCTGATTATACCGCCCACCCCATAGATGGCCGGTGTATCATCCTGCGTGATGCGCGTCATCGTGCTCGTCTTGCTGCTCGCGATCCCTCAGACCGCGGTCGCCCAGCAAGCGTGCACCGAGTCGCTGGCCTCGCTGTTCGAACGGGTCTCGCCCAGCGTCGTGTCGATCCAGGTCACCAAGATCAACAAGGCCAAGCCGCAGCGACGGTTCGAGACCGTGGTCGGCTCCGGCCTGCTGATCGAGCGCGACGGTCAGGTGCTGACGAACGCGCACGTCGTCGACGGCGCGGCCTCGCTGTCGGTCACGCTCGACTCGGGCGCGCGCGCGCCGGCCCGGGTGCTCGGCATGGACACGGTGACCGACCTGGCGCTCCTGCGGATCGACACGTCGTCGCCGCTGCCCGTGGCGCGGCTGGGTGACTCCGCGGCGCTGCGTGTCGGCGACGAGGTCGTCGCGATCGGTAACCCGATGGGCCTCGAACAAACGATGACCCGCGGCATCGTGAGCGGCCTCAACCGCATCCTGCCCGGGCTCGCCGAGCAGCCGATGATCCAGACCGACGCCCCGATCAATCCCGGGAACTCCGGCGGGCCGCTCGTCGACCGCTGTGGCGCCGTCGTGGGCATCAACACGTTCATCTCGGAAGAGGCGAACTCGATCGGCTTCGCCTTGCCGATCAACGCCGGCAAGGCGATCCTGCGCGACCTGCGCGAGACCGGCCGCGTCGTCCGCCCGTGGCTCGGGCTGCAGGGCCGGGAGATCGATTCGCAGGTCACGTCGGTCCTCCGGCTCCCGCTCTCGCCGGGCTACCTCGTCGAGGTCGTGTACGAGGGCAGCCCCGCCGAGAAGGCGGGCGTGCGCGGTGGGAGCCTTTCGGTGGTGGTGCAGGGCGAGGAATACCTCGTCGGCGGCGACATCCTGACCACGATCGAGAACACGCCGGTCCGGACCCATCAGGACTATCTGTCGAAGGTGAAAACGCTCAAGCCCGGCCAGCGGACGCGGCTCACGATCATCCGTGACGGACAGCGCCGTGAGCTCTCGGTGACGGTCGGTGAGCGCCCCCGCTTGCCCGCCGATCTGAGCGACTAGCTACCGGCCGCCCTCCTGCTCGAGGAGGCGCCGCGCCGTCTCGAAGATTCCCCGAAGCATCGGCCGCGTGAGCTTGCCCGTGAACGTGTTCTGCTGGCTCGGATGGTACGTCGCGATCAAGGTCATCCCGTCGTCGAACCGGGTCACGGCACCGTGTCCGAACTGTGGCGCCGGCCGCTGACGGGGCGCACCGAGCGCTCGCCGACCCCTGAGGTACGCCTGCCAGCCTATGCGCCCGAGCCCCACGACGACCCGGACGCGTGTCAGCAGCCTGAGCTCGGTCAGCAGATACGGCTCACAGCGCCCGATCTCTTCGAGGGTCGGCTTGTTGAACGGCGGCGCGCAGCGCACCGCCGCCGTGACGTACGCGTCAATCAGACCGAGACCGTCGCCCTTGTGCTCCGAGGTCGGGCGATTGGCGAAGCCCGCGTGGTGGAGCGCGTCGAAGAGCCAGTCGCCGCTGCGGTCACCGGTGAACATCCGTCCCGTGCGGTTGCCGCCGTGAGCCGCCGGCGCGAGCCCTACTAGCAGGAGCCGGGCGCGCGGGTCGCCGAAGCCCGGCAACGGCCGCGCCCAGTAGCGCTGGCCGAGATACCGTCGCGGCGGCGCTGCGGCGACGGCCTCGCGATGCGCAACGAGACGCGGACAGCGACGGCACGCGACGATGCGCGCATTCAGCTGAGAGATCGAGCGAGGATTTTGCAATCCGACGGGATTGTGACACGGTGAAGGCGATGGCGTCATCCGCCGGCCGTGCTCCGACGACCCGCGTGCCCGCGATCATCGTCCACGGCGGGGCCGGTGCAGATTCCTCCCAGGCACCCGAGTTCCGCCAGGGTGTGCGGGCCGCCGTGCTGGCGGGATGGCGCGTGCTGGCGGAGGGTGGCACCGCGCTCGACGCGGTCGAGAGCGCCGTGCGCGCGCTCGAGGACGACCCGCGCTTCAACGCGGGCCGCGGCTCGGTCCTGAACCGAGACGGCACGATCGAGATGGATGCGTCGATCATGGAGGGCGACCGCCTCCAGTGCGGGGCCGTCGCGGCCCTGGTCGGCGTCGCGAACCCCGTCACCGTCGCCCGGCGCGTCCTCGAGTCGCGCCGCCACGTCCTGCTGGTCGGCGACGGCGCGCTCGCGTTCTCCCGCTCCGTCGGGATCCCGGAGTGCGACCCGGCATCGCTCGTCACCGATCGCCAGCGAAAGCGTCACGTGGAGCTCGCTCGCAAGCCGATCCCGCCCGGCGGCGGGACGGTCGGCGCGGTCGCCCTCGATCGCAACGGCACGACCGCGGCCGCCACCTCGACTGGTGGCACCCCCGGCAAGCTTCCCGGACGCGTTGGCGACAGCGCCTTGATCGGCTGCGGCACCTACGCCGACAGCTCCCTCGGAGGCGTCTCGTGTACGGGCGACGGCGAGGCGATCATCCGTGTCGTCCTCGGCCATCGAGCGCTCCGATATCTCAAGGACGCCGACGATCCGGACTACGCGGCGAAAGTCGCGGTCGATCTGCTGGTCGAGGAGGGCGGCGGCCAGGGCGGCCTCATCCTGATCGACTGGCGCGGCCGCCCGGGGTACGCGACCTCGACCCGACTGATGCCGGTCGCGATCATGTCGCCCACACTCGCCGAGCCGCAGGTCCCCTTCTGAGACGAATGCTCGACGCGAGTGACGTCGCCGCCGCGCGCAAGCGGCTCGAAGGCGCGATCTACCAGACGCCCTGCGCATACTCGCAGACGCTTTCCGAGCTGAGCGGCGTCCGCTGTTTCGTCAAGCTCGAAAATCTCCAGATGACCGGCTCGTTCAAGGAGCGCGGCGCCGCCAACCTGCTCCTGCAGCTCGGGCCCGCCGAGCGGGCGCGCGGTGTTGCGGCGGCGAGCGCCGGCAACCATGGGCTGGCGGTCGCCTTCCACGCGGCGCGTCTCGGTGTCAGCGCCGTGATCGTGATGCCGGAGTGGGCACCGCTCATCAAGGTGACGTCCTCCCGACGGCATGGCGCAGAGGTCATCCTGTCCGGTGCCAACTACGACGAAGCGTATGGCCGCGCGCGGCAGGTCGCGACCGAGCGAGGACTGGCCTTCGTCCATCCCTTCGACGACGAGCGGGTGATCGCCGGCCAGGGCACCCTCGGGCTCGAGCTCTTGGAGCAATGCCCGGACATGGATGCGGTCGTTGTCCCGATCGGCGGCGGCGGACTCGTCGGAGGCGTCGGCCTGGCCATCAAGGCCGCGCGCCCCGAGGTTCGCGTGATCGGGGTTCAGGCCGAAGCGTTGGACGCGATGAAGCAGGCGCTGGCGACGGGCACGCGGACAACCGTGCCGGCCGCATCGACGATCGCCGATGGTATCGGGGTCCGCCAGGTCGGAGAGATCACCCTGGACCTGGCCAGGCACTATCTCGACGATGTCGTGACCGTGACCGAGGAAGAGCTGGCCAACGCGATCCTGCTCCTCCTGGAGATCGAGAAGACCGTCGTCGAGGGCGCCGGAGCCGCTCCCCTCGCCGCGCTCCTGAATCGCAGGCTCGGCCTCGAAGCGAAGAACGTCGTGCTCGTGCTCTCCGGCGGCAACATCGACGTCACGATGATCTCGCGCATCATCGAGCGCGGCCTGGTCAAAGACGCGCGCCTGGTCAAGCTCAGCGTCATCCTCCGCGACCAGCCGGGTGCGCTCGCGCGGCTGTCGGCCCTCGTCGGCGAGGCGCGCGCGAACATCCTCCACATCGAGCACGAACGTGCGTTCGCGCGCGCGGCGATCGGCGAGAGCCGGGTCGAGCTGACGCTCGAAACCTCGGGGCGCGAGCAGATCGACATCGTGAAGCGGCGTCTGATCGAGTCCGGCTACCAGGTCGAAGAGCGCCGCGGCTGACGTCAGCTCCCCGCTGCCGGCGTGGCCTCGCCCAGCGAGTCGGCGATGATCGCGCGGGCGCGCTGCGCGAGAGCCGTGGCCGCTTGCCGCGGCTCGAGCGACGGGTCGGGTTTGAGCGGGGGGTGGTACGTGATCGCGATCCGCGCGCGGCGCGGGAGCACTTGCCCGGGCGGCCATGCCTCGTGCCCGCCGGCGATCGTCACCGGGAGGACGGGGACGCCCAGGCTCGTGGCCAGGCGAAACGCGCCGAGCTTGAATCGTTCGACCCGCCCCGTCCTGGTGCGCTCGGCCTCCGGGAAGATCATCAGCACGTGGCCCGCGGTGAGCAGCCGCACCGCTTCGCGCATCGATGACGGATCGGCCGCATCGATCCGAACCGGAAACGCCCGAAGCCTCCGGATCATCAAGCTGAAGACGGGGATCTCGAACAGCCGGTTCCAGGCCATGTAGTAGACGCGTCGCCGCACCGGGATCGTGACGAGCGCCGGGTCGGCGTAGGTCTGGTGGTTCGGCGTGATGATCAGCGGGCCGCTGGTTGGAATGTTGTGCAGGCCCGACAGCTCGAGACCGAAGTACGCGCGGCAGAGATGGTGGAATCCGGGTCGGACCAGATCGAGCAGGGGCGTGCGCACGGCCCTCTACACTACACAAAAAAGAGCGGGGCCGGATCGCTCCGGCCCCGCTGGCAGGTTTGGGTTGACCGTCAGTGAGTCAGTTCCTAGTCGTCGTCGGCCGTTTCGAGCTCCTCCTCGGCCGGTACGAACTGGCGCCCGAGGCGCTCGATCCGGTCCTGGCATCGAACGCACGTCGTGACTTCCGGCAGCGCCTGAAGTCTCGCGGGCGAGATAGCTTCTTCGCATTCGGTGCACGTTCCGTAGTCGCCGCTCTTCAGGCGCTCGAGCGCCGCCGAGAGCCGGTTGACCCGGTCTACCAGGAGCTCGCGGGTGGCGAATCCGATCTCGCGCCGCTCGTTCTCCTGGATCTCGTCGACCTCGTCCGCGTAGGGCGAGTTATCGCCGATGGCACCAGCAAGTTCCTCGACCGCCACCGCTCCACCCATCATTCGGAGCCGGCCGACAGCCGTTCTGAGGTCCTCTTCTAACCGCTCGCGAATCGTTTCCATGGTCTGGGCCTCCCTGGCACCCTACCCTCTAACTGGGCCGGATACGGGTGCAACCCTTATGCCTGAGATGAGACGGGGGACCTGATGGATTGATTCACCAACGATCGTTGGGGTTTGGGAGGGGGGAGGGCCCGGGCACTCGGGCGGCCTGCCCTTTTGGCCTGTCATTTTTGGCGGCAAGATGGGCACATTTTGCCCACCGGGTCGGGCGGAACTCAACCGCTTCCGGAAATTCGCGCCAGCTAACGCAAAACGGGCCCTCCCCGGGCCGACTTCAACCCAGGCAGGGCCCGCTGTATCGGTGTCTAGTGAGGAGTTAGCGCAACGATCAGGCGCGCGAACGGGCCGCCTCGATGGCCCCTTCCTCCCAGATGCTGTGCTTGCGCGTTTCAGGCATCACGAAGAGAGCGATGAGAAACATGACGGCCGGCACCACGATCGGATAGATCAAGGCGTACCCCACGCTACCGGTGGAGAGGTACATCGAGGTCGTCACGATCGGGACCAGCCCGCCACCCCAGCCGTTGCCGATGTGGTACGGCACCGAAACCGACGTGTAGCGGATGCGGCTGGGAAAGAACTCGGCCAAGAACGCACCGATTGGCCCGTAGGTCATGCCCACGTAGTTGACCAGAATCACGACGATGAGAATGGACATCCCGTAGTTGATGTTCTTGGGATCAGCGTAGTTACCCAGGGCCATATAGAGCGGATAGTAGGTAAGCGAGGCCAAGGCCATGCCACCCAGGATGATCGGCTTGCGGCCGATCTTGTCTGAGAGCCAGCCCCAGAAGATCAAGGTTGGCGTGGCGATCAGCAGCGCGATGCCGACGATGTAGCTCGAGGCCAGCACGTCCAGTTTCTTGACCGTCTGGAGGAAATACAGCGCCCAGAACTGCCCGCTGTACCAGACACAGCCCTGTCCCAGCACGACGACGCTGGCGATGGCCACGTATTTGAAGTTGCTGCTGAGAAACGCCTCGCGCCACGGATTGGTCGTGGTGCGACCCCTCGCCTTCATGTCCTGGAAGATCGGCGTCTCACCCAGCGAGAGCCGGATCCAGATCGCGATGGCGACAAGGAGGAGCGAAATGATGAACGGAAGTCGCCAGCCCCAATCGTTGAACGCCTCGACGCCCAGATAGGTCCGAATGCCGATGATGGTCGCAAGTGAGACGACGATGCCGAGCGTGGGCGACGTCTGCAGCCAGCCCGTGTAGTATCCGCGATGCTCGTCCTCGATATGCTCGGCGACGTACGTGATGGCGCCTCCGTACTCTCCGCCGAGGCAGAGGCCCTGGATCAGTCGCAGCGCGAAGAGAATGAAGGCAGCGGCGAGACCGATTGCCTGGTAAGTCGGAACGAAGCCGATGAGGGCGGTCGCGATTCCCATCCCACTCAAGGTGACGATGAAGGTGTACTTCCGGCCGACCTTGTCACCGAGCCAGCCGAACACGAACGCCCCCAGCGGCCGGATCAGGAAGCCGACCGAGAAGATGGCCACCGTGCTGAGAAAGGCCGCCACTGGATGGCCCTTTTCGAAGAACTTCACCGCCAGGATCGAGGCCAGGCTTCCGAAAATGTAGAAGTCGTACCATTCGATGATGTTTCCGACGGATGCCGCGATGACAACGCGTCGGAGCTCGTTAAGTGGAACTTTAGACGCCCGCATAGGCCTCCTTTGTGATCGGTTGGTTCGATCCGCCTTCCGGCGGGCCCATCATATCGAAGGTGCCCGCCACGTAAGCAATTTGCTTAGCCGGCCACCCCTAGCCCTCCTGCTCCTCGTACTTCGTCTTGAGCTGAGCCACCACCGTTGGGTCCGCGAGGGTCGTCGTATCGCCCAGCGCTCGCCCCTCGGCGATATCGCGAAGAAGCCGGCGCATGATCTTGCCGCTTCGGGTCTTGGGCAGCTCGGCCGAGAAGATGACGTCATCCGGCCGGGCCAGCGCTCCGATCTTTTTCGCCACATGCGCCTTGAGCTCGTCCATCAGCTGCGGCGAGCCCTCGACTCCGCTCTTCACGGTGACGAACGCCGCGATCGCCTGTCCCTTGATGTCGTGCGTCTTGCCGATCACCGCCGCCTCGGCGACCGACTTGTGGTCGACGAGCGCCGACTCCACTTCCATGGTGGACACCCGGTGTCCGGAGACGTTCATGACGTCGTCGACGCGTCCGAGGAGCCAGAAGTAGCCGTCCTCGTCGCGCTTGGCGCCATCGCCCGTAAAGTAGATGTTGTCGTACTTTGACCAGTACTGCTTCACGAAACGGTCCGGGTCACCCCAGATGCCGCGGAGCATCCCAGGCCACGGCTTCCTGAGCACGAGATAGCCCGCCTTCGCAGGCTTCCCCTTCTCGTCGAACACTTCGGCGTCGATGCCCGGGAACGGCAAGGTCGCCGATCCCGGCTTGAGAACCGTCAGCGCCGGCAGCGGCGTGATGAGGATGTGGCCGGTCTCGGTCTGCCACCACGTGTCCACGACGGGACAGCGGCCGCCGCCGATGACCTTCCAGTACCAGACCCAGGCTTCCGGGTTGATCGGCTCTCCGACGGAGCCGAGCAGGCGCAGGCTCGAGAGGTCGCACCGCTTGGGATACTCCTCGCCCCATTTCATGAACGTCCGGATCGCGGTGGGCGCCGTGTAGCAAATCGTGACGCCGTACTTCTCGACGATCCGCCAGAACCGGTCCTTGTCGGGATGATCGGGCGTGCCCTCGTACATCACGGTCGTGGCGCCGTTGGCGAGGGGTCCGTAGACGATGTAGGAGTGGCCGGTCACCCATCCGATGTCGGCGGTGCACCAGTAGACGTCCTCGTCGCGCAGATCGAAGATCCACCGGTGCGTCGCCGCGACGCCCGTGAGGTACCCACCGGTCGTGTGGATGATGCCCTTCGGCTTGCCGGTCGACCCCGACGTATAGAGCAGGTACAGGAGATCCTCCGAATCCATCGGCTCGGCTGGGCAGTGCGCGGCTGCGCCCTTGACGAAGTCGTCCCACCAGATGTCGCGACCGCTCTGCATGTCGATCGGCTGGCCCGTGCGCTTGAGGACGATGACGGTCTTCACGCCCGGCGCCTCACGGAGCGCCTCGTCCGTGTTCTTCTTGAGCGGGACCGTCGACCCGCGGCGCCAGCCGCCGTCGGCCGTGATCACGAGCGTCGACTCTGCGTCGTGGATGCGCTCGCGCACCGCCTCGGGCGAGAATCCGCCGAAGATCACGCTGTGGGCGGCACCGATCCGGGCGCAGGCCAGCATCGCGATCGGCAGCTCGGGTACCATCGGCATGTAGATCGTCACGCGGTCGCCCTTGCGGACGCCGTGGCGCTTCAATGCGGACGCGAACACGTTGACCTCGCGGTACAAGTCCCAGTACGTCAGGACTCGCGAATCACCCGGCTCTCCCTCCCAGATCAGGGCGGCCTTCGTCTTGCGCGGCCCGGCCACGTGGCGATCGAGGCAGTTGTAGGCCACGTTGAGCTTGCCGCCGATGAACCACTTGGCGTATGGCGGCTTCCACTCGAGCGCCTTCTTCCACGGCTTGAACCAGTGGAGCTCCCGAGCACGCTGCTCCCAGAACTTCACGGGATTCCGCGCCGCCTCGGCGTAGATCGCCTTCTTGTTCATCACGGCGTTCTTCACGAGCGCCTTGGACGGGGGAAACTTGCGCTTCTCCTTGAGGAGCGCTTCGATCGGAAGATCCGCTTTCACCTTGGGCTGAGCCATGGCTCTATCGTGACGCCCCGGTGGTGGCCCCACGCGACTTGCGCCGGGCGACCCCGGTTTTGATAGCCGCCTCCGAGACGGCCGCCGCGACGGCGGGCACGACCCGACTGTCGAACATCGACGGCGTGATGTACTCCTCGCCGAGCTCGTCCTTGGTCACGATCTCGGCCAGCGCCTGCGCGGCCGCCAGTTTCATCTCGTCGTTCACACGCCGGGCGCGCACGTCGAGCATGCCGCGGAAGAACCCGGGGAAGCAGCATGAGTTGTTGATCTGGTTCGGATAGTCCGAGCGGCCGGTGGCCATCACGCGAACGAACGGGCCGGCCTCCTCGGGCTGGATCTCCGGGACCGGATTGGCCATCGCGAACACGATCGGGTCGCGATTCATGGCCTTGATGTCCTTCAGCGAGACCACGCCCGGTCCCGACAGCCCGATGAAGACGTCGGCGCCCTTGAGCGCGTCGGCGGCGGTGCCCTTCAATCGCTTCTCGTTGGTGTGCTTGGCGAACCACTCCTTCATGGAGTTCATGTTGTCGGTACGCCCGCGATAGAGGGCGCCGGCCCGGTCGCACGCGATGATGTTCTTGGCGCCGGCCTTCATGAGGAGCTTCGCCGTCGCGATGCCCGACGCGCCCGCGCCGATGAACACGATCCGCGCGTCGGCGAGGCGCTTCTTGACGATCTTCAGGGCATTGATCATCGCCGCCAGGACGACCACCGCCGTCCCGTGCTGATCGTCGTGGAATACCGGGATCTCCAGATCCCGCTGCAGCCGCGTCTCGATGTCGAAGCAGCGGGGCGCGGAGATGTCCTCCAGGTTGATACCGCCGAAGATCGGCGAGATCGCCTTGACGATCGACACGATCTCGTCGACGTCCTTGGTCGCCAGGCAGATCGGGAACGCGTCGACGCCGGCGAACTCCTTGAAGATGAGCGCCTTGCCTTCCATCACCGGCGCCGCGGCGGCCGGCCCGATGTCGCCGAGCCCCAGCACCGCGGTGCCGTCGGTCACCACCGCGACGCAGTTCTGCTTGATCGTCAACGCATAGGCCTTCTGCGGATCGTGGTGGATGGCCATGCACACGCGGGCGACGCCCGGGGTGTACGCCATCGAGAGGTCATCGCGCGTCTTCACCGACATCTTGCCCCGGACCTCGATCTTGCCGCCCAGGTGCATCAGGAAGGTCCGGTCGGAGACGTTGACGACCTTGACCGCGCGGACGCCGCGTATCTTGTCGACGATCTGCTGGCCATGGGGCTCGTCGCGCGCCTTGAACGTGAGGTCGCGGGTGATCGTCGACTTACCAACCTGGACGAGGTCGATCGCGCCGATGTCGCCACCGGCCTTGCCGATGGCCGAGGTAACCTGCCCGAGCATGCCGGGCTTGTTCGTGATCTCCAGCCGAACCGTGAGGCTGTAACTGGCGCTGGGCGACTGCATGTGGACCCTCCCCTGATAGTGATCGGCTGCCGCGCCCCGGTCGGTGTAGCCGGACCCAGGACGCCGCGGCGGCGGGCACTCCCCGCTGGAGCGCGCGTATTCTACCTCTGTTGCAGCGGATTTCGCGAGGGACTGAGCGGCGCCGGCCTTCGCGGGCCTGGGGCCGCGCGGGGCCGAGGCGCGCGTGGAAAATGTAGTACGCTGCACCCGGAGGCGGCGCCCATGATCGACGTCAAGACGGCTGACCGGGAGCTCCAGCTCTACATCCGCCCGCAGACGTTCCCGGTGGCGATCCGGATGCTCCGGCCTGGGGAGGAAATCCCCGAGAAAGCCCGGCGGCCGGCGCGCGATTTCAAGAAGCTCAGCATGAACTGCCAGGTCATCGACATGGCCCGGCGCTACGGCTGGATGATCGCGCTCACGCGCGAGGATCACATCTGCTCGCTCGGCATCGCGGCGCTCGGCTTCGAGAAGCCGACGCACCTGCACAACTCGGGAACCCTGTGCGAGGGCATGTACACCGAGACAAAGTCGGCGGGCCAGCGCTCGGAGGCCGCCGTCGACAAGTTCTCGCCGGGCGAGTACTCGACCTTGCTGGTGGCGCCGCTCGATCGCACGACGTTCGAGCCGCACCTGGTCTGCATCTACGCC
>Ga0070705_100001688_pt1 | contig 11544 bp, 13 predicted proteins | sample KBSK5253metaG_FD_65455 | JGI IMG/M metagenome (GOLD analysis project Ga0070705, IMG submission 65455) | Corn, switchgrass and miscanthus rhizosphere microbial communities from Kellogg Biological Station, Michigan, USA - KBS K5-25-3 metaG | ecosystem: Host-associated > Plants > Roots >... | reverse complement strand
ATGTCGTGCGCGTGCGGCAGGTACCACGCCTCCGGGTAGCCGTCGAACTCCTGTCGGTTGTGCCCGCCGTGGAGGTGCGTGACGATCGGCACCGGCCCGCGGTAGGGCTCGTGCGAGCTGCCGTGCCCGTCGCGGCCTCGCCGCCCGCCCGGCGGGTTGGCCCAGTGCAGCGTCTGGTCGACCGGCAGCAGGTGCGGCAGGAAGCGACCGCGCGCATCGACCAGCTCGTTGATCCATCTGACGCGGACGGGCCGGCCCCACTCCGCCTCGATCGTGAACGCCGGGTAGTTGAACGTCCCTGGATGACGCGCCGACCCATAGCTCCAGACGGTCGTCGGGCCGAGACCCAGCTGCGGCGGCAGGACGTCCTGCTCGAACTGCCGGACCGCGATCTCGTAGAAGTCGATGCCGCGGCCACCCGCTGCGGGTCGCGCGCTGCGCGGCATCGCCGGTGGGATCACGAGCGGGGTGACGTACTTCGGGATCGCGCGCGGATCGAGCAGTCCGCCCGCCGCGGCTGCCCACGCGCGACCGCCGCCGAAGCGCCACACCAGCGCTGCCGAGCCTGCGCCGGCGCCGTACTGCAGCAGCTGCCGGCGGCTGATCTCGGGTCCATGCGGGGACGTGGTTCGCCGATCAGCCACACAACAGGGTTTCCCGCGCTGTCGCGTTCCGCACCCCGATCCGGCGCGGCGGCGCTCGCCCGCTGACGAGGTCCTACCGGCCGTCGAGCGGCGAGCAGACGACGACGTTGATCGTGCGCGCGTCGGCTGTGCGCCGCTCGTAGTCGGCGTAGGCGCGCGTGACGCGCTTCGCCGCCGCGAACAGGCGGTCGCGCTCGGCGCCGTCGCTCAGCACCCGCGCGCGGTAGCGGCCGCCGCGCCCGCGCGCCTGCAGCACGACCTCCGGGTTCGCGCGCACGTTCGCGAGCCAGGCGGGATGGCGCTCACGCCCGTAGTTGGAGGCGATCAATACGACGTCATCGGGGCCGTCGTTGAAGTACACGAGCGGCGTCGTATACGTGCGGCCGCTCTTTGCGCCTGTGTGTGTGAGCAGCAGCAGCGGCACGCCCGGCACCGACATCAGCCGCCCGCCGCTCATCCGCCCGATCGACCCGTCGATCCGCGGCGCGACGTTGATCGTGAACCAGCGGCCGGCGGAGCTGAGCGCCAGCGGCTCCAGCAGCAGCTTGCGCAGCCGGCGCGGCTTGTCGGGGTCGACGTACGGGACGCGCATCGCGGGCGCAGCCTACTCGGGTACGGTCGCCCGATGAGCGACTACACGATCACCAGACTCACCGACGTGGCCGACGCGTTCGGCGGCAGATACCCCGGCGAGATGCGCTTCATGAGCGGCGACCTCGGGACGGAGCAGGTGGCGATCACGCACCGCCGGATGCCGCCGCAGAGCGGCGGCAAGGGCAGCTACGGCCACCGCCACGACACGCAGGAGGAGGTCTACTTCGTGATCTCCGGGCGGCTGCAGTTCAAGCTCGGCGACGACGTCGTGGACGTCGTGGGTCCGGCCGCGGTGCGCGTCGCGCCGCACGTCGTGCGCTCGGTCTGGAACGACGGGCCGGGCGACGCGCAGCTGCTGATCGTCTCGGTGCGGGTCGACGACCCGCGCGCCGACGCCTCGCTCATCGAGGGCTTCTGGCCGGCCTGAGCGCCGGGTCGTCGGCCGGCAGGACGTCGCACGCCCACTCCGCCCGCTTCCAGTCCGGCACGGGCGCCTCGCGGTCGGCGTGCGGGACGTAGCGCGAGCGCTCGACGAGCTGCATGCGGTGGATGTAGCGCGGGCAGTTCGGGAACACCTGCGTCGCGCGCACGCGCACGACGAACTGCGCGCCCGGATACGACGCGACGAGCGGATCGCCGTCGTCGACGCTCGCGACGCCGTTGAGCCGCAGCCGCGAAGGCCGCTGCGCCACGAAGTCGACGAACAGCAGACCGACATGCGGGTTCACGGCGAGGTTGCCCATCGACAGGTACATCCCGTTGCCGTCGTAGTTGGGGAACGCGATGGTCGCGGCGTCGAGCACGCGCACGAACCCCGGCTCGCCGCCCTTGTAGGAGCATTGCGGCCGCCCGTCGGCGTCTGCCGTCGCAAGGAAGAACATGTCCATCCGCTCGATGAAGGCGCGGTCGTTCTGGTCGATCTCGGCGCGTTGGAGGAAGCGCTCGTCGAGGCGGTCGGCGAGCCGCCGCGTGTCGAAGCGGTCCTGAAGCTGGCGCGCGCCGGCGTGGTAGGAAGCGCTCATCGCGCGAGCCTACGCCGTTCGGGGCAGGCGGGACAGGTGGAGCTAGAGTCCGGCCGATGTTGCGGGTCGCCGCCTTCCTGAGAGGGATGAACCTCGGCAGACGCCGGATCACGAACCCGGAGCTGAGACGGCATGTCGAGGCGCTCGGCTTCGTCGACGTGGCGACCTTCCGCGCGAGCGGCAACGTGATCCTCACCGCGCCCGACGACGATGCGCTCGACGCCGTCGCGGCGCGGCTGGAGCGCGGCCTGGGGGAGGCGCTCGCCTACGACGTGCCGGTGTTCGCGCGCAGCGCCGAGCAGGTGCGGGCGATCGCAGCGCTGGCGCCATTCAGCGCCGCCGAGCTGGCCGCCTCGAAGGGCAAGCCGCAGGTGATGCTGCTGACGCAGGCGCCGAAGGCCGCCGCGCGCAGAGCCGCGCTGGAGCTCGCGCCCGACGGCGACCGCTTCGTGTTCGAGGCGGCGGAGCTGCACTGGCTGCCGGCCGCCGGTCTGTCCGACACGACGCTCGACCTCACCGCGCTCGCGAAGCTGCTCGGGCCCGCGACGGTCCGCACGAAGGGCACGATCGAGCAGATCGCCCAGAAGCACTTCGGCGACGGATAACGGACACACGAGCCCGCTATAATGGACACATGAGCGCGCTCGCGGACCTTGCCCACGACGTCGGCGTCGACGAGCGGACGCTGCGCCGCGCCGTCAATCAGGGCACGCTGCGCGGCACGCGCCCCTCGCCGCGCAAGCTCGACCTGCCGCTGTCCGAGCGCCGCTACGTGCGGCAGGCGTGGCCGCTGATCGCGGCGCTCAGAGCGGCGCTTCGCTCCGAGCCGAACGTCCGCTTCGCGCTGCTGTACGGCTCCGCCGCGACCGGCGAGGACACGCCCGACAGCGACGTCGACGTGCTCGTGAGCTTGCGCGATCCCGACCTCTCGAAGCTGATCGGGCTCGAGGGACGCCTCAGCGAGCGCGTGGGACGCGACGTCGAGGTGGTCCGGCTGGAGGACGCCGAGCGCAAGCCTTCGTTCCTCGAGCTCGCACTCGACGGCGGGCGCGTGCTTGTGGATCGCACCGACAGGTGGCCGGAGCTGCGCCGTCGTGCCGAGCGCCTCGTTCGCGAGGGCGACCGACGCGAGGCGCGCCGCGCGCGGGCTGCGCTCCAGGGCATCGACGCCGTCTTCGGGCGCTGACGATGATCGGCGGAGGCCTCCGTCCGGCCGAGCGCAAGCGGCGACAGCGCCAGATCGTCGATGTGCTCAGCAAGCTTCCAGGCGAGTACCGCGCGCTCGAGTACGCGCTGTCGACGTTCGGCGGCGACTTCGACCTCAAGGCGTTCAAGCGCGCGTTCGAGGGGACCGACGGCCCCGACGCGTACATCCGCGTGCAGGCGGTCGAGCGCGGGATCGGCCGCGTGCAGAACTTCCTGACCGACTTGGCGGAGTCAGGCTCGCTGCTCGCCGAGCTGCCGATCCCCGATGGCGAGCACGGCTCGCGAGCACAGCGCGCGTTCGCCTCGCTCCACGCAGCGGGCGTGATCGACGGCGAGCTGTGCGCACAGCTCGCCGAGGGGCAGAGAAAGCGCTCGCGCATCGAGCACATGTACATCGACGTCACCGCCGGCGAGGTGCACAGAGCGGCATGGCTCGTGCGCGACGCGGCACAGCGCTTTGTGCCGCGCTTCCGCGACTGGATCGAGCCCTACCTCCCGCAATGACCGTCCTCGCCGCCCGCCTCACCGCGCAGCTGCTGTCCGGCGCGCCCGCAGACGGCGCCGTCGCCGTGGCGGAGCGGCTGCTGGCGATCCAGGCACAGGACCCGAGAGGCGCGCGGCTGGCGATCCGCGCGCGCACGCAGCCCGGCAGCACGACCGTCGCCGACGTCGACCGCGCGCTCAGCGACGCCAGCCTGCTGATCTCCACGCTCAACCGCGGCACGCTCCACCTCGTGCGCCGCGAGGACTGGCCGTGGCTGCACGCGCTCACGACCCCGCCGCTGCACACCGGCAGCGCCCGCCGCCTCGTGGAGGAGGGCGTCCCGCCAGGCGACGCCGAGCGCGGCGTGACGGCGATCGAGCGCGCGCTCACCGCAGAGGGTCCGTTGACGCGTGAGCAGCTGCGCGAGCGCGTCGCCGCCGTCGGCGTGCGCACGACCGGACCGGCGCTGATGCACCTGCTGTTCGCTGCCACGCTGCAGGGCCTGATCGTGCGCGGCCCGATGGCCGGCGCCAGACACGCGTTCGTGCTCGTGCGCGACTGGCTGGGGAAGGAGGCGACGAAGCCCGTCGAACGCGACAGCGCGCTCGCCGAGCTGGCGCGGCGCTACCTCGCCGGCCACGGCCCCGCGGGCGACCGCGACCTCGCGCGCTGGGCCGGCCTGCCGCTGCGCGACGCGCGCGCCGGCCTGCGCGCGATCGCGGCGCAGCTGCACGAGCGCCCTGACGGCCTCGTCGAGCTGGCCGACCGCGCAAGCACCCCGCCGGCCCCGCTGCCGCCGCCGCGTCTGCTCGGCGCCTTTGAGCCGCTGCTGCTCGGTTGGAGCTCACGCGACGACGTGCTGGGCGCGAACACCAAGGTTGTGACACGGAACGGGCTCATCCTTGGAATCGCGCTCGTGCGCGGTCGAGCGGTCGGCAGCTGGAGACTGGCGGCCGGTGGGGAGCTTGCGCTCGACCCGTTCGGCCGCGTTGCACAGCGCGACCTCGCTGCGCTGAGACGCGACGCCGCGGACGTCGCGCGCTTCCTCGGCGGTTGAAACCCCGCCAGCGGGGAATCCGCAGCAGCAGAGCGGGAGTTCTCCGGATGAGCGCGCCCGCGTGCCATGCGACGCTCACGAGCACGATGACCGACCAACGGCAGGGGCGGATGCGCGAGGTCACCGTTCAGGCGATCGACGCCACGCGCCTGGAGCCGCTGATCGGCGAGCAGCGGATGGCGCATTACCTTGCGGAGGCGGCCGAGGCACGGCGCCTGCTTGCCGGCCGCTCGGTCGTCAACGTCAACTCGACGGCCGCCGGGGGCGGCGTGGCGGAGCTGCTGCAGTCGCTGCTCGCGTACGCGCGCGGGGCCGGCATCGACGCACGCTGGCTCGTGCTTGATGGCGACCCAGAGTTCTTCGCGATCACGAAGCGGATCCACAACTGGATCCACGGCGTCCCCGGCGACGGCGGCCCGCTCGGGGAGGAGGAGCGCCGCCACTACGAGCGCGTCGCCGAGCGCAACGCGCAGGAGCTGCGCGCGCTCGTGCGGCCCGGCGACGTCGTGATCGTGCACGACCCGCAGCCGGCTGGGCTGGCGCCGGCGCTGCGCAGACTCGGCGCGACCGTCGTGTGGCGCTGTCACATCGGCGCCGACGCTTCGAACCGCTGGACCGAGCGCGCGTGGGAGTTCCTGCGGCCCTATCTGGCGGGTGTCGCCGACGCGATCGTCGTCTCGCGCTTGCCGTACGCGCCGCCCTGGGCGGATCTCGCGCGCGTGCACGCGATCCCGCCGTCGATCGATCCGTTCGCGGCCAAGAACCAGCCGATCGAGCCCGATCACGTGCGCGCGGCGCTCGCGTACGTGGGCGTGCTCGCCGGCGAGGTCGACGGGTCACACGTCAGCTTCGTGCGCCGCGATGGCTCGCAAGGCCGCATCAACCGCCACGCCGACGTGCTGCAGACCGGCCCGCCGCCCCCGACGAACGCGCCGCTCGTCGTGCAGGTCTCGCGCTGGGATCGGCTGAAGGACATGGCCGGCGTGATGACCGCGTTCGCCGAGCACGTCGAGCCCGGGCTCGGCGCGCACCTGCTGCTCGCGGGCCCGGTCGTGACGGGCGTCGCCGATGATCCTGAGGGTGGCGAGGTGCTGCGCGAGTGCATCGACCGCTGGCGCAGGCTCCCACACCACGCGCGCAGTCGTGTGCACCTCGCCTGCATGCCGATGGCCGACCCTGACGAGCAGGCAGCGATCGTGAACGCGCTCCAGCGCCACGCGACGATCGTGCTGCAGAAGTCGCTCGCGGAGGGCTTCGGGCTGACCGTCTCGGAGGCGATGTGGAAGCAGCGGCCGGTGATCGGCAGCGCGGTCGGCGGCATCGTCGACCAGATCCGCGACGGCCGCGACGGGTTGCTGTTGGCCGACCCCACCGACCTTGCGGCGGCTGGCGCAGCGATCGAGCAGCTGTTGCGCAACCCGCTCGAGGCGGCGCGCCTCGCCGCCAGCGCGCGCGAGCGCGTGACGCAGGCGTTCCTCGGCGACCGCCACCTCGAGCGCTACGCGAGCCTGTTCGCACAGATCGCTGCGGTGCAGGCCGCGGCTCCGCCCACCGAGCTGCCGCACTGACGCGCCCGGACCCTTCCGCTGGGAAGGAACGAGTCCGTGCGCGGTGAACGCCTTCATGCAGGACTCGAACGCCGCGCGCGCCACGCCGAATCCCCTGACAGGTGTCGCATTCCGCCCGCACCATCTCGCTGGTCCTCGCCCTTGCGCTGCTCGCTGCGCTGCCGGCGCGCGCGCACGCGGCGACTGGCGGTGCCGCGGCGCCGTCGGCGACGCTGCGCGACAGCGGCGGTGCGGCGCCCGGTGTCGTCGCGAGAAGACGGCGCAAGCCACGTCGGCACGTCCGCCGCGCGCCCCGGCCGACACCCCCTCAGGTCCCGCCGGCTCCTGTGGGCGCCGCGACGGCGACCCCATCGGCCCCCGCGACGCTGCTGCCCGACGGCACCGCTGCCGCGCCGGCTGGCGCGCCGGCTGCGATCGTGGCTGTGATCGCCGCCGGCAACCGCATCGCGACGCTGCCGTACCGCTGGGGCGGCGGCCACGCAAGCTGGGAGGACACCGGCTACGACTGCTCCGGCTCGGTCGGCTATGCGCTGCACGGCGGCGGGCTGCTCGAGGTCACCGTCACCTCGGGCGACCTGATGTCGTACGGCGATCCCGGGCCGGGCGCGTGGATCACGGTCTACGCGAACCGCGACCACGTCTACATGGTCGTCGGCGGGCTGCGCTTCGATACGAGCGGCGCGAGACCGTCGCGTTGGCAAGCCGCCTCGCGGCCGACAGACGGGTACGAGATCCGACATCCACCCGGCTTCTAATTGATCGAAAGACAGGTTTCTGGTAGAAAGTACTTGAGCGTAGGAGCACGCTTGCAGAAACGCTGACGGGGCCGTCCTTCGGGCGGCCCCGTCTGTGTTTAGGGGCCCCGTGTCAGCGTACCGACCTAATGCTCCGTTCGAAGGGGCGACGTCGCTCTACATTGGCCTGCGGCTCCGGTCAACCCGGGGGCTGCGTCCGGCCAACAACTTGAGGGGCTCGTCATGCCGATCCGCTGCAAGCGCGGGACGACGGCGCTCGCCGCTGCACTTGTCGCCACGCTCATGCTCACGCTCGCGTTCGTCGCGCAGCCACCGGCCGCACGCGCCGACTCGCTGACGGCGCCTGTCATCACCGTCTCCGGCCAGACGCTCACGTGGAACGCGATCAGCGGCGTGAGCTCGTACGTCTTTGTCCGCAAGGTCAGCGGTCAGGCCGACCAGTACTCGGTGGTCAATGGCACGTCGATCACACCGCCTGCTGTTCCCGGCCAGACCGTCAGGTTCAGCGTGCGCACGAACGTCGCAGGAAGCGCGTGGGCGAGAGAGGTCTCGATCACCTACCCGGCGAGTACCACGCCGCCTCCGCCCCCGCCGCCGAGCAGCTTCAGAATGGGGATCACGGCCGGCAGCGCGTTCAGCTACGAGCTCCCGTTCATCACGCAGCTCGGGGCGAGAAGCGCGCGGCTGATCTACAACATCGGCACGACCGCCTCCAGCATGGCGAGCGTGATCGACGCGTACGCGAGGGCCGGTGTGCGACCGCTGCTGGTGGCGCACTTCTACGGCCGCCTTCCAACCGTCGCGGAGGCGCAGAACGTCGCAACGTGGGCGAAGGCCTATGGACCCGGCGGCACCTTCTGGATCGGCAAGGCCTATCCGGCGAACACAACCGTGACCCGCATCGAGTTCGGCCACGAGACGAGCTACTCGTACCAGTGGTCCGACAACTCGCTCACGACCTATGCGGCACGCGCGCAGACCTACGCCCTGCGCTTCAAGGACGCACAGGTTGCGACGAAGGCGGCCAACCCCAACGTCGGGCTGCTCGCACAGGGCGACAACGCCGTCAACGGCACCGCGTGGGTGACGAACATGTTCAGGGCGGTGCCCGATCTCGGCGCCCGTGCCGCCGGCTGGACGATCCACCCGTACGGTCCCAACTGGAGGACGCGCATCGACGCGACGATCTCCTCGACAAGGGCGGCCGGCGCGCCCAACCTGCCGATCTGGGTCACCGAGTGGGGTCTCACGACGGACAACGGGCGCTGCCTGTCGGACAACTACGGCTGGTCGAAGTGCCTGACCTACGCGCAGGCGGCAACCACGCTCCACTCCGTCCTCAGCGGCATGCTGAGTACGTACGGCAGCCGCCTCGGCGCGTTCTTCCTCTACCAGGCGCATGACCAGGCGGCGACCGGCACGCAGACCGGCCGCGAGTACTACTTCGGCGCGCTGCAGTCGAGGGGACAGGCCAAGGGCGCCTACACGACCGAGGCGAAGGCCGACCTCGCGGCGTACAGGTAGGGGCGGCGCGGGCGCCGGCTTAGAACCTGTTCAGGCGTGGACGGCGTGCGCCGGCGGCTGCGCCGGAGCGAGCTGCCGCACGCGCACGCGGCCGCCGTCGCGCGGCGTGTACGTGACGAAGCGGCGCTTGATCGGCTCCGACTCGGCGTCGGTCGTCTCCAGCGTCGCGCGCCGCAGGACCGTCTGCAGCACGATCCGCATCTCGTAGAGCGCGAAGCTGGCGCCGAGGCAGCGGCGGATCCCGCCGCCGAACGGCAGCCACTCGTACGTGTTGGGCGTGTCCTCGCCGAGGAACCGCTCGGGGCGGAACGCGTCCGGCTCGGGATAGACGTCGGGCCGGCGGTGGATCAGGTAGATCGAGGGCGCGATGTGCACCCCCTTCGGCAGCTCCATCCCGCCGATGCTCAGCGGCTGCTGCAGCTGGCGGATCACGCCGGGGATGACCGGCCGCAGGCGCAACGCCTCTTTGATCGTCGCATCGAGGTAGTCCGTGCTCTCACCGGCCTCGAGCTCCTCGAGCAGCCGCCTCAGCACGCGCGGGCTGCGCACGAGCCGCTCGACGGTCCACGCGAGCGCGGTCGCGGTCGTCTCGTGGCCGGCCAGCAGCAGCGTCATCAGCTCGTCGCGCAGCTCGGCGTCGGTGAGCGCGTTGCCGTCCTCGTCGCGCGCGGCGAGCAGCAGCGAGAGGATGTCGTCGCGCGGCTCTGCGTCGGCGCGCCGCTCGGCGATCTGCTCGTGGATCAGCGCGTCGACCGGCGCCATCAGCGCGTACACGCGACCCCACGGGCTGCGCGGCTTCGCGCCGGCCGATCTCGTGAACTGCAGCAGCAGCAGGCGCAGCGGCTGGTCGGTCGAGTTGAGCAGCCGCTTCATCGGCGCCGCGAGCCGCTCGACGCGTTCCTGCTCCTCGACGCCGAAGACGGTGCGCAGGATGATCTCGAGCGTGATCGCCTGCATCGTCGGATGCACCGCGAACGAGCGCCCGACCGGCCATTGCGAGATGTGCCGCTCGGCGACGTCGCGCATCGTCTCGCCGTAGGCGCGCATCCGCTCGCCGTGGAACAGCGGCAGCATCAGGCGCCGCTGGCGCAGGTGCTCGGGCCCGTCGAGCAGCAATACGGAGCGCGCGCCCAAGATCGGCTTCAGCACGACGTTGCCGGCGCCGGCGTGGAGGTCGTCGCCGCTGCGCTGGAAGACCTCCTTGACGACGGCCGGATCGCTCACGATCACGACCGTGCGGCCGGTGTTGAGCCGGATCGTGAAGGCGTCGCCGTAGCGGGCATGGCAGGCCTCGAGGAACTGCGGCCCGCGCAGCAGGAAGCGCATCGCCGTGAGCGCGTTCGATCTCTTCGGGCCGGGCGGGAGGGTGCGCAGGTCGACGTCGTCTGCCATCGCACCGGAAACGCTAGCGCTCGACTCGCTCGCCCGCGCCGGCGCGAGGTAGTCTGGGCGCGTGCCCGCCGGCGCTCCCGAGGCGTTCCCCGCCGCGATCCACCGCCCGGAGGCGCCGCGGCGCGTGGTGCTGTTGCCGGGCGCGCGCTACCCGACGCGCGCGCCGCTGTTGTGGTTTTCGCGGGAGGTCGCTATCGCTCGCGGATACGGGGTGTTGGAGGTGCTCGACGAGCCGCCGGCGGGGGAGGATCCGTTCGCGTGGGCGCGCGACCGCGCGCAGCGTGCGCTCGACCACGATCCGCCGAGCGAGCTCGACGTCGTGATCGGCAAGTCGCTCTCCAGCGATGCCGCCGACCTCGCGGCCGACCGCGAGCTGCCGGCGATCTGGCTGACGCCGCTGCTCGACCGTCCGGGAATCGTCGCCGCGCTCGCGCGCACGACGCGCCCGACGCTGCTCGTCGGCTCCACCGCCGACCCGACCTGGAACGCGAGCGCGATCCCCGACAACGTGATGCTCGACCGCCTCCAGCTCGACGGGCTCGACCACGGCCTGCAGCTGCCGGGTGACCCGCAGGCCTCGCTTGCCGCGCTCAAGACGGTCGTCAAGCGAATCGACCGCTTCCTCGGCGCGCTGCGCTGAGGGCGTGCTTCGCGTAACCCTTTTGGCCGGGCGGGCGCCCCGCGGCCTATGCTTCCGCGGCCATGCGCCACGAGCTGCGCCCTCTGTTCGACCGCGTCGTGATCAAGGAGCTGGAGCCCGACCGCGTGCGCGAGTCGGGGCTGGTCGTCCCGCCCGGCACGCACGAGCCGCCGCCGCAGCACGGGATCGTGCTGGCGGTCGGCGACGGGCTCGACTGGTGGGGTCACGTGGGCGTGAAGATGCCGGTGAGACCGGGCGACCACGTCGTCTTCCCGGCCTCCGCCGGCGCATGGGTCGAGGTCGACGAGGAGCGTCTGCTCGTCTGCCGCGTCGGGGAGCTGCTCGGCGTCCTCGCCGACGTGCCCGATGAGCCCGCTTGAGGCGCTGCTCGTGCTGGTCGCCGGCGTGTGGGCCGGCGCGATCAACACGCTCGTCGGCTCGGGCTCGCTCGTCACGTTTCCCGTCCTGCTGGCGGTCGGGTATTCGCCGCTGACGGCGAACGTCTCGAACAACCTCGGCGTCGTGCCCGGCTCGATCTCGGGCGCCGTCGGCTACCGGCGCGAGCTGCGCGGGCAGCGCGCGCGCCTGCTGCGCTTCGCGCCGGCCTCGGCAGTTGGCGGCGTCGCCGGCGCAGTGCTGCTGCTGGCGCTGCCGGCGT
>Ga0070705_100001683_pt1 | contig 11574 bp, 23 predicted proteins | sample KBSK5253metaG_FD_65455 | JGI IMG/M metagenome (GOLD analysis project Ga0070705, IMG submission 65455) | Corn, switchgrass and miscanthus rhizosphere microbial communities from Kellogg Biological Station, Michigan, USA - KBS K5-25-3 metaG | ecosystem: Host-associated > Plants > Roots >... | reverse complement strand
AGGATCGCGTCGTCGACGACGCTTTCTCGATTCGTGGTCATGAACATGATGCCCCGGAAGTACTCCAGGAGCCTGAGGAAAACGCCCACGATGGCATTCTGCCGGATGCTCTCGCCGCGCTCGTAGATGTAGACGTCGGCCTCGTCGATGAGGAGCGGGGCCTTCCACCTGGCCGCACGGTCGAGGACTGCAGAGAGCTCCTTCTCGAGCTCCTCCTCGTCGGTGCCCAGCTGGGAGCACTGGACGGCGTAGAGCGGGCGCTGAATGACTTCACTGTAGACCTCGGCCGTCAGCGTCTTTCCGGTACCGGGCTTCCCGCTGCAGAGGATGATCACGCCCGAAGCCTTCCCTCGGACGATGTCCTCGAACCGATCCGCCGACCCCTTGGTCAACGTGCCGATCAACTTCTTGTGGTCATCCGGCAGGACCAGCTTGTCGACGATCGACGGATTGTACTTGTAGGGCTTCAGGCTCGTGACGTGAGCATTGACGTACTCATGTTCTTCCAGGCTGAAGGCCATCACAACCGGATGGATCGGCATCTCGAACGCCTCTTCGTTCTCGTCGCCGTCACGTCGCTTCTTTTTCCTCTTCGCCCAGAAGTCCGTCTGGGTGTAGTTGGAATCCTCGCCCTCATCCTCGAGATCGTCCATCACCAGCTTCGTGGAGCGGCCATCTCGCTCGAGATTGACGATGTTTCGGCTCCAGCGACTTTCGCCGCTGGGGTAGGAGCGACCGGTGCCAAGATACTGCTCCCCAGTCCTGGGGTGATGCTCGAGGTAGTATTTGAAATCTTCCTGGTAGTCGGCCACCAGATCCTTGGTCTCGGGAACGACATCCTTGCGCGCCAGAATCTCCACCAGCGTCCCCTTCAGGTCGCTTTTGAAAATGCTGACCGTCTCTGCGACTTCCTTGCCCCGGCAGATGGCCTTGAGCTCGATCGACACCCTGGCCGCGCTATAGCCGCTCGAGCTGCGCTCAGCCGGATGGAACTCTGCATCGGACAGGAAGTACGGCATCATGGCGCCGTAGACCTCGTCATTCCTGAAGAGCCACTTATGGGGCGTCTGGCCGATCATGTCGTAGATCGCCTCAGGGAGAAGGTCGAGAATTTTCAGGGTAAGACTCGACTTCCCGGACGGAGAGCTCTTCAGATCCTCAAGCGCCTTGAGCCGCTTCAGGATCCGGCGATTCTCAATGCTGGTCAGGAAGCTTTCTCCCTGGAGAACCTTCTTGATGATGGCGTAGTCGCCGGGCTTGATGTCCCGGGACTCGACCTCCATGCCACGATAGACTTCCTCGGACTCGGAAAGCTGTTCGGATTTGCAGCCGGCCTTGGCCAGGGCCTTGATCGTGTCGAGAGGAAAGTAGATGTTCATGCGAGACCCTTGACCGCCTGATCCACTTCAGCCTTCACCCGCACCCACCAGGACCAATCACGCGGAGTCTGATCCAACATGCAGCGCGCAAGAACCATTTGGAGCGTAGCCTTCACGAACTCTTCCTTGGTAGGGGCCCGCGGCCCCATCTCCTTCACGAACTCCTCGAGCTCGCGCGCGACCTTGCAGACCCTCGGATCCTTGTTGATGCCATCGCCCTTGAAGGCACCGTCGCTCGACGGCACGTTGTGATTCGCCGAGTGCATCTCTTCCATCAAAGCTTCGAAGTGGAAGGCGAACATCTCACCGTGCTGGGCGACAACCAGAGGGCGGATCTTCTCTGTCCACACCCGCCGCTGGAGATCGTAGACGTAGCTCATACGGCCATCTTCCGGGCCAGGACGCGCCGGATCGCCCGCAGGTCGTAGACGGCGATCTCGAGATCCTTCGGACCGCGCTTGGAGATCATGGCGTCGTGCCCGAGTTTCAGGAAGTGCGCCCGCGCCTTCTTCGCTTCGGCTAGGCTCGCACCGGCGACGCCGTGGCCGTGGATCGTGTCGAAGCCGAGCTTGTCGATCACGAGCGCATAGGCCTCAGACTGAGGGAGCTGGATGGGATTCTCAAGCTCGAGATGCACCTCGAGAATGGCACGCCCGATCGCCTTCGCCCTGGACATGCAGGTCGTGAAGTAGATCGCCTCCCCGAAGTCCCCGGAATCGCTCTTGTGTGGGACGTCCAAGCGAAAGCCCTCGGCGATGATCTTCGCGGCCCAGTCGGGCTTGGTCGCGTGATAGGCGAGGAGCATCACAGCTTAGCCTCCCGCTGGTCCACGTCCTTCAGCATCTGGAGCAGGAGCTCGAGAGACCTGTCTCCCTCCCAGCCACGAGCGTCCAGCCACTCCTGGACGATCAGCACCGGCGCGTTTCGAAGCTGGTGGGAGTGAAGCCCCCGCAGCCAGGCCAGGCCGTCCTCGAGGGACTTCCTGTTGAGGTAGCATTTCCAGTGGACGAAGGAACGTACCGCGTACTGAACGAGATGCCGAACCTCGTCGGAGCTCTCGCAAAGACGGCAGATCCTGTATTCCATGTTGGTGAGTATACGCTGTATACGCTGACTGTCAAGATTTCCCGGTCAGGGTAGCACGGCGCCGTGCGACCACCACGACCACGGCCCAGCAGAAGATCGCGGACCCCGCGCCGATGGCGTTCTGGAAAAGCGCCACCGTGGTCACGGTTTGGACGACAGCAAAGGCAATTGCCGCGACGAGCAGTTTCGTGAGACGATCCATAGTCCGAGCGCCTCCAAAGCAGCCTTCCTCTTCTTCAGTCTCTTCTCGGCGGAAGCCCGCCGGCAATCTTCGCACTTCGAATACTTCCCGTGCGGTCTGGCGTAGGTCAGGATCGGATCGACCCGCCGCTTGCAACCGAAGCAGATCACGGCTCAGTCCCGATGGAATCTCTCGAAATCCGGGTTATCCTGCCACGGCGGAGCATCGGGCTCGACGTCGTTGTGCAGCTTCGGCGCCGGCTCAGGCAGGGAAGACGACGGGACGTCGCTGCACTCCCGGGATTTTCCGCAGACCTCGCAGCGACCGCTCGATCTGACCAGGCCGATCGGCCAGTGGCGCTTGCGAGCGCAGGCATCGCAGTAGAACATTTCCGCCTCCTTAGGCCGAGAAAACGTAATGCGTCCGACCCCCGCCATTCGAGCAGGCGACCGGCGCCAGGTTCGGCTCCTGCTGCTTCTGCCAGTTCCCGGACGTACCGGCCGGGCAGGCGGTCCGGACCCACGCGAGCGCATCGTCCTCGCTGGCGAGCGAGCAGACCTGGACGTCGAAGATGCCGATCTTGGTGACCTCGTGCAGTTCGCTCTTGATCGCTTCCATATCGCACCCCTTCAAGTTCTTCCACAATCCTTATGCTTCGCCCGACACTCGGCCTTGTAGCAGACCCGCATATGACAAAACATGCAGCTCTTGCTTGGCCCCACGATGAGCCGACACGTCGAGCACCTGGTCGGCTTCCACTTTCGCTTCTTCTTCGCCGGCATTTCAGAAGTCCGACTTCATCAGTTCTGCCGGAATCTCCTTGTGCCACTGGGGCTCTCCGACCACCGTCGCGTCCACCGCTTCTTCGGTGTACCGGGGACCGAGCAGGGCCTTGCAGATCCGGCACGCCATGCCGGGGTAGGTAAACCCAAGGCCGTAGCTCGAGTAGATCTCGACGGGCTCCATCCCCTTCTGGCAGGTGCAGTTGAGCCACTCACCATTCCGCCAGTTGTCGGCCACGCCCTGCATGTTGTCGTACAGATGCGAGACCGCGACCTCGGACGTCCCGTTGTATTCGTAGAACATCACCTTCCCGTCGAGGAACCGGACCGCGCCGCTCGCGTGACTCATGTCGAAATGTCCTCGATCTTGAGGTTCAGCTCCCAAAACTGAAACTTCCCGCTCTTCACCGCCTGGATCCGCGCCGCCTTCCCGCACTCGGCGCAGGCGCGCTTGATCCCGGGGACGTCCCCGAACATGTCTCTCCGAATGTGGTAGTCGTGGCCGCACTCCAGCTTCCGCTGATCGGGCATCACCTTCCGGATCGGATCCGGAATGTCCAGGCGCTTGAGCTTCCCGCCGCAGTCACCGCCGTGGACCCATGCGGACAGCTTGTAGGTGTTGCCCTCGTGAGGCCACTCGAGGCGCTTCCCGACGAGCTTGAGGGGGACCTCCACCAGCTGCCAGTCCTTATGGAGGCGCTTTTCGTTGGCGCGCCCGCTGGTCCAGAACTCGAACCTCTTGAGACACTTCTGGCACTCGACGTAGAGCGGCCTGCGCTTGCCGCCGGTCCTTCTTCTGGCCACGATCAGCTCCTCTTTTTCTTCCCGGTCGTGAGGAGCGCGATGGTCCGCTTGCGGATCTCGCGCTCCTGCTGCTGCCGTCCCTTGATCTCTTCCTTGTGCTCTTCCTTGTACTCGGCGAGTTCCTGCTTCTTCTCCTCGCTCATCGGAGGGCCCTTCTTGACGCCGAGGATCTGCTTCACGACCCGCTGGGCCGACTTGTCGCGACCCTCGCCGCGGAGCTCATGGACCCGCTTCCAGGCTGCATCGCGACGCTCGCGCTCACGCTGGAGCGCGGCGTAGAGCCGCGGGCACTTGACGGGATCCACGTCCTTCAGGTCCATAGCTAGTCGTCCACGTCCATCTGTTCGATCTGGGAGATGATCTTGTCGCCGACGAACCGCTTCGCCACGGGAAGGGCCAGCGCGATGAGCAGCCGACCAGGCACCGTGACCTGCTTGAGCTCGCCCTCGGGAGTGAAGCCCTTGACGCCGCTCTCCTGGTACTGGATGGTCGCGTCCCCCGACCAGTCGCCATTGTGGAGAACGTTCACCTTCCCCTTGTAGCCCTTGATCTTGAACTCGCTCGAATGCATAACCCCTCCTTTAGAAACTCTTGGCCTTGAGCCGATCCGCCTTCGCGATCATCCACCTCATGGCCCTGTCGAGCCGTTCGTTCGCTTCGTGGCCCAGGTCGTCGAGCGACTGGATCGCCCTGGCGGCGTCATACAGCTGCTCGATCTGCCTCTGGGCCTCATCCTTGGTCTTTGGCTCGCCCAGGGCAACGGCATTCGTGGCGTCTTCGATTCGGCGGATCTCGATGTAGGACAGAGACTTCGCGATGAGCCCCTTGAGGTCGAGCTCCATCTTGCCCTGTCCGTTCTTGAAGTCCCACCAACGCTTCCAGCATTCCGGATGCCGGTCGCCGTCGCTGCTGCGATTGAAATCGCCGACGATCTGCTTTCCGCACTCCTTGCACGGCGCGGGGGCCTTCGAACGCTTTCCGGTCTTCCCAGGCATCTGATCCTCCGTTTTTCCTCATGGACGGCCGACGCACGGCCGCCCGTAAGGGGCCTCCCGGGAATAGAGCTGGCCGGGAGGCCGAGGAGGGGTTATTGCTTGTAAAGTTTCCCGCCGATCAGGATGCCGGTCTGCCAGGATCCCATCATCCCAGCGTTCGGCATCTCGTACTCGATCCGGTAGCGGAGCTTCTTGACCTCGAGCACCTCGACGTCGCGGCGTCCCTGGTTGATCGTCATCGTCCAGCCGTCGCCGACCTTGACGGGATCTTCGAAGAGCCACGCATTCGCCGCGCGAACCACCTCGCGCTGCCGGAAGCTGTGGTCGCCTTCGTTCCAGGTCTTCTGGTCGATCTGCTCACCGGCCAGGACGAACGTCGCAGTCCAAACGCCATCCGCGCCGCGCACGACCGTCACGGTCTTCCCGCGCACCCCGCAGGTGAGCGTCATGGAGGTGCCGGGCGTCCCGAGGGTGGCGAGAACCTCGTCGACCTTCCAGCGCGACACCCGCGGACGGAAGACGACCACGCAGTGCTCGCAGGGCACACGCCCGCGAACCCCGGAGGACTCGCTGCGGACCTCGACGTTGAACACTCCGGAGGAGTAGGGCTTCCCGACCTCCTCCACGATCCCGATGAACGCGTAGCCCTGGCCGTCGTCGTAGTGGACGTGATCACCCACGCGGATGTCGGGCGGGGTCAGGAGCTTGAAGCGGGCCAGCGCGCCCTGCGGCGGCTCGGCGAGGGCGACCGTCTTCATGTCGCCGTCGACGTACCCGACGACCTTGTCCTCGCCGCCCAGAAGCTTGGCGGGCTCGTAGAATTCCCGGCGCCACTGCAGGGCGCTCACGACTTCACCTCGAGCATCGAGAGCGCGATGGTCAGCGAGTCGCGCAGCTCCATGATCTCCTTGGTGGTGGCCAGCTTGATGCCGCGCCGCGTGAAGCCTTCGAAGCCGTCCTTGCTCAGGCTCTTCGAAGACCGGCCGTTCGCGCCCGTGGCCCGGCCGCCGTTCGCGCCCTGGACCGGACCGCCGCCGTCGGGATTACCGACATACTCGCGCACGTCGAGCGTGACCGGAGACTTGAGATCCGCCCTCACCAGACGGACGCGGTACTTCCCGACCGTCGGGAACTCGTGACAGACGATTTCCTTGAACATGACCCCTCCTTAGATTCCGTCCTGGATCTGCTTATGACAGGCGTCACAGAGATTACGATAGACCTTCTTGCTGTCCACGTCCTCGCGGTACGGATCGAGCCGCTTCTTCACGTCGGCCTTGGGCGTCTTGCAGCTGGAGCACTTCGTCAGCGGGCTCGTCGGCTTGCCGAGCCGCCGGGCCTCGCGGTTGTACTCGGCCTGAATGCAGCCGAGGCCAGCGGCGAACGCGCTCGCCTTCTGCAGGAAGATGTAGGCCTTGCCGAACTGCTGAGCGTCGATCGCCTTGGATCCCAGCTTCGCGTAACGCTTCGACATCGCCGCGGCGCGAGCCGGAGATCCGGCCCGGCGCATGGCTTCCATCGCCGTCATGTTGCTCATGCTTCCCTCCGGATGGAGCTGCCGTTGGGCCGGAGACCCAGGGACGCCAGCCGCGACCGCTCCCACGACTCGCCCTCGAGGACGTTCTTGCGCTCGGACGCGACGATCTCGGGCTCCTGATCCACGTAGGCCATCGAGCCGTAGACCGGGTACATCTCGTTCCAGCTGGCCTCGCCGTCGACCCCGCCGTCCAGGATGAAGAGCGCCAGCCGCTCCTCGGCCTCGTGCTTCTCCAGGTTGTCGTGGTGGCGGAACCGGCGGCCGGTGGCGTCGATGGCCGCCACGTACCAGAGCTCCCGGATGATGTCGTAGCCCTCTTCCTCGTGGACGCCGACCTTGACCAGGTCGGACATGAGGACGAGTTCGCAGGCCCTTGAGGCCGCGCTGCCGATCTGCCTGTTCGCCATAACCCCTCCTGTGTTACCTACCCCGCAGTGTATACGGCGTATACGCGTATGTCAAGCTCCAAATCGACAGGGATCAACGATTTTTCCGTCTCAAGGAAATCCGCGGGAGCTCCGCCCGGAACGCTTTCACCGGAGCGGGAATCGTTCCGAGTCCCGCGGATTCCTTGGACAGAAATTTCATCTGCTGGCCGATTCCCATACCGGCGAGAGGCTTCTCGATCACGCAGAACTTGCGGATCCTCTCGGCGTCGATATCGAAACAGAGGAGGTACGACTCTCCGGCCACGCACACGAACCGAACGGGATCGCAGCGCCAGTTCTTGCCGTTGTCGTGAGTCCAGTTGAGCAGATTGCAGGAGATCGAGTTCCGGACACAGATGGCCCAGATGCGCCGCTCCTTGATCGGCTTGGCGACCACCGTCTCGTCGTAGGGTTCGATCACGTCGTCGGGCTTGAGCAGTCCGTGTTTTGCCGAGAGGATCCGCCAGTCGTCGCCGACCCGCTCCGCATAGGCCCTGGCCATCTTGAAGCGCGGGCTCGTGTACATGTCCTTGGCAGCGGCAGGCTTGGAGAGCTTGCGCTTCCCGCAGCTGACCAAAACGATCGTCTTCATGCCTTGACCTTCGGGGTGGGATGGGCGCGCCACTTGTAGTTCCGGACGCTCACGGTCTGCTTGCAGATCGGGCAGCCCATGTATGGGCTCATGCGGGTCGAGATCCAGCGATTCTCCTCCGAGTACGGGATCGTCTTGCCGCTCTGGAGACAGAAGCCCTTGGCGGCAAGCTCGGCCTCGGGCGACAGCTTCGGCTTCCCGCCGAGAAGCAGCCGGAGCTCCTCCTCGCTGGGCCGCGCCTTCGTCTTGCCGGCGACCGTGGTCGTGGTGAAGTTGAGCGGATACTGGAAGTAGGGAGTGACGTGCGGGATCGTCCGAATCACGTACTTCAGGCCGAGCTCCGCCTCAAAGCTGCCGTCAGGTAGCTGCACTTCGATGCTGCCGGTGAAGACGTTGTTCCGGAACCCGAACTGCACGACCGCCTTCACGATCTCGGTCCTCGCCTCGAGGACGTTTCGGACCTTCTCGACGTTCTTCAGGATGAACGCGTCGCGGGCGCTCTCGAAAGCGAGCTTGGCTTGGTGGTCGGCGTGCTCGTAGTCGAGCTTCAGGAAATCCGCCCAGCGCCGCAGATCGTCCCAGGCGCTCAGGTGATCGGGAGGCATCTCCTTGTAGGCCGCATTCGGAACGGATCCGCCGGGCCACTTGGCGCGCCACGCCTTCATGGCCCTCTCCTTCTGGTACTTCGTGGAGTTGTACCAGCCGTTCCACTGGTCGCCGCGCGACCCACCGATGTGTCCTTTGTTCTCGAGGTTCTTCGATGCCTGGAGGAGCGCCTCGTGGCGAGTCTTGGCGTAGGCGCGGTAGGCCGACTGAAGCTCGCCGTGGACCTTGGGCTCGACCGCGTTGAACCTGGCCGCGAGCAGATCGGCGATCTCCTGCACGGCGGGGTTCTCGTCCTTATGCGCTTTCACGGGCATGGTCGATCCCTCAATCCTTCTTCTTCAGTTCGGGAACCAGCTGGGTCAGGGGCCCCAGGATCCAGCTCTCCGCCCATCGCTTGTACTGCTTGACCGCCTCTTCGGGGGAAAACACATAACCCGAGATAGGGGAGGAGGAAAAAGCCGGACCCCTCTCCAGCCGTTCCTTCAGCTCCTTGGCCAGCTGCTTGCGCGTTCCGTGAATCTTCGGCATGGCCTATCCCCTACAATCCTGCGCAGATCGGACCGATCCCGGTCTTGATCGAGTTGGGCTCAGTGAGGAGCCGGTTGCAACGAATGCACCGACCCTCGCCCATGATCGTGTAGCCCTTGTCGGCCCATGGTGAGAAGGCGCCGTCGAGCGCCAGCGTCCAGAGCATGTCGGCGTACTTCGTCCAAAGGCCGTCGGCCTGCTTCTTCGTCCAGACCGCGATGCCGTTGTCGTCGATGAACGCGAAGCCAGTGTAGTGCTCGTCGGCCGTGTTGTCGCTCCCGGTGAAGAGGGAGACGACGCGCTTACCGGGGGCGAACTCAGCCTTCTCGCTCTGGGTGCTGATCTTGAAGGTGCGGTGATCGCCCGTCTTGGAAGACTTTATAGTGTAGATGCCGTTGAAGACCTTTGCCGCTCGTTCCACCGTCATAACCCCTCCTGACCTTTGACCTCAGGAGTGTATACGGCGTATACGTGGGTGTCAAGCCTAAATCGTAGGTCCGCTAGTAGAGATCCTCGCTGAAGAGCATCTTCTTGGGCGCGGGAATCTGCCCTGCCTCGAACGCGATCATTGCAGCGGACTCCCTCGCCAGGAACACCCCGCACTCGGTGACGAAGCCCTGTTCACCCATTACCGGGGCCGCCCCCATCCCACACTCGTCGATGATCTTCTTGATCACATCGTGATGCCGCCGGCCGGTCCAGACTTTTCCGGCGTGAACGATGGCCGCCTCTTTGATTCTCATTGGAGAACCTTTTCGAGAAGAGCTAGTCAGAATCCCCGGCGTCGATTTTCCTAACTCGACGAACCGCCTGAGGTGGAATCGGCGTGGTCACGTAAAACGATCCGGAGACCTCCGGATCGTCGGTCAGCCAGGAATCCGGGACATCCACTTCCAGTATTGCAAACCACCGAACCCTCGGAAATTTGTCGACAAGCCAGTTGTCGAGACCGTCCTCTGCCGTATTTTCATCTTCAAAAAAGTAGATTCGGGGCTCGTTGCTGTCTGCGAACTTTCCTCTCTTTTCCGTCCTGGGAACAAATCCCTCACGGCGGATGTGTTTGAGCCAGGTCGCGTAAGGTGTGACGTGATACAGGATCGCCATCAGGGCTTCTTTTCGACGGGCCGCTCCGGGCCCATGTCGACGCCCTTCGCCTCGAACGCCTTCGCCATTTTCAGAAGCATCTGGAAACGCGCAGCGTCGTATTCGTCGGGGCCGCCGAACGGCATCCGCTTGAGGTCGATCAACACCGTTCCACGGTCGGTGAGGTAGGCGCGGTTGCCGTCCTCTTCGAACAGCAGTTCCGATCCCGCGCCGGCGCGCTTGATGAGGATCGCGCGCGCCTGGGCCTTCACCCACTGGCGGCTCGCCGCATCGGCCAGAATCTCAGGATGCTCGTCCCAGTAGAGGACCCAGCATTCGCCGCAGAGAAAGCCGCCCTTGTACGGGCCCGTCTGGAACGGCACCGTCGCCGGATCCCGGGTCATCTTGTCCCCACACTGGATGCACGAGACGGGGATCGGGATCCGCCGGGAGATCATTCCGGGATTTTCAACCTGGATGGGAACGACCTTCTGCAGAACGAGCGTCACCTCTTCCCGTACAGCCGGAGGCTTCGGACGTTCGGGGATCCGAACTTCCTGCTGCTGCGATTTCGGCGTTTCGCTCATGAAGATTTCCCACCCATCTTGACCGCCTGGCGCTCCATCAATCTCTGATGGATCCGGCCGGTCTTCCTCGCATCGCTCAAGCTCCGGTGGGCCGGACCGCATCCGATCACACCGTAGAACGCCGCGGCCTCACCCAAACTCGGACGCTTCGGCTTCCCGTCCGGACCATTCGCAAGCGCGTTCTCCGCGATCATCGCCTCTCGAACCGCTTTCATCACGCAGTCGCCCCAGCCGCTCACGAGCCACGGGGCTTTCTCGAGGAACGACGATTCGAAGGAGACGGGGAAAGCATACAACGTCCCCGGGTGCAGCGCGAGGAAAGCCTTGAAGGCTTCGGCCATCACGACCGTCGAGCGCGCGGAGCGCACCTGGGTCAAGTCGATCTTGTTGACGTCGAGCGCGCGACGATCCGCCGCCCGGAGGGCGTCTTCGCCGGGGTAGACGAGCCCCGAGAACTCGGCGATCTCCTTGCCGCCCGAGAAGGCGATGGCGCCGATCTCGATGATCTGGTGCTTTTCGGGGTCGACCCCCGTGGTCTCGAGGTCGACATAGACTTGGGCGCTCATAACGGCCACCTCCTGTATCCCCCTCTTGACTTTGTCAAGCGATTTGACGTATTGTTGCATCCATGAGAGGATAGCGCAAGGGGAGACGGAACGAGGTCTCGGACCGCGAGGCCGACCCTCTGTTTCCCCCTCTCTCCAGGGCCAGGCCGCCTTTTGAAAGGGTAAAACCTCGAAGCGGTGGCCTGGCTCCTTTCTGCGCCGGAAAGCCGGCGTGAAAAGGAGCCAAGCGCCCGACCCACCGCACTCCCATCCGCTACTTCTTCCGCGTGACGAAGGTCCCGAAGAGAAGATCCCCGAACGGCAAGATCAGGTTGAAGTTCGTCCCCATGTCCAGGTGATGGACCCGGTGCCGCTCTTTCAGCCACAGGAAAAACCTCGTCCTCTGGAACCACGTATCCCCTGGAACGTGCCAGCGCCAGT
>Ga0070705_100001681_pt1 | contig 11576 bp, 11 predicted proteins | sample KBSK5253metaG_FD_65455 | JGI IMG/M metagenome (GOLD analysis project Ga0070705, IMG submission 65455) | Corn, switchgrass and miscanthus rhizosphere microbial communities from Kellogg Biological Station, Michigan, USA - KBS K5-25-3 metaG | ecosystem: Host-associated > Plants > Roots >... | reverse complement strand
CGCCCGGCTCCCGCCCGCGCGCAGCTCGACGATCGAGCCCGCGATCAGGTCGATCTGGAGCTCCTGTGCGAGCTCGCGCGCCCACGTGGTCGAGGGCCCGTCGAGCGGCTCCGCGCCGGCGGCGAGCTGCTCGGGCGTCCCGAGCACGTTCCACTTCTCGGGCAGCACGACGAGCGCCGCGCCGTCGGCAGCGGCAGCGCGCACGAGGCGCTCGGCGGTAGCGCGGTTGCGGGGGCGATCCCCGGTAGAGTTCAGCTGGATCGCCGCTGCGCGCATGCGGTGGTCGTTCTCCAAGGCAGGACAGATTGACTGGTCAGTCAACCGGTCAGCAAGCATACCGCTCCGCGCATGCCGTCAGTCCGTCCTCCGCGACATCAGCTCCCGCCCCACCGGGGCACGTTCGGCGTCATCCGGCCTGCCGCGTTTGACCGGGTGCCGCTGCCACCCGTGCGGATGCCCGCGTGGCGCGGCGCGCGGCCGCTGAAGCGCTGGCGCTACGTCGGCGTCTACGGGCCGGAGCTGATGCTGTGTGTCGGGTCGGCGCGGGTTGGACCGGGGCGGCAGTCGTTCTGGGCCGTGTGGGATCGCGCGACGCGGCGGCTGCGCGAGCGCACACGCCGCTCGGGCGGCGGCGTGCGGCTGGGGATGGACCGGCCGGGTCGCGTGCTCGTGGTCGACGAGGGCGTCGAGATCGACCTGGCGCTGGACGAGGTCGATGGCGTCGAGACGATCTGCCCGGTCGACGGGCGGCCGGGCGCGTACACGTGGACGCGTAAGCAGGGCGGCGTGCGGGCGCGCGGGACGGTGAGCGTGGACGGCGTCGTGCGCGAGCTCGACGCGCTCGCGATCGTCGACGACAGCGCCGGCTATCACGCGCGTGTTACGGCGTGGCAGTGGTGCGCCGGCGTCGGGCGTGCACTCGACGGCCGCTCGCTCGCGTGGAACCTCGTGGCGGGCATCAACGATCCGCCGCGCGACAGCGAGCGGACCGTGTGGATCGCCGGCGTGCCGGTCGAGGTCGGCCCGGTGGCCCGCTTCGCCGAGGATCTGGCCGCGATTACCACGGAGGACGGCGTCGACCTCTCGTTCTCCGCCGAGGCCGTCCGCGAACGACGCGAGAACTTGCTGCTCGTGCGGTCTGAGTACCGCCAGCCGTTCGGCACCTTCACCGGCACCCTCCCCGACCGCCACGACGCGCCGCTCCAGCTCGCCGAAGGCTGGGGCGTGATGGAGCAGCACAGAGCTTTGTGGTGACCCGGCTCGTCCTGCGCTCACGCGTGATACATCCGTCGGATGGATCACAGGAGAACTGACGAACCGACCGGCAAGCGGGAAGACATCACGACCGGTGCGGCGCAACGACCCAGTTCTGTGCGAGCGTGCCGTCGTCGCCGACCTTCCACTCGTCGGGCAGCTCGGCCATCGGGTACAGCTCATCCTCGATCGCACGCACGTCCTGATCCTCGATCACCTGCTTGGCGCCGACCCGGCGCGCCGGAAGGCGACCTTCGCGGATCCAACGGCGGATCGTGTCCGGGCTCCGTCCAACGCGCGAGGCTGTCTCAGTGACCGTGAGCATGGACCGGATGGTAGGGGCGGCCCCGGAGGTTCGAGAACTGCACGGATGGTGTACCCTCTGAAGTAGAAGGGTCGGTGCGTTGCTACCGCGCAACGTTTAGGGGCTTCCACCCCGCCGGCCCTTTTCTACGCCCACAAGTCGATGCGACGGTCGTGTCATTGCGCCGCCAGGGTGCAGGTAGCCGAGGTTGCTCACCTTCGTCCAGTAGGTGCCGAGCTCCGAGCGATGTTGGGGGTCGATCTGCTGCCCCGCAAGGTACGCTATGAGGTCTGCCGCCTGAAGACCGGGGCTCACCGCACTCCGCGTGAAGTGGGGTACCTGCAGGAAGTGTCGGCGCCAGGCAAGGCTCGTCCGCATGATGTAGTTCTGAACCGCGCAGGCCATTGCGAGGTCCTCCGAATGCCCTCGCTGATCAAAGAACAACATGGCCTTCCGCCCACTCGAGGGCTGCTGGGCACGCATCATTCGGCGAAGATCGTGCAGCAGCTCGGCGTACGGATAAGCAAGCGTGGTAGACGTTCTGTTGCGTAGCGGAAGGCTCGCTTCTTCGGTTGTCCATACAGCGAATGTCAACGCTCGGAATGATTTGAGAATTGCGAACGTCTCATCAACAGCATCGAGACGGTGCGAGCTGCCCGCTTCCGTCCGGCGCCGGAACGCCGCGGGCGACAGGTTGATATTGCCCTTGATCTCCTTATCACTCAACTCCTCGGCTTCGAGGAGCCGCTGTTTCATTGCGAAGAACGCCGTCGAGAGTCGGTTGTAGACCGACGAACGAATCGCGACCGCCCCAAGGGCCGCAACCTTGATGCCGTGGATCGATTGCCAGGATTCATCGATGAAGACCAGCATAGGAATACCAGTCTAGCGAGCACAAGGAAATATTTTAGATAGTAATCAATAAATATCTGCAAACCACATAAATAACTGGTGAGATCCAGCAGGCTTGCGGCACGGCGTTATGGGGAGCAGGCGGCCTGCCGGCGCTCAGCCGCGGCGCTGCTCGCCGATTCGGCGGAGCGCGACAAGCAGGAGCTTGGAGTGCATAGCGGCAATCAGGTCCTCGAGCGGCTCGGTGCCGGAGGCGATGATCTCGACGGCTCGGTCCTCGTCCACGCTGCCGGCGAGGCGGCCGAGCAGGACGCCGACCTCCTCCTCCACCAGCGGCTGGAGCGCCTCGCGGTAGCGCAGCGTGTCGTAGACGGTGAAGCCGATCGCCTCGTCGTAGCCGCCGGCGCGGAAGCGCGAGATCGCCTCGATCACCTTCACGTCGTAGGGGTCGTAGCCGCGCGCGTTCGGCGTCAGCACGTCGAGCTGCTCGAGGCGCTCCAGGACGTTGCGCGGCACGTCGTAGGCCTCCTCCACGGCCCGGCGCGAAGTGCGTCTGCGCTCACCGGCCGCTGCTGCCGTCCGCGCGACGATGCGGTCCTCCAGCTCGACCAGCGCCTCGACGCGCTGGGGATCGTCGCGCAGCAACTCCCCGATTACGCGCAGTGGCATGAAGCGCTGCTCCTGCAGACGCTTGATGAGGGCGATCCGCTCGACGTACTCGGCCGGATACCAGGCCATGTTGCGGCTTGTGCGGCGGATCTCGCCGTCGTCGCCGAGCAGCCCCTCGCGCAGGTAGTGCTTGATCGTGCCGGCGCTCACGTCCGAGCGCTCGGCCAGCTCGCTCATCTTGAGCATGCCGTCGGGGCGGGAACGCTCGCCGCCCACCCGTCGGGCGCGGGCCGCCCCAGCCGGTCGCGTGCTCGACTCAACCGCCAAGGAACGAACCCTGTTGCTCCGCCGCCGGTCCGGCAACCGCGCCGGACTCCTTCAATGCGGCAATCGCCTCGGCGTCGTAGCCAAGCGCTGCGAGCACCTCGTCCGTGTGCTCGCCGAGCGCCGGGCCGGGCGCGCGCGACGGGTCGCCGGGCGTGCGGTCGAGCTTGATCGGCAGGCCGAGCAGCTTGACCGGCTCCGCTGCGCCTGGCTGCTCCAGCTCCACCACCATCTCTCGCGCGCGCACGAGCTCCGACTGCAACGCCTCGTTGAGGTCGAGCACCGGCTCCAGACAGCAGTCGTGCTCGGCCGCGAACGCCTCCCACTCCGCGCGCGTGCGCTCGCGGAACGCCGCCTCGACGGCCCGGTGACCATCCGAGCCGGGCGGCGCGAACTGCTGCTCGATCAGGTCCTCGCGCCCGGCGCCGCGGCACCACGCCTGCCAGAACTTCGGCTCCAGCGCCCCGCATGCGACCCAGCCGCCGTCCTTGGTCTCGTACGGGCGGTAGCAGGCGAACAGGCCGGAGAGCGGCAGCAGGCCGCGTCTCGGCGTGACGCCGTCGGCGAGCATCGCTGCGGCGACCATCGCGAGGAACGAGAGGGCTCCGTCGAACATCGAGATGTCGACGACCTGACCGAGGCCCGAGCGGTCGCGGTCGCGCAACGCAGCCAGGATGCCGACCGCCGCCGTCAGCGCACCGCCGCCGACGTCGGCGAACTGCCCGGCCGCCTGGATCGGCGCGCCGTCGGGGTCGCCGGTGAGGCCGAGCAGGCCGCCAAGCGCGAGGTAGTTCATGTCGTGCCCAGCCGCGTCGCGCTTGGGACCGTCTTGGCCATAGCCGGTGATGGCGCAGTAGACGAGCCCGGGGTTCTCCTGCTTGAGGCGCTCGTAGCCGACGCCGAGGCGGTCGAGCACCCCGGGGCGGAACGACTCCAGCAGCACGTCGTGTTCGCGCGCGAGCTTGAGCAGCACTTCGCGCCCTTGTTCGGTCTTGAGGTCGAGCCGGATCGAGCGCTTGTTGCGGTTGAGGCTGAGGAACAGCGCCGATCTGGCCGAGTCCTCGGCGCCCTCGACGTAAGGCGGCGACCAGCGCACATAGTCGCCCATGCCCGTGTCCTCCACCTTGAGCACGTCGGCGCCAAGGTCGGCAAGCAGCAGCGAGCAGAAGCCGCCGGGGAGCAGGCGGGAGAGGTCGAGCACCTTGAGGCCTGCGAGCGGGCCGGTCATGGACGTGTCGCCGCCGGCCGCGCGCGCGCCGTCGCTCGCGGGCGAGCCGTCCGCCATGCCGTCGCCCGCGCTCACGCCGCGGCCGCCTTCGGCTCGACGCCGGCCACCGCCCGGCGCGGGGTGCCGAGCATCTCGCGGGCCTCCGCCACCGTCGCCGGCCGGCGGCCCACCTCCTCGGCGAGCCGGCGTGCGGCCGCGATCATGTCGCCGTTCGAGCGTGCCATCGTGCCGTCGGGGAGATAGAAGTTGTCCTCCACGCCGGCGCGCACGTTGCCGCCGAGCGTCAGCGCGGCGGCGATCAGCATCCACTGGTCGCGCGAGATGCCGATCACACCCCAGTTGTTGGGACCATCGGGACCGCCCGGCACGTTCTCCGCCATGTGCGCGAGGTTGCGCGCCGTCGGGCGGATGCCGCCGTTGACGCCCATCACACAGCTGATCTGGAGCGGCTCCCTCAGCAGCCCCATGTCGAGGAACGGGTCGAGGTTCCCGAGGTGCCCCAGGTCGAAGCACTCGTGCTCCGGCTTGATCCCGTGCTCGTTCATCGCTTCAAGCAGCGTCGCGATCGTCGTGAAGCTGTTCTCGAACACCGCCTGAAAAACGAAGTCTCTCCGTCTCGGCGAGTACTTCGCATAATTCATCGATCCCATGTTGAGCGCGGCGATGTCAGGCTTGAGCTCACGCAGGTACGCGATCCGCTTCTCCAGGGGGACGCCGATCGCGCCCGTCGAGTAGTTGATGATCACGTCGTCCACCTCGGCCAGGATCGCCTCGGTGATCGCGCGGAAGTCCTCGATCTCGAACGACGGCGTGCCATCCGGTCTGCGCGCGTGGATGTGGATCATCGCCGCGCCCTCGTCGACCGCCCGCCGCGCCTCCGCCGCATACTCCTCGGGCGTATACGGGATCCCCGGGCACTGGTCGCGGTTCGCGACCACACCGGAGATGGAGTTGGTGATGATGACGGGGTCGTCGAGGCTCATACCGGCACCACTCCATGTCGTTTCCAAGGCCGCTCGATGCGCTTGCCCTCGGCCATCTCCAAAGCGCGGCAGATCGTGGGGCGGGTGTCGCGCGGGTCGATCACGTCGTCGATCAGCGCGCTTCTCGCCGGCACGTAGACGTCGATCAGTCTTCTGTAGGCCTCGATCAGCTGCGCTTTCATGGCGGCCGGGTCCTCGGCCGCCTCGACCTGTCTGCGCATCACGATCTCGACCGCGCCCTCGGCGCCCATCACGCTGATCTCGGCGCTCGGCCACGCGACGATCAGGTCCGGCTCGTACGCCTTGCCGTTCATCACGTAGTAGCCGGCGCCGTACGCCTTGCGGATCACGACCGTGATCTTCGGCACCGTCGCGTTCGCGACGGCGTAGAGCATCTTCGCGCCGTGGCGGATGATGCCCGCCTCCTCCACCTTCGTGCCGACCATGAAGCCGGGCACGTCCTGCAGGAACAGCAGCGGGATGTCGAACGCGTTGCAGAGGTTGACGAAGCGCGCGGCCTTGTCGGCGGAGTCGTTGTCGAGGATCCCGCCGAGCTGCTTGGGCTGGTTGGCGACGATCCCGCAGGGGCGCCCGCCGAAGCGCGCGAAGCAGGTGATGATCGTCTTCGCCCACTGCGGCTTGAGATCGAACCACTCGCCGTCGTCGACGATCCGCCTGATCACCTCGTACATGTCGTACGGCTTGCGGTTCGACTCCGGCAGCACGTCGAGCAGCGACTCCTCGCGGCGGTCGATCGGGTCGCTGACCTCCCGCCGCGGCGGCTTCTGCTCGCAGTGCTGCGGCATGTACGAGAGGTACTGCTTGATCCGCAGGATGCACTCCTCGTCGTCGGCCACCTCGAGGTCGCCGACGCCCGACTTGCGGCAGTGCACGCGCGAGCCGCCGAGCTCCTCCTGCGTGACGTCCTCCCCCACCGCGGCGCGCACCAGATGCGGGCCGGCGAGCGCCATCGAGCCGCGCCCCTTGACCATCGGCACGAAGTCGGCGAGGCCGGGAATGTAGGCGGTGCCGGCGGCGCACGGGCCCATCAACGCGGCGACCTGCGGGATGACGCCGCTCATCACGACCTCCTCGCGGAACAGGAAGCCGGAGCCGGCGAACATCGAGCCGACCGCCTCCTGGATGCGCGCGCCGGCGGAGTCGAGCAGCCAAATGAAGGGGATCCGCTTCGTGAGCGCGAGATCGCGCAGGCGCGTGACCTTCATCTCGCCGGACATGCCCATCGAGCCGGCCATCACGGTGAAGTCGTAGGCGCAGACGGCCACCATCCGCCCGTCGACCTTGCCGTAGCCGGTGATGACGCCGTCGGCCGGCGCCTCCTTGCCCTCCAGCCCGCGCACCGCGAAGTGAATGCCGGCGTGGACGCCCAGCTCGGTGAAGGTGCCCTCGTCGATCAGCAGCGCGAGCCGCTCGCGCGCGGTGAGCTTGTTCGCCGCGTGCTGTCTGTCGATCTTCTCCTGCCCGCCGCCGAGCTCTGCCTTGGCGCGGCGCTCGGCGAGCTCCTCCACGAGCGGCCGCAGCAGCGACTGCGGCGGCGCGTCTACCGACCCGTCCATTGCGGCTCCCGTCTCTCGAAGAACGCTCTGACGCCCTCGACGATGTCGTCGGTCGAGAACGCGATCGTCAGCTGCGCACGCAGGAAGTCGAGCGCCTCCTCGAAGGCCATGTCCTGCTGGCGGTAGATCGCGTCCTTGCCGAGCTTCATCAGCACCGGGGACTTGCTCGCCAGCCGGCCGGCCCAATCCGCCACGGCGGCGTTGAACTCGTCCGCCGGCACGACCTTGTTGATCAGCCCGATCCGCTCCGCCTCGTGCGCCTCAATCCGATCCCCGAGCAGCAGCAGCTCGTTCGTCTTCTTGCGCCCGAGGTTGCGGTAGATCAGCGCCATGATCATGAACGGGAACGCGCCGACGTTGATCTCGGGCGTGCCGAACGTGACGCCGTCCTTCGCGACGATCAGGTCGCACGCGAGCGCGATTCCGAGCGCGCCCGCAAGCACGTGGCCGTTCGCGGCGCACAGCGTCGGCTTGCCGAGTTGGCCGATCGTCGTGAACAGAGCAGGGAAACGCTCGATGCCGAAGTGCTTGTGCACGAGCGGAACGTCCGCCGCGAAGCCGGCGAGGTTCGCGCCCGAGCTGAACACTCTGTCGTGCGTAGACGTGAGCACGACGCAGCGCACTGCCGCGTCATCGCGAGCCGCCTCGAAGGCGGCTTGCAGGTCAGCAAACAGTGCGTCGGAAAGCGCGTTGCGCGTCTCCGGTTGGTCAAGCGCGATCGTCGCCACGCCGTCGGCGACCTCGTAGCGCAGCGTGTCGTAGGCCATGTCGCACACGCTACCGCTTGGCAGCAGTAAGTGGGAAGTACTACTGTCTACTTTGCCAGCTAGCCAGCCAGCCGCCCGCGCACCGAGGAGACGAGATCGCATGGCCGCCACCGCAGACGTGCTGAAGCCCGACCACGGCTCCCAGCGCAAGCACTTCATCTTCAACGAGCACCACGACCAGCTGCGCGAGTCGATCAGCCGCTTCGTCGCGAAGGAGCTCGCGCCCCACGCCGAGGAGTGGGAGGAGACGACCTTTCCCAACTGGGTCTTCGAGCGCATGGGCGAGCTCGGCTTCCTCGGCCTGCACGTGCCGGAGCAGTACGGCGGCCAGGGGGGCGACTACTTCTCGAGCCTCGTGCTCGCGGAGGAGATGGGCGGCTCGTACTCCGGCGGCCTCTCGATGGGCGTCGCGGTCCACACCGACATGGCGATGCCGCCGATCCTCAAGTTCGGCACCGAGGAGCAGAAGCAGGAGTGGGTCGTGCCGGCGGTCGCGGGGAGAAGAATCCTCTGCCTTGGCATTACCGAGCCGGACGCCGGCTCCGACGTCGCCGGCATCAAGACGCGCGCCGTCAAGGACGGCGACGAGTACGTCATCAACGGCTCGAAGACCTACATCACGAACGGCCACCGCGCCGACGTGATCGTGCTCGTCACGAAGACCGACCCGGACGCCGGCTACGACGGCTTCACGCTCTTCCTCGTGCCGATGGACGCGCCCGGCGTGATCCGCGAGAAGAAGCTCGAGAAGCTCGGCATGCACGCCTCCGACACTGCGCTGCTCGCGTTCCAGGACGTGCGCGTGCCCGACAGCGCCGTGCTCGGCCAGATCGGCAAGGGCTTCTACCACATCATGTGGGAGCTCCAGGGCGAGCGCCTGATCGGGGCCGCCGGTTGCGTGGCGGGCGCGCAGCGCTGCTTCGAGCGGACGTTGCAGTACGCGCAGGAGCGCACCGCGTTCGGCCGCCAGATCGGCAAGTTCCAGGTCATCCGCCACAAGTTCGCGGAGATGGCGACGAAGATCGAGTCGGCGCGGCAGATGACCTACGTCACCGCGTGGCGTGTGCAGAACGGCGAGTACCCGGTGCGCGAGATCTCGATGGCGAAGCTGCACGCCGCGCGGGTGGCGGTCGAGGTCGCCGACGAGTGCATTCAGATCCACGGCGGCGCCGGCTACATGAAGGAGTACGGCGTCGAGCGCGTGTGGCGCGACATGCGGCTGAACCGGATCGGCGCGGGCACCGACGAGATCATGCTCGACGTCATCGGCCGCTCGTACGGGCTCTAGGAGGTCGTGAACAATGGGCGAGATCGTCAACGGTCCCGGCTACGCGGTTGGGAACCTCGAACTGCTCGGCGAGGGCTACGGCTTTCGCAAGATCCGCAGAGGCCTCGACGTCAAAGAGCTCGGCGTCAACGCGATCGTGATGCCGCCTGGCTTTGAGTCGAACGGCCATTACCACGACGAGCAGGAGGAGCTCTACTTCGTGCACCGCGGCCGGATTGCGATGACGTTCGGCGATGGCACGACGCATGAGCTGGGCGCGGGCGGGCTGGCGCGCGTCGATGCGCCGACCGTGCGCTCGATCAAGAACGTCGGCGAGAGCGACGCGGTGTACGTGATCGTTGGCGCGAAGGGCGGCTATGTGGGGCGCGACGGTCGCACTGCCGAGGGCTTTTCGGCCGAGGACGCGCCGCCTGGCGCGCGGCGGTAGGCGGCGTGACGGCTGAGCCCCAACCGCGTGGCGGGCGGGTCCTGTCGCCTCCGGGCGCGCGCACACCGGCCTCCGGCCGGCGCACGTGCGTCCTCAGCGCCACCCGCCCGATCGGCCGCTCCGTCCGACGCCTTCAGCTCCCGCGCGCCCGGAACCCCACCTGCCCGATCGGCGTTCCCGGTTCTCCCCCCTCCCCAGCCAAGCGTCATTTCGCATGACGGCACTCGCTGAGGGCATCCGCCACCCCGCCCCTCCGTTCACCGAGGAATCGGAGCGGCTGCGGCTGGAGATGCGGGCTTGGGTCGAGGCGGAACTGGCACCGCATGCGGCTGAGTGGGAGAAGGCAAAGTTCTTCCCCAACTGGGTCTTCGAGAAGTGCGCCGAGGCTGGCTGGATAGGGCTGAAGTTCCCGGTCGAGCTGGGTGGTGGCGGCGATGAGCTGGCAGCCGCGGTGTGGGCGCAGGAGCTGGCCCGCTGCGGCTCGGGCGGGGTGGGCGCCGGGATCGGCGCGCACACGGGCATCGCGCTGCCGCCGGTGTGGAAGTTCGGCACCGACGACCAGCATCAGCGCTACCTCGTGCCTGGCATCCGTGGCGAGAAGATCGCGGCGCTTGGGATCACGGAGCCGGACGCCGGCTCCGACGTCGCCGGCATCAAGACGCGCGCGAGACGGGTCGAGTGCGGCTTTGTCGTCAACGGCTCGAAGATGTTCATCACGAACGGTGTGCGCGCGGACTTCATCGTCACGGCTTGCAAGACGACGGAGGAGGGCGGCCATCACGGCATCTCGTTCCTGATCGTCGACAGAGGCGAGGGCGTGAGCGCGTCGGCGATCGAGAAGATGGGATGGCACGCGTCCGACACGGCGCTGATCAGCTTCGACGACGTGTTCGTGCCGGAGGAGAACCTGCTTGGGCCCGAGCACGAGGGCTTCAAGCTGATCATGGCCAACTTCCAGTGGGAGCGCGTGATGATGGCGCTGGGCGCCGTCGGGGCGATGGAGGCGCTGTTCGAGCGCACGCTCGCCTTCGCGCTGCAGCGCGTGCAGTTCGGCCGGCCGATCGGCAAGAACCAGGCGATCCGGCACAAGCTGGCCGAGGTGGCGGTCGCGCTGGAGACCGGCCGCGCGATCACGTACAACGCGCTGCGCCTCCACCTCGCGGGTGCGAACGCCGTGCAGGAGGTGACGATGGCGAAGCTCGCGACGCAGCGGGCCGCCTTCGACGCCGCCGACGTGTGTCTGCAGATCCATGGTGGCGCCGGCTACCTGGAGGAGACCGGCATCGCGCGTGCCGCGCGCGACCTGCGGCTGGGCCCAATCGGCGGCGGCACCGACGAGATCATGCGCGAGATCCTCGGCAAGACGCTCGGGCTGTGAGCGGAGCCGCTCCCGCGCCGTCGTCGCCACGTCGCGAGCTGACGCCCGCGTTCATCTGACCGCCTAGAGTGCGCCTGCGCCTGGCGCGCACGCATCACAGCGAAACCAAGGAGAAGTGCATGGGAGTTCTCGACGACAAGGTCGCGATCGTCACTGGCAGCGCGCGCGGCATTGGCCGTGCGACCGCGGAGCTGCTTGCCTCGCAGGGGGCGAAGGTCGTGATCAACGACCTCGACGGCGACGTCGCCCAGCAGACCGCCTCGGAGATCCAGGGCGAGACGACCGTCTTCGCCGGGGACCTCACCGCCGGCGACGCGCCGGAGAAGCTGGTCCAGACGGCGATCGATGCCTGGGGCAGGCTCGACATCATCGTCAACAACGCCGGCTACACGCTCGACGCGCCGATCCACAAGATGAGCGACGAGTGGTTCCAGAAGATGCTGGACATCCACCTGATCGTGCCGTTCAGAGTGATCCGTGCCGCGGCGCCGCACCTGCGCGAGCCGGCGAAGAAGGAGCGCGAGGAGGGCCGCGAGGTCTTCCGCAAGATCGTCAACGTCTCCTCGATCTCCGGCACGATGGGCA
>Ga0070705_100001680_pt1 | contig 11581 bp, 10 predicted proteins | sample KBSK5253metaG_FD_65455 | JGI IMG/M metagenome (GOLD analysis project Ga0070705, IMG submission 65455) | Corn, switchgrass and miscanthus rhizosphere microbial communities from Kellogg Biological Station, Michigan, USA - KBS K5-25-3 metaG | ecosystem: Host-associated > Plants > Roots >... | reverse complement strand
AAGCTGCGCGACCTCGAAAATTATGCGTCCTATTTGGAAAGGCAGCATCAGCTTCGGGTTAGTCTATATCCCGATCGCGGTTTATCCCGCCACTCGCGAGGAGAAATTAAGTTTCCGCCAACTGCGCGCGACTGACCTTAGTCCTATCCGATACAAAAAAGTGGCTGAGGCCGATATGAAAGAAGTTTCAGCCGATCAAATCGTCAAAGGCTTCGAATATGAGCGTGGGCGCTATATCGTTTTGAAAGACGAAGATTTTGAAAAGGTGCGGATTGAATCCACCCATTCCATCGATATTACCGACTTTGTGGAGCTGGAACAGGTGGATCCAAAATTCTTTTATAAGCCTTACTTTTTAGAACCGCAGAAGGGTGGCGAGAAAGCTTATGCTTTGTTGCACAAGGCCCTGAGTGGTACCGGCAAGATTGGCGTAGCCAAGGTCGTGATCAGCAATCGTGAATACCTTGCCGCGGTCAAACCCGATGGACTATTTCTCATTCTCGAGCTCATGCATTTCGCCAGCGAAGTGCTCACGCCGGAGGAATTGAACCGGCCCAAGACCGAGTTGAACGAGAAGGAACTGAAAATGGCGCACGCCCTTATTGAAAGCATGTCGAGTGTGTGGGAGCCACAGAAATATCGGGACGAATATCGGGATGCCGTGATGGAGATGATCGAGCAAAAAGCTAACAAGAAGGAGATCGCGCCCAAGGTCGAGGTAAAGGCTCGGGCTACCAATGTGGTCGACCTGGTTAAGGTTTTGCAGGAAAGCCTGAACCGCAATCAATCGGTCAAGGTAAAACGCGGTTCCAATCGCAACAGCCGCCGAACATCCACTGCACTGGTCAAGCAGAAGCGCCGCGCTGCCGCCTGATCGTGTTTCTGCAACGGCGTTTGTGTCAAACGCCGGCCTTTGCGACAGGCGCTTGGCACAAGCCTCTACAACTGTTCGAGCAGTTCGCGCATTTGCGTTGCTAACTTCGGCCCGATGCCGGCTTCCTCATGCTTAAAGTAAACAAAAACATCGGACCATTCTCCGACATGTGCTTTGATTACGTTTGCCCATCGCTTCACATCGTCCGTTTGATAATCTTCACGTCGTAAACGCAGGTAACCCCAATCGGCGGTCACGACCTGTGGCGTCTCCAGCTTTTCGGTGTCGGCGATGCACAAGCAAACATTTCGCTTTCGCAGCAGCGCGAATATTTCCTCATCCAGCCATGATTCGTGGCGAAACTCGAAGGCTGCCCGCATACTCGCCGGCAACGATTCCGTAAAATGCTCGAGCAGAGGGGCGTCCTTCTTCAAATTTGGCGGAAGTTGAAATAAGACTGGGCCGAGCCGTGACCCCAATCCGTTCACAACGTCGTAAAAGTAATCGACCGTGTCGCCGCAATTGCGCAGCCTCGCGAAATGCGTGACTTTTTGCGGCGCCTTTAAGGTAAATCGAAACGTTTCCGGGGTAAGCTGGCACCAGTTTGTGATCGTTTTCGGTGCCGGAATTCGGTGGAAGGTGTAATTAACCTCTGTGGTATTGAATCGTTCGGCGTAAAAAGGAAGCATCTTCGCCGCCGGCAAATCCTCTGGGTAAAAGCTTCCCTTCCATTCCGCATACTGGAATCCAGAAGTGCCAATCCAATATTTCATGAGGCAAGCATTTTCATAAACGTCGGGGTGCATCCGTTCTTGGCAGACTGTTGAAAGCCCTCATCCTCACTTTCTCCCCCGGGGAGAAGGAACCGCTCTTTCGAGCGATTACAGACACGCGACGTGCGAGTCTCCTCTCCCATTCTCTCCCGCTGGGAGAGACGCACGCGCAAGCGGCAGTGAGGGCAGTATTTCAACAGTCGGTTAAGCGTGGCGCACCCCTCGCCCCGCCCTGTCCCCTCATCGCGAGCGGAGAGGACGAAGATGAGAAGTGAATTGGTACTACATAGAAATGGCATCGGCTTTATCAAGACGGGTTAGCTGCGCACTCCTTTCGTCACCCGGACAAGCTCGGCGGCGACTTGTTCGATCCGTTTCGCAACCTTGGTATCCGACAGCCTGTCGCCGTCAAAAGAATCACCCGTAGCAAAAACAAATCGCGGAATGATGAGACAGCGGAAATCGAGCATGAGGCTATTGGCAAAGCTCATGACCGACATGTAGCTGCCCATCCCGCCGGCCGCGCAAAGAAAAGCGACTATTTTGTCTTCCCAGGCACTTCCGGTTAGCTCGACCATGTTCTTGGCCGCAGCGGCAACATCGTAGTTGTAAACCGGCGTCGCAACAATGATTCCATCAGCTTTTTCGACTGCGGCAGTTAAATTCTGCGCAGCGGGATGATTGTAGCAGGCGTCGGCGTCGCATAAGGGAAGGTCGACCTTGCTAATATCGAGCCATTGGCAGTTCAGCTTTGCTTTCTTTAGCCAGTCGAAGGCGATTTGTGCCATCCGTCGGCTATTGCTATCGGGATTGCCACTCGTACTGAGAACGAGATAGTTCGGCATACTTCCAGCAGTTTAGCTGAAATCTGCGACACGCAAATCAACCGAAAACGTTCCCATGATAACGTGCGACTTATTCTGGCCACACTTCGAGGCCATGAATGCAGTTGCGGATATCTTTTGAAATATTAATGCTGCTAATCCGCCTTCCTGTGGCCAGGCTGTAGGCGGAAACGGTGGATGGGGATGAACCGCCGATAACCACATCGTCGCCATATAAACAGAGGCCCCGGGCGAACCCCTGCCGAGCGTGATCGTCTGGCAAATGCGCGTTCGATAGCGTCGACGGTTCGTATTTAGGAACATCGAAAGACTGCTTAATTCGATTCTTTCGATCTGCAATAACCAGCCTATTGGAAGCAGTGTCGTTGTAGATTATTCCGTCTTTGTAGATTGCGGCATTGTGGGTTTTTCGCGGCAGCGGTGCATATTCCAGCAGTGTCTTTTGTTTCAACTCAAGCAAGCTTTCAATTGCCGTCCCGGAAATCGTGATTAAGTCGTCGTGTTGGCTAACGTTGTTAATGTGCAGACTACCGCTGTCCGGACCAACTCTTGGTCCGTTGGTATTGTTTGGATCAAAGAAAGTAATCTGGAACGCGGCCGACGCGGAATTGGCAATGCGCCTAAACAAACTAAGCATTACCTTCTTGTCGCGGCTGATGGTATATCCGCGAGCAAAAACATTTGTTGTCAGGTCGAACTCGAGAACGCTGTTTAAATCGGTCGAGGTAAGATAAAGCGTATTTTCATGACAGCTGATTTCGTGACAACGCTGCAGGTATTGATTGCGGTAAGAATTGAGGCGGTTGAAAGCGGTGTCATAAACAAAAATCTCGTCGCTGGCGGCAAGGAAAACTCGATTGTTATGGAAGGCGATCCCGCGCAGACCACGGTCACCGCCGCGGCCTTCCCAGTTAATACTGTCGTCATTCCAATCGATTACTTGATTGTACTGGCCGGAATTTAGATCGATCAGGTAAACACCTCCGTGACTTTCGCCCTGATGCGTGGAACGAACTACCGAGGTAGCAATTACCGTCGGCAGCTTGTCCATAAAGATTCAGTATCGTAGCTTTTCAGCGCTAAAGCCTCAAGGTATCGCCAGTGGTCCGCTGCCAGGAAAGAATGTCGCGTCTTCCTCGCTCGACGATCTCTCGATAATTAGGCTCGTAGTAAAGGTTATGTGTTTCGTTGGGATCAGCCTCCAGGTTGTAGAGTTCATTCAAGTCCTGATCTCTCAGGCAAAGTTTCCATCCTTCCGGGGAGATTACAGCACGGGTAGATTCATTCATCGCGCGTTTAATTTTCCGGCGTGACGCGAGCTTTGTTCCTTTCATCACCTTGAAACGATTGGGGGACCATTCGATAAAGACGTTTCCCGGCGCCATGCTTTCGCCGTGCAGTAATGGAGCCAGGCTACGCCCGGCGCATTGATTCGGTTTCGGCTCGCCCAGGAGATCGAGTAAAGTAGGCAGGAAGTCGATATGGCTGACCGGTTGAGCGATTCTCAGAATCTGGCCTTGGCCGGGTAATCGAACAAGATAGGGAACACGCACCGCTTCTTCGAACATGACTTCCTTTCCAAAAAGATGATGCGCGCCAAGCAAATCTCCGTGATCGCTGGTGTGGATAGTAATGGTTTTATCCAATAATTCAGCCCGTTCGAGACACGACAAAATTCCACCGATGCTTCGGTCGAACATGGTTATCAAGCCAAGATACCGTTGTTTCATCGCGCGATACTCGTCCGGAGTAACTCCGAAGAAAAAGAGATTGGGCAATCGCTTCCGATCCAGGAGCGCCTCGGCCTGTTGCCATTCCCGCATTAGTTTGTAGCGCAGCGGGAGATTATCATTCGCTGGCGCGACTGCTGTGGCATCAAGTTCTACATCTTCGAGCGCATGCTCTAGGTTGAGAGGACCGTTGTAGGGTGAATGAGGTTCGACAAATGAAACGAATAGAACAAATGGATCGCGGCGATGCTTCTCGATGAACTCGCAGGCATGCTCTTCCAGAAATCGGGGCTTCGAAATGTCGAGCGGCAGTTGGCTAACCAGACGCTCGGAAAAAGATCCGTCTGGCTTGTCCGGGGTGTAGCCCCGTAAACCGAGGAACCGGCTGTAATCACTAACGCCTTCGGTCGAAATCCAATTCCGAAATCCACGCTGTCGCTTTGCTTCGTCTCCCAACTGCCACTTTCCCATGTAAGCGGGATGGTAGCTGTCGTCGCCAATTAGCTCCGCAAAGGTTCGAAATCGGGGATCAAGTGAAATACCGTTCTTGGTACAGCCGGTTTGATGGGGCCACATTCCAGTTAGTAGTGACGCTCGCGAAGGCACGCAGAGAGGGTGGGTGACATAGGCGCGCTCAAAAATGACCGATTCTGAAGCAAGCTTGCGTAGGTTCGGCGCATGAACTCTTCTGCTCCCCTCGCCGACAATAGTATCGGCGCGCTGCTGGTCCGTCAGAAACACGATGAGGTTGGGCTTGCGCGTCACGGGCGTTAAAAACAGCAAACGGAGCTTCAAGAGAAGTGCGTTCGTTTTAGGAACATAGGCATTTCTGCCTGTGCGCCCAGCGGAGTTGCACTCCGCTATCCTCGGCCAAGGTGAGCGTGTCAATTAGTTGGCGCAGCGGGTTACAAACCCGCTGGGCGCACAGGCCAGAGGCCCGTGTTCCTCCTAAACATAAGACCAGTAGTCTGTGCCCCCAACGCAACCGCAGCCGCCGCCGGAAGAGATTATGCGTGGTCCGTTCCCAAACTGGAGTTTGGAAACAGGGAGGGGAAAAGCAAAAAATGCCCGTTCGCCTGGCGACGAACGGGCACCTGAATTGCAAAACGGCGGGCTCCTACTGGCCGACCATGGTCGCGCCGAGGAAGCTCAGCACTTGATTGATTGGATTCGCGATCGCATCAGTGCTGCTGCCGGCGAAAAGCAATCCGATCGCACGCGGATTGGTTGCTACGTCTTCAACCATTAGTGAGCCGGAATCGCCGCTGTTCAAGAACCTGCTCGCTTTGTTTCCAACCACGATCTGGCCGGTGAACGTTTTAGTGAAGGCAGCGCCGCCGGCGCATTCGTTATCGTAAGTAACACTGATCGTTGCGTTCAAGCCGACGATGGAGCTGCGCGATAGTGCAGTAGTGCGGCCGCTCTTTTTTACGGCCTGGTTGATTGAAGCAGCGAGCGTCGTCTTCGAAATCGTGCCAATCTCCAGAATCGCGCCGTTGCTGGCGACCTGCCCGGTTACCACTTTTCCGATCGAACAATCGACGTTACTATTAGGTAGTGAACTCTTCTTCATCAGCGTCGCCACTGTTTGTGCGCCGTTGACGTTACAGTTAACATCGATTAGCCCCGGCTGAATGATCGGATCACCAGTAGTAGCAACAGTATTGTTGCCACCAGGGACGATATCCGATTCAAAAACGTTATAGTTACTCAGGATATATTGGATGCTGCCGATCTGAACGAGTGAGCCGAGAGTACCGCCGCAGCAGAAACCGTTCGCCAGGTCCTTGCTCCAGCCTCCAGAGGTCCCAAGCTGAATCGGGGGAGTTTGGATCGCCGCGTGACTAGAACCGCCGTGCGGATTGCCGCGCATGGAACGGAACTTGTCCGTAAGGTGCACTTGCACGTCTATTCCATGAACATTTTTAGGCAGGTCGCGAATAACGTCACCAGCCTTGGCTGCATCTCGATCAACATAAACGGCAAGAACCGGCCTGCCAGACTCATTCACGCTCACCGCCGTGCCGAGAACTTCTGGCTGTTGCATCCAGGTATCGGTGACAGTTCTGAACAGCTATTACCGCCTGAACTGCCGGATGATTGTTATAGAGCAGACCCGGTGGTAACGCCAGAGCCATCGGAGAGATCATGAACGCAAAACCCGCGATGAGTTTGCCCGGACGGAGGAATAACGAGTTTAACATGAGAGCGAACCTAGCAAACGTCGTCTTCGTTGCAATGTAACTGACGGAAAGCGGTAGCTTAATGCGAGCGGCTTACAACGAGGCCGGCGCATCGGCATGCGAGGATTTGTTATATTCTTCCAACGCTTTCGGCATTTCCGCTTCCAGTTGCTGAATGCGGGTGCCGTGCGACGGATGACTGGATAGAAACTCGGGTGGTTGAGCACCCCCGGCATTTTCCATTCGTTGCCAAAAGCGGATACTCTCCCGCGGATCGTAACCAGCTCGCGCCATATAAAGCAACCCAATTTCATCGGCTTCTGACTCATGTTTGCGGCTAAATGGCATGAGCACGCCGAACTGAGTACCCGCGCCGAGCGCACCCATCACCGCGCGTTGTTTGTCGTAGTCCATATCGGAAAGAGACATGGCTACGCCGGTCAACGCAGTTTGGGCGAGATTCTGTTCCAGAACACGTTGCGAACCATGTCGCGAAGTAGCATGCGCCATCTCGTGGCCCAAAACGGTCGCAAGGGCAGGTTCGTTTTGCGTGATAGGTATAATGCCGGTATAAACTACGATCTTACCGCCCGGCAAACAGAATGCGTTTGCCTGCGAAGACCGAATCAAAGAGACCTGCCAGTCGAAGTCCGCGCCGGCTTTGCCTGTTGCGGTAGCCAGCCGCGACGCCACTCGTTTCACCATCTCTAAGTCCGGTCCCGAATTGATACTCTCCGACTGTGCTAGGACTTGCTGATAACTCTGAACTCCAAGGGAAGCTTCCTCGCGCGTGGACATGGCGACGTGACTCTTCCGGCCCGTCTCGGGGTTCACGAACTTCTCCGAGGAAAAATATTGATAGGCGAAAAACAATCCCGCCAACAACAGCGGAAGCCATTTGATATGCCGCCGTTCCATCTTGCAGTTAAGTTATACAACTCAGGTGTTACTGCGCGATATTATTTTATTTGGTTCTGTCACGTCGAGCGGGTCGAGACATCTCTGCTCTTGAATAGTAAGAGATTCCTCGACTTCGCTCGGAATGACAGATTAGACGGGAAATCAGTCCCGCCTTGCCTGTAGCGGCGCTCTACGGGCGCCAAGCATATCTTGTTTTGGCGAACTCGGCCCCGGGGGTCATCCGTCTGCGTCTACTACGGCGCGACAGGTAGACCGCCGCTACAGAAAACGGACGCCAATTTCTTCTTCCATGTCGAGCGAAGTCGAGACATCTCTAACTATTTGCAGGTGAAAAGATTCCTGCTGCGGAAAAAAGATGTTTTAAGAGCGAATCGCCCTAGCGAAAACAAGACGGGATAGTAAACCTGTGGTCGGTAGTCCGTTGTCCGTGGTCAGTGGTCCTGCGAGCTCGCTCAAGGGCTCTTCGGCGTTTCCGCCTTGAGCTGCACGGCCCAGTTGCCGGCGAAATCCGACGGCATGTAAACATCGGCGGAATAGGGTTGAAACCCTTTGGCCGTGATCTCTAACTTGAATCTGCCAAGGCTGGTGTGCGGAAACTCAAAGAATCCGTGCTCGTCGGTTTCCGTCGAATATGCCGGACCAGAACCAGGCGGGTCATGTTGGAGCACTACGTTGGCTCTGGGTTGCTTGTCTACGTAAGCGATATCCTCGAAAGCGACCCACCCGTGCAAGCTGGCCCCACCGGATTGCGCCAGACTCGCGCTAAATGCCGTGAGCAAAATTGCCGCTGTCAGGGACGCAAAGGCGATCGCTTTGATGTTTCGATTTATCATTGCCGTCTACAAAACCCTCTAAAAAGCGCAACCGGAGCACCAAGTCCTGTAGCCTCGGTCGTTGGCCGCGGCTCTTCGTCCCGCGGCGCTACGCATCGCCGGTAGGAACAATGGCGGCAGTTTCCACCATCAGAATGACTGCTCGATCGGGTGCCCGGGTACGATGCTTGACGCCTTTGGGAACGACAAATCCCTGCTGTGGCTGCAGATCAACCGAGCGATCTTCGAGATCGATGATGAAGTGCCCCTCCAAGACAAGGAAGAATTCGTCGTCGTTGTCATGTTTGTGCCAGTGGTACTCGCCTTGCACGACTCCCAGGCGAACAACGGAGTCGTTCACCTTGCAGAGCGTTTGGTTGTACCACTTCTCGGTGCAGGTTTTCACCAGGGCTGGAACGTTCACCAACTGGAGAGGCGGAAACTTGATATCGAGGTAAGTGGCGTAAGGATAATCTTGTTGTTCGCTCATGGGCTAGAGAATGACCAATCAGGGTCTAAGAGGTGTGATGCTTCCCCGAATACTTGGAGGAACGCCCATAGAAGCAGGAAAAGCAAGACTGCGACGCCAATCGCAAGTCAACCGCAAAGTGCCCTAGGCGTGGAAAAGTGCCAAATCAGTTAGAGATCTTTCGACTTCGCTCAGGATGACAAAAACGCGCGGCACGCGCCTAAACTTGATCGGCGCGGTTGCCGGGAGCCACCGTTTGGTTCGGGTCGGGCTGGGCAGTCGCGCCGGGAGTTCCCGGTTCGATTCGCGGGACGTTTGCCTGGGCTGGGCGAACTGTTTTTTCGTCGGCCTTGCCGGCTTTGTTCAGCTCGTCGCCGAATTCGTCTTTTGCTTTTTGAAATTCGCGGACGGCTTGTCCCATTCCTTTAGCCAGCTCAGGCAATTTCTTTGCCCCGAAAAGGACAAGGATGATCAACAGAATAACGATCAGATCTGGCCCTGCCAGATTCATGAAGCTCGCGAGCAAGCTCATAATATGTGTTTAAACATAGGCCGCCCGGCAAAGTTGCAAGGTAATTCGGTGGGGAAGGGGAAATTCAAGGAGCGGCGGTCTCCAGACCCACGTTTTATTTAAGTCGGCGGCTTTGGAAGACGCCGCTTCCTTGCAATTAATCTTCGTGCAATTCCAGGCTCGCGTCGCGCATCGGTTGGTGCTGTCGGTAGCGGGCGAGGACGCCAACAAACTCGTCGGCCAATTCGCGGTTACCTTCACGTTCGGCAAATTCCCGGCCGCGCTCCGCTGTTGCGATGGCATCGTCGAATCGACCGGATTCGGCATAGGCCGCAGCTAATGTGCGATGCAAAATCGGATTGATGCCGCCGGCGAGTTTCAGCGCGCGTTCCGCCAACTCGACCGCGCGGGTTCCGTTGCGAAGGGATGCGTCGGGCGCAGTGGCGAACACCCATGCCAGGTTGCTCTGCGCATTTCCGTCATTCGGGTTTAATACAAACGCGCTTTCCCACTGCTCAACCGCGGCGCGCATCTGATGTTTCTGCACCAGCAAAACACCAAATGTGTTACGGGCGCCGATGTTGTTCGGCTCGTTTTCCACTCGCGCGCTCCAAAAAAGAATCGCTTCATCAAGTGCTTTCCCTTCCACGCCGACCGGCACCTCGCCATAAACACCCGCGTTGGCCGGACGAATTTCGGCTGCTGTGTGTGCGTGCGCGATCGCTTCTGCGGTTTTGCCCTCGGCGAAAAGCGAAGTCGCGAAGGCAAGATGCGCGCCATCATTGTTTGTCGTCACCGCGAGCGTGTGCGGCCACAGGGAATCGGCGTTGCGCCAGAACGTCGTTTGATGATAAGCGCAAGCGCTGAGCGCAATGATGACGGCGGCGGATACAAGCGGGCCGATTTGTTTTCGAAAACGCCAGGGCACCGTCAGTTCGGCAACCAGCCACACTATGGCGATGGTGATACCGATGAGCGGCAAATAAGTGTAACGATCGGCATGAGCCTGCCGGCCAACCTGCACGATTCCAATTACCGGCACCAACATGCCAATAAACCAAAACCAGCCAGAGAACAGAAATGGGAATCGTTTTCGGTAGATGATCGCGATCGTCGACAGCGCGATCAGGAGCGCAGCAGAACCGGCGATGATCACGAACGGGAAGAATTTTTCCGGATGCGGATAAAGGACAGCGAGATCAACGGGCCAGATTAGCTGACGCAGATAGATCGCGTAGCTAACGATGGCATTTTCAAATCGTAACGGCAGAGAGAAGCCGAAAGTGTCGATCTGGCCGTGTTGGGCCAGCACCGTGGCGACCGCCGAGACTGTGGCGACCAGCGCGAACGGAATTTTCTCCAGGAGCAGCCAAATGATTTTTTCTTTTCGAAAACGATTCAACGGCCAGTAATCGATCAACAAAAGCACGAACGGAATCGTGACCAGCATCGGTTTGGCGAGCGTTCCCAGCGCGGCCGCAAGAAGCGCGAGCAGATAACGCGTCACTGATTTCCTGCGTGCATAGTAGGACCACGCCAGCAGGCTGAGGGCGAAGAATAAACCGCTGAGAACGTCTTTGCGCTCGGCGATCCAAGCCACCGATTCCGCGCGTAGCGGATGAATGGCGAAGACACTGGCGACAAATGCGCTTCGCCAGTTTTTTCCGGTCAGCGAGTCGAGGGCAAAAAATAGCGCGATGGTGGCCAGGGCGTGAATGACAACGCTGCTGAAATGATGCCAAGCCGGATTTACCCCGAATAATTGGCAATCGAGCATGTGCGACAAGGTGGTGATGGGATGCCAGTTGGCGGCGTGAAAATGAGTGAAGGCCCATGCGAGGTTGGAGAAGCTCAACCCGCTGGTCACGCGACCGGAGCGATAAACGTAATCGTGATCATCGTAACGGACCCAACCGAAGTGCGCGGTTTGCCCGAAGACGATCCAGACCAGCGCGGTAAGCGCGAGGACGATCAGAAGTTTTTGCGTCTTCAAACTGAAGCGCAGACTATACACGGGGACAGGAGGCGCGAATCAACCGTCATCACGGGGCGAGGGATGGGCTGCTTGGATAAACCTGAATTGTAGGCTGTCGTGAAATTCGCCGATGCATTCGAACTTTTGAACGACCGAAGCGAAGTGCAACTCCGCTTGGCGCACAGGCCGAAGGCCTGTGTTCCTGACCACCGCGTTGGCGAGCGGACTATTTTCAGTTGAGCTGAAAGCGGATCGATAGCACTAGGCGACAAAGGCGGAACACAGGCTTGGTAGCCTGTGCGCCAAGCGGGCATTACGCCCGCTTCCGGCAACGGCGTCACCGACTAAATAACCGGTCGTAGGCCCGATGAATTTCTGCCACGGCCGGGCCTTGAATCGGCGAGTTGTGGTACGCACCGGGTAAGGTGACCACCTGTTTTTCTCCGGCGAAAGAATCGACTACCAGGCGTTGAAATTTTGGCGGAACG
>Ga0070705_100001678_pt1 | contig 11587 bp, 10 predicted proteins | sample KBSK5253metaG_FD_65455 | JGI IMG/M metagenome (GOLD analysis project Ga0070705, IMG submission 65455) | Corn, switchgrass and miscanthus rhizosphere microbial communities from Kellogg Biological Station, Michigan, USA - KBS K5-25-3 metaG | ecosystem: Host-associated > Plants > Roots >... | reverse complement strand
CAGCTGGCGCATGCCGTGCGGCTGCTCGCCGAGCACCCCGACCAGTGGGCCCTGCTGCGCGCGGACCCCTCGCTCGCACCGGCGGTGGTGGAGGAGGCGCTGCGCTACGAGCCGATCACGCCGTTCACGGCGCGGATCCTGATCGAGGACGTCGCCTACCGCGACGTCGTCTTCCCGCGGGACACGGTCCTGCTGATCTGTGCGCACACCGCGAACCGTGACGGCGAGGCCGACGGCGACGCCTTCGACGTAGCCGCCGCGCGCGAGGCGGGCAGACCGCTCACGTTCGGCGCCGGCATCCACTACTGCCTTGGCGCGAACCTCGCGAGAGCGGAGCTGCAGGAGGGCTTGCGCCTGATCGCCGAGCGAGTCGAGACCCTCGCGCTCGACGGCGAGCCGAGCTACGAAGGCATCCAGGGCGTCTACGGCCTGCGCGCGCTGCCGCTGCGGCTCACGGCCGGAACCTGACGCTCACCGTGCGAGCGGCGTGGCCGGACCGGCGCTGAGCCAGGGCCGCCGCTGGAGATTCTCGCGGCGTCGAGCAGACATGGATGAAGCACGTACTCGTCCGCGTCTCGCGGGACGATCAGCGAGCTCCCGTCAGCCGCGGAGTAGAAGAGCGCGTCGCATTCGTCCATCTGCTCGGTGCGATAGCCGAGCAGCCCGTTCTGCCACAGCACCGACATCGGATCGGTGAGACCGTCGAAGGAGTCCCGGATCGCGTTGTCGAAGCGGGTGAACCGTCGGCGGTCGAAGCGGTCTCGGCCGATCCGCTCGAGGAAGGCCCGCAGGCGGTCCGAAACGCTCTCCTGATATGCGTCGGCGCCGGTGAAGGACGAGCTCGAGTTCGTGTACAGCTCCGAGATGCCCTGCAACGCGGCGCCGTCGTGCATCAGGTCGGACGTGATCTGGTTGGCGCAGATGGCGATCTGCTCGTTGCCCCAGAGGCGCGCGGAGCGATGCACCACCTGGCGGATGGTGTGGTCGTCGAGCCGTCTTCTCCCAGCGCGGCGATGCTCGTAGACCTGACTGCAGAACTCGTTGCCCAGCACCACGATGTCCCGTGGCAACAGGCGGGTGTGCCGGAGGATGTAGTCGTCGACCTGCTCGGGCCGCTCGCGCGCCTCGTTCTGCACCTCCGCGATGCCCAGCCAGGCGTCGAGGCCGGTCCCGTCCTCCGGCTGCATGAAGAACGCGTTGTCCAGCCGCTCGAGCTTTTGCGTCAGCAGATAGCGGATGCTCGCCTCGTCCCAGTCGAGCAGTCGAATGCGGCGTCTCTCCACGTACCGCATCGCATGCTCGGTGCCCAACACCGACGAGTACACGTGGTCGCGCACGCAGATGAAGATGTGCAGGCGACCGCCCAGCCGTGAGTCGCGCAGCAACCGGAAGACTTGGTAGAAGAGGCCTTTCTGGCACATGAGCCAGTACATCGGCGCGTGCCGGAATTCCTCGTCGATGGCGTCGATGTAGAAGCACATCGGCTGGAGGTTGTTGAGGCGATCCGCCACGCGGTATTCCAACTCCGCCCAGCGCCGGTGCTTGAGGTAGCGCTCGATCCCGTTGCGCGTCTGATGGGAGTTGATGATCTCGATCAGCTGGCTGTAGACCGAGAGCGGCGCTCGGCAGTCGTGCGCACCGCCGAGCACGGGCTTGAAGTCCTCGCGCAGCTCGCGCTCCTCGACTTCCGTGTACGGCAACGTCAAGCGGCGGTTGCAGAGCAAATGCGACACGACGGAGCGCAGGATGGCCGCGCGCCACAGGAGCATCCACTTTTCCGCGAGCTCGGCTGCCGGATACCAGTTGGCTACCTTGACGATGTCGGAGGTCGTCGGAAGGCTCTGCTGGAGATCGTCGGCGAAGAGTTCGTTCTGTCTCGCTGCGTAGGCCCGCGACCGGCGGAGATACACGGTCTTGCCGGCGCCTTTCCGCCCCACGATGACGCGAGCCGAGAGATCGTCCTGGCGTGTGGCGATCCCACCGAGGCCGCCCATCGCGACGAACTGCCGTTCCAGCTCATCGAGGTCGGCCCGGGCTCCGTCAGGGTCCCCGAACGGATCGTGCTCGGGCGCCGTTTCGCTGATCCGGTACGGCCGAGTGGCCTTCATCGCCCCGCAGCCTATACATAGACGAGTTTTTAGTACACCGATAAACCTCAATAATCGGTGTCTGCGGACTCGTCGAGTCCGCAGAACGCGACCTCGTCCGCGCGCACGGGACCGCCCGCGAGCTCGTCGGCGAGCATCAGCTGGTCGAACGGCGTGTCTGGCAGAAAGGCCGCGGCTAACTGCACGAGCCAGTCACCGGGGACGTCGGTCGTCCCCGGATGGAGACGTAGGCCGAAGGCGACGGTGACGAGTGGCGGGGGGTGGTCGTCCTCCATCACGACGACGCGGACATCGATGCGATCGGCCACTCGTCCGGTGCAGATCCCGCCCGGTCGCGCACGTGCCTGCCGCAACAGCTCGGCCGGCTCCTGCAGCAGCGCCTTGGCGAAGGTGCGTGCCTGCGCGTCGAAATGCCGACGGTAGTCCTCGCGTGAGGGCAGCAGATCCTCACGGTGCAACGCCCGGAAGTATGGATACGAGTCATCGCGCCGACCGGACCGGTGGAAGCGCGCCGCCAGCAGCCAGACAACTCCGTTGCGCTCGTCATGCCATGTCAGTCCGCGAAACGCGCCGGCGTGCAGCGAATAGGCGACGATCGAGGCCTTCAGGCCCCGAATGCGGTCCTGGTCGATCGGGAGCTGGGCCCGCCGCTCGAGGAATGCCGAGACGACGGCGTTGGTCTCCGCCAGCTGTTCGATCGGACGGGCGAGATCGTCCGTGGCGAAGCCGAGATCCTCCGTCAGGCAGCGGGCCGTGACTCGAAGCGCATACGGCGAACCATGTTCGGTGGGCACCTCCTGCACCGCGGAGAGCCTAATGGCGGCTGCCGGCGCTGGCGCTGGACGACGCCTCCTGTTGTCAGGGAATCGCGTCCAGATCCCGCATGGCGGCGTCGACGCGATCCTCCGTCGAGCGAGCGGCAACGTGACCCAGGGCCTCCAGGTCGCCAGCGGCAATCGCGGCCTGCGTCGCCGTGAAGATCTCGGCCAGCTCGTCTTTGTGGTTCGCGAGGTACTCGGTCAGCGCTTCGTGCACGACCTCGGCCGGCGAGCGTTGCTCCAGGCGGGCGATCAGCTGCAACGGGCCGAGATCAGCGTCGTGGATGCGGACCGGTCTGGTCTTGGAAGCGGGCATGGCGACGAGTGGGTCGATAAGACTGTTACAGTGTAACAACGTTTCGCATACTAGGTCAAGCGCGGAGCCGCACGAAAGCGCACGGCGCCTACCCGGCGCACCGAGCTATGCACCCCAAGTAACGTGCCGCGCCGCGATGCGCCTCTCGCAGGTCCACGTCACCCATGACTTCGGCGCGCCGGTCGAGCGCGTGTTCGCGTACCTCGCCGAGCACGAGAACCTCGCGGCCTTGTTCGGGACGCGCATTGAGCGCGTACGCGACGGCGACACCGAGCGCAACGGCGTCGGCTCCTGCCGGCGGCTGAGCTTCGGCGGACTGCTGCCGTTCGAGGAGACCGTCACGTCGTACGCGCCGAACGAGCGGATCGTCTACCGCATCACGAAGGGCAGCCCGATGCGCGAGCACGAGGGCGTGATGGCGTTTCGCGCACACGACGGCGGCGGGACGCGGCTGGACTACACGATCCAGTTCGGCTCGCCGGTGCCGGGTCTCGCACCGCTTGTCGCGCGCATGCTGCACGGCAACATCGCGCGCGGGCTGCGCAAGCTCGACCGCAACGTCTGAGGCTGGACGGGGCGCGGGGCCAGGAATAGCACCTCCGCAGCGGGGAGATTGCAGCCAGTCCAGCGGGGATATTGCCGTCTTACCAGCGGGGAGAAAGCAGTCGTCTCGCCCGGAACGCCGGCGTAGGGCTCCCGGCGCTGCGCGCCAGCTACATGCCGTCGGACGCCACCTCGTCGTACGCGCGCGCGATGTGTGACAGCGGGACGCCGATGCCGGTGACGATCCGCAGCATCGTGGACGTGTACACGTCCGCCGCGCCGCGCTCCAGGCGCCCGACCTGGTTCGGGTGCACCCCGGCGGCAGCGGCGACCGCCTCCTGGGACAAGTTGCGCTCGCGCCGCGCCTGGCGGATCGCGTCGCCAATCGCGCGCAGTTGCTGCTCGGCGGGCGGGCTCGTCATCCGCAGGCAGGCTGAACTACATAGAAGGTGGATGCCAGACCCTTATCGGTGTAACTTCAACCTCTATCGGTTTGTTTCTGTAGGGTTGGCTCGGCGTGTCAGGGACCTCCCCCGACACCCCGACGCAACGCGAGCTCGGGCGGCCCCCGCAGCGCCCCAAGCAGCGTGGGGGCCGCCCGACGCGCGTCTACCGTCTGGCGCGGCGTCTGTCGTAGGCGCGGCCGAGGTCGGCGAGTCCGACGCCCAGCCCGTCGACGATCGCGAGCAACGTGCCGATCTGCACGTTGGTCCCGCGCTCGAGCCGGCCCACCTGGTTGGTGTGCAGGTCGGCGCGATCCGCAAGCGCCTCCTGCGAGAGATCGAGCTCCCGCCGGATCGCGCGCACGGCTCTGCCCAGCTCCGTGACGTTGCTCCGTCTCGGCACGCGTAGCAGCCTTTACGACGGATGCGGTTGTGACCAGACCCTCTACGCTCCAAAAAGTACCCTGCAAGGTGTATTTCGTTGGATCTGTCTGGTTTAGATGGCTGATCCACGGGATCGTGGGTGCGAGGGGTGCGATGGGCGGATGCTGGGGGACACGCGGTGTCGAAGGCAATGCTGGAGGCATTGGCGAGACGCCGTGTGGCGCCCAGCGCCGGCCAGCGTGCCCCTCGCGCCGCGAGATCGTGGAATCAGCCATCTAAGGTGAGGAGATGAGCGCGCTCGCCCGCCGCAACGGGGAGGTGTCCTTCTGGCAGGCGTCGCTCGGTGCGCCCGTTCCGCGCCCACCGCTTGACGGCGACCGTGCGGCTGACGTCTGCATCATCGGTGCCGGCTTCACCGGTTTGTGGACCGCGTACCACCTCGCCCGGGCGCGGCCCGAGCTCGACGTCGTTGTGCTGGAGCGCGAGCACGTGGGCTTCGGCGCCTCCGGCCGCAACGGCGGCTGGCTGACGCCGACCGTGGCGGCGCCGCGGCGGGCAGCTGGCCTCGCAGGCGCCGCGACACTTCAGCGCGCGATGCAGGCGAGCGTCGACGAGGTGCTCGCCGTCTGCAGCGAGGAGCGGATCGAGTGCGATGCGACCGCGGGCGGCGTGCTGCGTCTCGCGTGCAACGCCGCTCAGTTGGCACGGCTGCGTGCACAGGTCGCGGCTGCGCGCGGCGTGGCTGGCGGAGCGGACGAGCTCGTCGAGCTCGACGCCGCCGCGCTGGCCGCGCGCGTGCGCGTCGCGGGCGCGCGCGGGGCGACCTGGACGCCGCACGGCGCGCGCATCCAGCCGGCGAAGCTTGCGCGCGGTCTCGCGGAGGCCGCCGAGCGGCGGGGCGTGCGGATCTACGAGCGGACGACCGTGCGCGAGCTGCGGCCGGCCGATGCGCGCGGCGGAACGGCCAACGCGCGTGGCGGCGCGACCCATGCGCGCGCCGGGACAGCCGCCGCCATCGGCGACCGCGGCATCGTGCGCGCGCCAGTGGTGTTGCGCTGCTTGGAGGGCTTCACCGCGAGCCTGCGCGGCGAGCGGCGCCGGCTGCTGCCGCTGACGTCCGCCATGATCGTGACCGAGCCGCTGCCGGACGCCGTCTGGGCGGCGATCGGCTGGGAGCGCGCCGAGCTGCTCGGCGACGCCGCGCACGCGTTCGTCTATACGCAGCGCACGGCCGACGGGCGCATCGCGCTCGGCGGCCGCGGCACGTATCGCTATGGCTCGCGCCCGGACCGCGCCGGGCGCGTCGAGCGGCGCACCGTCGACGCGCTCGCGACGCGCCTGCGCGAGCTGTTCCCGGCTGCCGCGGACGCGGCGATCGACCACGCGTGGTGCGGCGTGATCGGCGTCGCGCGCGACTGGACGGCCTCCGTGCACTTCGATCCCCGTACCGGACTCGGCACCGCCGGCGGGTACGTCGGCTACGGCGTCGGCGTGTCCAACCTCGCCGGCCGCACGCTGCGCGACCTCGTCCTGCGCGAGGAGACGGAGCTCACGCGCCTGCCGTGGGTCGGGCACCGCATGCGGCGCTGGGAGCCCGAGCCGCTGCGTTGGCTGGGCGCGACCGGCATCGCCGCGCTCTACCGCGCCGCCGACCGCCGCGAGACCGCTTCAGACCGTCCGCGCACGAGCCGCCTCGCGCGCGCGGCAGACGTGATCGCGGGGCGCTCTTAACGGTTGCGCAGCTCGCGCTTCGCGCGGCGGACGATCGTCATGTGGTCGATCCGCTCGAGCATGCGCGAGCGCGGCGGCGCGGACGCGAGCACCTCGGCGGCAGGCACCGACAGCGTCACGACATGCTCAGCGATGCGCGCGACCTCGGGCGCGTCGACGAAGCGCCGCCCCTCCTTGGTCTCCACGACGATCCCGTCGAAGATGTGCTCGCGTGCGTTGTTCTGCACGCGCCGCACGCGCCCGACCTCGACGCCGTCGCTGCCGCGCACCTGCGTGCCGCGACGCAGCGCGAGGTAGGAGATCGCGGGACCGTCGTCGTCCATCGGGTGAATGACAGCAGATCGACGCGCCCGCACGGCGAGGCGGGCGCGCTGATCCTCCTCCCTCACCCGCCGAGCGGCGCGCGCTCCAGCGCAGTGAGCCCTTCGGAGATTCCCTCGCCGATCGCGGCGATCTGCGGCGCGCGGATCGTCAGCGGTGGCGACACGGCGACGCCGGTTGCCAGCGCACGCACGAGCAGCCCCTGCTCGCGGCAGGCGAGCGTGAGGCGGGCGACGGCGCTCGGGTCGGCGGCGCGTGCCTCGTGCGAGAGCTCGACCGCGCCCAGCAGCCCGAGGCCCGCGCGCACCTCGCTCACGAGCGGGTGCTGTTCGAGCGGACGCAGCGTGCGCTCGAGCGGTCCCTCCAGCTCGCGGCCGCGTTCGATCAACCCGTCGCGCTCATAGATGTCGAGCGTCGCGAGCGCGGCGGCGCAGCAGGTCGGATGTCCGGCGTACGTCTGCCCGTGGCGCAGCACCGGCGCGCCCGGCTCGCCCGTGAAGAACGGCCCGGCCACGTGCGGCGCGACGATCAGCGCGCCGAGCGGGAGCGTGCCGCCGGTGACGCCCTTCGCGAGCACGATCAGGTCCGGCTCGATCGGCCAACGGTCGATCCCGAGCCACGTGCCGAGGCGGCCGAACGCGGCGATCACGCAGTCGGCGACGAACAGCACGCCGTTGCGCTCGCAGACGTCGGCGGCCGCCTCGAGGTAGCCGTCGGGCGGCAGCCGCACGCCGCCCGCGCCGATCACCGGCTCGCAGAAGAAGGCCGCGACGCGGTCGGCGCCGAGGCGTGCGATCTCCGCCTCCAGCGCGTCGACGCTGTCGTGCGGCACACGCGAGACGGCCGCGTCGAGCGGCCCCCAGCCGGACACGTTCGCCTCGATCCCGCCGAGGCTCGTGCCGTAGCCGTGCGTGCCGTGGTAGCCGTGCTCGCGGGTGATCAGGTGCACACGCTCCGGCTGGCCGATCTGCTGGAAGTACGCGCGCGCGATCTTCGCCGCGGACTCGATCGCGTCGCCGCCGCCCGAGCCGAGGAAGACGCGCGCGCCAGGCGTCGGCGCGAGCGCGGCGAGGCGGTCGGCGAGCTCGAGCGCCGGGCCGTTCGCGAAGTCGGCGAACGTCGAGTATGTGTCGAGCGTGTGCAGCTGGCGCGCGACCGCCTCGGCGATCTCCGGCCGGCCGTGGCCGACGTTCGCGCACCACAGCGAGGCGGTCGCGTCGAGGTAGCGGCGGCCCTGGTCGTCCCACACCCACACGTCCTCGCCGCGCTCGAGCACGAACGGCGCATCCTCGACAGCGCCCATGTCGGCGAAGGGGTGCCAGTACGCCTTTCCACGCTCTAGTGCCACGGCTTAGAAGTCTCCCCGCCGTGTGCGGGCGCCGCCTCGTGCGCACCGGACAAAGCCGTACGCCGTCGTTGTCCGCCGCGCTGGCGCGCCGGCGCTACGCCGCCGCCGCCCGCGTGACCTCGACCGGCACGCCGTGGCGCGGCACAAGCGTGACGCCGCGCATGACGACCGGGTCAGGCTGCTCGCGCTGCGGGCGCAGCGTGACGCGCGAGGCGATCGTGCGAATGACCTCGACCATCTCCGTCTGCGCGAGCGCGGCGCCGATGCAGCGGCGGATGCCACCCCCGAACGGCAGCCATGCATACGACTCGGTGCGGCCGTCGAGGAAGCGCTCGGGGCGGAAGGCGTCCGGCTCGGGATAGAGGTCGGCGCGGCGATGCACGACCGCGATCGCCGGATAGACGTTGATGCCCGCCGGCAGCTCCCAGCCTGCGACGACGCGCGGTCTCGTCAGGCGGCGCTGGTTGGCGTCGATCACTGGGCGCAGGCGCAGCGTCTCCGTCACGACCGCGTCGAGGTAGCTGGTCGCGTCGTCGTCCTCCGAATGCAGCTCGTCGCGGAGGCGGTCGAGCACCGCCGGGTGGCGCAGCAGAAGGTCGAACGCGAACGCGAGCCCGGTCGCGGTCGTCTCGTGCCCGGCGAGCAGCATCGTCATCAGCTCGTCGCGCAGCTCGGCGTCGGTCATCGACGCGCCGTCCTCGTCGCGGGCGCGCAGCAGCAGCGACAGCACGTCGGTGCGCTGCTCCAGCTGCGGGTCGCTGCGGCGGCGCGCGATCTCCTCGTACAGCAGCGCGTCCGCCGCGTGCAGGCGCTTCTGGAATGGCCCCCACGGGGTCAGCGGCCCGAGGTCGCGCTGCAGCGCGCGCGGCAGCAGACCGACGTACTGGCGGTCGATCACGGCGGTGAGCTCGCGCCGCAGCTGCTCGATCCGCGGCGCGTGCTCGACGCCGAAGACGGCACGCGCGATCACCTCGAACGTGAGCGCGCGCATGCGGTCGCGCAGCGTGAAGCGCTCTCCGGATCGCCAGCCGGCGACCTCGCGCTCGGCGACGTCCCGGATGACGGTGCGAAAGGCGGTCACGGCCGAGCCCTGGAACGGCGGCAGCAGCAGACGCCGCTGACGCAGATGCTCGGCGCCGTCGAGCACCAGCACGGAGCGGGCGCCGAGGATGATCCCGAGCGGCGCGTTCGCCTCGCCGGCGCGCAGGTCCGACTGGTCGCCGGTGTGGAGCGCTCTGATCGCCTGCGGATCGGCGACGTAGACGCCGGTGCCGAAGACCGGATAGCGGACGGTGAAGAGGTCGCCGTAGCGCGCGTGCCACTTCAGCAGCGTTTCGAGCGGACGCTGCGCGAGCTGCGCAAAGTGGAGCGCAGCCGGTCCGCGCGGACCGGGTGGGAGGCCGCGGCGCGGGGCAGCGCCGCGCGCGGACATCGGCGCCGCGGCCGTGGCGCTCAAGCCCTCGTCCCCCGACCCAGCGGTTCGGCATGCGCGGCCGCCGCGCGGCTCATGCGGGCACCTTCCTCCGCAACGGCATCCGCGGGAACGGCGACCGCCTCGGCGCGCACCGGCACGCCGTTCAGGACCGCCATGCCGGCGAGCCGCTCGAGGTCCTCCGGCGCGGACGACATCAGCTCATTCACGTTCACACCGCCGCCGAGCGCGGCGGCGTTCGCGTGTCTCCAGCCGCCGGTGCCCTTGTGGCCCCAGCCGTGCGGGACGGCGACGACGCCGGGCTTGAGGTCCTCCGTGAGCGCGACCGGCAGCTCGATCGCGCCGTGGCGGGTCGTGAGCCGCACGCCGTCGCCGTCGGCCAGCCCGAGGCCGGCCGCGTCGGCTGGGTGCATGCGCGCGGTGTGTCTGCGTCCGCCGCGCAGCAGCAGCGGCGCGTTGTGCATCCACGAGTTCTCCGAGCGCAGCTCGCGCATTCCGATCAGGCGCAGCGGGAAGGCGTCGTCGGGCTGCGCGGCCGCGCGTGCCCGCAGGTCGGCGATCTCACGCGCGATCTCCGGCTGGTCGAGCGCGACGCGCCGGTCGCGGTGCAGCGACACGCGTCGCAACACACCGGCGCGCAGGTGCGGGCGCAGGACGGTGCCGTGCGGATGCTGCTCGGTCAGCCGCCGCAACGTGAGGCCGCCGCGCTTGAGGCCGAAGCGATCGCCGCCCTCGGCGAGCCGCACGACGAGGTCGAGCAGCAGTCGCGGCTCCAGTCTGCGCCCCACGAGCGCGAGCGCGCGGCGGGCGAGCTGCAGCAGGCCGAGCCCGCGGGAGCGACGCGCGAGCGCGCGCATCAACACGTCAATCACCTCCCACTCCTCGCGCGCCTCGCCGGCCGGCGCCACAACGGCATCGGTCGCCTGGCGGAACGGCGTCGTGAGGTAGGTCTGGAACGGCAGCGGGAAGTCGGCGCGTTCGTACATCGTCGTCGCGGGCAGCACGTAGTCCGCGTGCGCGTTCGTCTCGTTGACGTAGAAGTCGAGCGAGACGCACAGGTCGAGCCCTCCCATCGCCGCCTCGAGCTCGTCGCCATTCGGGACCGACAGCACTGGGTTGCCAGCCGAGACGAACAGCGCCTTGATCTGGTCGGGACCGGGCGTCGTGATCTCCTTCGCCATCAGCGACGCCGGCTCCGATCCGAGCACCTCTGGGAAGCCGCCGAGGCGGTTGCGGCGGTGGTCGTAGCCGACCGGCAGAAGCCGCGGCAGCAGCGCGTTGAGCGTGCGCTCGCCCGGCAGGCCGAGCGTGCCGAACATCGCGCCGCCCTCGCGGTCGAGCTTGCCGGCAGCGAGGTTGACGGCGTCGAGCAGGAAGGAGACGAGCGTGCCATGGCGGCCGAGGCAGGTGCCGGTGCGTCCGTAGAGCGCGGCGCGCGGCGTGGTCGCGAGCGCGCGGGCCAGCTCGCGCGCCCGCGCCGCCGGGATGCCGCTGTGCGGCTCGCTTGCCGCTGGCGTGAACGGCTGCGCGAGCGCCTTCAGGGCCTCCGCGCCGGACGCCTGGGGCGCGAGCGCGTCCTCGTCCGCGAGACCGTCCTCGAACAGGACGTTGAGCAGCGACAGCAGCAGCCACGCGTCGCCGTCGGGTGTGATCGGCAGCCACTCGAACGCGCGCGCCGTCTCCGTGCGGCGCGGGTCGACCACGACGACGCGGCCGCCGCGGCCGACGATCCCGTGCAGCGACTCCTTGATGCGCGGCGAGGTGAGCACGCTGCCGTGCGAGACGAGCGGGTTGGCGCCGAGGATCACGAGCAGCTCGGTGCGCGCAAGGTCAGGGATCGGGACGACGAGCGGCGCGCCGTAGAGCAGCTGGCTCGCGACGAAGCGGGAGTTGACGTCCTGCGAGCCGGCGGTGAACAGGTGCGAGGAGCCGAGCAACGTCATGAACGCGGCGAGCCACAGCGTGTGCGAGGCGCTGAACGCGCCCGGGTTGCCCCAGTACCAGCCGATCGCCTGCGGGCCGTGCGCGTCGTGGATTGCGCGCAGTCTGGTGACGATGTCCGCGAGCGCGTCGTCCCAGGAGACCCGCTCGAAGTCTCCGGGCGCACCGCCCGGCCGCCGCTTGAGCGGATGCAGGACACGGT
>Ga0070705_100001673_pt1 | contig 11606 bp, 9 predicted proteins | sample KBSK5253metaG_FD_65455 | JGI IMG/M metagenome (GOLD analysis project Ga0070705, IMG submission 65455) | Corn, switchgrass and miscanthus rhizosphere microbial communities from Kellogg Biological Station, Michigan, USA - KBS K5-25-3 metaG | ecosystem: Host-associated > Plants > Roots >... | reverse complement strand
GCGAAGATCATGCAGCTCTACGAGGGCACGGCGCAGATCCAGCGCCTCGTGATCGCCCGCGAGACGCTGCTGCCGCGCCGCGTCGAGGAGCCGGCCACCGCCGGCGTGTAGCGAGGAACCCCGCCCGCCCGCCTCCGGCGACCCCTCGCCCCTCGACACCCCCTGCGCGCGCTTATCCCCCTTTGCGCGTCGCACCGCAACGGCCCCGGATTCCCCCTCCGGGGCCGTTGCCTTGCTGGGACCCGCCCGTCCCGCTTAGAACCTCTTAGCTGAAGCGCACGAGATACGAGCGCGCTCTGAACGGCGTCAGGATCGCGTTGCCGCTGAACGCCACATGCACGCGCAGCTTCGTCACGCTGCTCGAGCGCGGCAGCGCGCGCGTGCGCAGCCGGAACGAGCAGTGTCCGGGGGAGAGCGTCATGCGGTCGCGCGCGACCGTCCCGAAGCGCGACGTGAAGCGCACGGAGATCGTGCCGCCGCTGCAGCCCTCGGCGACCGACACCCCTGAGCTCAGCACGAGCCGCCCGCTCGTGACGAAGAACGGGTGCGAGCGCCTGGCCCCGGTCCGCGGCCGCGTCGAGACCTCCAGTCTGCCGGGCGGGAACGGGCCGGTCTGCGCCAGGGTGTCGGGCCCGAACGTCGTGCCGGCGCGGTTCGAGGCGACGACGCGGAAGTGGTAGGTCGTGTGCGGCGCAAGCGCGTTGACGCGGAAGTTGACCGATTGCGGCACGACGCCGCCGCGGATCGACTTGCCGAACGTCTCAACGCCGTACGCGGTCGAGGTGCCGTATTGGAAGCGGTACGTCGTCGTTGCGCCGCCCGGGTTCAGCAGCGCGGTGAACGTGACGCCCGTCGCGTTCGGGCCGAACGGCGCCGTCCCGAGCACCGTCGGCGGCTTCGCCGGCGGCAGGTTGGTCTTGAACGAGCGGTCGCCGCCGGTGCTCGTGCCGTCGGCGTTCGAAGCGATGACGCGGTAGTGGTACCGCACACCGGGAGTAAGGCCGGTGAGGTGGAACGTGACGCGCTTCACGACGGTCCCGCTGCCGGCGGTGTGCGCCGGTGTCTGCGCGCCGTAGGCGGTGCTCGTCCCCCACTGGAACGAATACGTCGTGGCGTTGCCGTGTGGGTTGACGTCAGCCTGCAGGGTCGCGGCGGTCGTGGTGATCGACGCCGCGGGCCGCGTCGCGACGGTCGGGCTGGCGGCCTGCGCGGTGCTCGAAAGAAGCGCCAGCGCCAGCAAGCCGGCCGGGATGAGGGCTCTCGGAGGTCTCATGACCTCCGGAACACTCCCCCGGCCGGCAAGTTGCCATGCGCCAGATTGCGGTGTCAGTTCACCGCCAGATCGGCCTTCACCTCGGTCGTGTACGCGCCCTTTGCGGCTCCGTTGCTCTGCAGAGCGCCGAAGTAGTGCTCGCGACCGGTCGATGCGCCGCTGGCTCGCTGGTCATGCGCCTGATAGAGGTAGAACGCGTCGAAGCGGCTTCCGTAGCGCGACTTCATGCCCGACAGCACGGAGTGCAGCGTGGTCGCCGCTTCGCCGTACGTCATGCACCTGTTGAAGCCGTAGTTGTCGGACAGGCAGCGGCCGTTGTCGCTCGAGAGCCCCCACTCGGTGACCCAGATCGGCAGGTCGCGCGAGCCGGCGGTCCTCGTCGAGTTGATCGTCGAGTCGATCCGCGTCGCCCAGCTCGGGCCGTACGGGTGGATCGTCCAGCCCGCGGCGAGGTCGCCGAGGTTCGGGACAGCGCGGAACATGTTCTGAACCCATGCCGTTTGCTGCTGGGCGTTGTCGCCCTGCACGAGCAGCCCAACATTCGGGTTGGCGGCGCGGATCGCGGAGACCGCGTCCCGCGCTCGCTGCGCGTACGTCTGCGCGCGCGCCGCGTAGGTGCCCGAGCTGTTGTCCGAGAACTGGTAGCTGTAGCTCGTCTCATTGCCGAACTCGATCTGCGTCACGGCGGTGCCGGCGGGGTAGCTCTTGCCGGCCCAGAACGTGCCGCCCGGGCCGTAGGCCTTCGCCCACGAGGCGAGGTTCTGCGCCTCCGCCGTCGTCGGGTTGCGACCCCAGAAGGTCGCCAGCAACAGCGGCCGGATGCCCGCCCTCGCATAGGCGTCGACGTCGGATGCCAGGCTGGAGGCCGATGTGCCGACCCCGAACTCGATCCGCGCCGTGCGCACGCCCAGCGTCCGCAGGAAGCTGAGCTCGTACTGGTGCGCCGAGCCCGCGACGACGCCCATGCGGAACGCGCCGTCGACCGGAGTCGGCGACGGGCTCGGCGAGGGCGACGTCGACGCCGGGTAGCTGATCGAGACCTCTCTGGCCCAGCTGCTGCCGCTCACGTTGGTGCGCACGCCGTAGTTGACGGTCGTCCCGGACACCACCGGTGGTGTGACGGAGGTGCCGTTGACGATCGAGTACTGCGGCGTCTGGTTGGGCACCTTGCGCACGAACACGTACGAGCTGACGCCCGGGATCGCGGTCCAGCTCACCGTGTTGCCAGACGTGGACATCGTCGGCGCCGTCGTCGGGTCGACCGTGGTCGTGGCGGGGTAGGTGATCGAGACCTCCCTCGCCCAGGCGCTCCCGCTGACGTTGGTGCGCACGCCGTAGTTGACGGTCGTGCCGGGCACGATCGGCGGCGTCACCGAGGTGCCGTTGACGATCGAGTACTGCGGCGTCTGGTTGGGCACCTTGCGCACGAACACGTAGGAGCTCACGCCGGAGATCGGCGTCCAGCTGACGGTGTTGCCGGAAACGGACAGCGTCGGCGCGGCGAGCAGGTCGGTCGTGGCGGTGGCGAGCAGCGTGTCTGCGGTCCCGCTGTCAGCGGTGAGCGCATCGGCGGTGAGGGCGTCGTCCGTCGCGGCGTCCCCGGATGGGGCGTCGCTCGGCGCTGGATCGCTCCGCGCTGGATCGCTCGGCGCGTCTGCGGCCGGCGGATCCGGGACTGGCTGGTCTTCCGCCGGCGGAGTGTCAGCCGGCGTCTCCCAGTACGAGTCATCCCAGTACCAGTCGTCCCACGCCCAGTCACCGGTGGAGACGTTTTCGAACCAGTCGCTCCACGTCTCGTTGTCGGTGGGCAATTCGGCAAACAGATCGTCTGCCGTGGCGTCCTCGCTCTCGTCGGCGCCGTCGGGCTGCGTTTCGCTCGACGGCGCGACCTCTCCGAGCGGCACCGGTTCGTCGGCGTGGGCCGATGGAGTTGTCATAAACATTGCAAAACAGGCGGCGACAGCGCACAGCGTTGCGACCATCGCCGTGCGACACATGGTGGCCGGAACCATGTCAATCCCCTCGTCGGACGGCTGCGAACGAGCGGGATCACTACCGGTTCCGCGGGAGCGAGGCAAGGGAAAACGTCCGCGTACCTAAAGGGTTGGGGGCCCTTATGTCAGCCCGCCGCCCTCTGCACCCGAGAAGTAGACTGTCTGCGTGCCCGCTGCCGATCCAACCGTCGTCCCGCGACCGGACGCCGGTTGGGAAACAAGCCTGGCCAAACTTGAGACACGTGGCGCGGTCGCACTCGTGTGGCTCGACCATCCACCTGCGAACGCGCTCTCGCCGGAGACGGTTGAGGCGCTGCGGCGCGCCTGGGAAGCGGCGTCGAGCGCCGGCGTGCGCGCGGTCGTGATCGCCTCTGCGAACCCCCGCCTGTTCTGCGCGGGCGCCGACATCAAGGCGTTCACGGCGATGGACGAGGCCTCGGGCCGCGCTTACGTCGCCGGCACCCACGAGCTGCTGCGCGCGTTCGAGCGCAGCTCGATCGTCACGCTCGCCGCCGTCAACGGCCTCGCGCTCGGTGGCGGCTGTGAGCTCGCGATGGCGTGTGACCTCCGCCTCGCCGCCGATTCGGCGCGCTTCGGACAGCCCGAGATCAGGCTCGGGATCATCCCCGGCTTCGGCGGCACCCAGCGGCTGGCACGGCTGGTCGGGCCGGCGAAGGCGCTCGAGCTGAACCTCGTGGGCGAACCGATCCGCGCGCAGGAGGCAGCGACGCTCGGGCTCGTGAACCGGGTCGTGCCGGACGAGCAGCTGCTGGACGCCGCGCTCGAACTGGCCGAGACGCTCGCGGCGCAGGCGCCGCTCGCGGTCGCGGCGATCAAGCAGGTTTCCGTGCACGCCGGCCTCGACGCCGGCATCGCCGCCGAGCAGGCCGCGTTCGCGGAGGTGTTCGCCTCGGCGGATGCGAGAGAGGGCATCGCCGCCTTTCTCGAGAAGCGCTCCCCGGAGTTTCAGGGCCGCTGACCGAGCGCTCCGCCGAACCGGACCCGCCCGCCCGGCCCCCAGTCAGGGCCCCCAGTCAGCCAGCCGCGACGCGCGCCCGCAGTGCCGCTTCGAGCCGCTGCAGCGCCGCGCCGAGCGTCGCGGCAGCGCTCGCGGGCAGCGGAGCGGTGAGCGCGGCGTCCGCAAGTGTCGCGACGGCTGGGGCGCGCTCACGCAGCTCGGACACACGCGTCGGCATGTCGGCGGAAGCGTCGCGGTCGGCGGGGAGCTCCACGAGCGCCGCCGCCAGCGCCGCGCGCAGCTGCAGCGCCGCCTCGCGCAGCTGTCCGGCGTCGAGATCCTGCCGCGCGCGCAGCGCGAGCTCCTCGCAGGCGAGCGCATGCGTGTGAGCGCCGAGCAGCGCGGCCATCCGCTCCTGCGGACGCAGGCCCGCGGACCGGCGCTGGCGCGGCGCATGGATCGGCGGCAGCTCGCGCGCGGCGCTCCAGCGGCCATGCGCGACCTGCTCGCCGGCGCCGTAGCCGACGCGCACGACAAGCGCCTGCGCGAGCGACGGCTCGCGCACCGCCGGGTCGCCGCTTGCGACGCGATGCGCGCGCACCGCCCGCGCCACGACTGTCAGCGCGGCCTGCGCCTCCTCGGTTCCAGCGGCCGCGACCCAGCGCTCGGCCTCCTCGCGGCTGACTGGCTCGGCGTCGACGACGGTCGCGCGCGCCGTCGTCACGGGCGTGGGGGGCGGCTCAGGCGCGGCCGGCCGTCCGCGGCGATCGCGCAGCCGACGTCGCTCCGCTGCGCCAAGCGTCGCGAGCACCAGCACGTGCGAGGGCGGGAGGACCGCCGTCTCACGCACGACGTAGCGCCCGTCCGCTGGGCCGAGCGCCCAGGGCAGCTCAAACTGCACGAAGCGAAATGCGCGACCCTCCGGCGCGGCGGAGGGTGGGTCAGTCGCCGCGGCGGCCGTCCTTGATCGCGTACTTCGAGACGTGCTGCGGGACGACCGGATTCTCGATCGAGCCAAGCTGCTCGACGAGCTTCGTCCACTGCTCCGGCTTGAGGACCGCCTGCAGCCGCCGCCCGCCGAGCAGGTCGCCGAGCGGCTGGAAGCCGACGTGGATGTGGTCGGCATGGTCGGGCAGCGCAAGCGTGTTGTCGGTGCCCGGGTAGGTCATCAGGCTGATGATCTGGTGCGGCTTCATCGTGCCTTGCAGCGTCAGCAGCCGGCGGATCGTGATGTCCGTGATCGAGCCGGCGCCCTGGTTTCCGGCGATCGGGAGGTCGTTCACCGCGGCGATGTCGACGGCGTTGCCGCTCGAGTGCTCGGAGACGTTGCCGGACGAGGTGTAGTAGCCGTGGCCGCACTCGAGCGAGGTCACGGTCAACTTGAGGCCGCTCGCCGACAGGAACTCCAGCGTTGCGAGCACGCGGCGATCGATCGCGCCGACCGCGACGTCGCGGCGACCGCAGCCGTAGATCGTCAGGCGGCGATCGGCGAGCACGGCACGCTGCAGCTGCTCCTTGCTCATCAGCATGACCTGACCGATCGACGGGCCGGACGCGTTGGCGGCAGCAAAGGCGTTTCTGCCGTTCGCGCGGTAGATCGCGGTCGACTCGAGCAGCTTCCAGCCGTCGAGGATCGGCTTCGGGTCGATCTGCGGCGCGCCGCGGCCCGCAGGACGGATCGCGAACTCGACGTGCGGCGCGAGCCGCGCGTCGGTCTTGCCGATGCGGCCGAGGATCGTGCCCGCGATCACCGACGAGCCGCGGTGCAGCGGCTTGAGCAGGTAGCTGTGCGGGTCGAGCGCAAGCGCCTCGGTGAAGTAGCCATTGAAGCTTTCGAGCGGCTCGCCGAGCTCTTCAAGCTGACGCTTGCCGCCGGCGGAATACGACGCGGGCCGGTCCGGATGCGCGAACAGCCGCTCCTTCGTCACGGCAGCGTCCGCGGGCTGACCGGTGGGCGCGTTCGACGCGGCGCGCCGTGCGCGCGCAGCCGCATGGCGGTGGCGGCGCGCTGCGCGGGTGGACGGCTGTCTGCCGGCGGTGGCCGGTGCGGTCGGCTTGGCGTCGGCCTTCGGCAGCTCGAGCTCGTCATGCAGAGCGGCGTTGTTCGCGTGCGGCTTCGGCACCGGGTGCTTGCGCGCGAGCGAGCCGAGGTGGCTGTACATGTAGCGGTTGCCGTACACGTCCTCCAGCACGGCGAAGCGACCGAGCTTGGCGTTGCGGCCAAGCCGCGCGATGCGACCGTCATTGACCGCGATCACCGGTGCGCCGGCTCTCGCGAAGATGTTGATCGAGCGGCGAGTGGGGTCGCCCTCGACCGGCACGGCGGCGTTCGTGCCGTGCACGCGCTGCGTCGCCGCCTTCGCGTTCAGCCCGTCGGCGTACGTCGCCCGAGCGGCAACCGGGAAATGGGCCTGCGTGAGGCCGGTCAGCGAGCCGACGAGGTCAGCTGGCATGCCGCCGATCACGCGCGCCCGCAGCAGCACCGACTCGACGTACCAGTCGGCGTGGTTGTAGGCGAAGATCGCCCGCGACAGGTCGGTGTCGGCGCCGGCCGCCTTGAGGTAGCGCGCCGCGGCGAAGATCGCGTCGACCGGGTTGTACGGGTCCTTGGCGCCGTCGCCGTTCGCGTCGACGCCGTACATCGCCCAGCTCGGCGGCATGAACTGCATCCAGCCGAGCGCACCGGCGGAGGACACGTTCAAGTTGCGGCCGTAGTCGGTCTCGATCTCGTTGATCGCAGCGAGCACCTGCCAGGGCACCGAGTACTGGATCCCGGCGGCCTGGTAGATCGGGAGCAGGAACGGGGGGATGCGGAAGTTGTCGATGAAGAAGTTGGGCACCCCGATCGGCGCGGGGGCTGCGGGCGCGACGGTGAAGCCAGGCGCGGCCGGCGAAGGGGCCTGGCCAGCGGTCGTCGTGACCGGGGCCGTCGTCGCGTCTTCGAGCGACGGCTGTGCGGTGTCCTGTGGGGTCGTCGGCGGGACCGCGGTGGCAGAACCCTCACCCTTAGGTTGACCCTTCGGCTTGACGATTCCTCCGACCGCGGCCGGGCCGGTCGTCGTCGTTGGCGGCGTGGTAGTACCGGTCGCTGGCGCAGTGATCGTCGTCGGCGGACCGGTGACGGTCGTGCCGGTTGCGGCCGCCGTTGTCGGCAGGGCGGTGGAGACGGGCGCGGGCGGGGGTGGCGGGCTGCCGATCTCTGCGACGCTCACGACGGGGCCGCCGAGGTCGGGCAGCGGGATGCTGCCCACAGGCGTGCCGGGCGCGGCGTCGACCGTCAGGGTCACCTGCTTGCCGCCCACGAGCGTCACGAGCAGCGTGCGCGGGGTAGCCGTCGCAGGACCGGAGAGCCCCATGAGCAGCAGCAGCGCGATTCCGATGATCAGCGCGGCAATGCGAAACGGCTTCGTCCTCATACGGCTCTGCAATTCCTCCCGCACGGCCGTCAGCGCGGCCCGGTCGTAGGACCGCCGCGTTGGCGATCTGCTCTGGACGCTACCGAGTGATCTAGACGTATGCAAAGAAGAACCCGCGTGTTTGCAGATGGCCTGGAGTGCGTGTTGCACAGGTCCCCAGACCATCGGCTGCTTCCGGGCAGCCCTTGAGTACAACACCCAGGCTGGCACGACCGTAAACCTGGCGTTTAAAGGGGCCATGAAGTCTGGGCATGGTCACAAAGACTCGACTACGGGTCGAGAGTTGCGGCATTGGCCTGCCGGGGATCGTTCGCAAAGTGCTGCGCTATGGTCCGGCGGGCGATGACGACTGACGCCGCCGACGGGCTCCGCGCCCGCTTCTCCCGTCAAAGCGAGGATGCCCTTGGCCGCCTTGCGCAGGAGCTGCTCGAAAGCCCGTTCGTCAGCGGTGCGATCTCGCGCGCGTTCGAGGCACGGGAGAAGGCAGCGCAGGCGCAGGAGGTTGCGATGGGCGCCCTCAACCTGCCATCGGCGGGTGATCTCGAGCGCTTGACGCGTCGCGTGCGCTCCGTCTCGCAGCGGCTCGAGGGCGTCGAGGACGCGCTCGACCGCATCGACGAGCGAGTCGGTGCCATGGGCGGCGCCGGCAGCGGCGTCGGGTCGCTGGAGCAGCGGCTGGCCGCGATCGAGGGTCAGCTGACGGCCTTCGCGGGCCAGCTCACTGAGCTCGCCGCTCGGCTCGGGGCGCAACCGACCGCGACACCGGTCCCCGACGCGCCATCGCCGGAGGCGGTCACCGCAGCGGCGGCGCGCGTCGCGCCGAGACCCACCCGTACACGCGCGGCCGCCGCCAGAAAGCGCGCGGCCGTCAGAAGAGCCTGAGTCGCGTCAGGCGCTGAGTGCTCCCGCCCCGATGCGGCCTATCCGCTGAGCCGCGGCTTCCATTGCCTCGGCGTCGATGCGCCCGTGCGCCGGGCCGAGCAAGTCGCTGACCGCCAGCACGCAGCCCGCCCGTACGCCGCGCAGCTCAGCGAGCCGGAACAGCGTCGCCGTCTCCATCTCGATCGCCAAGACGGGTGGACGGGCGGGGTCGGGTTCCGAGCCAGGGTCGGCGTGCTTGCCGTCCGGGTCGTAGAAGAGGTCGGTCGTGATGACCGCGCCGCTTGCCGGCGCGTGCCCGAGCTCCTGCTCGGCGGCCGCCTCCAGCGCCGCCGTGAGCTCGCTGTCGGCGCTGACCCGCTCGCCGGCGCCGAGCGCGCGGCTCGCCCCATCGGCGCTGACCGCCTCGCGCGCGACGATCACGTCGCCGAGCGCGAAGCCACCCACGAGCGCGCCGCACGTCCCCACGCGCACGAACCGCCGCGCGCCGAGCTGCACGAGCTCCTCGATCACGATCGCCGCGCTCGGGCCGCCCATGCCGGTGCTCTGGATCGTCAGCGGCGCGCCATCCGTCGCCGTGCCCGTGTACCCCCACAGCCCGCGGTTGTGGTTGAACATCTTCGGCTGCTCCAGCAGCGCCTGCGCGAGCAGCAGCGCGCGGCCGGGGTCGCCCGGCAGCAGCACGCGCTCCGCCAGCTCGGTCGTCGGGTGGACGTGGAGCGCGGCGGTCACGGGCGGCGAGGATAGAGATCAAGGCAAGCGCGCAGACGCGCCAAGCGACTGGCGAGCCGGTCTGCGGACTCCCACGGTTGACACGCCTGCGTGAGGGAGGTAGGCCTTTCCGTGTACCTAAGGCAATAGGTCGGGAAGTGGGCGGTCGTCGGTCGAGCGGCGGGCGCTCCGCCTGCGAGGCGCCGCCGTTTGACGAGCGCCGCCGACCGACGCAGCGGGCCGCTTCGCCCGCCGGCGGCGGGGCCGACATCGGTCCCGCCGCCTTGCTTAGGGCCTCTTCGCGTAGGCCCGCGGCGGGAGGCGACCTACACTGCGCCGTGCGATGGAGGCCGATCGCGTGCTCGAGCAGGTACGCGCCGGGGGGTTGCTTCCCGCCGGCGGGTCCGTCGTCGTGCTGCTGTCCGGCGGGCGCGACTCGGTCTGCCTGCTCGACGTCGCGACCCGGCTCGCCACCACGGACGATGGTCCGCAGCGGGTCACTGCGCTGCACGTCAACTACGGACTGCGCGATGAGGCGCCGGACGACGAGCGCCACTGTGCGGCGCTGTGCGAACAGCTCGGCGTCGAGCTGAGCGTCGAACGGCCGACACGGCCGGAGGCAGGCAACGTGCAAGCGTGGGCCCGCGACGTGCGCTACGCGGTCGCAGCGAGGCGCGCGCTCGAAGCGAGCTCGACGCGGCCTGCTGTCGTCGCCGCTGGCCACACCGCCGACGATCAGGTCGAGACGATCCTCTATCGACTCGCGTCCTCGCCGAGCCGCCGCGCGTTGCTCGGGATGCGCCCGCGCGACGGGCTGCTCGTGCGTCCGCTGCTCGGCATCACGCGCGCGCAGACGACCGCCTACTGCGAGGCGCGCGGGCTCGCGTGGTGCGACGACGCCACGAACGCCGGCGACAGATACGCGCGCAACCGCGTGCGCAATGGGCTCGTGCCGGCGCTGGAGCAGGTCCACCCTGCCGCTGCCGCGAACGTGTTGCGCACCGCCGCGCTGCTGCGCGACGAGGGGGAGGTGCTCGATGCACTCGTCGGCGAGCAGCTCGACGAACGCGGGGGGCGGCTTGAGATCCCGCTCGAACGCCTCGCATTGCTGCCGCCGGCCCTGCAACGGCTGATCGTCCAGCGGCTCGCCGATGGGGCAGCCGGAAAGCTCGTGCCGGGCGCCGCGAGGCATGCGGACGAGGTCGCGGCGCTGCGCCGCAGCGGGCGCGCGATGCTCGATCTCGGCGGCGGCGTCCGCGCGGTCGCCGAACGCGGCGTGCTGCACGCCGAGCGGAGGAACTCCTAGACTGCGCGCCCTCATGGGCGACGCGGCGATCGGTGAGATCCTGGTCCAGCCGGACGATCTGCAGCATCGCGTCCGCGAGCTGGGGGAGGAGATCACGCGCGACTACGCGGGCAAGCAGCCGCTGCTGGTGTGCGTCCTCAAGGGCGCGGTCTTCTTCCTGTCTGACCTGATGCGCGCGATCGAGCTGCCGTGCGAGGTCGACTTCATGGCGGTCGCCTCCTACGGCTCGGCGACGCAGTCCTCAGGGGTCGTGCGGATCCTCAAGGACCTCGATGCGGTGATCGCCGGCCGTGACGTGATCATCGTCGAGGACATCGTCGACTCCGGTCTGACGCTCCAGTACCTCCTGCGCAACCTCAAGGGGCGCGACCCGGCATCGCTGGCCGTGTGCGCGCTGCTGACAAAGCCGGAGCGGCTCGAGGTGGACCTCTCGCCGCGCTACGTCGGCTTCGAGATTCCGAACCGTTTTGTGGTCGGCTACGGCCTCGATCATGCCGAGCGCTACCGCAACCTCCCTTACGTGGCGGCGCTACGCGACGGCTAACCCTGTCGATGCAGGGGAAACGCCGGTGCTAGGCTAGGCAGCCCGTCCACCGCCTCGACTTGGCGCCGTTCGCGCCCGGGTGTCCACATGAGCAGGTTCTTCAAGAGCGCAGCGTTCCCGATCCTGATCGTGGTCGTGCTCGGGTTCTTCGCGACGCGGATCATCAATCCGCACGAGCCTGGACAGCCATACGACTACCCGGCATTCCAGTCCGACCTCGCAGCGGGGAACGTCAAGTCCGCCGTCATCAAGACGAAGGACAACACGTTCGTCGTCACGCTGAGAAATCCGCCGAAGACGCAGCACGAACTCGGCTTCGTGCCCGACAACGGCAATCAGCTCGTGAACCAGCTCAGCGACGCGAGAGTCGACTTCACCGTCGAGGGCACGAAGACGAACGGCTGGCTGTCGCTGCTGACCTACGTGCTGCCGTTCCTGATCTTCATCGGCTTCTGGATCTTCCTGATGAACCAGGTCCAGGGCGGCGGCTCGAAGGTCATGTCGTTCGGCAAGTCGCGCGCCAAG
>Ga0070705_100001670_pt1 | contig 11610 bp, 12 predicted proteins | sample KBSK5253metaG_FD_65455 | JGI IMG/M metagenome (GOLD analysis project Ga0070705, IMG submission 65455) | Corn, switchgrass and miscanthus rhizosphere microbial communities from Kellogg Biological Station, Michigan, USA - KBS K5-25-3 metaG | ecosystem: Host-associated > Plants > Roots >... | reverse complement strand
TCCTTAATAGCTGCCATCTTGAACTCACGCGTGAAAGCTCTTCGCTCTAATCCCATAAGACCCCCAGTCCCCAGTTTATCTGGGTCTTATCCGGTTGTCTCACTTTTGGGGTTCACTCCAATTTCAGCCGAAAACCAAACTCATTCTCGGATCGGAAACGGAAGAAGCAACCACAGATGAACGCCGATAAACACAGATGTAAATCAGAATAGATCCCCCGCTCTTTCTTTATCTGTGTTCGTCTGTGTTCATCTGTGGATCCAATTCATTTGATCAGACATGACATTGGAGGTAACGCCATGCCTCGCTTCGCGCGGAGTTCGGGCCGTCACCGCTTCGATTGTCCAAGGCTCCGAATCGCCGCTACGCGACTACGGATCTGACTTGCCGCAACGCCTCGATTCTTCACATAACTGCTTCTCACGAAGCCGGTCTAGACCACATGGATTTGTGACTCCGTCATTTGTTACACGTGACGTGCGTCACAGCTTTTTCGAGAGCCTACCCTTAAAATAAAGAGCGACCCCTGCAGGGCGGCGGGTGAAGAACAACACCCGGACACCGACGGCCAAACCGTAGCTTATACCTCCAAACGAGGCGGCGAGACCGACATCTACTTCCAGCCCATCGGTGGCGGCGCGGAGACGCAGATCTCCATTCCGGGCGACCAGCGCGACCCAAACATATCGGGCAACCTCATTTCCTTCGAATCGCAGATTCAGAATGCGACAGGACTCGAGTACGACGTCTTTGTGTACGACATCAACACCGGGAACCTGTTCCGGGTCACCAACACGGCAATCGACGAGACGTTGAGCGACATCAGCGTGTGCAACGGCGTCGGGCGAATCGTCTATGCCGCGCCCGCCGCAGACTATGACTGTTTCGTCTTTACTTTTCAGCTCAACCCCTCAGCGGTGAACCAGATCAATAATCTCGTCGCCCTCGTTCGCAGCTTCAATCTTCCTCAGGGAACTGAAAACAGTCTCGTCACAAAACTGCAGTGTGTCCTCGCGGCGATTGGCGTGAGTGACACGGCGACTGCATGCGTTTGCCTTACAAGTTTTATCAACGAGACGCAGGCTCAATCCGGTAAGAAGCTGACCGCTGACCAGGCTAGCCAATTGATCCATTCGGCAACCCAAATCAAAGCCGATCTCGGGTGTCAATGAACCGGCAATTTCAGACGGCCTGACTTGTGATGGCAACGGCTAGCGTCACCACCGTTAGGCCGTCGAGCGGAAAGTTCCAGGTTAATGACCTGCGTTTCACTCGCAGCGCAAATGAATAAAGAAGGAGAACTCGAAATGAAAAAGATGACAACCAAACTGCTGATGCTAATCCTACTCGCTACTGCGGTGAGCCTGCCTTTGACGGGGAGTACGGCCTTAGCCCAGAAGCTGAGGACAAACAGCAAAATCCTATACCATGACGGAGCAGTCCTGGCCGGGACGCGCAGTGTCTATCTCATCTGGTACGGCTGCTGGGATGGCTGCGTGCCGGGAAGCAACCGCGATACCCAGATGATTCTGATCGACTTCCTGACCAATCTTGGAGGCTCGCCGTACGGGATGATTAATACGACCTATCCGAATGCAATTGGCAGCACGCCGAGCGGGACCTATGTATACGCAGCCAGTGTGTCGGACGCATACTCGCGAGGGCCCTCGTTGACCGAATCGGACGTCGAGGGAATTGTTACTCAACAGTTCCAAACCGGAGGCCTTCCGCTCGATCCGGCTGGCATCTTCGTTGTGCTGGCGTCGAGCGACGTGCACGCCACGGGTTTCTGCTCAGACACATGTAAGTTTCATCGGAATTTTGAATTCATCGGTACGACAGTGCCGTATGCGTTCATTGGCAATCCGATGCGATGTCCTTCGGCGTGCGCCGCCCAATTCTCCAAGCGTTGCTTCGCCTAACAGCAATGTAGCCGCCGACGCGACCGCGTCATGGCTGGCTGCTGTGCTGAGTGAGGTTTCGACCAATCCTCTGGGAACAGGCTGGTATGACAGATACGGTCTTGAAAACGCCGAAAAGTGCGAGGGGACATTCGGCCAGACTTACACTACTTCTAATGGCGCAAAAGCGAATATGAAGCTCGGCTCACGCGACTACCTGATCCAACAAAACTGGGAACGGACGCCGAGGTTACTGTGGGCTCTCTTATCCGTGAGTTCCGAGGAGCAATAATCGGAGCTCAGCCACGATTATGGCGTTTGTCGCTCAGTCATGTACGCGGGTGGACCCACTGCCCGCAGTCAGTGGATCCACTGCGCCTGTCGGTGGATACACAAGCTCGCGGTAACAGTCGATACGCAGGGCTGGATTCCGGCTGAACAGGTTTGTTCGGAGTCGCTCTTTCCTGGGTGGGCAACGCTGGCGCGAAGCGGTTTTATTCAATCGCTCTCTTGAATGACTTGCCAGTGGCCGAGTAACTGTACCGTGGCGCAACTGGGTCCGCCATCCTTGCCGGTTCCAGCGACTCTAGCCAACAGCCTGCGCCCCGGTTTACTCGTGACCTGTTTGATGAGTGCAGATGTGATTCCTTGTAGCGGGACTTTCATCCGCCGCGACCACTTCGTATTCTTTTGGCCTGCGTAAGTACCCACGTCCACATAAATGAACCTGCTCGCAGGCGGTCCCTGCGCAAAGGGACCCTTGAATTTCGGCAGACCGTCTTTTGGGTTTTCCGCGATCGATAAGGAAAAGTCGAAGACCACATCCTCGTGCTTGCGCTGCTGAACAAACAGAGTTTCGTAGTTGGAACCACTTCCATGCTGGATGCCATAGTCGACGCCCGAAGGGGGATCGACTAACACCAATCGGATCGGAAGATCGGAAACCATACCGTTTAGCTCCAGACTCTACCTGCTGCAACTCATAGCCCAGCGCCCAGGGAATCCAACAAGCTCATCGCCGCACAACAGATTTCTGCCCGCAGCGGTCATACTGGATGGCGCCGCGACAGCGGCGACAGTAGCACACTGAGTCGTCTGCGCGCGACACCCGGATGATGACAACTGCACTCTCTGTCAGTATGCTACCCGTACCTTAACCACCAGCCTCGCTTATCGACTGTCAATATCTTATTTGACGATTATCGATAAATCGTTTATTAATAGTCGATATAGGAAAGGTGGTAAATCATGTCAAGACAGAACTCGTCATCCGCCGCGCTGCCGATCGCATACGTCGTGCTGCGGATCCTCATCGTCCTGAACTGGCTGTACGGCGCCGCGATCCTCGCTCTGCTGGTTGTCATGCCGAACGAAAAATGGATCATGGCCGCTTTCAAACTGTCTCCTTCGCCTGAGGCAGAGCGGCTGGTCATGGGCCTGCGCATGATCGCGGTACTCGGCCTCGTCACGATACCGCTCTACTACGTAGCCTTAAAAAGGCTGCTCGCGATCGTGGAGACGGTTCGCGCGGGCGACCCGTTCGTCGCCGCCAACGCCTCCCGTTTGCAGGCGATCGCCTGGGTGCTGCTCGCGCTGAACCTTCTCAGCATCGTGATCGGCGTGATCGCCAAGACCGTTTCGACTCCGGCGTATCCGCTCCACATAGACGCCGGCTTTTCAATCAGCGGCTGGCTCGCCGTACTCCTCACGTTCCTGCTGGCCCGGGTGTTCGCGGAAGGCACCCTTATGCGGGAAGACCTCGAAGGGACGGTGTGACATGGCGATCACCATCAAGCTCGACGACCTGCTCCACGATCGGAGGATGACGCTGACCGAGCTCGCGGACCGAATCGGAATGGCGCTGGCCAACCTCTCGATACTCAAGACCGGCAAGGCGCGCGCGATTCGCTTTTCCACGCTCGATGCGATCTGCAAGGCGCTCGCGTGCCAGCCTGGCGACATTCTGCGGTTTGAACCTGAGCAAGCAAAGCGCGAGCGACCGGCAGCGGCGAGCAAACGGAGCGCAACCCGATGAAAGCCCCGCTGAACGCGCACGCATGCACGTAGCGAGAGGCACACAAGTCTAACCAGGAGAATATCAAATGAAACACAACGTTATGTTAACCATCGCGTCGCTGCTCTCGATCCTATTCGGCATGTTTCACCTGGCGGACGACATCGACCGCGGGATGTCACCGGGAGGGCTTCCAAACCTCATTGCAGTGGTGATCTGCGTCGTCTGGCTGTACGGAACTCTCGTGCTAGCGGAACGGCGATCGGGGTACATTATCATTCTCGTCGCGTCGCTTCTGTTGATGGGTATCCCCGTCATCCACATGAGAGGAGTGGGAATCGGCTTCGGGACCACCCGCAGCGGGGGTTTCTTTTTCATCTGGACACTCCTGGCGATGGGCGTGACCGCGCTCTTCTCCGTCATCCTCTCGGTGCGCGGACTGTGGAGCTTGCGAGCGGGCAAGCCCCAGTAGTCCAGACAACCCAACCCCGGAAAGCGCGTGGCGCGTCGGAGGTAAGGTGTCAAGCATGCAGGAGGGGCTGGCTCAACCGGTGACGACGGTTATTTTTCCTTCGTGAAAACCCTCTCCCGGCCGCCCCGCTTTTGAATCATCTGATTTTTCGCGGGGTCGAACTCAAAAACTATCCCCGCACTTTCGATTCCAAATTTATCCTGCGCCATCGCTTCGAGCGGAGCGGCGGATTGCCCGGCCGGCTGAATGAAGAGCGTCGCACCGTCCCTGCTGACCGTAAATTTCACGGAAACTCCCGGCGTCGAATAAACTCCCACGTATTTGTCCAGAACTTCCGGGGTGACTTCGATCATATCGAAGGTGGGGATCGTAAACGGTTTATTGTAGTAAATGTCGAAAACGCCGCTCACAATTTTGGCTACCGGGTAAACCTTTGCGTTAGTAGTGTAGGCGAGCGCCAGCTTTTCTTCAGGCAGGTAAGCCAGCCACGCTCCGTAGTTGTCGGCCCCGCCCGTGTGCCCGTAGAAGGTCTTGCCGGCGAACGTGAAGGGTCCCATTCCCAACCCTTCACCGTCCCTTATCGTCTTCATCGACGCGAGGCTCTCCTGAGAGATCAGCTTCAAGTCAAACAACGCCTGAATGAATTTGGTCAGGTCGTTCGGTGTCGAAACAATCGCGCCCGCGCTGAATAGCAGGCTTGGATGGGTCTCGGAGTCCTGTTTCCAGCCGGCAACGTACCGATAGGTCAGGGCTTCGTTTTTGTTCACATCGATGCTTCCGGTCGCGATGTATGTATCGTTGAGCCCGATCTTTGAAGTGATTCTCTCCTTGAGGGCTTCGCCGTAGGGTTTGCCGGTTAACTTTTCAAGGATCAGACCTAAAAGGATGTAGCCGGAATTGCTGTAGGAATACTTTGCGTCCGGCTCGAACTCAGGGGTGCCTTTGGCGATAAGAGCCAGCAATTCATCCTTCGTCATTGGGTCCGTCTTCGACGAGGGACGCAAATTCCGATCTACCAAAGAATCATGGATGCCGCTGCGATGCCCGAGGATCTGCGCGATGGTTATTTTCTGGGCGTTCGAAACCTGCGGGAAGAATTTGTCGAGGGTATCGGTCAGCTTTAGTTTTCTTTCCTCGACGAGCTGAAAGATCATCGCGGCAGTGAACATTTTTGTAATCGAACCGATTCGGAATCTGGACGCAGCGGTCAAAGGTTTCTTATCGGTTCCGTTGATCTGGGTGTAGCCGATAACACGCGTGTAAAGAACGTTGCCGCCTTTGGCGATTGTCAGGCTCCCCATAGCCTTATTCTTTTCGGCGAGCCGGTCAAACAACTGGTCGAGTTTGGCTTTGTCCGGTGCCTGTGCGTAGCCTGCTGTGAACAACGCCAGTGTCAGCAAAGTTGCGAATAAGTTTTTGATCTTCATAGTATTTGACCCTGTGAGTCGAAGTCGCCTGAAGACCCGCGCCTGAATTTGCCAGGTCTCGGTCAGCCCTGTAGCAATGTAGGTGAAAGTGTTGAAATATGAATGAGTCAGGTGTGAGAAAGTTGTGAGAAAATCGGTCGTGAGAAGACCAACCCTATGATCCAGCCAGAAAAGAAACGAACGCGCGGAAGTCGTGAGATGGATGATGAGCGCATCGAGAGCGAGACCAGCGGGAACCCCGAGGATGACGTGGATGCCCTGTTCAAGCTTCCGTTAGCAGAGTTCACTGGCGCACGCAACGATCTCGCCGCGCGGCTGAAACGGGAGGGGCGTGCTGACGACTCGACTTTCGTAAAGGCATTGGCGAAGCCTTCAATCTCAGCGTGGGCTGTCAACCAGCTCCATTGGAATCATCGCGAGGCATTTGACCGGCTGCTCTCAACCAGCCAACGCTTTCGACAATCTCAAACTTCGCACACCGCCACGAGGATGGCCGACTTGCGCGGATCGCTCGACGCGCGAAGCGAAGCGCTCTCCCAACTGTCGGACCTGGCGACTGTATTGCTGCGCGACGCAGGCCACAACCCAACGCCCGAGACGATACACCGCATAACCACTACGCTCGAGGCGCTCTCCGCCCACGCGACACTTTCAGATGGTCCAACTGCGGGACGCCTCACTCAGGATGTAGATCCGCCGGGTTTCGCATCGCTCGCCTCGTTGATTCCGGGGATTTCTGCCACCGACACAACGAAACGCGTAGAGGAACCTGCGAAGATCACTCCCTCACAAAAGTCAGGCAGCGCCGCCGCGAAACCCCGGCAAGCAAACCCGACTACTAACGCACAAAAGATCCCCGAAGCTGAAGAGACGCATCGGGCGCGCGTTGCTGCCGCCAAAGTTTCATTGCAAGAAGCCAGGAGATCGCTGACTGAAGCACAGCGCAGGGCACAGCGCTCGGAGGCTGCGCAAAAAAAGGCGCTCGCGGAGGCGAAGAAGGCCGATGCAGACGTTAGGCAGGCCGAGAAGCACTTGCGCGATGCAGAGCAGCGCTTCAACAAGGCAAGCGCCGCTTCGCAGGATGCCGCGCATCGCGCGGAACGCATCTCTGCCGAGGCAAAGGAGGCCGCTCAGGGTGTGGAAGACGCGGAGCGCACCATCGAAAAAGTATCCAAAGAGCTACAGTTGTTGCTTCAGAATCGGCAGTCAGGTAGCGAAAACTGAGGACGGCGAAGACGGCCTGGCGTGAATTGCTGAGCCGAGGTGACAGAGGTGATCTTATGAAGCTAGCGCTTCCCGCAGCGCGCGTCTTTGATCAGATCTCAGGACCGCCGGACAGTAGATCGCTGTGGGAGGCGCCTATGATACGAAGAGTACTTCGACCGACGACAGAAGTCGGATGCGGCGAACCGGGCGCGCCGCCGGCCGCCAAACACCTCATTGAAGTGATGAGGTGTTTATGAGAGCCGCACCGTGTTTGGTCCTGCCAGTCCTCTTTGATCGCGCTCGGTAGAACTCACCCGCGATCAGACTTCCATCCGCAAAGAGTTCCGGCTAGGATAGAAGCACCGCTCAGGGGATCAATCCTCCGGCTCGCTTGTTCCCGAAAGGACCTGCCAACGATGAGTGACTATCCCGCGCGTTATGAATCGGACATTCTGTTGCGAGACGGATCGAGTCTGCACCTGCGCCCAATCAAGACCGGCGACTTGAATCAGTTGATGGAATTTCACAAACGCCTTTCGCCGCGCAGCGTTTACTTTCGATATTTCAGCCCGCTTCCCGAGCTCGGCGAAGATCGAGCCCGAGAGCTCACCATTGTCGACTACGAAAACACATTTGCACTTGTCGGGGAGCTTGGGGGACGGATTGTCGGTGTGGCTCGTTACTACCGGGATGAGAAGAATCCGGATCGCGCCGAGGTTGCGTTCCTCATCGAGGACGCGTTGCAGGGCCGTGGCATCGCGACGCGCATGCTCGAACGGTTGGCCGAAATCGCCAGAGAAAAAGCGATCACAACTTTTGATGCTTACGTGCTCGGCGATAATCGCAAGATGATGGATGTGTTCATGCACACGGGCTTCGAAGTGGAGCGCAGACTCGATGGCGGCGTGTTTCAAGTGAGTTTTTCAATCACCCCGACGCCCGAGTTCGAAGAACGCGCCGCACGGCGATCCCAGATGGCCGCGCAAGCTTCGATGAAGGCTTTTTTCGAACCTCGCTCGGTTGCGGTGGTCGGTGCGGGCCGCAAGCGCGGCGGCATCGGCGCCGAAGTGTTCCACAATCTCGTTGCCGACGGATTCAAGGGCGTCATCTATCCGGTCAACGAGCATGCGGCCGTTGTTGAATCTGTTCCCGCTTATCCGAAGGTCACAGACATTCCCGGCGAAGTGGACCTCGCGATCATAGTAGTGCCCGCTGCCGACGCCGAATCAGTCATCGACGACTGCTTGAAAAAAGGTGTTCGCGCAATCGTGGTCATCAGCGCGGGCTTCGCCGAGATCGGCGCCGAAGGCCGCGCTCGCGAGGCGGCATTGTTAGAGAAGGTCCGGGACGCCGGGGTTCGAATGATTGGCCCGAATTGCATGGGCATCATCAATACTGATCCGGTGGTTGCGCTGAACGCGACCTTCTCGCCGGTGTATCCGCCGCAAGGGCGAGTGGCGATGTCGACTCAAAGTGGCGCGCTTGGGCTCGCGATACTGGATTACGCGCGGGTGATGAATCTTGGAATCTCGACGTTCGTGTCGGTTGGGAACAAGGCCGATGTATCGAGCAACGATTTGATTCAGTACTGGGCGGAAGACCCGCGAACCGATGTGATCCTTCTTTATCTGGAGAGCTTCGGCAATCCTCGGAAGTTCGGCCGCATTGCGAAGCGAATCGCGCAAACCAAACCGATCGTCATAGTGAAGTCCGGCCGCTCGCGAGCCGGACAGCGCGCGGCGTCATCGCACACCGGCGCGCTTGCATCGACGGATGCGGTGGCCGGCGCGTTGTTTCGGCAGGCCGGAATCATTCGCACGGACACGCTTGAAGAGTTATTTGATGTTGCGAATTTGCTGGCGCATCAGCCGGTGCCAACGGGACGCCGCGTAGCGGTTCTTACCAATGCCGGCGGCCCGGGTATTCTCGCCGCCGACGCTTGCGAGGCGCACGGGCTCGAATTGCCGATGCTTTCCGACGCGACAGTCGCCGAGCTTCGATCGTTTCTTCCAGCGGCCGCGAGCGTCGCCAATCCAGTCGATATGATCGCGTCCGCAAACGCGGAGCAATACCTCAGAGCGACGCGAGCGTTACTCGCGGATGAGAACGTCGATTCGCTCATTGTGATTTTTATCCCGCCCTTGCTCACGGACCTCGATACGGTGGCGGCGGCGATTGTCGAAGGTGCAAAAGCCGCCGGCGGCAAGCCCGTCGTCGCCAATTTCATGAGCGCGAAAGGCGCGCCTGTCATTCTGAGCAGCATCCCGAGTTACGTGTTCCCCGAAGCCGCCGCTTCCGCGCTCGGCAAGGTCACCGCCTACGGTGAGTGGCGAAGCAGGCCGTCCGGCGCGGTTCCGACCCTCAATGACTTGGATGGCGATCGTGCAAAGGCTGTAATCGAAGCGGCGCTCGCGCGAGGCGGCGGATGGTTGAGCCCGGTTGAGATCGGCGATTTGTTTGCCGCCGCGGGAATTTCAGTCGCGAAGTCGCGTTTTGTTTCAAGGCTTGAAGACGCGTTGGATGCCGCGCGTCGCATAGGCTACCCGGTCGCGCTTAAAGCAGCGGGGCCAACGATTGTTCACAAGACCGAAGTTGGCGGCGTAGCGCTGAATCTCGCAGACGACACCGCCTTGAAGCACGCGTATGAGAATATGGCCGCGAGGCTTGGCGAGGATCTCGCGGGCGTCATCGTTCAGGAGATGGTGGGGGGCGGCGTTGAAGTAGTGGTCGGCGCAACGCTCGATCGGACGTTCGGACCGCTCGTGCTCTACGGCAGCGGTGGAATTCTTGTCGAGTTGTTGAACGACGTCGCGTTTCGAATTCACCCGCTGACAGACATTGATGCTAAAGACATGATCAATGAGGTCAAAGGCACGGCGCTGCTGCGAGGCTATCGAGGTTCAAGGCCGGCCGATGAAAAGGCGCTTGAGGATTTGATCCTGCGAGTCTCAGCGCTTCTCGAGATATGCCCACAGATTCACGAGATGGATGCGAATCCGGTGAAGGTGCTCGAACGGGGCGCGATCGTTGTCGACGCGCGAGTTCGAGTTGATCGCGTGGTCGAGCCTTCGCCTACTCGCAGGATCGCGTACTAAGCCGGCGTTTTGTTGCTATCCCATCTTGCTAGTGCGTTCGGGCTTGATCTTATACAGCACCCGCACTTCGCCCGGCTGCCGGCCGGGGTACTTCTCAACGCCCATATACTTTTTAGCCATCTTGTCGATGTGCTGGTCCGCGCCGTCTTCGGTTATCTCTTCGACTTTACCGCGCACTTCGAGATAGCGATACGGATTATCGGGGTCTTGAATCGAGAGAGCGACGGAGCCGTTGCGCTCCATGTTTTTGTCTTTGCGCCGGCCTCGCGCCGAATTCACCAGCACGTAATCGCCGTCATAATCAACCCAGACGGGCGTGACTTGGGGAGTGCCGTCGGCGTTAACCGTCGCCAGATTCGCGAATGCTTTCTTTTCGAAAAGGTCTTTGTACTTCTCGGGTATCACATCTGCCATTGCTTTTTCCTCACTCAGTTTCTTTGTGATCAAATGTCGTTATTAGGCTCGGCTTCGCGTCCTTTGAGATTGTGACGAACTTGACCGGATTTGTGAAGCGAGGAAGTGAAACGTGAAGAATGAAGAATGAAGAATGATGAATGATGAATGAAAAGTGATGCGTGAAACGTGATGCGTGAAAAGATCATTCATCATTCATCCGTCATCACTATCTCAATCGGCAAGCCGTCGCCCCAACCATACTTTTCACGAGCGAGACGCTGAGCCGTTTCCCAATTCGCTCGATCTTGTTCTTCATCCAGCGCGCGGGCAGTCGCTTCATGAGTTTCATCGCCGAGTCTCACGCGCACGCGCGGGTTGCGTCGAATGTTCTTCACCCATTGAGCTTTATGAAAGTGCTCGGCCAAAACATAAAGATTATGGTTTGATTCGACGAACCATATCTCAATCTCGCGCGGCAGGCCGCTGTTGCGCCCCACCGTCGTCAGGTAGAGATATTGGATCGTCGAAGATTCTTTTCTACTCCGCAACGCCATTTCAAAATATTGAAGCGGGCAACATTCCCGGCTCTCTCTTCGTAAGCGTCTCCACCAGAATATCAAAAGCGTGCATGGTTGACGACGACACTCGGGCGCTCGTAACCTGACCAGAAAGGAGCGAAAGAATGAGTGACGAAGTGCAACTCGATGCGTTGGCGATAGGCGCGCACCCCGACGACGTGGAACTCGGCTGCGGCGGAACCGTGTTGAAGCTGATCTCGCTTGGCTATCGCGTAGGTGTTTTGGACATGGCGCGCGGCGAAATGGGCACGCGCGGCACGGCAGAGATTAGAGCCCGCGAAGCCGAAGCCGCCGCTCGCGAGATGAATCTCACCGTGCGGGATAATCTCGAACTCCCTGACGGCCACATTTGGCTCACCGAAGAGTCGCGAGTGAAGATGGTGCGCAAGATTCGCAAGTACCGGCCTCGGGTGATCTTGACTCATTACTGGGAAGACCCGCATCCCGATCACGTGCACACTTGTCAGATCGTTCGCGAAGGCGCGCACGTGGCGGGGCTCGCCAAGTACGACGCCGAAGCG
>Ga0070705_100001667_pt1 | contig 11617 bp, 9 predicted proteins | sample KBSK5253metaG_FD_65455 | JGI IMG/M metagenome (GOLD analysis project Ga0070705, IMG submission 65455) | Corn, switchgrass and miscanthus rhizosphere microbial communities from Kellogg Biological Station, Michigan, USA - KBS K5-25-3 metaG | ecosystem: Host-associated > Plants > Roots >... | reverse complement strand
GCAACAGCACCTGCCCAAACCGGGCATCACGCCGGGAGCCGGCCAGCGGCGCGATGCCCGAATTGGGATCGATGACGGCGCCCGCGACGAACACGGGACGCTTGCCCTCGGTGGTCAGGGTGAAGCGCGGCTCGCCCAGGTTGCGATCGGTGAAGCCGGACTGGCTGACTCCGCGCGCCAGGCTCAGATCGACCCCCAACAGCCAGGTCCCCCTTCGGTGTTGCGCTCCCAGCGAGCCTCGCCAGGCGCGCGGGGCTCCGAACGATGGGTCGAAGACGGTGACCTGAGGCGACCGGGTCGGCAGCGGTCCGCTGCCGCCTCCCACACAAGAGCTCGGGATGCTGGCGGGATCCTGCAGATAGGCGCTCCAATCGGGCGCCGGCACCCCGGCCCCCACACAGACCAGCTGCAGCTCGGCCGCAGGCAATCCCGTCGCAGACTGCGCCGCGGCGGCGAGCGAGGCAGGGATCGGACTGCGGAATTCGCCCAGGCCGCCGCGCAGGGTCAGTAATGGCGGAGCCGGCTGTTCGTCGCCGCTGACGATCGTGAAAGTGAAGCCGGCGCGCGGGCTCAGGTGGGTCTCCCGCGGAAGCCGATCGGTGCGGAATCCGAAAACCTGCTCGACCATGGGGTTATAGGCCGGCTGATGCCCGAACCGCGAATGCTCCAACCGGGCGCCGAAGGTGAGCTGTAGCGCCTGAGTCGGCCGCCAGGTATCGCCCAAATACAGTGCCGTGTTGATGCTCGTGCTCGCCCGGTCGGTGGCGCGCAGGGTCCGCGTGAAGCTGGAAGCGTTGCCCGCCTCCAAGTCGGCCAGCGAGCTGAAGGTGAAAGTGCCGGTGAGATTATTGGCCACGACCTGGCTCGCGGAGGCATGGTTGAAGAGCAGGCCCGCTTTGAGCCGGTGGGTCGCATCGCCGGGCAGGAGGGAGAGCTCTTCACTGATCTCCAGTGTCCTGCTGGAGCGGCGCTGCGCCAGGCCGGAGTTGCCCCCGAAACTCAGGTTGGACACCGACTGGGTCCCGCCTTGCAGGGCCGATACCACCTGCACGCGACCCTGTGGCAGGTCGCTGAACGCCGCTCCGTGCTGGGAGGTTCCCGAGTAATAGGCGCGGAGCTCATTGATGAGCTGGCGGCCGAAGCGCGAGCTGAGCGTCGCCATCCCGCCCCCGCCGCTCGAACGGGTGATCCCGCCGCTGGCCGGCACCGACAAGCTGCCGACTCCGGTTGGCTCGGTGCGGTTCTGCCGTGCGTCGCCGCGCAGGGTCAGGGTCTGGGTCGCGGTCAGGTTGAGATCGACCCGCGCCAGCCCCGAAAAATCATTGGCCGACCGGTTGGTCGTGCTGTCACTGGTCAGCAGGGGCAGATCATTCCGGGCCAGGAAGCCGAGGAAGCGACTCGCCGAGTCCGGCGCGAGTCCCAGCCGGGTCAGTGAGGCCGGCGACGCCGAAAGCAGACTCTGCAGTCCGTCGTCGCGCAGCCGCCCCTGTCCGGAGAGGAAATAGAAGGCCTTGTTCTTGACTAACGGCCCGCCGAACCCCGCCGAGAGCTGTTGTTGGCTGTAGCCTTGCCCAAACGCAGTGCTGTCCTCGCTGCTGAGCGCCAGTTCGCGATTCCGCAGCGAGTAGTTCCCGGAGCCCTGGATCGCGTTGGTACCGCTCCGCGTCGTGCTGGCGACTTGCCCGCCGCTGAACTGGCCCCGCGCCACATCGTAGCTGTTGGTGATGACCCGCGTGTTGCGCACTGCGTCCTGCGGGACCGTCAGCCCCCCGAAGGTGAGGCCATCGAGCGTCGTGCTGTTGCTCGACGGACGCTGCCCCGCCACAGAGAATCCCGCCGCGGTGCTGTCGCTGCCCGCCACCGCCACCACACCCGGTGCCAACGTCGCGAGGAGGCTCAGGTCGCTCGCATCGATGGGCAGCCGGGCGGTCAGATTGGGATTGAAGTTGCGCTCCGTCGATCCCGGCGTCGGCGGTCCCCCGTTGGGATCCGCCCTGGGGGCCGGCCGGCCTCGCACCACGATCTCCTCGAGCCGCGTCGCCACGGTGCCGAGCGTGATGTTGGTCACCAGCCGATCCTCGTCCGCCAGGCGAGCGATGGTGCGCATGACCGGGGTCTTGCCGATGGCCCGGACAATCAGGCGATACTGGCCGCCGCCGTCAGGGAACAGCAGGGTGTAACGGCCCCGCAGGTCGGTCTTGGCCGTCCGGGTTACCTGAGTTTCGAGCGATGTCGCCTCGATCACCGCCTCAGCGACCGGTTGACCCCTATCGTCCTTGACCACCCCCGTGAGCACATCGGTCGTGGTGCCGACTTGGGCCGCGAGCGAAGCCAGCGAGGGTCCGGCGGCGAAGAGCGCCAGCAAACTCGCGAGGCGGAGATACTTCACTCAGCTGCCTGACCCCGTCACATAGACGCGGTGCAACTCGATCGGCTGTGTCAGCTGGCCCCCGGTCAGCCGGACATCGACGATGAGCTCATGGGATTCCGGATCGAGGGTAAACACTTCGCGGATGTGGCCAAAGCTCCCCAGCTTCCTCTCGGTCGTGAGCTTGCCATCCTTCCATTTGGCGGTGATCTCGAGGGTGTCGGTTCCCAGCAGCGGCTCGTATTCCTTCTTTCCGTTCGTGTGGTACGTGCGCGGGATACCACTCGGATCCGTCATCGTGATGGTGCTGTCGGTCTGCGAGATGACCAGCTGCGGCAAGGGCCGCGCGTAGAGGCCCAGCGGTCCCATTGCTTCGCGGCCTCCACCGCCCGGGCGCGCGCCTCCCTCTCCGCCCATGCCGCCGCCGCTGATACTGGTGCCGGGCTGGACTCGCCCGCCCCCGGAGCGGCGGGCCCTCAGGAGCTTCGGGTCGGCGGCCTCGCGTGCTTCCAGCTCGCTCTTCTCCTCACTGTATTTCCAGCTGCCGGACAGGATCGGATTCTTCCCCTGCCTCGGGGCGACGGCGGCCATCGTGAAGAGGCCCAGCACCACGACGGTGTGGGCCCACCGGGGATAATGGGAACGGTTCGTCATAGATCATGCTCCGGGTTGTGCGATGCTCACTAGCTGACCGCGATGTGGTCCCAGTGTTAACGCAGCAGCGCCCGGGAACGTTGGCGTCAGAACCGGGCCGCCAGCGAGCCGGTGAGGCTTCTCCCCAGGGCGGGGAATCCGAAAACCGGCTCGTAGCTCGAGTTGAAGAGATTCTCTACTCGTATCCGGACGGTGAGCAGCCCGACGTCCCAGGATCCGTACAGGCGTGCCACGAGATAGTCCCCCGGATCCACTCGGGAGGCCGGAAAGCTGTTGAAGTCGCTGTCCTCCCGATCCGCGATGGCGACCGCCCCCGCGCCGAGTGTTCCGCGCGCAGCGATTGCCAACAGCAGGTCGGCGCTAGCGGTGTGGCGCGGCCTCCGGATGAGTCGCGCCAGGCTGGGATCCGGCTCGGACAGGCTGCGTGCCGAGAGCAAGGTGTAGACAGCCCGCGCCTCCACCGGCCCGGCGGCGACCCATCCACTGACTTCGATCCCCGACGTGCGAGCGCGATCGATGTTGAGGCTTCTCCCCTTGTCGGGGTAGGGAGCGCTCTCGAAGCCCAGCAGATCCCGCAGCGTGTTGTGGAACCAGGTCACACCCAGGCTGCCGCGTCCCGCCAGCAGCGACTGCTCGACGCCGGCGTCCCAGCCGCGCGCACGTTCCGGCCGGATATCCGGGTTGGGATTCTGAAACACGCTGCCGAAGCGTGCCGCGAGACTGGGCGGCATGAAGCCGGTTCCCAGCGAAGCCCGCAGCTTGGTCCCGCTGCGTTCCAGCAGCCACGCGCCGGTGAGCCGGTAGGTCGTAGCGTGGGCGAAGGTGTTGTAGTCATCGGCGCGGACTCCCGCCGTGACGGTGAGCGCCGGAAAGGGCGTAAGCTGGGCCTCGCCGTAGAATCCTGAAAGCCGCTGATCCAGTGCGTCGCCGTCGCTTGTCGCAGTGCTCCACTCCCGGTTGATGCCACCGACCAGAACGACGTCCTCCCGCACGACCAGGGTGTTTTGCCAATCGAGCACCTTCCGCCGGTCACGGAGTGTGAAGACCGATTCAGGTCCCCCGTTGTAGCGGCTGGTTCCCTCGTTGAATTGGTCCTCCAGGCCCGCCACCAGCTTGCTCTTCCAGCGCCGGGCGGGAGTTGCTTCGATCCACAGGGTCCCGAGGTTGTTCCAGAACCTGGTCGTCCCTTCAGGGGTGCTGTTGGTCGAGCGCGAGTCCCCGGGACTGGTGTACTCGTGCTGCAGACCGCGGAAGGTGGCCCCCGCCTGCAGTCCGCGCGCGACGCGATAGTCCACCCGCACCAGTTGGGTGCGCTGTTCCCAATCGTTGGGGTGGCGCTGGTTGTCGGTTCCATTGGCGGTAAGGCTGAGGGCAGCGCCCAGTTTGTCTGCGCTGGTCCCCCCTTGCGCCGAGATCCTACCGCGCCAGCTGGCGAAGGAGCCGCCCTCCAGCTCCGCTTCGGCGCGTCCACGCCCCAGACCCCGGACAGCGTCCAGCGCCACAACCCCGCCGATGGCGGCCCCTCCGTACAGCGTGCTCTGGGGCCCGCGGACAATCTCGAGCCGCCCCAGCCCCGACAATTCCGCGCCGCCAAGAAAGCTGCCGTAGCTCGCGTCGGCATCGTTGACCCGGATGCCGTCCAGGAGGAACAGGGTCTGGCTGGAGGAGACGCCGCGCAGGAAAAGCGAGGTCACCCCTCCCGGCGCGCCCGTGGCCAGCACCGTTCCCCCGGGAATGAGCTGGAGCGCGTCCCGCAGGCTCGTCAGCTGACGCCGTCGCAACTCCTCGGCTCTGAGCTGGTCCGCACTGCTGCCGATGGCGTGGGAGGGAGTGGGAGAGCGGGTTGCAGTAACGACGAGATCCTTGAGCCGGGTCGAGTCGCTGGTCTGTGCCGCCGCAAGAGAAAAACCGCCAACCGTGAGGAGTAGGATACCGATCGACCGGCGCATGAGTTCCTCCACCGAGCTCCGAAGTGCCCACACAAAACGCCCTGCGTCCGTGAGGGCGCAGGGCGAGACGGGAACGAGGTGGGGACACCCCGTGCCCCGCTCCCCTCCCTCGAGGGAATCGTGCGGGAGCAGACGGGGCCGGTCTCCTGGCTCGAGGCGCCCACGCCGGCCTTCCCGGGGTCCAATTCCCAGTGGCAGGAGAAGCGGGGGCGATTGCCTCTTACAGTGGCGGGGCCGCGCCGGTATTGCACCGGACTTCCGGGTGGCCCTGTCTGCGCTGCATCAATTGTGGAGAACAGTCTATCGAGGTGGCGTCCGGCGGGCAAGCAGAAGAGCGGCCAGTCGGGCGGCGGGTATCGCCCCTGGCTGGGTCGGCCAAGGCCCGCTACAGTTGGGCCTGTCAACCATGAATGCCCCCGAACCGGCCGACTCGCGGACCTCCGCCCGAGACTTGATCGACACCTTTGCCCGTGGCTGGGCCAAAGGCCAGATCGATCTTATCGTATCCGTATTCACCGCCGATGCAGTGTTTGTCGAGACTCCGTTTTCCGAGCCGCTGCGGGGCAGCGAGGCCCTGCGCCGCTACTGGAGCGAGGTACCAGCCAACCAGTCCGAAATCACCGTGACCACTGGAGAGGTGTACCTGGCCGGCCCCTGGTTTGCCACGGAGTTCAAGGCGGTCTTCCGGCGCCGTCGCACCGGAGAGTGGGTAGAAGCGAAAGGGGCGATCTTCTGTGAGACCGCTGATGGGCTGGTCTCGGAGATGCGGATGTACTGGCACCGGCGCTAGGAGTCCAGTTGCCGGGAAACTAGCCCAAATGCTGTCCGCGCCCGCGGACACCGAGCGTTGGCAACCTCATGGCGCAACTGCTTGGCACATAAGAAGTTTCCGGTTGGCAACGTGTGGCACAGATCTGGATATTGCATTCGGGAACCGGCCTGTGTCCATTTCGTTGGTCGCCCCTTAGCGGGCCGTTGGGAGGTACCTATGCTGACCTATCTTGCTGCGCTTTCCGCCTTGAGTGCCTCCACCGCTTCGGCTGCTCCAACCGATCGCCCTCCGTTACAAATCTGGATGAACAACGACCGCCGCTTCCGCGAGGGCGAGCGGGTCCGCCTCCAGGTGGACGCCGATGTCGATGGCTATCTCCTGGTGCTCAACTACGACACCGACGGCCGCCTACGGGTGCTATTCCCGCTCGATCCCCGCGACGATGCCGTGGTCCGCGCCGGCCGGCGCTATGAGGTGCGGGACGATGGTGGGGCGGGAGCGTTCCGTGCCGCCGGAGACGGGTCCGGTCTCATTTACAGCGCAATCGCCCGCGAGCCCTGGCGCTTCGACGAGGTCGTTCTTGATGGCCGCTGGGACTATTCCCGGATTGCTATCGACCGCGACTCGGACAACCCGGAGGGTGCTATCACCGAACTGGTTCAGCAGATGGCTGGGCCAGGGGGGTTCGACTACGATCTCGCGGAGTACCGAGTCTACGGAGTCACGACGAGCTACAGCTACGGTGACTACGGGGTACGGGGCCCGACCTACGTCTACGACGACTATCTCTACTGCAATGACTGGTACTGGCGGTATAGTGGTTGTCGGCGCTGGCCCTACGATGGCGGCTGGAGTATCGGGTTCGGTTACTACGGATACGGATATGGTTACCGTCCCTACGGATACGGCTATTCGCCCTACTACCCGTACTATCCGTATCGGCCCTACTTCCCAGTATCCGGTGGTCGCCGTCCGGTAATCACGGGGCGCCCCCGCAGCTACACGGTCTATCCCCGGCAACCCGCCGGTGGCACGGGCAGTATCGGTGGGACGTTCGGTTCCGGCGGTGGACCTCGGCGCTCAGTGGCGGTGCCTCCGGTCAACTGGCGGCCGCGCTCGGTGGCCCGCCCCGCCAGTGGCCGGGGGCCCGGAGTCGGCCGAGGTTCGAACGAGACCGGGGTCTTTGCGCCGCCCGCCCGGCGCTCCGCCTATCCTCGGTCGAACGATCGAGGCGGCGAAGTGCGCGGCGGAACCTACAATCCTGGGAGAGGCGGCGAAGTGCGCGGCGGAACCTACAATCCCGGGAGAGGCGGCGAAGCGCGCGGCGGGAGATCCAACCCCGGGAGCAGTGGCGAAGTGCGCGGCGGTGGCGGATACAGTCCCCCTCCACGCGCGGAGCCGCGATCCCACGACTCGCCGCGCCGCGATCCGCCCCAGCGGTCGCAGCCTTCGGCCCGCAGTGGTGGTGGCGGGGGCGGAGGGGGCAACGGGCACGGCGGAGGCGGACACAGCGCGCCTTCGCGGCCGCGGCATCCCTAACCGGTAACAGCCCAGCTCACTGCAGAACGGGCGGCGCTCAGCCGCCCGTTTTGCGTCGCGCGTACTCCAGGCCCCATTCGAGCACGTCGGCGCCTCGCAGGCCAATCCGCATCGCCGTCTCCACAGCGTCATCCTCGCTCAGCCCTTTGTCCAGCATCAGATAGGGGATGAGGGGTCCGCCGACGCGGTTCGCGCTGGCGCAATGCAGCAGCACCGTCCGCCCTTCGTCCGCCCGCAGCTCGGCCAGAACCGCCTCCATCGTCGCATCATCCAGGGCTCCCTGCAGCACGCTCACGTTCACGTAGCGCATTCCCAGCTTGCGGACCAGCGCCGGCTCGTCGAAGCCGTGGGGTTCCATTGGATCGCGAATATCGAAAACAACCTCGCAGCCGGCGGCCTTGAGCGCTTCGAGCTGCTGGGGCGTAGGCTGCCCGCTGGTCAGCAGGTGGGGCAAGGGCTGCGCGGCATTGGTGGCACCGGCAATGGCGGAGAGCAGTGACGACATGGGCCAAATGGTACCGTAAGCGGCGGCCGGTGACCAGTGACCAAACGCCCGGCAACCGCCAGGGGCCTACTCGTTACTTTTCGGCATGCTCCGCATCGCGATTGCCCAGCTCAAACCCCGTAAAGGGGCCTACGCGGAGAACTTGGCGCGCCTGGGCGAACTGTTCCGCCGCCTTGGGACGACGACCGAGCCACCGGCCCTCCTGGTTTTGCCGGAGACCTCGCTCACCGGGTATTTCGTGGAAGGCGCTGTGCGCGAGCTCGCCAAGACCGCCGAGGAGCAATTCGACGACTTGGCCAGAGTGCATCGCGAGTCGCAGGCGGCGCCCGTCGACATCGCGCTCGGATTCTATGAGCTGTGGCGGACCCGGTTACACAATTCCGCTCTGGTGGCCACGCTCGGCGGGCCCCACGCGGGCATCCGTCATGTGCATCGCAAGATCTTTCTCCCTACCTACGGGGTCTTCGATGAGGAGCGCTTCGTCGAGCCAGGCGAGAGCGTCTCCGCGTTCGACATGGACTGGGGCCGAGCCGCGGTGATCATCTGTGAAGACGCCTGGCATTCCCTGGTACCAACCATCGCGGCGCTGGATGGCGCGCAGCTCCTTCTCGTGGTCAGCGCCAGTCCGGCTCGCGGGCTGCAGCCCGGGACGCTCGACGGCGATGGGGAGGCCCGGCCGACGAGCTTGCTGCGCTGGGAGCGTACGGCGGAGGCCATCGCCGGCGAGCACGGGATCTACGTCGCGCTGGCACAGCTGGTCGGATTCGAAGGAGGAAAGGGGTTTCCGGGCGGCTCGCTCGTCGTCGGCCCGACCGGGGACGTGCTGGCACGCGCCCCGGTTTTCGAGGAGCACCTGCTCGAGGTGACGGTCGATCTCGACGAAGTGCCGAGGGTGCGGGCGGAGTATCCGCTGCTTTCTGATCTGCGCAGCCGGCTGCCGCACCTGCTCCAGGACCTTTCGGGGCGGCAGGACGGGCGGGCCGGTCCGCGGCCCGCCGCTCGGCCCATCGCGCGGCCTCCGGTCCGGGCTCCCCAGCCCGCGCGCTTCAGCTCGGCGGATCCCCTGGCGATCGACCCCGAGCTAACCCGCCGCTGGCTCGTCGAGTTCCTGCGCGACGAGCTGGTCCGCCGGCGGGGCTTCCAGCGCGGCGTGTTGGCGCTCTCCGGGGGCGTGGACAGTGCGGTCGTGGCATTCCTGGCCGCCGAGGCGCTCGGCCCCGAGAATGTCACCGCGTTGCGGCTGCCCTACTCGCTCTCCAGTCCCGACTCGCTGCAGCACGCCCAGCTGGTCATCGACCGGTTGGGAGTGCATGCGGAGCGCATCGAAATCACCGCCGCGGTGGACGCGCTGGCGCGGGATCTCCCCGACCAGCCCGATCCCGCCCGGCTGGGCAACATCTGCGCCCGCATGCGCATGGTGACGCTATTCGACCGCTCCGCGGCGCTCCAGGCCCTGCCGCTCGGCACGGGGAACAAGACCGAGCGGCTGTTCGGCTATTTCACCTGGCACGCGGACGACACCGCGCCGATCAATCCGATCGGCGACCTCTACAAGACGCAGGTCAGGGTGCTGGCCCGCCACCTCGGCGTGCCGGAGCCGATCATCGCGAAGCCTCCCACCGCGGATCTGGTGCGGGGCCAGACCGACGAGGCTGATCTCGGCATCAGCTACGCCAAGGCGGATACGATCCTGCACTGGCTGCTGACCGGCTACGCGCCCGAGAAAATCGTTGCGCTGGGCTTCGATGAGTCCGAGGTGGCCCTGGTCCGTAAACGGCTCGACTCGACGCATTGGAAGCGGAAGCTCCCGACGGTCGCAGTGCTGAGTGGGACGGCCATCAACGAGTTCTATCTCCGGCCGGTCGACTACTGAAGGAGTGCAACGCGTGGTCCCAGAGAGCCGTCCGATGTCGCACAGCCGCGGGGAAATCACCACCTTCGTGATGCCCCACATGCAGAACGTGCTGGGAGATCTTTTCGGTGGGCACTTGGCGGCGCTGGTCGACCAGGCGGCGGCGGTGGCAGCGATCCGCCATGCCGGGGGGCCCGCCGTCACCAAATCGATCGACCGCCTCGATTTTCACCATCCCATTCCGGTGGGCGCGCTGGTCACCTGCTATGCCACGGTGGACTACGTCGGCAACAGCTCGATGGATATTACCGTGCACGTCTATTCGGAAACCGTGAGCACGGGCGAGCGCCAGCATACCCATACGGCCCACGTGGTGTTCGTCGCCATCGATCGGGAGCGCAAGCCCACCCGGGTGCCCCGGCTGGTGCCCGCGACCGATGCGGAGCGGGTGCGCTTCGAGGAGGCCAGAATCCGGCACGAGGCGCGGCAGCGCGGGTGACGCCCCGGGAGATCACAGCGGTGCTTTCGGGAGGCGGGGCAAAGGCCGCCGCTCACCTGGGTGCCCTGCGCGCGCTGCAGGTTGCCGGACTGAGGCCAACCCGATTCGTGGCCACCTCTTTCGGTGCGGTCATCGCCACGGGTCTGGCCGCCGGCCTGACGCACGAAGAGGTCGTGGCGCGGCTGCTCACGGTGCGCGAGCGGGACGTGTTCCGCCTCGATCGCCGGGCCCTGCTCCAGGGTATGTTCGGGAGGGCCCTGCTCCGTCCCGAGCCGTTCCGCGCGACGCTCGAACGGCTGCTGCCGGTGCAACGTTTCGCCGAGCTGCTCCGGCCGCTGAGCGTGACCGCCGTGGATCTGGACAGCGGTGCGCTGCTGGTGTTCGGTGATGGCGGCGAAGACGTGCCACTGCTCGACGCCCTGTGTGCGAGCTGCGCCCTCCCGCTGTTTTACCCTCCCTTCCTGCTGGAAGGACACCGCTGCGCCGACGGCGGGTTGCGAGCTGTGGTACCGCTCGAAGTCGCCGCAGGCTTTTCCGCCGACCTGGTGGTGGCCATCGACGTCGGCTCGGGCTTCGACACCGCGGCGCAGGAAGCCGGGCCGAGGCCGCCCGCGCTGTTGCGATTGCACGGCGACGCGCAGCGCGTGCTGATGGCGAGCAACACGGCCGCCCAGCACGAGCTCTGGTTGCGCACCGCGGGGCGACCGCCGCTGCTCTGGATCCGGCCGCGGGTGCGGCGCGGCGAAACGTTCGCCACCGACCAGCTGCACTGGTACGTGGCGGAAGGCCAGCGGGCCGCGGAGGCGGCGCTGGCCGCGCGCAAGACTTGACCGCGCGCCGGGAGTATCGAATGTTTGGAGCGACCCCCACGCACAACGGAGGGTACTTGGCCGAGGCGCGCATCTTTACCCTCGAGGAAGCGGAGCGCACGCTTCCCCTGCTGCGGCGCATTCTCACCGATCTCAAGTCCGAATACCGAACCTGGCAGGATGCGCTCGCAGACTACGAGTTGCTTTCGGCGGGTGCTCGGGCGCAGGAGGGCGAAACCGAGGAGCTGCTCGCCGCGCGCCGCATGGTGACCGACTCAGCCGACCGGATCAGCGGCTACCTCGGTGAAATCGAGGCGATCGGGTGCCTCTTCAAGGGCTTTGATGCCGGGCTGGTGGATTTCTACACGCTGCGGGAGGACCGCCTGGTCTTCCTCTGCTGGCGCGTAGACGAAGACCACATCACCCACTGGCACGAGATCGAAGCGGGCTACTCCGGGCGCCAGCCGATCGACTCGACCTTCCTGACGACCACGCTTTCATGAAGCACCTGCTGCTCTTCCTTCACCTGCTCGGGTTCGTGCTCTGGATGGGCGGGGGAGTCGCGGCGATGCACCTGGGGATCGCGATGCGGCGCGCGCCGCGCTCTGAACTGGTCGCGCTGGTCGGGCTCCAGGGACAGCTCTTGCGCGCCCAGATCCTGCCCGGGGTC
>Ga0070705_100001666_pt1 | contig 11619 bp, 17 predicted proteins | sample KBSK5253metaG_FD_65455 | JGI IMG/M metagenome (GOLD analysis project Ga0070705, IMG submission 65455) | Corn, switchgrass and miscanthus rhizosphere microbial communities from Kellogg Biological Station, Michigan, USA - KBS K5-25-3 metaG | ecosystem: Host-associated > Plants > Roots >... | reverse complement strand
CCACGGCAGCAGCAGGTACCCGTAGCGGGTGGTGCCGCCCGAGCAGGTCGACTGGCCGCGGCGGCGGCCCAGGTTGGTCCACAGTTCCAGCGCGACCGACGCGGTGGCGTAGGTGTCGGAGTCGGTCCCGAAGCCGATCGCGTTGGGGACGACCGCGTCGTCGTAGACCAGCCGCGACCCGCTCAAAAAGTTGATCAGCTCGGGCATGACCTCGCACAGCACGATCGCGACTTCGATCCAGTTCAGCTCCGGCTCAGACCGCTGGTTCAAACAAAACTGGCCGCCGGCGTTTTTCTTCTTGAACTCGTCGGGCGTCTCGATGTTGTCGGTCATCGCGACGGACACGAACCCGTCGGTGACGATCTGGGAGCAGGCCCCACCGACTGGGGCGCCGCAGTCGTCGATGAGGGTGGCCCGTAGCCGGGTGCCCTGGATGAGAGTCCGACACTCGCTCATGACGTGGCTGCTCCTTGCTGGGCTGTGGTGCGCCGCGGCCGGCGGGCCGCGGTACGGGTACGGGGCGGCGGGTCAGGGGCGGGGGCGTCGGGGCGGGGTTCGAGCAGCCCGGCGTGACCTTCGGCGGTGCGCACCACCCGGGCCAGCTCCACCGACGGGGGGTGGAGCTCCAAGACGGCGGGGGCCGGCTGGTCGCCGGTCAGGTAGGCCAGGGCCAGGGCGTCGGGCACGACCAGGCCGCCGTTGCCGGAGCGGACCTGCCCCGGGTCGGCGGCCAGGGTCCGTACCCGGCGCACCATCACGGACCGGTCGGCTGGGTTGGCGGGCAGGTGCAGCGTGACGGTCATGACGCGCCCGGCTCAGGTTCGAAGGTTGCCGACGCGGCGGCGCAGTCGTAGGCGACCGCGTACTCCCGCTCGGCGAGCAGCTCGAAGACGTTGGTGGCCTGGTTCCAGGTGTCCTGGGCCGGGGGGACGTTGACGTCGGCGGCCCGCCACACCGTGACGTTGCCGGAGATGTAGATGGTGCCGTCGTCGGGGTAGCCGCCGCCGAACACGACCACCGTCCCGGCGTGGGTGGTCCACAGTGGACCCTTCGCGATGAGCAGGCCGTTGGCGCCCAGGTAGTTCGCGAACCGCATCGGGGTGTGCAGGAAGCCGACGTAGCCGTAGGCGGCGCCGTCGTCGCCGTACAGCCACTCCTCCAGCTCGCCCAGCACCGACCGGATGCTGGTCTCGTCGGGGGCGACCAGCGGCACTGCGCCGGCGGCCAGCGAGGCGGCCATCAGCCGTTCGGCGCCGGACTGTTCGCCGGTGGCCAGGCGCTCCCGTACCCGGGCCTCCATCTCGGCCGGGCTGGTCCCGACCCGGGAACATTCGAGGGTGGCGTAGATGGCGGAGCTGTCGGCCTCGATGTAGGCGTCTTCCGGGTCGAACGTCTTGTCGGCCGGGTCGTCGGTCGGGCAGGTGATCGGGTACACGTGGGCGCTGCCGCAGCCGATCGGCCGGAACCGCACCCCCGACGCCAGGGCGTGGGGGGGCAGTTCCAGCGGACCAGCCGCGGCGGTGAGCAGCCCGTAGCGGAGCCCACGGGGTTGTGCTGCGTCGACAATCGGCGCGGGCATCATCGGCACGGGCCGCTCACCACCTTCCGGCTACTGGGGTCGGGTCAGACGTGTGGAGGTGCGTCAGGACCCGACCGTGTCGCAGCAGCCGGTCACCCCGCCTGGGTCGACGTTGACCCGGTAGAGGCGGCTGATCGGGCCCATCTGCATCACGGCCCATCCGTCTTCGACAAAGACGGCGGTGTACTGGTTTGTGCTCAAAAGCGTCGAGTCATAGATAGTGTCCAATGAAACGACGTCCTGCACTGGTTTGACCCAGGTGCCGGCCGGGTAGACAAGGAAGTCCGCGGTCAGCGGAAGCCGGGTCAGCGGGGTCGGCCCGCCGGGCCCGATCGCCAAACCGGCCCCGTAGTCCTGCCAGTCGTAGACGAAGCGGGGCACGGCGTTGCGGTCGGCGAACCAGGACAGCACCTCGGCGTTGGTGACCTGCCAGCCCTCCACGCCGCGGCGGCGGCCCAGGGCGGCCCGGATCTGCACCAGCACCCACCACGGCAGGACGACCTCCATGGTGGTGGCGAAGCCCATGCGGTTGCGGTACTTGGCATCGACGATGGCCAGGTCGACCGCGGCGAGCAGGGCCGAGGCGGCGTCGTCGCCGTTGGGGTCCTGCGGGATGATGTTGGCTGCGCCGGAGCCGGACACGATGGCCGCGATCACCCCGAAATTGATCTTGTGTGCGAGGGCGACGGTAGCGCCCCTCGTGAACCGGGCGACGACCTCGGGGTAGCCGCGACGCTGCAGCAGACCACCGGTCAAACACATGTAGTCGACGCCCAGCCTGATGTCCTCAAACGGGGGGCAGGGGATCTCGGTGCAGACCTTGGTCGTGTCGTCCATCACCTCGGCCTCGGTGAGGTGGGTGTCGCCGGCGTTGCCGATCGAGTTGTAGATCGTCGCGAAGTCGGGGCCACCGTCAATCGGGATCTGCCAGCCACCGCGGGTGGTCTGGATCTCCGGGACGTCGAGCATCCCATCGAGAGATTCAAGTTCCATAAGATCATAAATCACGTCGGATGGAGCGCACCATCCAGCGGCGGCGGTCAGGGACCGGCCGTTGCGGACCGACTGGGCTACCGACTGGATCAGGCCACCGCCGGGCAGGCGCCGCTCGTTGGCGGCGTACTCGGCGACCGCGTAGCCGTTGCCGAGTTGCTCATCCACGCGCAGCTCAGTCGGGAACTCCCGGCGCAGTTCGGCGATGTTGTGCCGCACGAACGAGCGCATGTCGAACCGGCGGCCCGGGTCGTCGCGGTCGTAGACCGTGACGGGGCGGGTCTTGCCAGCGAACCGCTTCGACCCGCGGGCCCGGCCGGCGGTCAGCGACTGGTACCGCTCCAGCTGGGTCGACAGGGCCCGGGCGGCGTCGCTGAACGATTCGAGCTGCTGGCCGGCGGAGTAGCCGCCGATCGACGCGACGGCGTTGAGGCTGGCGTAGGCGCCCCGGGCGGGGGACCCGTTGGTCAGTGGTGTCGCGGCCCGCGAGTGTTGGGCTACCTGCCGTACCCGGGGCGCTGCGGCGGCGGGGCGGCGGGCAGCGGTCACCGAGGCCAGGTCAGTGGCTGCCGGCTCGTCGGCGGCGGGTGCGTCCCCGCTGTCGGGTGGTTCGGCGTCGGTGTCGACGTCGGCCGGGTCGGTGCCGGGCAGGGCCAGGTCGTCGATCTCGGCGGCCAGGTCGCCGATCTCACCGGCACGGTCGCGGCGGCCGACGATGACGGCGGCGATGTCGCGGGCCAGGTCACGGCAGGCCCGCAGGGCGGCCAGCGTGTCGTCGGTAGTTTCGGCCGGGCTGAGGCCGGTGAACCCGGTGGCGTGGCCGCGGACCTGCTCGTGCAGGGCACGCAGGTCGTCGTCGGTGGCGGTGGCGAGGTCGGCGGGGACCTCGAACGGGAAGGTGTACTCCGCTGCTGCGGCGGCGGGAGCGTCGACGATCGGCTCGTCAGGCATGGAAGACCCCAATGATCTGGTCTCACACCTGGCCTGACCGCAGCAGCCGCCAGTATGCGTAAGCGTCGGCGGGGGCCGGCCACACCGTCACGCCCCGTCCCGCTTGTCAATCGGGACCGTAGTCGACAGGGGCAGGGCTGGGGGACAGATCAGCAGATCCATCCCCCAGCCGTGGCGCGCGCCGCATCAACCCCTTGAGATGGGCGCAGCGCCGGTCCCAGCTAGACGGTCGGCTCTGGGGGCGGTTCCGGGGTCGGTTCCGGGGTCGGCTCCGGCTCCGGGGTCGGCGGTGGCGGAGGCGGGGGCGGCGGGTCGCCGTCGGCGTTCTGGTCGCCGACCTGGACGGACAGGTTGGACACGGCGGCGCCCAGGGCGTTGAGGGTGGCCAGTGTGTTGTCGGCCTTGGCCCTCTCCTCGGGGGTGAAGACGCCGGTGGCGCGGCTCAGCAGCACCCCTACGTCGGCGGCGGTGGTCGCCAGCACTCGGCTGATCTCGGTGAGTGTGGTCTGCTCAGCGTTGAGCAGGTCATCAAGGTCGGTCATCTTCTGCTCCATACGGTTCAGGCGGTGATTGTTCTGGCGGGCCAGGTTGACCAGGGTGAGCAGTACGGCCTCGAGGTTGGGGGCCAGCTCGAGCACGACCCTTAGCCTGGTGCCGGCCTCGCCTTGCCGGTGGTGATCCGCCACGGCCGGACTGTCGCATACGTCCTGTTCGGCTGGGCGATTTCGGTCAGAACTCGCCCAGCAGAGTGATCATCTGCTCGGGGGTGGTGGCGGCCCGGTAGCGGCGGTACAGGTCCCGACCCGCGATGACAACCATGGTTGTCGGATGAAGCGTGTCGTAGTTGCGGGCGTCGAATCTTCACCCCCGCTCAGTAGGGTTCCTAGCCATGCGAATGCTGCCTTCTCAAAGATCATCTCAGCCCGCCGCCCTCGACGCCGCACACCGGCGGATCATCGAGGTTCACGCCCGCAAGGTAGGGGCGGCCCTGCGCAAGCTGGAGCCGAAGGTGCGCGAGCTGGAGGAAGTGGTCCGGGATGCGGCCCGCACCGCCCCCGCCGGCGACATTTTGGCCGAGATCGAGGCGACCGGCTGGACGCTGGAAGACCTACCGCCGGCGATGGCCGCCTGGCTTGGCCTGGACTCGCTCGCGACGTCTTAAGGCAACCGGATAACCGGCCAAGGCCAGTTAGCCCCCTTGCGGGTGTTGCACGGCGTGCAGGCCGGCCGCAGGTTGCACAGCATGTGGGCGCCGCCTCTGCTCAGGGGCTTCACGTGGTCGATGCAGTCGGCGGTGGCACCGCACATCCAGCAGCGGCCACCGTAGTAAGCCAGCCGCTGCAAGAGCTGGGCCGGGGTGAACGCGGCAACCGTGAGGCGTTGCTTACGCGCCTTGCGGGCCCGTACGTAGGACCGGTTGACCTCTGGGAACCGCCTCTTCCGTTCGCGTCGATACCCGCGCCGGGTCTCCGGGTTGCTGGCTTCCCACGCGTGACGGGCGGCAGCCATCAGCGCCGGGTTAGCGAGACGCCACTTTCGCCTCGCAAGACGACGGCGCTCCCGCGCCTCCTCTGTGAGATTCGCCGCGCGGCCTGCTGCTGCGACGTGCGCAGCATGGCAGGTCGGGCAGCGTTGAGGGAGATGACCTAGCGGCGTCCACCGCTGGTAGGACCAGCTGGCACCGCAGGCCGAGCACACCATCGCATAGACGCAGAGTTGGAAGGGCAGCGTCAACTGGATGGGATACCGGGTCCTCTTCCAGTGCCAGTAGTGGCGTTTGCACAGGCCGAGCGCTTCGTGCGGGTGCGGACACCGCTTCACCGAGCAGCCATGCTCTCGACGCACGCCCAACGTATGATTCACGCTTGCCCTGCCGTCCGCTGTAGTCGGATCGATGGGGTTCTAGGGGCCGTCTGGCGGTTGCACGCCGGGCGGCCTCGCGTCGTCAGCCTAGCCCTGTGGTATGACCAAACTCGCCTAGCAGGGTGAGCACCTGATCGGGTGTTCGCGCGGCCCGGTAACGCCGGTATAGGGCGAGGCCGTCATGGCTTCCGATGGCGCGGGTCAGCCGCTGCTGCGGCTGGTGCCACAGGTGCCACAGCGGATTGGACTCCCGCCATGGCGGGCCGGCGATCACAGTGAGGGCCTGTCCCCAGCTGGTGTCTTCCTGCCCGTAGCCGACAAAGCGGGGGTCGAGGGGTACCTGCCGGTACAGGTCGGCGGGCAGGATGACACAGCCGCCGCCCATCTCGCCGTGGTGGGTTTCGGCGATCAGCCTGATCGGTGACGGTGTGCTGCCGCGGGCCGGGTCACCCCGCGACGGCGGCGGCGGCGTTCCGGTGGCGATGAGCCGATCGGTACCGGCCTCAGTGAGCCGGTACACCCGTTTGTGGGGCATCGCCCACGAGACGCTCCGGCCGGCGACCAGCTGTACCGCCTGACCAACACCGGGCACCAGCACGTCCGCGTCGGCGACTACGAGCACGTCGGCGTCGGTCATGGACAGCGCGGCCGCGACCGCGGCCGCCTTGCACCATGGCCCCTCCGGCGGGATGCCTTCCAACACGGGCCAGGTCGGATAGTGGTCGGCCCACCAGCGGGCCAGCCACGCCCAGGCCCGCTCCCGGTCCGGGTCGCCACCGCGCCACGGCACCAGCACCGCCACGGTCGGGCCTCTCACCGACGGGGCCGCCGGATGTAGGCGATGAGGACCGCCGAGACGCAGACACACACCGCGATGAAGGTAGCTGCGTCGGGCCAGGTGACCGGGTCGGTCATCATGTCGGCGGCGCCGTCGCCGTGTCCTGCACGGCGTTACGGGTGCGCCGGCAGGCCCTGCACAGGTAGTAGTGGCGGTAGGTGCCCTGGCCGAGGTCCTGGCTGCGGAACAGCACCATCTCGATGTTGCAGTGGTAGCACCAGGCGACCAGGTCGAGCCGAACATTCTCCGGGTCGTGGCCGTCTTCGAGGTCGAAGTGGGCCCGCACCAGGTCCATGACCAGGTCGTTGGGGGGCCGCCAGCGGCAGGTCTCCACCGCGCAGACCAGCACCAGCAGGTCGGGTTGACGTGTCATGGCCGGGACCGCCGCCCACCGGCGATGATCAGGACGATCGTGAAGCCCAGCAGGCACAGCGAGCACACGGCGCCGAGTGTGGCCTCCGGCCAGGTCAGCCCGGTCACGGCTGGGCACCCGAGCAGGTCCAGCCCGGCCGGCCGCCGTACACGACCTCGGTGTGCCCGCCCCGGTGCCGGCAGTCAGATGCAGCCCACCGGTACACCAGCGCTGAGATCAGGCAGCCCACGGCCAGGACGGCCACGAGGAATGCCACCTGCCGCCAGCCCCTCACTGCTGCCACCACCGCTGGTACGGGGCCGGGTCGCGGACCAGACCCGAGTCGACCGGGGAGCGGTGGACGAAGTGCTGGTTGAACACGTTGACGGTGACGTAGTCGGGCCCGTACCGGGCGAGCATCTCCCCGTACGCACGCCAGTGGGCACCCATGTCAGCGGGCAGGTCGGTCAGGGCGTAGGCCTCGGCCCCGTTGGCGGCCTTGCGGACGAACTGGGGCCCGGACCGGTACGGGAAGTGGCGCAGCTCCAACGCCGTCGACCGCACCCCCTCAAGCAGGTCGTTGGGGAGGAACACGTTGTGGTTGCCCTGCTCGATGCGGGCCCCGGGCCGCCACCGGAACGCGACCTTGCCCAGCTCGGCCGGGGCAGCGGTGCGCCACACCATCGACCGGAACGGGTCCGGGTCGTCGACGTCGATGGAGGTGCGGAAGTGGTTGTACAGGGCGGCCTGACAGATGTTGACCCGCAGCCCGGCCAGCACGTCACGGATGGGCCCGTGCGGGCAGTACCACAGCTCGTCGGCGTCGAACGGCACGATCCACAGGTCGCCGTCGTGTTCGGCGGCGGCCCGGTTGGCCAGGGCGGTCATCTTGTCGGCCTGGTAGTAGGCCGGGTCGAGGTCGTCGAGCACGGTGACCGGCACCGGCAGGTCAACGGCTGCCTTGGCGAGCAGGTCCCGGGTCCCGTCGATCGACCGGTTGTCCGCGACGTACAGGGCGTCGACCTCACCGGCCAGGTGGGCCAAGGTCCCGGCGATCACGTCGGCCTCGTCCCGGACCATGGAGATCCCCACCACGGCGGTCATCGGGTGGGCCGCTGCAGCTGCTGGGGCATCGGCCGGGCGGCCAGGCGGAGCATCTGTTCACGGTTGCGGCGCCCGCTGATACGGCGGGCCACGACCGTCACCGCAGCGCACCCGACCCACGCCGCCCCGGTCACGTAGTGGACCAGGCCGGCGCCGATGGCTGCCCGGGCGACGTCCATGACGGCGATGGTCAGACATATCCAGACCAGCAGCAGCGGCGGCCAGCCTGGCACCCCGACCGGGCGGCGCCACATCAGCCAAACGATGTAGGCCACAAACCCGACCATGACCGCGGTGGTGGTGACGTCGAGGACCTGCCCGACGAGGAGCAGCCCAGCCGGTGACGGGGCGGTCACGTGGCCCCCTTCCGGGCGGAGCGGATGGCCAGCTCCGCCATGTCGCTGAACAGCCGGCTAGCCTGACGCAGCTCAACCGACCGGCCGACGTACAGCCATTGGGGCAGCGGCTGGCCGTCATGGCCGACCCCGGTGAGGATCACCCCGGGCCGGACCAGGCCCGTGTCGCCGAGCGGCACGGCGGCGGCCTGCACGACCAGCTGCAACATCAGGGCGTCCCCCGGATTGCTGCCGATCTTGAACGGGTTGTCGGCCAGGGGGGCGTCGATGAACTCGAGGGTCGGCATGTGCCGTTCGGCGGCCCTCGCCTCCAGGGCGTCGAGCACAGCCTTGGCCGGGTCGCACAGGTAGCGGGGGTCGTGGGCGGCGTCGCAGTGCCTGCAGTTGATCGACGTCAACCCCACCGTGTCTTCGCCCCCGCTGGCCAGGATCGTGTCGGCATATGCGTCGCAGGGCACCTCGGTCAGCATCTCCACCGCAGCCAGCAACGTGGCAACGACCTTTCCATGGCTGTCGGCGGGCAGGTCGGAACGCACCCGGATCGACACATCACCATCACCCGTTTGGGGACTGGAGACGCTGATCGTGATGTCGTAGCTGTCAGCGTCGGGCGTCGAACAGGACCGGGTGCACGACCGGCCACGGCTCGGCCAGGGGGGTGGCGAACAGCCCAGGGAAGTTCTGCGGGAAGCGCGTTGCGAAGAGCAGGTTCTGCCGGTACCAGTTTTCGACACGGTCGTCACCCCAGATGTGCCAGCGCAGCGCCCCCGACACCGCGTATCCATTGGCCCGGAACTTCTCCACCCAGTAGGCCGGCCACTGCTCATTGACGTGGCCGGTGCCGCCCTGCCCCGGGATGGCAGCCGAGAACAGAACGACCGGGGCGACCACGCACAGGTCCTCGACGAAGCTGTCCGCCCGCCCGGGTGGGAGATGCTCGGCGACCTCAAGCGCGACGGCCAGGTCGACGCGGGCCAGCTGACTGAACGATGCGTGGGCCAGGTCGACCGGCAGGAACCGTCCGCCCAACAGCCGGGCGGTGGTGTCGTTGGGGTAGTCCATGCCGATCACCTCACAGCCGCCCAGCTCCGCGAACGCGGTCGCCCACCAGCCTTCCCCGCAGCCCACGTCGAGGACCGTGTAGGGGTGGAAGTGGTCCAGCACCAGCGGCACCACCACCGCGGCGGAGGCCTGCGCCCCGGCCCGGATCGTGTCGTAGAAGCCGGCGTCATACACGGCGGGCCTCCACCAGTGCCCGCACCGCGGCCGGGCCCCGGGCGGCGGCGTCGCGGTACTGGGCCAGGATCGAGAACTGTTCAGCGTAGCCAGGATGCCCCGGCCTCGACTGGGGCAGCCGCGGATGCCACAGGTGGACCATCTTCCCGGGCAGCTGCCGGGTCGGGGCAACCATCGCGTCGCAGGCGTAGCGGAACGCGGCGTCGTCGCCGCCCCACACCCCGAACCGTTCGTCGAACCCGCCGGCCTGCTCCCAGGTGGCCCGGGAGAAGACGACCACGTTGCCGGAGCCGCCTAGCCCGGACTCGTCGAAGGCCGCCTCACGCAACCCGAACGGGTCGACCAGGTCGGCCAGAATCCACCGTGTTGGGTCTTCGCTCGCGTACAGGTACTGGCTGTGGGGGATGACCAGCCCGTCAGACCCGCCGGCCAGGTCGACGGCGTCGCGGAGCCGGTTCAGTGGCACCAGACTGTCCGGGTCGGTTTGCACGATCACCTTCGCGTTGGTGCGGCCGATCGCGGTGTTGATGGCCGACGCCCGGCCAAACGTGGCGTCGTCTTCGCCGCCCTCGACGATGATCGGCCAGTCCAGGTCGGTGTACCAGCGGGTGACGTAGTCGAAGGCCCGGCCCCGGTGGGGGCAGCCGGTGCGGGTCTCACCGTCGGCCCACAGGTATGTCCCCATCGGCCGGTAGGCGATCACGACCGCCGCGTCAGTAGCCATGCCCGCTCCTCGTCTCGCCGATGTGCTCGACCCACGGGCCGTCGTCGTGGCGGCCCCAGTACCCGAACCGGACGTCGCGGGGTGCTACTCCGGGCAGGCCCTGGGCGAGCAGGTCGAGGGTGAACCGGCCCTCCGACTGGGGAAGGTTGGGCCATGACCGGCGGCACACGTCCCGGTGGTACAACGATGGGTTGGTCGTCCAGAACAGCCGGTGCTCCAGCCATGCCCGGCCGGCCCGGTCGCTGGCCGGCTGGTAGGCGTCGGGCTGGCGGGCGATCAGCCCACCCGCGGCCCGCTCCTCGTCGTTCCAGGCCTGCCGGACCAAAGCCATCTGGGCCAGGTAGGGCCGGGTGTCCATGACGGCGGCCAGCTCACCCAGGTCGACCCGGCGGCGCAGGGTGAAGTCCTGCTCCAGGTGGAACACGTAGTCCACTGTGGAGTGTTCGGCGAGGCGGGCCCAGCAGGCCCGGATGGCCCCGCCGAAGCCTTGCCGGTGACCGGCGTCGAAGTGCCGGAACGTCGGGTACCGGCGGGCCAGCGAGTCGCGGTACACGTAGTCGCCGGTGTCGTCGTACATCCACCATTCGGTGATCGGCCCCGACAGGTGGGCCATGGCCGACCGGACCGTATGGAGCAGGTACTCGTCGCGGCCGTCGGTGACGACCAGCACCGCGATCCGGACCTCCGGCCGGCTGGTGGTGGCTTTGGTGCCCTGCTCGAACGCGGCCTGGACGGCCCCGGCCGGCTCGTCGTCCTCGTAGAAGTCGCCGCTCATGCGTGTCCGTCCCAGCGGTGCAGCCTCGGGGGGCGGCGCGGTCGCCGCCGCCGGTGGGTGGGGTGGGGCCATTCGTTGCGCAGGTGGTAGACCCGCCGCCGGCCCAGGGCCAGGGTGGTGAGCCGGAACCCGCCGCCGAGCGAGCACCTCGGCCGGGGCAGGGGTGCCCCGTCGTCGCCGTGGGGCATGGCCGCGGGCGTGTCTCCCGGCCGGGCGGGCACCCAGTGATCTGTCACCGTGCCGCGACCGTGTGCTGGTGATGGAGGTAGCCGGACAGGGTTTCGGCCAGGGGCCGCACCACCCGGCGCAGGTGGCAGACCGTCAGGATCGCCCCCTCAGACGGGGACTGGTCGACGTGTTCCCAGCCGGCCAGGATCGGCCAGCCACACCGGTCACAGTCCCGGTCACACCACAGGCACGGGGTCACTGCGCCTCGCCGGTCAGGATCGTGACGCGGTGTTCGGTGATGCCGGTGGCGACGTCGAACCAGCCCTCATCCCGCATCACCACGTCGTGGGCTGTCCCGGGGCGGGTGAGGTGCCGCCAGCCGTACCCGCCGACGACCGGCACCAGCGCGATGTGGCCCCAGCACTGCCGGCACATGGTCGGGGGCCGGTAGTCGGCGGGCGGCTGGTGGGTCACGGCACCGGTACCCCGTTGGCGCGGGCGATGGCCCGGTGGGCTTCGAGGCGGGCCTCGCCGACCATGGCCCGGTTACGTGACCGCTGCCGCACATGGGCCCGGTACACAGCGGCCGGGACCGCTTCGAAGGTGGCGCCGGCCAGGTGGCAGCGCAGCCACAGGTCCCAGTCCTCTGACCACGGGAAGTCACGCCAGCCGCCCACCGT
>Ga0070705_100001657_pt1 | contig 11667 bp, 10 predicted proteins | sample KBSK5253metaG_FD_65455 | JGI IMG/M metagenome (GOLD analysis project Ga0070705, IMG submission 65455) | Corn, switchgrass and miscanthus rhizosphere microbial communities from Kellogg Biological Station, Michigan, USA - KBS K5-25-3 metaG | ecosystem: Host-associated > Plants > Roots >... | reverse complement strand
TAAATCACGTCACGAACTCGCGGCCTGCGTTGTCTTAGCTGGTAATGGCCGACGGCGGTGGTGCCCCGGCCCCAAGCCGGAGGTTCACCTATGGAAGAGATCAACGACCCCAGCATGCCGCGAACGGCGACAAGGATGCACACGATTGTGATGTTGCTGGTTTCGATTTGCCTCAGCACCGCAATCGGATTGGCGACATTAATCGACGCGCTGGCACCTGCATCGGTTGCCGCCCCGTCGCGAATGCAGTCCGCGCCGTGCAGCATCGCCGCTGTCTGGCCCGAGCGTCACACCTCCGGTGCCACCTGCCCGCTCGCGAAGTCGTCATCGAAATGCTGCGCACTCCCGCTGGGATAAAGGACAGACAAGGCGGTGGAGCGGGCCTGGCCGTCGCGCCGATGGCCCGCGGCAACTATGGACCGCCCATCTCTGCGTCCCTCCGCGGTGTCCAGGACTTCTCGAGAGATGCTTTGAGGGCACCGAAACCGACTTTTGTTGTAGGGTCTCGCTCTGCGTGGCGGATCGCGATGCGTCTAGCTGCGGCCTTGCAGAATTCTCATCAAGATGGCGGACGTGTTCTTCTCATCTTCGTGGCGGATCCTATAACCGTACGGTTGTGTCAGCTGCAGGGTTGAACCCCACGACCTTGGTCACGTCGGTTCCTGGCATCACGCACCCGCAGTCTTCGTCAGCTCCTCGTTAGGGTGGCGGCCTGAAGACCCCGGAGGTACCGGCGAACTCCGCGATGACCGACCAAAGCAACCCGCTTGGAGCCATGGATGCCCGCCGCGCCCGATGGCAGACGACGACTATCTCGTGGGCGTATTGAAGAAATTGAAATCGAGGCGCCAACAGAGGACGAGTACGCGACGGAAGAAGAGGAAGTGACGGGACGAGGATGGATACCGTCTTACGCTTGCACCATGCGCGACCTCGACACGATAGACGCGGAACTGCAGCTTCTAGCGACAATGCGCTGGTCGATCCGGTAGCACGGTGGCCAGGCATCTAGCCATCATGCTGATGAACTACTTGTCGAGCGGCGGGCCGTACAGGACGACTTAGGAATAGGCGATTGCTGAACCCTCAACACGAACGCTGGGTGGAAGAGCTCAATATCCAGCTGCAGTACAAGAATTCGATCACGAGTACCGGTGCCGTTATGACACTCCCGGCCGCAGCATCGGACCTCAGGGACTGGATTACCGATGAACGTGAGTTCTCATCGAAGCAAGTTGCCGACTGGATGCTTCATTGACGACTTCGGCGCTAGCGTCCAGGAGAGTGGCCCGAAGCTCAGGAGGCTTGTCGCGCCGACCACGAAGCAGATCGAGTCGCTGTTGGACAGACTGATTTCACCTTTCATCCCTGAACCGCCGAGATCACCCATTTCTAAGTTCTTACAGAAAGCGTTGCCGCGCAGAACGTCTGATCGAATCGCTCAACCGATCGAATCGCTACTGCAGAAAGTCGTGCCACAAACTGCGGGCTCCGACGTGACCCCTGAGTACACAATCGATCCCATCGTGCGGACGGACGTCAAGCAACACCTTGAACAGCTTGACACCGAGCTAGCCGCCGACGCGGCAATCATCGAGGCGTGGAGAGACCTCGTCACTTCCGCCGAAAAGTTAAATCGCACCGTAGATGAGCTGGCCTATCGCCGCGACACCTTGTATGCCATCGCAGAGCGCAGAAACCTCGACACCGTCGGTCCCTTCGGTGTCTCCGCAGACCTGCGCAGATTGCTCACCGACGTGCCTGATGCAGTCCAGCAGGAGCTAGACAACGAAGCTGGTCGCGACCATGCGCCCATCTTCCCGCCGCAGCACACTCCCAGCGGAGTGCCGGCCTGGCGACGCCTACAGCTCTGCGAGAACGTTCTAATCCGCGAGCCGGCTCGAGGAGACTGCATCGTCTGGCTCCGCCTCGCTCCAACTTCGTTGCCGCAGTACGAAGTTTCCCACGGGCAAGTGACGTTCTACAACGCATCATATCTGAGAGGTTTCGTCGGCCATCCTGAACTCGCGGATCGCTTCAAGGTCCAGCCGATGGAAGTGCTGGCCACCTCTCCGGACACAGATCCGGTGCTTCAAGAGGGTGAAGAGGAGTGGGAAGACGAATGGAACATGGCCTACGCGCGAGTAGAGCTGCGCGGTGTTGAGCTTCACGCGGCAGAAGCAACTGCCAGAGCGCTGGTCGAGGCGCTGGTCGCGGTCAACCATGCCGACAAGAACACGTGGCGACTGCTAAACGGATCGATCTTGTTCATCAACGGCAATCGCCACTCGTTGTTTTCCTGGGGCCCAAAGGAAGACATGCCTGAGATGTTCTATGCGGACAACGACCGGATGGGTCGAGATATCGAACTGATGGTGCTGAACAACCGATTGCTTAATGCCGAGTCGCTCCATGACATTCAAGGCGCCATAGGCATGAGCACGTCACTGACGCTCGCCACAGCCGAGAGCCCGCAGGCCACCGTCATGGCGGCGGTTCGCGCCATTGAGCACGTCAACGTCTGGACAACCAACGGCAAGAAGTACTGGGCCGACTTCGCTTCCCACTACTTCAAGAAGACCAAAAGCCGGATGCGGATTATCGACCTGATCGACTACTACACGGTGAGAGCCATCACTCACCACGTCGGCGATCTCCACGGTGACACTGCCGCGCAGCAACAAGTGAACCAAATTCGTTCCGAAATAAAGAAGTTCGTTTGGCCGCATGAGATGCACAACCGTCGCCTGGCCGCCGACCACGTCTCTGTCGTTCATCAAGTCTATTTCGCTCACTGGCTCGCACGCGGACTCGGAGAACTCGACCGCATATTGGCCACACCCGCCAGCATGTACAAGGAGCTTGAGGATCAGGGTCGGCGATTCGACCGCCAGCTCAATCGCCTCAAGCGCCTGCGCAACTCCGCAATTCATGGCGGACCGCTCTCGGAAGCCGGTTGCCAATCGGTCTATGCCTTTGCGTCCTGGCTCGGCCATCGATGCCTGAACGAGACGATAAAAGCAATCCTCACGGGCCGCGACATTCCTTCTAGCATGACCGATTACCGCGAGGGCAGCAGGGCGTAGGTCCGAAGGTCGCGTGCTCCCGCGGCATGCAACGCCGGCCCGAGCCGGGTATGAACGAACGCACGAAATGTCCGGCCTGACACGCCTCTGCGTCGGCGCACCAGCAGTATCGTGCGGTGACCGACTGTGTCGTCGTGACCTGTTGTCCACCAGCGCCCGCCGCGAGGTCCGGTCTGGTGGCCCAACACGTGTTCGAAGACGTTTTGTTCGTCGAGGAACACCTCGCGCATGTGCAGCGGTATCCGCAGACCGGCGGCCATACTCGACATCCGCACCTCGGTGAGCCCATCGAGTGGCCAGGACGAGGGGACGGTGGTGCCGACCGTGGGGGTGGCAGGCCAGTATCCGTGGTCGGTCGCCGAAAAGTGATATTGGTTGTACTCCATCACATGCGGAAGACGTTTGACGATCTCGGCGTGCGGTCCGGCCCAGTATGCGTACGCAACGTCGCGCGCGAGATCCTCCCTCAGCCGTACCGGGTAGAGAGCCGAGGTGGTCGGGACCGGCGTGCTCATCAGACTCCTTGGACGCGACGAAGCATGAGGTCCCGTTGGGTGCGGATCTCGTCGTTGTAGCAGTCGATCGGTTTTCCGCCGAAGCGGGCGATGCAGCCGTTGCAGTATCCGCACACCGGTCTTCCTGGTGTCGGCGTCTGGACGTTCTGGAACAGGTAGGGGTCGGCGATGAATGCCCGCGCCGCTGAAACCGCATCACATTGATTCGTCTCGATCGCCGATTGCATCCCGGCGGCCGTGTGAAAGCCGCCGACGCAGATGACCGGGATGTCGAGTTGGGCAGTGAATTGTTCGGCTTGCGCGAGATTGAATCCCTCACCTCCCGGTGCGAGACGTTCGGCGGCGCGCTCGATGATGGGCGCCAGGGCGAGCATCGTCATGCGCCGCCGCCGCGACATGTTGGCGCCCGAACCTTCTTTGACCTGTCCGCTGATGAAGCCCTTGTAGTGCCCGAGAATCATTCCGGGCCAGGATTCGTAGTGACCGCGCGAGATTTCGACCGCGTCGATACCTTCGTCGGCCATCACCGCCGCGACGCGAACCAGTTCAGCCGTCGTCGCCCCTCCGCGCAGAGGGAGCATGTCGGTGCCGTTCATTTTCAACAAGATTGGGTAGTCGTCTCCGACGCGTGTCCGGATGGCTTGGAACACCTCTCGGAGCAGACGCATGCGGTTGTCGAGGCTGCCGCCGTATTCATCATTGCGGCGATTGGTGTGCGGGGTGAGGAACTGGCCTAGTAGGTATCCGTGCGCAGCGTGGATCTGCACACCGTCGAATCCGACATCTTGTGCGCGCTCAGCGGCGGCGGCGAACGTGTCCACCAACGCCGGTATCTCATCTGCCCGAAGGGGGCGCGGCTTGGTCCCATACAGGGGTTCGCGAACCGAGGACGCCGACACGGTGGCCTTGCCTGGATCAGACGATCCGACCATCTGGCGGCCGCCATGGTTGAGTTGCGCGACAAGAAGGCTGCCGCCGCTGTGTGCAAGCTGTACCCAATCACGCAGTCCGGGCTTCTTGTCGTCGGAGTCGATGCCCGCCTGCCGACCCGCCGACTTCGACTGCAATGACACGAAAAGATTCCCGGTCACAATCAACGGAGTCCCGGCAGCCACCATCGGCTCGTAGAACTCCAGCAGCTCGTCGGTGACGTATCCCTCGTCGGTCGCCCGGGTCTCGCTCGTTGCGGATTTGTACAGCCTCCCGGGAACCGTCAGACGACCAATCTGCAGCGGTTTCAACAGAGGATTCGCGGAACTCGTCGTCATTCGTCTCGTCTCCGTCAGTTATCCGGGATGCCGGCACCGGCCAAGGCGCGCACCGTGTCTTCGCGGCGCAGCAGCGACCGGGCTCCGGTCTTGAACTGCGCGAGTTTTTCGATGATGGTCTGGCCCTCCGGCGTGTGGCCCCAGATGCTGATGCCCTGATATGTGGTGGGTTCCCAGGTGTTTTCGTCGACGACGATCGGGTTCCAACCGACCTCCCATTCAAAACTCGAGGGTGTCATCGCGTAGTAGGACAGCTCTTTATCGTTGGTGTGCTGACCGACGGCCAGCGCCATATCGAAGCCGAGTTCCTTGACCCGCTGATAGGAGGCGGTCACGTCGTCGAGGTCGGCGACCTGAATGTTGAGATGCTGGATGCGGGTGCGGATCGGGTTGACGGGCAGCCGGTTCACCGCCGCGATCGCCACCGAGTGGTGGCGCTGGTTGACCCGCAGGAACCGGATCTTGAGCTTGACGCCGCTGATGGTTTCGTCGATGTAGTCCGACAGCCGGGCATCGAAGACGGTGCTGTAGTAACCGCGCATCTGGTGTGGCTTCTTCGTCGTGATCGCGACGTGCCCCATCCCGTCTTCCCCGGTGACGAAGCCGCCGTCCACCTGCATGTCCAGCGGCGTATCGCTGATACGGGCGCGGGTGAAGATCTCTTGTGCGAGGCCGTTGGGCCCGGGGAACCTCACGAGGCGCTCGACTCCTCGCAACGCGGCTTCTTCTGCGTTTCCCTCGGTGACGGGCACCCCATGCCCGCTGACACGAGAGACGACTTCGTCGAACGTGTTGTGGTCGTCGAGTTGCCAGCCGAGGGCGGTGACGTCCTCGGCCGGACCGCGCTGCAGCAGAAACCGGCATTCGTTGTCGTCCAAGCGGAATCGCATGACGTCGGACAATGCCTCGTCGAGGTGCATGCCGATGGCGTCGCGGCCGAAGCGGCGCCAGTCGCCGAACTTGTCGGTCTCGATGACGACGTAGCCGAGGTGGACGTTGCCGAAGAGGTCAGTCATGGGCGAGCTTCGAGTCCGTGCTGAGGAATTCGGTGACGAGCTGGTTGAACAGCTCGGCGCGTTCCCACTGCATCCAGTGGCCGGTGTGCGAGGTCATCACGAGTTCGGCGTTGGGCATCGTGTTGAGCAGCATCGGTCCGCCGGCGGGTCGATTCACTTTGTCGTCGCGACCCCACAGCACCAGCGTTGGCGCTTTCAACGTCTTCAGCCGGGAGTCGCGAGTGAGGTCCATGCGCCACAGCGTGCGCAAGGCCATGAGCCCCGAGGGGCGACGCAACGGAGGATTGGCCACCACCTCCGGGTCGATGGAGGCCTGATAGCGCAGATCGATCAGGTCGTCGGGGACCGAGGCGCCGTCGTAGACGAGGTCTGTGCGGATGAAGGTTTCGAGCTTCTCGCGACTGGGTCCGTCGCCGCCGTAGTAGGACAGCAGGCTTTTCAGGCCGGCGGTCGGGACGCCCCGCGTCGTCCCGACGCCGCCGGGGCCCATCAGGACCAGCTTGCCGACGCGGTGCGGGGTGTCCAACGCCAGCCGCAGCGCCGCCGCGCCGCCGTAGGAGTTGCCGATCAGGTGGGCGGTATCGACACCGAGTTCGTCGAGCAGGCCGCGGATCATGTCGGCCAGGTAGCCGAACGGATCGTCCTGGTCGACGCCTTTCACCGAGCGGCCGTAGCCGGGCATGTCGGGCACGATGACACGGAAGTGCTCTGCCAGTGCATCGATGTTGCGGGAGTAGTTGGATACCCCGGACGCGCCGGGGCCGCCGCCGTGCAGCATGACAACGGCTGGGCCGCTACCGGTTTCGGCGGCGAAGATCGGTTTCCCGTTGACGGTGACGGTGCGTTCGGTCAGGTTCGTGGTGGTCATGCGTTGGCTCCGTTTCGGATTGGTGTAATGGTCGCTGGAGGTCTGACGCCGGTGAGCCCGGCGGGCGGGCGCGCACGCAACTGCCGGGATTCGGTCGCGGTGTATATGAATCCGTCGGGCCGCACGACAACTGCGCTGGCCTTCTTGCGCCGCAGCCAGCGGACGAGGGTCGGTTCGACAATCCGTATCGCCTGAACACCGAGCTCGGTCCAAGCACGCGTGCCGGTCGGTAATACGCCGGTGTGCAGGATGGCCCACTGCCCGCCGAGGAGGTCGTCGAGGCGAACGGTGGCGCCCGTATCGTCGGTAACCCACGGTTGCGGGATCTGCCAGCCGACGGCGGGCTGGTTGCCTGCGGCGAAGAAGCCGTCCTCGTATCGGGCGTCGGGAATCCACGTCGTTTTCACGAGAACCGCGTTCACACCGGGCATTCGCGTCAGCGCGCGGAACACGTGATTGCGCACGGCGGCGATGACGCGGTTGCTCTCGGTGATGATCCGGCCGACGAAGCATGCGCGGCGGGTGACCTCGGTGACGTGTGGTTTGCGTTCGGCCTGGTAGGAGTCGAGCAGCGACTCCGGTGCCTGTCCCCTGAGCACGGCAGCGAGTTTCCAGCACAGGTTCGCGGCGTCGCGGACCCCGGCGGACATGCCTTGGCCGATCCACGGCGGCATGGCGTGTGCGGCGTCGCCGGCCAGGAAGACCCGGCCCACCCGCCAGCGGTCGGCCACGCGGACGTGGTGGCTGTAGATCACGGCCCGCAGGATCTTGACGTGTTCGGGTGTGATGCCCTGATCGTTGAGAACCGTCCAGATGTTCTCTTCGCGCAACAGGGTCTCGTCGTCCTCATCAGTGCGCGCAGGGAACTCCCACCGGTGATGACCGAGTGGAGTCGGGCAGTCGACGGTGGGACGGGATGGGTTGCAATGGAACCGCAACCGCTCGTGGCACTCCCACTCCTTCAGGACCTTGGTGTCGATGACGACCCATCGTTCGCCGTAGGTGCGCCCCGTGTAACCGACGCCGAGCTGACCGCGGGTGGGCGACGAGCCGCCGTCAGCGGCGATCACGTAGGACGCGCGGAACCGCTTGAAAGTGTCGGTGAGCAGGTCGGCCAGCATGAGTTCGACCTCGTGGCCCTTCGCTACCACGCGTAGGCATTCGTGTTCGAGAAGTACCTCGACGTTCGGGAAGCGGGCCACGCCCTCGCGCAGCACCTGGTCGACCGCGGGCTGGTAGAGGAACTGTTGCGGCGGATGCCCGGTCCCGCGTGAAGTGATCTTCAGATCGATGAACGGCACTCCATCGGCGTCGACGAAGTTCAACGGACGGTCCGACAGCATGTCCTGCCCTAGGCGGTCTGCCAAGCCGACCGACTGCCACACCCGCATGACTTCCTCGTCGGTGGAGATCGCCCTTGCGCGGCCGTAGACGTCCGGATCGCGCTCAATCACCAGCACCTTCAGGCCCAACTGGCCCAACAGGTTCGCGGCGGTCGCGCCGGTCGGGCCGTAGCCGATCACGGCCACGTCGTAGGTAGCCGCCGACCGAGGCGGCGATTCAACTTGTGTAGTGGTCACGGTCGTCTCTCGTCCTTGAGGAGGGCTTGTGCTGTAGTGATTGCTACGGTACTGTAGTGATCACTACGGAGTCAAGACCCGAATCCCAGGAGCGCAGATGCCCGAAAAGGAGCAGCAGAAGCCCCGTCGCAAGCGGGCGGACGGCGAGCTGTCGCGCCAACGCATCCTTGACGCCGCCACCGAAATCGCCGCGGAACGCGGCTACGAGGGCACGAGCATTGCGCTGGTCAGTAAGAAGTGTGGGCTGCCTGCGAGCTCGATCTACTGGCATTTCAAGGACAAGGACGACTTGATCGCCGCGGTGATCGAACGCAGCTTCGCCAGCTGGCTGGCGGCATGGCAGTTCCCGGACGAGGGTGACGCGCCCGACCGCATGAAGGGCATGGCGATGCAGATCGCCAAGGCGCTGCTGGACTCCCCGGACTTCATCCGCCTCGGGCTGATGCTGGCACTGGAACGGCGGCCCGTCGAAGCGCGGGCCCGTGCGATGTTCTTGCAGGCGCGCGCCCAGGCGTACGGCCAGCTGATCGACGTCATCGGTGAACTCACCCCGGACCTCACCGACGCCCAGACGCACCAGCTGGCCACCTATGCACTCGCAGGCGCCGACGGCCTGTTCATCGCCAAAGAGATCGGCGGCGACGCCGTCGACCTCATTGCCCTATTCGAAATGCACGCCCGCGTTCTGTACGACACCGCGCTGCGGATGATCGCCGAAAGTGCGGAACAATGACATTGACACACAGCATGACCGACGAGGCGGCCGAGTTGCTGTATGCCGCACAAGAGGGCCGGGCGCCGATCGAGCCACTCTCCCAGCGCTTTCCGGGCCTGAACGTCGCGGACGCCTACGCCATTCAGCAGGTCAACCTCAGCCGCCGATTGGGTCAGGGACGCACCGTGGTCGGACACAAGATCGGCCTGACCTCCGAACCGATGCAGACCCTGCTCGGCGTCGATCAACCGGACTTCGGCTACATCCTTGACGACATGGTGCTGGGCAACGGCGCAGCCGTGTCAGCGGCCCGGTTCTGTTCGCCCCGCGTGGAACCCGAGGTCGCCTTCCTGCTACGCGAGCCGCTGCGCGGGCCTGATGTCACCGTCGACGATGTACGCGCCGCGACGGAAGCGGTTGCCGTTGCGCTGGAGATCGTCGACAGCCGGATCGCCGACTGGAAGCTGACCCTTCCCGACACCGTCGCCGACAACGCAAGTTCTGGCGCGGTGGTGCTCGGTGAGTGGGTGCCCTACAGCGCCGACATTGATCTCGCCGGTGCACGGGCATCGCTGTGGCTCAACCGAACCGAGATCGACTCCGGCGTGGGCGCGGCGGTGATGGGCGACCCAGCCGTAGCGGTCGCCTGGCTGGCCAACGCCCTGGCTCCCTTCGGTACCCAGATCCTGTCCGGCCAGTTCGTCATGTCCGGGTCGTTCACCTCAGCCGCGTTCGTACATCCCGGCTACGCGGCCTCCACCACCATCAGCGACCTGGGCACCGTGTCGCTGACCTTCAGTTAGGAAAAATCATGTCACGCCACGATATCTGGCCGGTGGCCATCATCGGCTCAGGCAACATCGGCACCGACCTGATGATCAAGATCCTGCGCAGCGACGGCCCTTTGACTGTCGGCGCCATGGTCGGCATCGATCCGGCGTCGGACGGTCTGGCCCGCGCCGCGCGGATGGGGGTGCCCACCACCGCCGATGGTGTGGCCGGGCTCTTGGCCATGTCGAACTTCGGCGACATCAAGCTCGTCTTCGACGCCACCTCCGCCGGAGCGCACCGCGCCAACTGGGCCAAGCTGCGCGACACCGGAGTCCGGGTGCTCGACCTCACCCCGGCCTCCATCGGGCCGTTCTGCGTCCCGGTGGTCAACCTCGACGAACACCTCGACGCGCCGAACCTGAACATGGTGACATGCGGTGGGCAGGCCACCGTGCCGATCGTCGCCGCTGTCGCTCAGTCGGGGATCGTGTCCTACGCCGAGATCGTGTCGTCGATTTCGGCGAAGTCCGCCGGCCCTGGCACCCGCGCCAACATCGACGAGTTCACTGAAACCATGTCTACGGCAATGCAAGTCGTCGGCGGGGCCCAAGGCGGTAAGGCGGTGATGATCATCAACCCGGCCGATCCGCCGGTCATGATGCGCAACACCGTCTACTGTCTCGTCGACGGCGATGCTGATCTCCCTGGTGGCGTCCATGATGGCAGGTCACCGGGCGGGGCGACCGCCGCCGATCAGGTCCCGAAGTACTCGTGGATTTGGCGGATCGCCATCGATCCTTCACCGACCGCGGAGGCCACCCGTTTGACCGAACCGCTACGCACGTCGCCCGCCGCGAACACACCGGGTTGGCTGGTCTCCAGCATCATCGGCTGACGTTGCGTTCGCCCCTGATTGCCATCGGTGTCCGAGTAGAGCGCGGCCGGGCCGGTCGGCACGAAACCGCGGTCGTCGAGCTCGATGGCGCCGGCGAGCCATGCGGTATTGGGATCCGCGCCGATGAAAACGAACAGGGCGCGGGTCTGGATCGAGTGCCGCTCGCCGGTTCGTTTGTCCTCGGTCACCACCGCCGTGAGTGCACCGTTTCCGTGCACCTGCCGGACCTCGGTGCACGACCGCACAGTCACGCGGGGGTGCTGGTGGATCTGGTCGATGAGATATCGGGACATGGTTTTGTTCAGGTCGTCGCCGCGGATCACCACGTACACCCGGGAAACCCGCGCGGCGAGGAAGATCGCCGCCTGGCCCGCGGAGTTACCACCCCCGACGATGACGACGGGCCCCGTGCCGCACATCAACGCTTCTTGAAAGGTGGCGGCGTAGTACACGCCGTTGCCCTCGAACGATTCGATTCCCGGGACAGCGAGCCTTCGATACCTGGCTCCCGTGGCCAGCACCACGGCCCTGGCCACCACCGACCCACCGTCCGCGAGCGTTACCCGGTGCTGGCCGCCGTCGGATTCCAGCCGGGTGATCTCCGCGGAGACGATAATCCGCGCTCCGAACTTACCGGCCTGCAGAACTGCCCGTTCGGCAAGGTCGGCTCCGGAGATTCCGCCGGGGAATCCGAGGTAGTTCTCGATTCTCGATGACGTCCCGGCCTGCCCGCCGGTTGCGATCCGCTCCATGGCCGCGGTGGTCAGGCCGTCCGACGCGGCATACACCGCGGCGCCCAGCCCTGCCGGACCGGCGCCCGCCACGACGACGTCGGATTCGTCGGGCACTGTGTCGGGTACCGGCAGTCCCACCCGGCGGGCCAGTTCGGTGTTGGTCGGGTTGCGCAGCACCTCACCGCCCCAGATCACCACCGGGGCGTCTTGGGGCGATAC
>Ga0070705_100001655_pt1 | contig 11676 bp, 22 predicted proteins | sample KBSK5253metaG_FD_65455 | JGI IMG/M metagenome (GOLD analysis project Ga0070705, IMG submission 65455) | Corn, switchgrass and miscanthus rhizosphere microbial communities from Kellogg Biological Station, Michigan, USA - KBS K5-25-3 metaG | ecosystem: Host-associated > Plants > Roots >... | reverse complement strand
GGGAGCTGATGGGCGCCGGGCCGGGGGGCCACCCCCCACCCTACCCGACGAGGCCAGGATGGCGCGGTGTCGAAGGCCGGCGCGTCGCCTGTTTGTTGAGTTGGACGGCACGTGCCTGCCGCCCCGTTCTTGAGTCGTGGTGCGGTGAGCATAGCGACCGTAGGTTTTCCAGGTTGTGATCGTCTGGGTTACCGATGTGGTCAACATCGGTTGCTACTGCTTGGCAGCGTCGGCTTGTCCGCTCGTCCTGCCAGGTGCACTGGTACCCGTCCCGTATGAGTACGGCTTTCCTGATGCTGCCCCACCCCAGGGGGCGTGGGATGGTGCGCCTTGAGGTGGGGTCGGGGGCCCAATGTTTTCTGTCCGGGGTGGGGGGGTGTGGTCTGGTTTTCACGGCACACCCCCCGGGGGTCTAGATGATTCCCGCTATTGGCTGACTACCCCCACCCTCAGGCGTCGGAGCTGGCCTCGTCTTGCTCGATGTCGGCGGACTGGCTGTGCGTGGCGTCGTGGATGACAAGGTCGATAGCTTCGCCACCGGGTTCGTCGGCGGCCTCTTCCGCGGCTTCGGGCTCTTCGGGCTCGGTCATGACGGTCTCCATACACGACGAAGGCCCGGCCTCGCTGAGGTCCGGGCAGGGTGAACTTGGCGTCATTGTCCGCACCGCAGCGATCAACGTCAAGCAGCCTTGGCCGCTACGGTGCGCATGAGTCTGTCCAGTACGTGACCGAGCAGGTAGCGCGGCGGACCCTTGTACCTCGGATCTGGCGCTACGGCCTCGATGTGGCCGCGGTCGCACCAGTCCCAGATCAGTTTGCGCAGCCTGCCCGCGTCGGGGATGACGTCAAGGTAGACGGCGAGTCGCGCCGCCTCGGATGCGGTGACTGGGCGGTCCCGTAGGTCTTGGTGCATCTGTTCCCGGGAGGCTGTGACGGCGTAGCTGGTGTTGCACCGCCGGCATTTGGTCGACTCGGCTCCGGTGCGGGCGTAGAGGAACGTTTCGCATGGGCACAGCCCTACGAGCTCACCGGGCTCATGGCGGTCGATCACGTCCACGATGGCGCGGCAGGCTTGCTCCAGGTCATCGTAGGCCTCTTCGGCTTCGGGTCTGTGGGCGAGCCAGTCCAGGCTGTTGGCCAGGTAGTGGGCGAGTTCCCGTAGCGGGTGGTCGTGGTTTGGGATCCTTCCGCCGCGCTCCTCGAGGACGTGCCGCGCCCAGGTGGTCATGGCGTTTACGGCGGCGTCGTGGCGGTAGGCGGCGTGAAGGTCGACGGGCAGGGCTGTCGGGTAGAGCGCGCCGGCACCCTCGGCTAGAAGCCAGCGCAGCGAGGCCGGGTAGGTCGTGGCCGGGTCTTGCCACGCCTCGTCCGGGTCTGTTTGGCCGCCGGAGCGCATCACCTTGGCGAGTTTGGCCACGGTGAGCGTGATGTCCCCGGCTACAGCAGCTACGTCGGCGAGGGCGCGGGCCAGGTCGCGTCGGCATGCCTGGTCGACGTAGGCCGTGTCGTGGATGGGCCGGCCGCAGCGAGGGCAGAGAGCTTCGCTCATTCGTCCTCCCCACCCGTAGCCGCCCCAGCGTCAAGGGCGTCGACTGCGGTGAGCAGCCGTACGGCCAACGCGCGGTTGTCGCCCACACCTCCGCCTTGTCGCACGTACGCCCGCGCCGCCTCCACCACCGCCCGCATCCGTGCTGTGCGCTCCCGCTCGGCGGTGAGACTGGCGAGGGCGGCGTCACGCTCTGCCACAATGATCGCCACTTCGCGCTCACGGGTCTGGGCCAGCTTCCGCATGGTGGCGAGCGCGCTGGCCCAGACCCGATCAAGCCCCGCCAACTCCTCCCGCAGCCGGTCCCGTTCGGCTATGAGCAGCTCCAACTCCCGCGCCTGCGCCCAGCCGCCCTGCGGTTCGGCCTCCGCTGCTCGCCGCCAGTTGTCCCGTTCGGCGGAGAGCGAGGCGACCTCGGCCTCCAGGTCGTTGAGGACCCCCGAGACGAAGTAGATCTGTTCGCGGAGCATGTCAAGCCCGCGTTCGTCGCTCATGGCTGGCGGTTCAGCCAGGAGGTGGCCGCAACGAGCAGCCAGATGAGTGCGCCGACGAATGCGACACCGAGCAACGCGCAGAACGCGAACCATAGGGCGAAGCCGACGCCCCAGCCAGAGTTGGGTCGGTTTTGAAGACGGGTCATGGTGCGGTCCTCTCGGGTTGGGGGTCGATGGCGTCGGCGCGCTCCTCGAAAGCCTCAGCCATGGCGATGTAGCGGCGTCGCGTCGTGTAGAGCGCCGCGTGCTCGGCGATCGCCCGATCCTTGGCCGCCTCGTCGCGCAGCCAGGCGGCGAATGCCCTAAGCGCCCTGGTGACTCGCACGGCCGGGACCGCGTCGTCCACCGCCGCCGCCAGCCGATCTCGTAGGTCACTCACCGGTTGTCCTTTCGGGCTTCGGGGATGTTCATGCGGTGGTCCTCTCGGCGGCGGCCAGCAACTGCTCGCCGATGTGGCGGGTGAACGCCGGGGGCACAGCCTCGGTGAGCTCTGGCAACGTCATCCAGTCGATGCCCATGGCTTCGCGCTGCACCTCGAGCGGAATGCGCCACACACCGACCTCGACGGTGGACCGTCGGTTGCTGCGGTTGGTTGCCTGCGCGAACCTTGGCGTCTGCCAGCCGTGGTCGCAGGGCGGGGACAGCATTGCCACGTTCGACTCGAAGACTCGGTGCCGCCGAACGTCGAGCCCGAACGACGATCCGCACAGCCGCACGTAGGGGATGACCGGCGACCCGGCCACGTTCTCGACCACCCACGGCACTTCGGGGTCCAGTTCGTTGTCGAACCGCGCCCGGATGGCCGCGATGAGGTCGGGGTAGTTCTCGCCGACGCCTGGCCGGCGGCGGTAGGCGGTGAACGCCTGGCACGGCGGCGAGGCGTGAATGGCGTCGTACCCGTCGAGCGGGAACGTCATCGCGTCGGCCTGGTGGAACTCGTCCCCGGCATATCTCGGCTGCGGGTTGATGTCCACGCCGGTGACGTGGAAACCGGCCAGCTGGTAGCCACGGGCGGCACCACCGGCACCGGAAAAGAGATCGAGCAGGCGTGGTTTCATCCCTTCGCCTCCCGGTGCACTGCCGCCCCGGCTTTGACCACGGCCCGCACAGCCTCGTCATGGCCGGCCTCACGCGAGAACACGTAGCCGCGTAGGCAGCCGGTGGGGCATTCGAACTCGACGCGGATGCCGCCGGTGTGGTTGGGCTGTTCGGTCAGGCGCAGGGTGTGGGATTTGCGGGTCATGCGATCTCCAGAACAGGCTGGATCGGTTTGGTCAGCCGAGTGACGATCAGCGGCAGGTAGTCGGCTTCCCGTTCGACCGCGATGCACCGAAAGCCCTCGATCACGCAGGCTTCGGCGGTGGTGCCCGAGCCGGCGAACGGGTCGAGCACGACACCTCCGGGTGGGGTGACGAGCCGGACGAGCCAGCGCATCAGGTCCAGCGGTTTGACCGTCGGGTGTGCGGCGGCGCCGTCGCGTGGCCGTTCATGGGTGGGGGCTTTCGGCTCGTAGCGGAAGACGGGGAAGAACCGCGACGCGCCGCCGGTGTCGCCGTAGCCGATCAAGCTCGTGCCGCCGACGCCGTTGTAGCCCGCTACTCCGCCCGGATTCGTTGCGATCGCCTCGCGGCTTGTCAGCACTCCGCTCTGCCGGTCCAGTTCGGCCGCCATCGCCTCGTCGAGCACCACGTTGGACGGCCAGCGGCCGGCAGGGGTGGTGTAGGCGGCGCGGGTCATGGACCCGTGAGTGACGCCGTTACCGTTCGCCGTGGTAGGAGTCGTCCCCGGCGAATCCGGGACGCCCTCCACCCGGCACCCGTCCACGTTGAGCCCGCCCGTGCCGTGCGCCAGCACGTTCTGCGCAACGGTCCCGGCGAGCGGTTTACGCGCGACGACGATCGGCTCGTGCGCCGGTTTGAGCGCCGTGCCCCAGCCGGCCCAGCGGCGGGCGTCGTCGGTGGCGGGGGCGGTGATGTCCGTACCGTTACGTCCAGCGGTGATGCCGAACATGCTCTCTGCAGTGACGCTACGGATGACCTTGCCAGCGTTACCCGCGCCCGAGTCGGCGGGCATCACGTATTTGCCGACCACCTCCCGCTCCGCCCCGGCCGCCTTGTCGATCGCCTTGGATACGTCCAGCGACTTCGGGAACCCCGACCCATACAGCCATGAGATCGTGTCGCGGATCTCAAACCCGGCATCCTCGACGGCGCAGGTGAGCCGGTGCCAGGTGCGTGTGCCACCGAACGCGAGCAGGTGCCCGCCGGGTTTGAGCACGCGGGCGCAGTGCTTCCACAGGGCGACGTTGTAGGCGATGCCCGAGCCGTCCCACGCCCGGCCCATGAATCCGAGCTCGTATGGCGGGTCTGTGCACACCGCGTCGACGCTCGCTGTCGGCATCTCGGCGAGCACGGCCAGGGCGTCGCCGTGGTACAGCGTCACGTTGGCGACGGCGTAGTAGGGCGTCATGTCTGTCCCCGCTCCGCCTTGAGCCGACGGCCGGTGTGCGAGTGGCTGAACGGGCTGCCCGGGTAGCGGCAGGGTTCGTTGGGTGGGGCGCCGCAGTTGGGGCAGGCGACGGTGCGGGCGAGGTCTTCGATCTGACGCTCGGCGGTGTTCACGACGCCGCCTCCCACAGGTAGCGCTGGACGTTGGCGTTCTTCGTCTGCCGGGGTCGTGACGGCACGTCCCAGCCGGGCCGTGCTGGACGTTCGGCAACGACTCGCCAGCCAGCTGCGCGCAGCGACGAGCCGGACTCGCCCGCCTGGGTGTAGGTGATGAGCCGGTCGTAGCCGAGTGCCTTGGTGGCCCGCCACGCGGCGCCGTAGAGCATCGAGTTGGCGTTGTCCGTTCCGTCGGTGGCGGTACGCACCACCTCAAGCGTGTGGCCGTTGTCGAGGTGTCGGGCGACGGGTCGGCTGACGATACAGACGCCGACCAGTCGATCGCCTTCGGCGGCGCCGACGCTGAACTTGTGCCCGACGGGCGGCTCGTGGTGGCGGTGCCACTCGGCGACGAAGGCGCAGGCGTCGGCGAAGTTGATCGGCACAATACGGAGGCTCACGGCACCTCCTCGGTCGGCTTGATGTACCCGGCGGCGGCGAAGCCCGGCACGTACTTGGGATCACCGAAGACTTCCCTTGGGGCGAACTGCTCCAGGTAGTCGGCGGCGTGGCGAAGCCGCGCGGGATCTTCGTTGGCTGATCCCAGGAGTCTGTGATTGCACCGCGAGCAGAGCAGGCCGCGTATCTCTCCGGTTTTGTGGTCATGGTCAACTGAGAGCAGGTTTTTGCGAGGCCTACCGCCGCAGATTGCACACCGTCCGTCCTGGCATGCCAGTAGCAGTTCGTACTCATCCCACGTCAGTCCGAACTGCATCCTGAGTCGGCGTTCAGAGTTGTAGAACCGCTGGCAGGGCTGGCAGTATGCGGGCACCTTGCCCTTGTGTTTCGTGAAGGCGTCCAACTGACGGAACTCCTGGCAACGCGCGCACCATTTCGTGCCGGCGGGGGCCTCGATAATCCGCCTGCTTACCCGCTCGCCAGCCTCAGTCCGGGCCTGATTGCGTGCGACGGACTTCCGGCGCCCCCGTTCGTATTCCATCTGGGCAACGGTGTCTCCGATGATGACGCGGCATGACTCGCAGTACCTGGACCCTCGAATGCCGAGCGGCTTTTCGCCGCCACAGCGCGCGCAGGCGACCATCCGGCGCTGCTGCTTGGCCTTGTCCCGACGACCCTTCGAGACCGCATGGCATTCGTCGGAGCAGTACACGCACCGACCGGGCGGCCGGGGCTGACTGCACTCGCGGCACAGGCCACCGTTGGTTCGCTCGTACAGCGGGCGGGTGGTCATCGTTTGGCCCCGGCGAGCGAAGCGAAGCCAGCCAAACCATCGAAAATTCTGTATGCGCGCGTGCGCGTTACGTAGTCGCAGGATTCGCTTCGGAGAGTAAGTACTTTCTCCGTTAGTCCGTCCGTCCGTCCGTTACCACGCATCACACGCATGTCGCACGCATGATTCGCACGCACCCAACTAAGCGTGTCAGTACGCATTGCCGCCGCCGTTCCAGCGTGCCTGCGCGGCCTTACTCGCAGACGCCGATCTCTCCTCCGGGGTCATGTTGGCCGCGCGCGCTTTGCCTCCGTTGCTACGCGCTTGCGGTGAGAACATCGCATCAAGGTCCACCGCCACCCCGTTGTACTCATCAAAGTTGTGGATCACCCAACCTCCCTCGGCCTCGTCCCACAATCGGACCCGCACAAGCAGCGCGGCGTGCTTGGCCTTACCGTTCAGCCTGGGAAGCAGGCCGCGTTGGATTGCGCCGTTCGTGCCGTGCTTGCCGGCGTAGGCGAGCGAGCACACCCACACGAACGCCGCCGCCATACCTGCGTCGCCGTGCTGGTCAACCAGTTCGATGATCTTCGGGTGGTCTGGCATCGCCGTATCCAGGCGCACCCACGGCAGTGGCATTCAGCGCTCCCCCATCCGCCGCGCCTCCGCGGCTCGCTCGTCGTCGGATACCTCGCGGACCCTGTGGATAGAGGCGTCGGCTGTGGATCCGCATGTGCATATGGCCTGGCCGCGGTGGTCCCGGTGGCCGGATTGATGCAAGACATGCGGCCGTACTGGGCCGAAGCGCTCCAACGTCAGCTCGTCCATCAGGCACCAAAGTCGTCGTCTAGCGGTGGCTCGGCCGTGTTGAGCGCGTCGATGACCTTCTTCGCCTCGCCCTTGCTGAGCTCCTTGGTCGAACCGATTTCACGCCCGATGACGCCGGAGATGTAGACCAGCGCCACGTCCCGGTCTTCGCGGCCGGACTGCCGCAGAAGGCCGTACATCATGCGGGACTGTGCCCCGGTGATGTCGCCGGCGGTCGAGAGCTTTACGGCCACCTGGTCGCCGACGTAGGACTCGAGTTCGTACTGCTCAATCTCGGCCTCGGCACGCTCCTCAGCTCTTGCGGTCTCCGCCGGGGTCGGGGATGTCGAGGTCGGTTCGCCGGGGGTTTTCGGGCTTGCTGTCGGTGCGGGTGGGGTCGGGTCGGGGATTGTCGGCCATGGCGGTTCCTCCTCTAGTTGCGGTTCTTCTGCGGTCTCGATCGCCACGCTCGCCGACTGCTTTCGTCGGGGGGCGACGGTACGATGCCCGTTTCCCACCTCGGCGGTGGTCTGGATGCTGTCGCGGATCTCCTCCACCGACGCGATGCCCATGAGCACGTCGGGCGCGACCCGGTCACACACACGCCCGGCGGCGCGGGCGTACAGCATGTCCTGCGGCGTTTTGGTGTACGCCTGGTTGGTGGTCCAGCCGGCTTTGCGGGCCTGGTCCATGGTGACGGTGACCCGTTCGACGTAGTCGGTTCCGGCGCGCCGCCCGCACACGACGGCGCGGGTGTCGGAGATGTCTTCGGTCCACACCTCATGCCCGCGGGACTTGACGAGGGCCACTTTGATCTCGGTGTACATGCCGGGCCGGCCGTGGACGATGTAGATCTGCTGCAGCGCGGTGAGCGGGTCAAGCCCCAACGTGATGCCCTGGAGTACGGCGGCGGTGGCGTTGGCGACGGCGACGGCGCGGGCCTCGGCCTTCTGCGCGTCGGTGGCCCGCGGGTCGACCTTCGGCTTGTACGCCTCGGGCACGAACGCGGTGTCGACGAGCGGGGAGACGAGGGCGTGTGCGTCGCGGGCGGCGGCGACCCAGCGGCCCAGGCGGTCAAGGGCCTCGCCGGCGGTGCCGAGTACGGCGACGGCGTTGGTGTCCATGCGGGCGATGTCTGTGGTCATTAGAACGGCTCCTCTGCCCATACGTCGTCGGACTTGTCCGCGTCTCTGTCCGGGGCGAGCGCCGACTCAAGCTCGTATCGGGAGATCGGTTCATCTCGCCACCGGTCGGCCATCGCGGTCACGATTTGCTCGGTGGTCGGGTGGATGGCGTAGACCGCAGACGGCGACACGATCTGCGTGCGTCCGCCCGGCTCGTCTAGTCGCAGGAATCCGGCCGGGAACGCGGCTTGCGTAACGCGCGCCGCAATACGGCGGTGCCCCATCAATTCGACGATGCAGTGTTCGTCGAAGCCAGGCGGAATGTTCTCGGTCACTGCGGCTCCCGGGTCAGGCGGAACGTGGATGTGGTGGGCGCGATGATCGGGGCGCCGATGAGGTCCCGGGATGCGCCGACGAACTCGCGGACCTTCATGGCGTAGAGGAAGGCCTTGTGGATGTTCTCGTCGGCCTCGACGGGGACGAGGTCGTAGCCGTCGGCGCGGACGTGGATGGCGGCGCAGTAGTCCGGCTCCGACGGGTCCTGCTCCTCGCCGTCGACAACCCACTTGTCCGCGTACCGGTAGGCGGCCAGCTGCAGCGCGGTCTCGCCGAAGATGCCGGACCGGGTGGTCTTGAGGTCGAGCAGCATCCACGCCGGCCCCTTGTCGGGCAGCGTCAGTGAGGCGTACAGGTCGGCCGTCCCGGCGTAGCCCCACCGGTAGGACACGCAGGAGAACTCAACCGCCGCGGCGGTGACCTCGAACTCGTCGAGGAACCTCGCGTACTGCTCGACGTGCCCGGCGATCTCCTCGGGTACCTTGACCGACTTGCCCGCCAGCAACCCCTCGGCCGCGCGGTGGACCTCGGTACCGCGGCGCGCGGCAGCGTCCTTCTCGAGGTACCGGGCGCCCTGCAACCGCTTGAGCCGCGCGGCCGGCTTCTGCTCAGCGATGTCGTCCCAGTGGTCGACGGCGTATTCGGCGGTGGCGTTGGCCGCCCAGTTGATGAGCGCCGGCTTAGGTACGCCGTCGCCGATGATGGTGGTGACGCCGGGCACGCGGGTGCCGGCCGCGTCCTTGTAGTAGTGACCTTTGGCCGTGTCGTGGCGGCGGATGGGCGCGACGTAGCGGGTCATCGGATGCTCCGCTCGAGGTCACGCGCCAGCGCCGCCGTGACCGGGTCGGGCTTGCCGCACTGTGGACAGAGCTGGTCGCGGAAGCCGCCCAGCTGGATTTTCCAGCCCTTCACCCGCGCCTCGTCTTCGGTGCCAACGAACGTTCGCCCGCACTGGCCTCGTAGTTCCTCAACCCAGCCCCGGCACTTCCACTCGCGGACGATCGCCCCCGGGCGCACCGGATTGGCCCACCAGATGTAGTTCCACATCCAGCCGCTGGCGTGGTTGAGGTGGTACCGGTCGGAGTGGTGCTTGCGCAGCGTGCAAACCAGGCGCGGCACCTTGGTGCCGTACTTGGCTGGGTCGACGCTGACCCATTTGGCGCAGTGCGTCGGCTTGCTCACGTCTCCCGCCTCTCCAGCCACGCGTACTCCCGCGCCTCGGCTGCCAACTCGGCCCGCAGGTCGTCGTCGGCGACGCCGCCCGGGGTTTCCCCGCCGCACCATGAGCAATAGCCCCGTTTTGTCTCGGCGGCACGCTCCTCTGTGGACAGACGCCATGTCTGCTGACGCTCCCCGTACAGCCGGGTGTGCCCGTACGGGTCAGGGCATGCTTCGGCGACGTGGATGATGGTCATGACGCCTCCCACAGCGGCGCCTGGGTGTCCAGCACCCGTAGCCAGCCGAGTAGTTTGGGCAGGTTCTGATCCGGGCCGTGGGCCAGGTATGTGCCGTCGGCCGAGTGGCAGCCGATGTAGGCGGCGTAACGGATCCGCCTGCCGGAGTTGACCCGGCCCATGTGGACGCGTTTGCCGCGGGCCTTCGCCTCGACGGTCAACTGCCGGGCGTGTGGGCCGAGTTTCCAGGCGGTGTCCCCGCCGAGGAACAAGACGTCGAAGTCGGCCCACGGTACCGTCAGGTTTTCCAGCCCGTTCTGCGCCGCTAGCGCCACCGGATACCCGGCCCGGCGGATGGCGGTCAGCATCGGCGCCGAACGGTCCAAGGTGGCCTGCGCGTCACACACCACGTCGGGGGCGACGGCGAACGCGCACCGGGCCCGGGCCCAGGTCCGTTCGTCCAGCCACGCCAGATATTTCTCGTCGCCGGGGTAGGTGTCGCCGAATACTCCGTTGTCGGCTACCCAGTCCACGCCTGGGGTGACGGCGTTGCCGGATGCTGGGGTGCAGATCTGGCCGATCAGTCCCTTCTGCATGGCGTCACGCACCCTGGGCCCGGACGCGGTGGCGAAGTAGATAACGGGCACCGACGACCACCCCCACGACGGCGACGGTGGCGCACGCCTTGCCGACGAGCTGCCCCGCCACAACCAGCGGCGCCAAGCCGAACCCAGCCAGGGACAGGAACAGCAGCGTGTCCACCACCGACCCGACGAGGTTGGACGCGACCGCCGCACGCACGTAGCCGCGCTCGCGTAGCGGGGTGTAGATCGCCATATCCGCGAGCTCGGAGACACCGAATGCGACCGCCGACGCGACCGCCAGCTGCGGCGTGGCGAGGAACCAGGACAGCGCCCCACCGACGGCCAGCGCGCCGAGTGCGGCCAAACGTCCGGCGGTGTCCTGCACCGCGTCGCGGGCCACGAACGCGAGCCCGGCTGCGTACGTGCCGGCGGTTGCCATGAGGCCGAGTCCGATGGGGACGAAGCCGTAGCGGGCGGTGAGCCAGTTCGCCGCGACGATGGTGGCGAGGTAGGCGGCGATTGCCAGGACCCGGGTCACGCCGCCACCTCCACCAGCGAGCATGGACAGCTACATCCCGGGCAGCCCGCGTGCGCCGGCTCTGCCGTCCACCGGCTACGAGCAGTGCGAGCCTCGCCGGGCTCGCCGTCCTCCGGTGTGGCGCAGTGCGCGCACGGCTGCTCCAACTGGCGCAGGGTGTCGACGATGGCCCAGAACTTCTGGCCGGTGGTGGTCAACTCGTCGTCTGGTTCGGGTGCGCGGTGCCGTCCGGGCCGGTCCACGGCGACGATCAGCCCGACGCGTGGGGGCAGGTCGGACGGTGTCTGGCGTTGCGGCCACGTGTCGTGGAAGTCTTCGGGCAGCAGCGAGTCGCGTTCGGGTGCCAGCGCGGCGGTGATGCGGGCGATGTCGCGGGCGGTGCGGTCATCAGCCTCTTCTCGGGCGAAGCTGTGCAGAATCGAGCCGACGGGCAGCAGCAGGCCGAGGCACAGGCATAAGGCGCTCACGTGCGTACTCCTAGGATTCGCTGGCACCGGCCGCACGGCGGTCTGCCGTCGGCCCAGCTGTCTACGCATTCGCTGTGCGGTCGCTGCGCCGCCGAGCGGACGAGGATGCGTTCCTCGCGCAGCGTCGGCGCAGGGTCGACCTGCGGCGCAATCTCGCCGTCCTCGGTGTAGTCCTCGACGGCGAGCATCGGCCAGCGCCGTTCGACTTCGGCCTGGTCGGCCATCTGGCGCCGGTCCAGTCGCCGGGCGATGACGGTGAGCACGCACCAGACGAGGAACATGACGGCGGCGAGGGCCGAGAGGGCGAGGGTGATGGCGTCGGTGGTCATGGCAGGTTCCCGCAGTACTCCGCGTCGCAGCCCCACTCGACCGCGCGGGCGGTGGCCAGTTGCACTCGTTCGTAGTCGTTCAGCGCGGCGAGCCACTCTGCGCCGTTGTCTCCGGTGAGCGCCGCCCAGTCGAGTGGCAACCGGTTGAGCACCTTGCCCGACTCGCGGCAGCAGACGATGCAGCCGGAGCCTTCCGAGAAGGCACGGCCGGTCGCGAGATGGG
>Ga0070705_100001652_pt1 | contig 11685 bp, 8 predicted proteins | sample KBSK5253metaG_FD_65455 | JGI IMG/M metagenome (GOLD analysis project Ga0070705, IMG submission 65455) | Corn, switchgrass and miscanthus rhizosphere microbial communities from Kellogg Biological Station, Michigan, USA - KBS K5-25-3 metaG | ecosystem: Host-associated > Plants > Roots >... | reverse complement strand
ACGATCTCCTCGAACATCGAGGAGCGATCGATCTCTTCACGGAGCGCGAGATTCTCATTCCGAATCCGATCCTCGCTGACCTTGCGATCGTCGATGTCGGTGGCCGTGGCGTACCAGCGCACGATGTGCCCGTGCTCATCACGGAGAGGACGATATTGGATCAACATCCAGCGATACTGGCCGTCGTGGCGCCTGGCTCGCTGCTCGTTCTCGAACGGTTCGCCGCGCTGCAGCGCCTCGCCTCGACCCTCGCTGAGACGTTCGATGTCCTCGGGGTGAAACACGCGTCGACGAAATTCGGCACCTCGCGCATCGTCCGCGCTCAGGCCGGTGTATTCCAGGGTCGATTCGTTGACGTACAGCGCCTGCCCATCCGGTGCGAGCACGGCGATCATCTGCGGGATCATGTCAACGATCGTTCGAAGCTCCGCTTCGGACTTCTTGACCTCGGCAAGTGCATTGGTGAGTGCCACCTGCTCTCGTGTGCGCTCGATCGCAATCAGCGCGATGTGACCGGCCTGTTCGAGCAGCTCGATATCTTCCTTGCCGACTGATTTCGACTGTGCGTGATGTAAGCCGAATGTCCCGAGCAGCTCGCCGTGCTCCGATACGATCGGCACCGACCACGCCGTTCGCAGCCCATGCTGCAGTGCGATCAATCGGTATTTTTCCGCGGGCCCGGACCAGAGTGGATCCGTGGTGATGTCCTGGCTGATCACACGCTCCTTGCGATAGGCGGCGGTCCCGCACGCGGCCATGGCAGACGCAATCGGCAACGGGCTAATGAGCTGCTTGTAATCCTCGGGAACTCGCGGGCCGGCCGCCGGCCAGAGTCGCTGACCATCCGGATCTGCGAGCAGGACGCTCGACATCAGGTCGGGATCGAGAGCGTCGATGCCCTCGCACAAGGCGTCGAGGACAGCATCCAATGAGGCTCCCCGAGCGATCAGGTCGAGCGATTGCATTTGAATGAGTGCCACCGCCTCGCGAACTGACGCTGAAATCGAGGATGGCTCGGGAAGCCTCACTGCTGCTCCTGACGATAGCGGGTGATCCTATGCTAGTCCACCGTGCACCTCGACACTCGCCGCGCGATCCCAAGGCCGGAGATGTATTTCTTCCAAAGCGGAAGGAACCACGGCAGCGAGACAGCGGATCTCACGGTTCTCGACAACCAGCGTTCGCCTTCTCCAGTGTTTAGACCCAAGTTCACGCTTCGCTGTCGAATGCGGTGACGAACCCGGGCAGATGTGGCGGATCCGTCACCTGAACTGCGCGGACGTCGACTAGTGGGCCGCGATCGCGACAGCGTGTGCCGCCTTCTCGATGAGGTCCGCAACGACCTTCGGCTGCGACACGTAGATGGAGTGACTGCCCTTCGCTTCCACGACCGTTGAACCGGCGCGCTTCGACATCGCGCGCTGTGCGTCCGGCGGAATCATCCGGTCCTCCGTCGAGACCAGATACCAGCTCGGTTTCGTCCTCCACGCCGGCTCGCTGATGGCGCCGTCGAGCGCCTGGACGCCCCAGGGCACCTGCGAGTCCGCCATGAATGCCGCGGTGCTGGCGTTCACGTCGGCGGCGAACGAGGCGCGAAACTTCTCGCGGTCGAGAAACAGGAATCCATCCTGAGGCGGCAGAATCGGAGGCACGGGCGCGCCCGGCGGCGGGTCTTTGATCAGTGCGGATACCGACTCGCCCTTAGCCGGAGCGAACGCCGCGATGTAGACGAGAGCGGCGACCTTCGGATCGTTGCCGGCTTCGGTGATCACGACGCCACCATACGAATGGCCGACGAGGATCGCCGGGCCGTCCTGCGCCGCCAGCTTGCGCCTGGTAACCGCAACGTCATCCGCCAATGAGATGGTCGGATTCTGGACGATCGAGACGTTGTAGCCGTCCTTCGTGAGAAGGTCGTAGACGCCCTGCCAGCCCGAACCGTCCACGAATCCTCCGTGCACCAGGACGACATTCTTGAGACCTACTCTTGTCGACATGGGGCCCACCCTTTCCTTCTTCGGAGACGCGTGAGAAACCACGAATTGTAGCGCCCTCACTCGCCGAGGTTGTCATCTTGAACATCAATTGACGACGACCGCGGCCGTGCGAATGGCAATTGACGCGCCGGCCGTAAGTTGTTGTCCGCGTTCAGTCGTCGTGGCAACTCGCGCGACAGCTCGGGAGGCGCTCACGAAATGTCGCGAGACTACTGAGGGCGACCGCAGTTGAAGGTCGAGATAGGCCGATGCAAGCAGGGGCGACAGCCAGTTTTTGCTGACGGCGGCGCTGCCGTCAGTGCTTATGCGCGTGTTTTCGAGAAAGCCGGAACGCCGGCGACGAACGCACGGGGGGGGGGACGGTCAATCATCACCGTGACCACATGATCGGCCCCGCCAGCGCCAACAACCCCTCTTCACCAGCGTCGGCACCTGGGCTGCTCTACCCGGTCACGTCGATGGAATACTCGCCTCCCTCGGTCATCGTGAATCGAAGTCGCGCCGCATTCGACGGCGCAACGATGTCCACGTACCAAACGCCGACGGATGTGCCCTTGCTTACCGACACATCGCGCTTCTGCCAGTCCGTCGCCGTCCACGTCGCCTCGAATGGCTTGCCGGCAACGATGCGCAGCGTTCGCCCGCGCGCGATTGTCGCGAGCTTCCGGTTCGTGCTCCAGATCTCGAGTGTCGGGCTCCGTCGCGGTTGTGCCGCGTATCGTGCGTGAACGGGTTCGATCCAATCAAACACTCGGCCATCATTCGAGGATCGTACGAGTTTGATGTACTCGGCATGCGCCCACGCGAGCGGCACAGCCGCCGACGTCGGTCGTCCGAACCAGAGAAGTTTTTCTGGAATGGACGGTTGATCCCAGATCTGTTCCGGTAAAAGGCCAATCCCAATGGCGAATTTCTCGAGCGACCCGATCAGCGGACCCGGGTCGCGTCCAGCCGCCAGCTCGTAGTGCGCGCGCTCGCCAGTCAGCAGTGGCCACGGCCGGCCGACACCCCATCCGCGATACGTGGAACCATCGGCGCGCTGCCCATAGCCGTCATGGTTGTAGCGGCGCCAACACGGACCTGCTGGCGTATCGATCTTCAACGCTGCATCGACGACGGCGACGGAGTCGACGATGGCGGGATCGTCAGGGCGGCGGATGCCGTAACGCACGAGTTCCAGGAAACCCGCGTCGACGATCTCCTTCGCTGGATACGCGTATGGACCACCGGGAGGCTGATTTGCAAGCACCAAGCTGCCGACATCCGGATCTTCGCGACCGTCGAGGTTCGGATTGATTCGGATGTAGTGCCGATTGATGCCACGAACGAGCGTGCCCTCGGTGGTTACGGTCCAGCCGTCGACATGCGACTCAAGAAAGTCTGCGTAGTCGAGGAGGAAGGTCGCGGTCTCGGTATCACCGGCACCAGCCAGGAGTTCAGCCGCACAGACAAGCGCGGCGATCTCGATCGCAAGCGTCGATGGCGAGAAACCTCCGCATTCCTCCCAGCGATCTTGCGCGGTGGTCGGTCCTTCGCGAATCAAGAAGCCGCACGCCTCGCGCACCATCGGTATCGGATCGAACCCCGCAAGGGCTCGCGCCTGCCGCAGCCGCCACGCGAGCACGATCGGAAAGGACACCTCGTCGAGCTGCACGCCGTTCCAAAATGCTCGGCCGTCGATCCAGAAATTCTGGTAGAAGCCGCCGTCCGCGCGCTGGGCGACCGCCAAATACACGAGTGATCGCAAGGGCGAGGTCGTATCGCCGGCCGCGAGCAGCGCAGTCGCGGTCTGCACCAGATCGCGCGTCCACACGAGATGGTAGCCGCCACCGTCTTCGTCTCCGCGCGCGGTACCCCAGGGAATACTGAGTGCTGCGATAAATGCACCCGGGTAGCGCTTGTCCTCGTGCGCGAGCAGCAGGTTGACACTGCGTTGATAGAAGGACCGGCGCGCCTGATCGCGTTGCCCGGCAACGAGCGCGAAGCGCTTGCCAGTGCGATCCCACTCGTTCCGAAACCGTTCGACCGTTTCAGTGAACGGCACGACGAGCGACTGGAGGAGGTTGGTGATCGCACGGTGACGAGTGTCGCCGAATGCGAGCCCGATGGTGAATTCGGTGCTGCGAGAGAGATCGATCTCACCGGTGACCGCGATGTTCCCGTCCGAGACGACGTCGAACTCCCAGTCCATCGTGAAGTTGTCGTGCAAATCGGTCCAGCCGTCGTTGACCGCGACGTACCCGCACGAACAGCGACCGAATCCTGTTGTGCATCCGAGCGCGGCCCAGGTGCGTCCCTTCGACATCACGAACATGCGTCCGCCGCGAGTGTCGACCACCTCCGCGTTGTTGTGCCAGCCGCCCGCTTCCAGGTGCGGCGCGCACAGCACGAACAGCTGCAGCGGGCGCGCATCCTCGGCGCTGACATCGACATGCGTCCGCATCAATATGCAGTCTTGGTGGGGATGACTGATGACGGTCTTGCGAAGGCGGTACCGGCCGTTCTCGGCCTCGTTCACGATGGTGAAACCAAGCGACGCCTCATCGACGCAGTCAATCTGCGACCGCGTATTCCGCCGCTCGTCGTGAAAGAACGTGTGCCCGTCGGTGACCAGGAATTGCAAATCGCGGATCTGCGGAGTGTCAATCGTCGGGTAGAAGCATTCGGTCAAGACGCCGGCGGCGACCGTGTACCACACGCGACTCGAGCTCGAGTACGCAGTCCCGACGGCTTCTTTCGCTCCCCGCGTCCATCGAGGTGGAAGGCCGGGACCACCGGGCGCAATGCGCCGCTCCGTCATCTAGGCCACACGAAGCACGATCTTGCCGTGTTTGTTCCGGCTTGGCGCTGCCGGCCCACTGGGGGAGGTCCCATGAACCGCTGGCAGGTTTCTGGCGATGTCCTTCCAGGCCTGTGCCGCGTCCTGGAGCGGATACACCGTCGCGACGTCTGGTCGTATCGTCCCCTTTTCCAGCAGTCGCCCGATTCTGCCGAGTATGTCGCCTGACGGCGCGAGTCTCATCATCGCACCCGACACGCGGTGCTTCGCGGTCTCTTCCGGCGGTACGGGCTGGACGGCGGAGACGAGATGGCCGCCTTCCTTCAAGACGAGAAACGACCGCTGCTGTGTGTCGCCACCAATCAAGTCGAAGACCACATCGACCTTCGCCCGCAGAATCTTGTCGAACGGCCCCTCTCGATAATCGATAACCTGGCTGGCTCCGATGGAGGTGAGGTACGCCGTATCGCCTCCGCTTGCTGTGGCAACGACGGTGGCGCCGGCGTGCGACGCCAATTGCACTGCGTAGGCGCCCACGGAGCCGGCACCGCCATGGATCAGGATCGTTTGTCCCTTCTCCAGCTGACCGTGCGTGAAGATTCCCTGCCAGGCAGTTTGGGCGGCCACTGGCACTGATGCCGCCTCGTCAAAGGAGAGGTTGGGTGGCTTCCTTGCGATGGTCGCCGGCTTGACTGACAGATACTCGGCGTACGCGCCCATTCCGCTGGTTCCGAACACGGCATCACCTGGCGCCCATGTCGCCACGTCACGGCCAATTTGTTCGACGACCCCGGAAAACTCGTGCCCGGGTATCCACGGCAGGTCGATCGGAAGAATCTGTCTTAAGGTTCCCGAGGCCTTCACGAGATCCAGATGATTGACGGCGGTGCTTTTGACCTTCACCAGGACTTCGTCGCGCGCGGTCGTCGGGTTCAGGACATCGGTAAATACCAGCTGCCCACCGTATTCCAATAGTGTGATGGCTTTCAATTGCCGCTCCGGCCTAAGGTGCTGAAACTAGGCGAACTGCTCGTCGCGATCCTGCCAGGATCTGGACAAGCGTGCTCAGCAAACAGCTCGATAGCCTTAGGATTGCCGTGATCGCCCAGCCTGAAGTAATCCTGCACTACGTTGATTCTGCTGAGGTCATCCGAACTCATTTCACATCTCCGCCGACCGGGGAAGAAGCCGGGACGCATTGCCTCCAAGAACGGCGCTCTGTTCCGCCGCATTCACCGTCGAACTCTGAAGAATTTGTTGCTTGGACCTGACTGCGAGGTCTCGCCGCAAGTACGGGAAATCTGTTCCATACAGAACCTGATCGATCCCCACCACATCGCGCAACATCCGGAACACGGGATCGCTTGCAGCGAGAGCCGTGTCCCAGTGCATCCGGCGGAACATGTCATCGGCACTGCCCCTCTCCTCGGCGCCCGCAATGAAGTCCATCTCGTCGATGATGGCGAACCGCGCGGCGAGGTACGGAATCGACCCGCCTGCGTGAGAGAAGATGTATTTCACATGTGGGGTTCGCGCAAATCTGTTCGTGTAGTGCATCTGCGCGACAGCACGATTGGTATCTGTCGGAAAGTCCAGCAGGTTATCGGGAAGCCCTAACGAATGCGCAACCACGTCGGGTGAAGGATTGGGGTGCACGAAGACCACGGCCTTCCGACGCTCGAGTTCTTCGAAGACCGGCTCCAACACGGTGTCGCCCAGGTACACGCCGTTCGAGTTCGTGAACGCCACGACGCCGTCCAGCCCCAGGACGTCGAGCGCGTACGACAATTCTTCAAGGGACGCATCGATGTCCGGCAGCGGGATACACGCGAAACTCGAAAATCGGTCCGGCCTCGCCTGAACCAGTTCAGCCGCGAATTCGTTGCATCGACGCGCCAGTGTCCGCGCTTTGGCGCTATCTCCCGTGTGAACGCCCGGTGTACTCAGGGATGTGACGGCCACGTCAATGCCGGCGTCATCCATGAACGAGAGGCTGGCTTCTTTCGACCACCGAAGCGGGGCCAGTCCTCCGACGGGAGCGTGGGCGTTATCAGTCTCCTGCCAGAAGAAATTCGGCAGTATGTGGTGATGGGTATCGACGGTCACGGTCATGCGCGCCCGTCGAGAATCAGCTCGGCGGCTCGGCCCCCAATCATGTGCGCCGACGCGTTTGTCCCTGGCCCCGTAATGATCTGTGGCATCACGGAGGCGTCCGCCACGCGCAAACCGACAATGCCGTGCACGCGAAGCTCTGGGTCGACGACTGCGAGTTTGTCCACGCCCATCTTGCACGTACCAACTGCGTGTCCAAAACTCGCCGAGGCCAGCTTGGCAAGTTCCCGGATCTCGTCGGCGCTCGCATTTGGCCCTGGGATCAGCTCGCTCTCGCGCAAACTATCGAAGGCATTCTGATTTCCAAGTTCACGCGCGGCTTCGATGGCGCTTACGACCGCCTCGAAGTCGTGATCCGTGCCGAGATAATTGCCATCGATCACCGCAGCGTCCTGAAAGTTGCCGCTGGCCAGGCGAACGGAACCCTTGCTGGTGGGCTGCACGAGAGCCGGCGCGATTGTGAACGCGTCCGGTGGAGGAGCTCCGAAGCGTGACGCTGCTTCGGGCGTTGCTATTGGTAGTTGATGAAGCACAAGACTGATGTCTGTGTCACCCGAAGGACCGCTTGACAAGTACGCCTCTGCCTCGACGGCGTTGCTGTCGGCCGGCCGATCCGGCATCTTGCCTTTGTACTTGAACACGACGCCTAACGTAAGCACATGGTCCTGCAGGTTCTCGCCAACGCCGGGCAGGTTCTCGACGACGTCGATGCCAAGACCGCGAAGCGCCTTCGCATCCCCGACGCCTGAGAGCATCAGCAGCTTCGGGCTATTGATGGCGCCAGCCGCAAGGATCACTTCCTTGTCAGCCGCGATGTCCTTGAGGACGCCGTCTGTCATCAGCTTGATGCCCACGCAACGAGTACCTTTGAAGTTCAGTTTCACCACGTTGGTGTTGAGCAGCAGGGTGAGGTTCGGCCTCGACAACGCCGGGTGCAGGAAGGCGCGAGCGGCGCTCACGCGCGTCCCATCCGCGGCGATGTTCATGTTGATGTAGCCGGCGCCGGCGCGCATCGGTCCATTCACGTCATCCAGAATCGGCATGCCCATCTGGCGAGCCGCGTCGAGGAAGGCGGGCGCAGTGGGATGAGGATCCTTGGGGCGGCGGATGTGTATGGGGCCACCGGCTCCGCGCCAGGCATTGGCACCCCCCTCCCAATCTTCCTGAGCCTTGAAGACCGGAAGCACATCGGCGAAGGCCCAACCCTTGGCTCCGTTCTTCGCCCACCCGTCGTAATCGCGTTCCATGCCGCGCATCCAGACCATCGCATTGATGGTGCTGCCACCGCCCACGACGTGACCGAGAGCCATATTGAATTTTCGATTGTTCAATCGCGGCGACGGGTTGATCGGCAGGTGGTAGTCGAGCGGCCCGCCGACGTTGTAAAACCAGACGCTCGGATTTGCGATTGTCGGTGCGTCGTCGGGTCCTCCCGATTCGATGACAAGTACTTGCGCGCCTGAAGCTGACAATTCGGCCGCCAAGACCGAACCGGCCGCGCCCGCTCCCACGACGATGAAGTCATATCGCTCTTTTTGACTCGGTCCGTTGGTCATGATGAATCCGTTCGTCGCCGGCGTCAGAAGGGGTACTGCCGCTGACCGCTGTGCGAGTTGATCCAGATCACGTCGCTGAAGTCATCCAGGCTGCGGGGTCCGGTGCGGCCCCAGCCGCTGTCGCGAACGCCGCCCATCGGCGCGTGGATCTCGTCGTTGACGGTCGGTGAATTCACGTTCACGATTCCGGCGAGGATCTTTGGCGCCATGTCGAAGGCCCTGTACGTATTCCCGGCGAGAATCGAAGACGTGAGGCCGTACAGGGTGCGATTGGCGGCGACGATCGCGTCTTCCGGCGTATCCACCACTTCAACCACGACCACTGGTCCGAAGGTCTCCTCGTTGGCGATGGCCGCGTCCAGAGGGACGTCCGTCAGAATCGTGGGGTAATAAATCTGTCCGTCGTACTTCGCGCCGGCGTGAACCTTCGCGCCCCTCGCGACGGCCTGCTGCACACGATCATCGATAAACTTCACGGCATCACGCGTGATGATGGGACCGATGATGGTCTTCGGGTTGAGGGGATCGCCTGCAGGCAGGCTCTTCGTCCGAGCGACGAACTTACCGAGGAATTCTTCGTAGATCTTGCGTTGAATGATGATGCGTCGCGTGTTCAGGCAAATCTGCCCCTGATGAAAGAAGGAGCCAAACGTCGCCGTGCGGACGGCGTACTCCATGTCCACGTCGTCGAGGATGATCATCGGGTTGAAACCGCCAAGTTCCAGGACCGTGCGCTTCAAGGTGCGCCCGGCGCGTTCCGCGAGCATGCGGGCGGTCTTCACGCCGCCGATCAGGTTGATGACGCGCACTTCAGGACGATCGAAGAACTCGTCCGCAATGACGCCGGCGGCTCCTGGCGCATGAGTGACAACATTGATGACCCCAGGAGGGAATCCGGCTTCCTCGGCGACCTCGGCGAGCATGATGCCTGCGGAGACCGGGGCGAACTCGGATGGCTTGACCACTACGGTGTTTCCGGCTGCCACGGGGGAAATGACCGCCCGCCACGAGAGCACGTTGGCGCCGTTCCACGGAGTGAAACTGGCGACGACACCCAGCGGACGCCGCACGCCGATCGAGTGCGTGCCAGGCAAACTGGTCTCGAGGACCTCGCCTTTGGGCAGGAATACCCACCCTGCGACCTGCTGGAGAGTCGCCGCCACCAGGTCCTGTTGGAACGTTGCGAATGAAATGGTGGACCCTGTTTCACGGGCCAGCACCTCGGCGATCTCGCTTCGACGGCGCTTGACGATCTCCGCAGCCTTCAGGAACAGGCGGGCTTTTTCGGCTGGTGCGGTTTGCGACCATCCCGTGAACGCCTTTGATGCGGCATCGACGGCGACGCGCGCATCCGCGCGAGAGCAAGCCGCGACACGGGCAAAGAGCTTTCCGCTGTAGGGTTCGTGGACGTCGACGAACTGGTCGTTGGCGTTTCGCCACTTGTTGTCAGCGAAGTAGCCGTACTGCTTCACATCGATTTGCGTGGAAGTCATCAATTGATCTCCGGCCTGAAGCCATCGCGGTTGTTGCCACACGGCTCTCGTTCGAGTCTCGAGCAGCGTGAATCCTGATGGCGTACAAGACGTGGCAATTGCTGGTCCATCGTCAAATGCCAAGCTAACGAGACGTCACCACCTACGGTGCCGGCGAGAGATCGCCAATGGTGAACTACTGGACAATTCGGGATTGGATGAAGTGAAGGGCTCATCAACTCGATTCAGCGGTTTTGCGACGGAGCAGAAATTGCCTTCGGTCTCAATGCGCTCGTACCGCGCTGGCCGCGATCGGGACGTTGTCATCTGAAAAAGATGCGGGCCCATGAGCCCATCTCAGGAAGGACACGGATCATGCCGACGTTCACGAAAGTTGGTCTCGACGCACTGCTGACGCCAGAGAATTGCGTCGTTTTGCTGATCGATCATCAGCCATCGCAACTCGCCAACGTCAACAGTCACGATCCGACGATGGTGATCAACAACGTGACGGCGCTCGCCAAGACTGCGAAGGCATTCGGCGTCCCGACGATTCTGACGACGATCGGCGCGGGCCGGGGCGGCGAGATCTTCAAGCAGGTCCAAGCGGTCTTTCCTGATCAGAAGCCCATCGATCGGAGCTCCATCAACTCCTGGGAGGACCGCCGCGTCGTCGAGGCCGTGAAGAAGACGGGCCGCAAGAAGCTGGTCATCGCGGCGCTCTGGTCCGAGATGTGTCTGGCACAACCGGCCATTCACGCCATGGGGGACGGCTATGACGTGTACGCAGTTACCGACGCATCTGGCGGCGTCTCGCCGGAGGCGCATGACATGGCGATCCGCCGTCTCGTGGCTGCGGGAGCGCAACCGATCACGTGGCTTGGTATGGCCGGCGAACTTCAGCGCGATTGGGCGCGAACAGAGCATCTCGGTGAAGTCGCTCAGATCCTGTTCGACCATGCTGGCGCGTCGGGGACCGTGCTCGCGTGGGAACTGGCCAACGAAGCCAAGCACGCGCAGCCTTCAAGCACGTAAACGGTCGGATCTACTCGGGCTTTGGCTTTGTGAGGATCCCGGCGTCAGTCAAGCCGTTCACTCCGCCGCCAACGCTCGACCTGCACGTCACCTAGTCCTCCGCGTCACAGCTATTCCTCCGCCCGTCTGAGTTACTTCGACAGGCCAGCATGAATCCTGATTGTCTCTCTGCGTGGGCAGTCGCCGCACCACTGTAAAGAGCTGAATCTAAAGGGAGTTCACCATCGCAATATTGGCGATATATCGCCAATGGTGAAATGTTGGACAATCCAGCCGGAGCGGAGCGCATGGATCAATTGCTTGAAGCACAGTTGCAGGCCACGCTGAACATGATTCCGGCGTACACCTGGTACGCGGCTCCGTCCGGGGCGCTCACGTTTGTGAACAAACAAAATGCCGACTACGGCGGGATCCCGGAGGACCATCCGCTTCGGTTTGGAATCGACGTCGGCGCAGCATGGGACTCGCACATCCCGTTCCTGCATCCGGACGATCACGCAGAAACCCGGAAAGTCTGGTCGGCCTGTCTGAGCAGCGGCCGCGCTGGTGAGGTCACGTTTCGCGTCCGTGGCGCTGAGGGCGATTACCGGTGGTTCCTCAGTCGCGCTGAGCCCCTTCGAGCAAGTGACGGAACCATTCTTTATTGGATTGGGATCAATTTCGACATCGACGAACGCAAGCAGGCCGAAGTCGAACTTCGACGGAGCAGAGCGTACTTAGCAGATGCGCAGAGA
>Ga0070705_100001649_pt1 | contig 11688 bp, 7 predicted proteins | sample KBSK5253metaG_FD_65455 | JGI IMG/M metagenome (GOLD analysis project Ga0070705, IMG submission 65455) | Corn, switchgrass and miscanthus rhizosphere microbial communities from Kellogg Biological Station, Michigan, USA - KBS K5-25-3 metaG | ecosystem: Host-associated > Plants > Roots >... | reverse complement strand
CGGGTGACCAGCTCGGTGCGCCACTCGGGGGGGACGGACTGGTCAGGCGGACGGGGTTCGAGCCGTCCGAATTCATGACCCAGACGGCGAAGTCCGTCTCCCGGTCCGACTGGAACGCGATCTTGGTTCCATCGGGTGACCAGGCCGGCGCCAGGTCGGATCCCGCATGATTGGAGATGTTCACCGGCCCCGACCCATCGGCATTCATGACGAAGATCTCCGGATTGCCGTCACGATCCGAGACGAACGCGATCTTCGCTCCATCCGGAGACCAGGCGGGCTGTGCGTCCTGCGCCGAGTCGAAGGTCAGACGGATGATGTTCGACCCGTTGGGATCCATGACGTAGATCTCGGGATTGCTGTCCCGGGTGGAGCCAAATGCGAGCTTCGTCCCGTCAGGGGACCACGCGGGGTGGTAGCTATCCGCGCTGTCCTCGAATGTCAGCTGGACGACGTTGCTACCGTCGGAGTTCATGACGTAAACGTGAAAATGCACTGCCGCCGTCGTATCAGCCCGCTGATCCGACTGGTACGCGATCCTGAGCGTATCCGGCGACCAGGCGCCCCAATCCTCCAGGGCGAAACTCGTGCTCAGCTGGGTGAGATTCTGGCCATTGAGATCCATCGCGTAGAGGTCGGCCCGGCCATTCCCGATGCGGGTGAAAAGGATCCGCCCCGGACCGGGGTCCGGCCCAGGCTGGGTGGAGCCGCAGGCGGCGAGGAGCACGGCGAGGGGGAGCGCGCATGCGGCAAGACGGAAAGGGTTCATGGGCAGAAGGTAGGAGCCCGCCGAACGGTCCGGCAAGGGCGTAGGGGTTCCCTTGCGGGCCGTCGCTCCGGCCCTCAGAATAAGGAAGACGCGTTGCATTCCTCAACGAGGAGGCGGCATGAATCAGATTTCTGTTCGCTGCGTTCTCCACCTCCAACGCAACATCATCATCCCCGGCCGATGTAGTCGGTAGCAGTCCGACCTGCGCCGTCGAGATTCCTTGCCGCCGGTCCATCGACCGCCCGGCATCGTTGCGATGTCATACTGGTCCGTCTCAACGAGGTGACCCCATGAAGGATTCATCCGTCAAGTTTTCCCGCTGGACACTGCTCGTCGTGGCCGCATTGGCGGTGCCGGCCATCGCATCAGCCCAGCAGGGCACGATTAGCGGAACCGTCACCGATCAGGCCTCCGGCCAACCGGTTGTCGGAGCCAAAGTGGGTGTGGTCGGCACGACGTTCATCACCCAGACCAACGCCGAGGGCCGCTACACGTTGGCCCGAATTCCTGCGGGGGCGGCGACGCTGCGAGTGAGCGCGATCGGCTACGCGGCCACCACGTCCAGCGTGACGGTCGCTGATGGTTCGACCGTGACCCAAGACGTCGGTCTCAAACTGCAACCGTACTCGCTCGACGAGATCGTCATCACCGCGACCGGAGAGCAGCCGAAGCGCGAAGTGGCCAACGCCGTCAGCACGGTCAGCGTGGCTACCGTCGTGCAAAACGGTCCGATCGCCAACATGAACGATCTGCTGGGCGCGCGCGTGCCCGGCGTCGAGGTGCTGCCGAGCCCGATTACCGGCGGTGGCGCGCGGGTCCGGATCCGTGGGACCAACAGCCTGTCGCTCAACAACGAGCCGATCTATTACATCGACGGCATCCGCATGGAGTCGAGCGTCAACTCGTCGAGCATCGGCATCGGCGGCACCAACCCGAGCCGCGTGAACGACATCAACGCCGACGAGATCGAGTCCTATGACGTGGTGAAGGGGCCGTCGGCGTCGACGCTCTACGGCACCGACGCCGCCAACGGCGTGATCGTGATCACGACGAAACGCGGTCGCGCCGGGAAGCCCAGCTGGAGCCTGTATAACGAGATGGGCATCATCCAGGACTACAATCAATATCCGATCGCGTACCGCGGTTGGACGACCGGCTCGCTGCCGACGAACGGCACACAGTGCTTTCTCACGAATACCGTGCGGGCGGTGGGCGATCCGCTCCGCTGCGTCCAGGACAGCGTGACGGCGTTCAACCTGTTCGCAGACAAGGACGCGAGTCCCAACGGCACCGGCTGGCGCGGGCAGTCAGGCCTCCAGGTCTCGGGCGGCTCCGATGTCGCACGCTACTTCGTTGCGGGCGAGTTCGAGAAGGAGCTGGGAGTGCTGCGGATGCCGTCGTTCGCCTACGGCCGGGTGACGACCGCACGCCAGATCACCGAGGTGCCCTACGAGCAATACCGGCCCAACGCCCTCCAGCGGGCGAGCGTGCGCGCGAACATTCAGGCGACCCTGAACCAGAACCTGGACGTCTCCGTCAGCACCGGCTTCGTCTCGAGCAGCCAGCGCCTGCCCCAAACCGACAACAATACGACCGGACTGCTGTCCAACGCGTTCGGCGGGCCAGGCAATAAGGATAACGGGCGCTACGGGTATCGGTTGTACACGCCCGACCAGTTCTTTTCGGAGACGGTGCGGCAGGACATCAACCGCTTCATCGGCAGCCTCACGACCAACTGGCGTCCGCGCTCATGGCTCGCCGGCCGAGTGACGGGAGGCGTGGACTACACGGGTCGCGAGGATTCCGACCTCTGCCGCCGAGACCAGTGCACGACGTTCGCGGGCAGTCTCGGGCCTTCCACGCTCGGATACAAGCAGGACAATCGCACGAGCTTCTTCAGCTACACACTGGAGGCCAATGCGGCGGCGACGTACGGGCTGACGCCCACGCTCCGGGGCAAGACCACCGTCGGTCTGCAGTTCTTCCAGAATCGCTTCGCCCGCAATGGCGCGTTCGGTGGCTACGAGCTGCCGCCGGGCGCCACGACGGTTTCGGCGGGCTCGGTCCTCCAGGCCGACGAAGCCACGACTATTGCGAAGACGCTCGGGGCATTCATCGAGGAACAGTTCACGTTCCGGGAACGCCTGTACGTGACCGCCGCGTTGCGCGGTGACGACAACAGCGCGTTCGGCAAGAACTTCAGCGCGGTCTACTACCCGAAGTTCGGCGTCTCGTGGGTGGTCTCGGAAGAGCCCTTCTTCCCGACCCTCGGCTGGCTGTCGGATCTGCGGTTGCGCGGCGCGCTGGGCGCTTCGGGTACGCAGCCGGGTTCGACGGACGCGATTCCGTTCTTCTCGCCGGCGACGGCCAGCGTCGACGGCGTCGACCGGGGCTCCATCGTCTTCAGCGCCATCGGGAACGAGACGCTGAAACCGGAGCGCGCGCGGGAGCTCGAGCTCGGGTTCGAGTCGTCGCTGTTCACGAACCACGTGCATCTCGAGTTCACCTATTACAACAAGCTCACGAAGGATGCCCTGATCGCGCGTCCCGTGCCTCCGTCGGTGGGTGCGACCGCCACCCGGTTCGAGAATCTCGGGTCGGTGAGCAATCGCGGTGTGGAGTTGCTCCTCATCGCGAACGTCGTCAATCGTCCCGCCTTCGGTTGGGACCTGACGCTGAATGGCTCGTTCAACCGGAACAGAATCGAGGCGCTCGGCGTCCCGACGATCGTCAGCGCGTCCACCAACCGGCAACAGGTCGGGTTCCCGGTCGACGCCTGGTTCCAGCGGCCCTACGACTACAGCGACGTGGACGGCAACGGCGTCATCACCGCCAATGAGATCACGGTGGCCGACAGTGCCGTATACGTCGGGCCGGCCAACCCCACGCGGGAGATGACCCTCACCAGCGGCTTCGATCTCTTCAAGCGGAAGCTGCGTATCACCGGGTCGTTCGACTACAAGGGCGGGCGGTATCAGCTGAACGGCACGGAGCGAATTCGGTGTGAGTCGCGTCTCAACTGCGACGGCGAAATCGACCGGAACGCGCCCCTGTGGAAGCAGGCACGGGCGGTAGCCCTGCGCGAGACCGCAGCGCGCACGCAATGGGGGTACATCGAGAAGGCGGACTTCGTCAGGTTCCGCGAGTTCTCGGCTACCTATCAACTGCCCGACGGCTTGGCCCGGGCGGCCCATGCCAGCCGCGCCAGCATCACATTGGCGGCCCGGAACCTGTTTCTGGTCACCAAATACTCAGGGATAGATCCGGAGAGCAATTACTTCTCCGGGGCGACCGGGATCCAAAGCGATTTCCAGACGCAGCCGCCCCCGACGTACTGGACGCTGCGCGTCAACCTTGGATTTTGAGGGGATCGACCCATGAACCGATACAAGAGCCTTGCGATCCTCGTCCTGATGATGGGCGCGCCCGTTGGGGCCTGCACCGACATCCTGAGTACCACGGACCCGGACATCATCCTCGAGGCCAACTCCGCATCCGCGGCGCTTGCCCTGAAGAACGGCGTGCTGCTGCGTCTCGCCCAAGCCTTGAACGGCGTCCAAGGCCCGGATGCGTTCTTCGTGTACTCCGGGCTGGTCACGGACGAATGGCGCTCCGGTGACACCTTCGTCCAACGCAACAACCAGGATCAGCGGATCTGGTGGCCTGAGAACACGTTCAACGCCGACCCGTATCGCCGGTTGAATCGGGTGCGGGTCGAAGGACAAGCGGCGATCAAGGCGCTGCGGCAGTACCTACCCGACTCGCTGTCTCTGGTGGGACGGATGTTCGCCCTCAGCGGGTACGTCGAGACGTTGATCGGAGAGAACTACTGCAACGGCACGCCGCTCAGCGGCCTCGACGGCACGAACATCGTCTACGGCCAGCCTCTGAGCAACGACGCTGTGCTGGCGCTCGCGGTCGACAATGCCGACTCGGCGCTTGCCGAGGCGGCGGCGGCCCCGCCGGGGGACTCCATCCAGGCCCGCAGAATCACGCGGCTCGCGAGGGTGGTGAAGGGGCGCGCCCTGCTCGATCGCGGCCAGTTCGCGGCAGCAGCGGCGGCTGTTGCCGGCGTACCCGACACCTTCCGGTATCAGATCACACACTCGGTCAACGCCAACACAAACCAGATCTTTGCGCTCAATAACAGCGCGCGACGCTACACCATGGTGGATACCGAGGGCGTGGTCGGCCTTAACTTCATCTCCGCCAACGACCCGCGGTTGCCGCGCGCGACCGGTACGAATCCGGCTACCGATCTGATTTTCGACAGCGCCTACCCGTTGTTCGTCACCCGCCAGGGGATCTGGAATTCGACGGCCTCGGTGTCGATCGTCACGGGGGTCGAAGCACGGCTGATCGAGGCGGAGGTGTTGCTGCAGGCCGGCAACACCGCCGGATGGCTCGCGGCGATCAATACGCTGCGCACCAACACCGCGCTCTATCCGACGGCCCAGACGGGCTTCACCCGCGGGCCGAACCTCACCGCCATCGCGGATACCTTCGCCAGCAACACGTCCCGAATGAAGACGAACTTCCGCGAGCGCGCGTTCTGGATGTTCAGTACCGGTCATCGGCTGGGCGACATGCGGCGGATGGTGCGGCAGTACGCGTATCCCGCCGACAGCATCTACCCGAGGAGTAGCTACTACAAGGGCGGGGCCTTCGGCACCGCGCTCATGTTGCCGGTGCCGTTCGAGGAAATCAACAACCCGAACTTCACCCAATGCACCAACCTGGACCCGTGACGTGAGTGATCTGCGGCGTCTGGCGATCGCTGGTTGCGTGGTCGCCATGGCGTGTGGACCGGCACCGCGAACCGCTGCCGAACCCACACCGTCGCGCCGCGTGCTGTTGGAGGAAGAGATCCGAGGTGTGCAGGTCGCGACGGCCTACCAGATCGTTGCCCGGCTGCGGCCCGAGTGGCTGCGGCGGCGCGGCCGGGCCAGCGTCCGGGATCCCACTGCCGGCGCTGTGATCGTCTATCTCAACGGGATGCGTGAGGGGGGCGTCCGCGCGCTCGACGTGATCGGGGCGGAAACAGTCCTCGAGATGGAGTACCTGAACGGTCAGGAAGCGACGACGCGGTTTGGAACGGGCCACGGGGGTGGAGTGATTCTCGTCCGGCAGCGCTGAGTCGGGGGCGTGGACAGGCGCCGAACACGCGCTTCCCTTGCGTTGCCTTGTGATGACCCTCACTATATGGAACGGTTCCATCGAAGACTCCTCGAAACGGAGGCTGCTGCATGGATCAAATTTCCGTTCGCTGCGTTCTCCACAGCCAGCGCAACATCATTATTCCCGGTCGATGTAGTCGCTAGCGGCGCGAGGTCTCCGTCGCTCCCGGTCAGCGTGACCGGCCGCGCGCGTTTGTCCCTAAACCCAAAGCGTGAGGAAAGCGATTATGCGACTGAATAGTGGTCGAGCCAGTATGACTGCTGGGCTCGCCGCTGCGGTTCTGCTCCTTGGAGCAGCGCCGATTGGGGCGGTAGCACAGCAACAGCAAGGAACTATTTCGGGAACCGTGACCGATCGGGTCGCTGGTGCCCCGATACCGACCGTGCGCGTCAGCGCACTGAACACCAACCGCTCGGCATTCACCAATCAGCAGGGCCGCTACAGTCTGCAGGGCCTGCCGCCGGGCACCTACCAGGTTCAAGCCGCCATCATTGGCTACGGCGCGGTCAGCAATCCTGCGACGGTGACCGCCGGCCAAACGACGACGGTGGACTTCGTGCTGCGTCCGGCCGCCGTGTCGCTCGACGTGGTGACGGTGGTCACTCCCGCCGGCGAGCAGCGCGCTCGCGAGTCGGGCAACGCCATCACGAACATCAATCTGCCCAACGTCATCGCGAATCAGACGACCTCCAGCCTGGCTGACGCGCTCTCGGGACGCGATGCCGGCGTGCAGATTCTGCAGTCGGGCGGCACGGTGGGCACGGGGACCCGCATTCGGATTCGCGGGCAAACCAGCCTCTCGCTGTCGAACGAGCCCGTCTATTACGTCGATGGCGTGCGCGTCGAGTCCGGTGACAACTCGCTGTCGATCGGAACGGGCGGGCAAGCGCCCTCCCGGATCAACGACATCAATCCGGAAGACATCGCGAACGTCGAAGTCGTGAAGGGGCCCGCTGCGGCGACGCTCTACGGCACCCAGGCAGCGAACGGCGTCATCCGCATTACGACGAAACACGGAGTCGCAGGTCCTGCGCGCTGGCGTATCTACAGCGAAGGCGGGATCATGAACGACAAGAATCAGTATCCCATCAACTATTTCAGCTGGGGGCACCGCGGGACCACGACGGGAATTCAGTGCCGGCTCCTGTCTTCCCTCGCGACCACCAATCCGTGCGTCATCGACAGCCTCACGTCGTATAACGTCCTGATGGATCCGACCCAGACGCCGATCGGCACGGGCTATCGTGGACAGCTGGGGCTGCAAGTGCAGGGCGGGACGGATCAGGTCCAGTACTACGTATCGGGTGACTACCAGGACGATCTCGGCATCTATCGCCTGCCCGACGTCGAGTATGGACGTATCACGAAGGCCTTCGCGGGCATCGCGCCGGCGTACGATGTCTACCGTCCCAACGAGCAGCGGCAAACCAGCTTCCGCTCGAACATTCACATCTTGCCGATCCCGCAGCTCGATATCACGGGCAACCTCGGCCTCGTCCAGAGTCGTGCCCGTTTGCCTCAGAACGACAACAACGTCACGGGTTTCCTCCCGAGCGGTCTGTTCGGGCGGGGGCAAGAGGGCTCGCCGTTTATTTGGGGCTTCTTCCTGCCGGGCGACGTGTTCCAGATTCTGACCGACCAGGATATCAGCCGGGTCACCGGCAGCCTGGCCGGCTCCTGGCGGCCCACCACATTCCTCACGTGGCGCGCCAACGTCGGACTCGACTACACGGGACGGAACGACATCCAGTTCCAGTCGCGCGGGCAAGGTCCGAACTTTGGCACGTTCCGCCAGGGACGCCGCAGCGACAACCGGTTCACGATTTTCCATTACACCGGTGATGTGGGTGGGACGGCGCAGTTCAATCTCTCGCCGACGGTGAGCTCCAAAACGTCGGTCGGTCTGCAGTTCCTGAAAGACAACTTTTTCGGTGTGCTGGCGAACGGTCAGAACCTGCCGCCCGGCGCGAAGTCGATCAGCAGCGCCGCCATTCGCACGGCGACCGAGCAGACCACACTCGCCGTCACCCTCGGGACGTATATCGAAGAGCAGGTCGCGTGGCGCGATCGGGTGTTCGTGACGGGTGCGGTCCGGCACGATCGCAACAGCACCTTCGGCATCGAGACCCGGTCGGTGAACTATCCCAAGATCGCGGGCGCCTGGGTCATCTCCGACGAGTCGTTCTATCCACGCAGCATGCCGTTCAACAACCTGAAGCTCCGCTTTGCGTACGGCGCGTCGGGGCAGCAGCCTGGGAGCGTCGATGCCCTGTTGTTCTATCTCGGGCAGACCGCGACGGTGTTTCAGGGCACGGCGGCTACCGATCAGCCGGGCATCGATCTGTCGGCGTTCGGGAATCTGAAGCTGAAGCCGGAATGGTCGTCCGAGCTCGAGCTGGGGTTCGATGCAGGATTCCTGCACGACGCTGGGCGGCTCGAGCTGACGTATTACAACAAGCGCACCAAGGACGCACTGATCAATCGGCGCCTGCCGCCGTCTCAGGGCATCAACCAGACCCGGTTCGAGAACATCGGCTCGGTGCAGAACCGGGGCCTCGAAGCGCTCATCAGCGCGCAGGGCGGCATCACGTCGGACGTCGCCGGTGATGCGACGCTCAGCATCGCCCGCAATACCAATAAACTCCTCAAGCTTGGCGTCCCGCCGATCGTCAATGGCGAGATCCAGCAGCGGGAAGGGTTTCCGTTGTTCGGGTTCTGGGATCGGCCGATTTTGAGCTACAACGATGCCAACAACAACGGCATCATCGAAGTCGGCGAAGTCACCGTGGGAGACACTGCAGTGTATCTCGGCTCATCGATTCCCCGCACGGTGGTCACGTTCAATGCGGGACTGAGCTTCTTCCACAATAAGCTGAGGCTGGCCGGTCAGCTCGACTACCGGGGCGATTGGAAAGCCTACAACCTCACCGAACGCTTCCGGTGCGTCGGTGCCGGGTTCAACTGCATCGGCGTAAACGACCCGAACGCTCCGGCCGCCGAGCAGGCCCGAGCGGTCGCGGCCGGGAGCGCCCTGCTGGGATTCACGCAAGCCGGGTACATCACGGACGGCGCGTTCATGCGGCTCCGTGAGGCATCGCTCACGTACACGGCGCCCGATGCCTGGGCCAAGATGGTGCATGCACAGTCGCTGCAGTTCTCGGTGACGGGTCGGAACCTGCTCAAGTGGACGAATTACGACGGCATCGACCCCGAGCTGAACGGCAACGGGCAGTCCGACTTCCCGGACGACTTTCTCACCGCGCCTCCGATCCGCACGCTGGCCGTGCGCGTATCGTTGGGCTTTTAGGGGGCGACCATGAGACACACATACACTCGTTTCGGCCTCGTGCTCGCCGCAGTGACCGTGGTGGCATGCTCCGGTGTGCTGGATGTGAAAGACCCGGACATCATCGATCCCGGCGACGTACAGAACTTCGACGGTGCCATCGCGGCCTACAATGGCGCCATCGGGGACTTCGCGTTCGCGAACGACGGCGACAACGGCGCCAACGAAGGCCAGATCCTGGTCTCGGGCGTCATGACGGATGAGTACAGCGACGTCGAGACATTCCCGACGCGCATCGAGTACGATTCACGCGCCATCAACGAGCGCAACGGCACGTTGACCGGCGTCTATTTCAACCTTGCCAAGGCGCGCGTTGCGGCAGAGGGTGCGGCCAAGGCGCTGCAAACGTACACGGACACGACGGCTACCTCGCGAGTCCGGATCGGCGAGATGCTGGCGCTCGCCGGCTACACGTACGTGTATTTTGCCGAGAACTACTGCTCGGCGGTGCCGTTCAGCGAGCGCCTGCCCGATGGGTCGATTGACTATGGGCAGCCGTTGAACACCAACGCTATTCTGGACCGGGGCATTGCCCGGTTCGATTCCGCACTTCAAATCCTCGGCACCGCCTCAGCCTCGATCACGAGGCTGGCCAGGGTCGGGAAGGGCCGGGCGTTGCTGGACAAAGGCGACTTCGCCGGTGCGAACGCAGCCGTGGCGGCGGTGACCGCCGGCCAGTACCAGACGGCGCACTCGATCGCCACGGGCCGTCAGAACAATGGCGTGTACGTGTTCAACAACCCGTCCGGCTCGCGGGGAGGGACGGCCCGGTTTGGCGTGTCGGACGTGGAAGGCACCAACGGCCTGCCGTTCCGCGCGGGCGATCTCCGCGATTCCGTCGTCAACGGTGTGGTGATCCTGAAGCGTAATCGCGTACCGACGCAACAGATTGGGTTGGGTTTCGACAACACGTCGCCGTTGTGGGTGAATCTGGCGTACGCGGGCCCAACGAGCCCGGTGACCGTCGCGAGTTTCGTCGAGGCCCGGCTGATTCGGGCCGAGGTGGCGTTGAATGCCGGGGCGTCAGCGGCAGGGATCGACACGCTCAACGCGATTCGTGCCGATCTCGCGAACAACGGCGGATTCACACTCGCCGCGTTGGCCGACCCGGGTACCGCGGCCGGGCGCGTGGACCTGCTGTTCCGGGAGCGCGCGTTCTGGCTGTTTGCGACCGGACACCGGCTCGGCGATCTGCGGCGGTTGGTGCGCGCGCCGTATAACCGCGCCGCCACCAGCGTCTATCCGGTTGGCACGTATCCCAAGGGAACGGTCTATGGCGCCAACACGGAGCTGCCGGTGCCGTTCGATGAGCGCAACAATCCGCTGTACACGGGGTGCGATTACAACACCCCGTAATTGGATTTGAGGTTGGGGGCAAAAAAAGTAGGGGCGCAGCATGCTGCGCCCCTACTTCTATTTCAGCTTCCGGTGCCCTTCGTGGTAATGCGGATCACGCCTTTGGTCGCGCCGGTGCCATAGTAAGTCGTCGCGTCGATACCGCTCAGCACTTCGATCTGCTCGATATCGGACGCCGGCATCACGCTCAACGGCGCGAAGTCATTCAGCTCCACACCGTCCATGACGATCATCGGCTGGTCTCGCAGCATGATGCTCGACCGCCCGCGATGCTCGATGCGGCCCGCGCTGCCGTTGTTGCCGTCCTTGAATGTGAAGAACGGCACGGTCCGCTGGAGCGCTTCCCACGCGGTGCGCGCGCCCGTCCGCTCGATCGCTTCCGCGCTGACGACACGCCGTCCAGGATTATCAACGTGCTGGTGGGCAGTGCTGACGGCGGTATGGCGAGCGCAAGCGGAGAGTGACAGCGCGACAGCAATGGGCAGTAGCGACGGGTGGAGCATAGGACCTCGCGGCCCGGGGTGTGGCTGCATCATGCTCCGCCAGGGGCCGGCCGTCAAGCGCGGGCTATGGTCGTCAGGGCACCGCGAGAACGGTCCCGACCATACTGGCGTGCTGCGAGCAGTGATACGGAAACGTCCCCGCACTGTCGAACCGCACTTCGAACCAGGCGTTGGGCTGGAGCAGCCCACTGGCAAAGAGCCCGCTGTCCGAAACGACGCTGTGGAGGATCATGCCCTCGTTGGTCCAGCGCACCGGAGAGCCGACCGGCACGGTAATCGTGTCCGGTACGAACAGCGTGTCCCGCAACGCCACGAAGACGGTTCCGGGGCGAATGCCGAACACACGATCCGGTTTGCAGGTCAGGCTCGCCAGCGTGAGCGACGCCACGAACACGAAACAAAAGAACGACGACCAGCGGCGGGTCGTCGTCCCATACTCGGCGATGGTCATTTGATCCAGCCGATCAATCCACGATCGCGTCCGGCAGCACGTACTTCATCGGGTTCACGGGTTTCCCGTTGACCCACACTTCATA
>Ga0070705_100001644_pt1 | contig 11698 bp, 12 predicted proteins | sample KBSK5253metaG_FD_65455 | JGI IMG/M metagenome (GOLD analysis project Ga0070705, IMG submission 65455) | Corn, switchgrass and miscanthus rhizosphere microbial communities from Kellogg Biological Station, Michigan, USA - KBS K5-25-3 metaG | ecosystem: Host-associated > Plants > Roots >... | reverse complement strand
CGATCCTTATCGACTCGCCGGTGCTCGTCGTCGGCGCGATGGTCGTTGGGCCGGAGTTCGGGCCGCTCGCAGGGTTCGCAATCGCGCTTGTGCAGGGCCGCAGCATCCTCGCCCGCCGCTCGCTCACGGCGCTGCTGGTCGGCTTCGTGGTCGCAGTGGTCGTCGCGTACGCCGGCACCGAGACGATCGAGGCGCTCGGACTCGTCTCCGGCGGTGCGCACACGAACGCCATGCGCCCGCTCACCGGCTTCATCTCCAAGCCGGACGCGCTCTCGTTCCTCGTCGCCTATCTGGCGGGGACCGCGGGCATCCTGTCGCTCACGACGAGCAAGTCGTCCGTGCTGATCGGCGTGCTGATCTCCGTCACGACGATCCCGGCGGCCGCCAACGTGGCGGTCGCGGCGGCGGAGGACGCCTGGAGCGAGTGCGGCGAGGCGGCCGCGCAGCTCGGGCTGAACCTCTCCGCGCTCGTGCTTGCGGGCGTCGTCACGCTTGCCGTGCAGCGGGCGGCGTTCGCGGCGCGTCGGCGCCGCCGAGCCGTCGCCTAGCTACCCACCACATCTTGGTAGATTAGGCCCATGGGGGCGTTGGGGGATGTCCGCGTTGCGGATGAGGTGGCGGTTGCGGATGCGGCCCCGCGGTCGCGCACCCCGCGGGCCGCGGAGCTCGCGTGGATCGGGCTGCTCCCGTGCGCGCTGCTGGTGGCAGGGATCGTCTACCTGTTCGGACCGCCGCTGGGGCGGCTGCTGCTCCCGGCAGACGCCGTCAGATTCTGGCCGGCGATCGAAGTGGAGCTCGGTCCCGGGCCCGAGCGGACGGAGTACGCGCGCTTCCTGCTCGCACTCACCGGTCCGCTGCTGCTGACAGCGTTCATCGCGGTCGGCGCGCGTCGCGCGAGGCCGCTGCAACCGGCGGCGATCGCACGCCTGACGGCCGCCTCCAAGTGGCTCGCGCTCGCGTTTGTCGTGACATGCGTCGTCGTCCAGCGCACGTACGACTTCGGCGCCTGGGTGCCGAAGTCCAGGCACGTCGTCTACTTCACGATCCCGACGCTCGTGGTCGCGGCGGCGATCGCGGCGCTGCTTGCGGCGGCGCTCGCGCGCGATCGAGTGCTGCTGCGCATGCACGCGCCGGCGGTCGAGCGCCGCCGTCGTCGGACAGCGGCGCTGGCGCTCGCGGCGGTCGCGGCCGTCCTCTGGCTGCTCCCGGCCGTCAACTTCGAAGACACGATCATCCGCGCGCACGGAGCGGTCGTCGAACACATCCCGTATTGGCTCGACGAAACATATGCACCGATGAACGGCCGCTTTCCGCTCGTCAGCTATGCGACTCAATACGCCTCGCTGTGGCCCTATCTGCTCGCGGCCGTGATGGTCCTGGTGGGCCCCTCGCTCGGCGTCTACACGATCGCGGTCGCGACGATCAGCGCGGTCGTGATGGTGAGCGTCTTCGTGACGCTGCGACGCATCGTCCGTAGCAGCGTCGTCGCGCTGATCCTGTTCCTTCCGCTGCTCGCGACGAGCTTCTACATGATGGAGGGGCCGGCCGACAACCGCTACGCGATCAGCAACCTGTTCGGCACCTTCCCGCTGCGCTACGCCGGCCCCCTGCTGCTGTTCTGGCTGCTCGCACGGCATCTCGACGGCGCCGCACCGCGCCGCCCGCGCTGGCTGTTCCTGGCCGGCGGCCTCGTTGTGCTCAACAACACCGAGTTCGGACTGCCGGCGCTCGGCGCGACGATCGCCGCATTGCTGTGGTCCACGCCTGCGCCGGTGCGCGAGGTGCTGCGACGGCTCGCGCTCGAGCTCGCGATCGGACTGGCCGGAGCGCTGGCGCTCGTAAGCGCGTTGACGCTCGCGACGGCCGGTTCGCTGCCGCACCTCGAGTTGCTGGTGCGTTTCACGAGGCTGTTCGCGCTCGGCGGCTGGGGAGAGATGCCGATGCTGCCGGTGATCGGGATGAGCACGGTCATCTATCTCACGTACGTCGCCGCAATCGGCGTCGCGACGGTGCGGGCGGTCAACGGCGAGCCGGACCGCCTGATGACGGGTTTGCTCGCCTGGACCGGCATCTTCGGCCTCGGCATCGGCAGCTACTACATGGGCCGCTCCCATCCAGAGGTGCTCACGAACATGTTTGCGGCGTGGGCGTTGTGCGTGACGCTGCTGCTCGTGCTCGCGGTGCGCGCCATCGCCGCACGGGCCTCGCGCCGGCCCACGCTCGCGGAGGCCGCGTGCCTGTTCGCGTTCGGCGTGTTCGTCTGCTCGCTCGCGCAGGTGCCGAAGCCGTGGTCCGAGTGGGCGCGGCTGCACCGCACGGGGGACGCGCTCTACCGGCAGCCGCTCGGCGAGCCGTTCATCGCGAGGCACACGCGGCCGGGGGAGGCGGTGGCGATCCTCACGTTGCTCGGGCACCGCACCGCCTACGACGTCGGTGTGACGAACGTGACCCCGTATGCCGGCGGGGCCGGAGCGATGCCGACGATAGCCCAGCTCTACGAGACGCTCGCCGCGCTGCGCGCCGCCGGTGGGCACAAGGTCTTCTATACGGCGGACGGCGAATGGCAGGAAGTCCCCCAGCTGCTCCTCCACTACGGCTATCGCAGGGTCGCCGTCGAACAGTACGAAATGGCTGAGTACTCGGACGCTCGATAAGCTTTGGCGCTCGTGCGCTAGCGGCTGGGGGTTCGCACGCGCACTGGGGTGGGAGACACGCTGTCGAGGGTCTGGTATTCAGGGGCCGTGAAGTCGGCTGAGGTGCTCGTCGTGGAGGACGAGGACGACGTGCGCCGCCTTGTGCGGGTGCTGCTCGAGCGCGCCGGCCACTCGGTGGTCGAGGCGGCCAACGGGCTCGAGGCGCTCAGCGTCCTCGAGGCTGACGCGCCGGACCTCGTCGTGCTTGACGTCGCGATGCCCGAGCTCGACGGTTGGCAGACCCTCGAGCGCATCCGCGACCTGAGCGACGTGCCCGTCCTCATCTTGACGGCGCGTGTGGGCGAGCTCGACAAGGTGCGCGGCCTGCGCGGCGGCGCCGACGACTACGTCACCAAGCCGTTCGGCCGTCAAGAGCTGCTCGCCCGCGTGGAGGCGCTGCTGCGCCGCACGAGCGGGCCGCCCGAGGTGCGCGCCGCCTACGAGGACGGCGCGCTGCGGATCGACTACGTCAGCCGCGAGGTGACCGTCGGCGACGGGGACCTGCGCCGCCCGGTGCAACTGACGCCGCTCGAATTCAAGCTCCTGTCCGCGTTTGTGCGCCACCCGAATGAGACACTCAGCCGCACGCGGCTGCTCGAGCTGGTGTGGGGCGACGTCGACGGCTTCGGCGGCGACCAGGTCAAGCTCTACGTGGGCTACCTGCGCCGAAAGCTGGGGTGGGGACCCTCGGATGGTGGTCCGCTGGAGACGATCCGCGGCTTCGGCTACCGCTACCGGCCGCCGGCAGCACGACCGTGAAGGCCGTGCCCTCGCCCACGCGGCTGCGCACGGAGACCGTGCCGCCGTGGCCCTCGACGATCGTGCGCACGATCGTCAGCCCGAGGCCGAGGCCCGGTACGGACTGTCCGGTCGCGTTGGGCGCGCGATAGAAGCGGTCGAACAGGTGCGGCAGGTCCTTTGCGGCGATGCCGATGCCGGTGTCGACTACCTCGATCTGCGCCTGCGCATCCGCGCGCGTCAGCCGCGCGACGATGTGTCCCCCGGGTGGCGTGAACTTGAGCGCGTTGAGCAGCAGGTTGTCGAGCACCTGTGCGAGCCGGTCGCGATCGCCGATGCAGCGCTCAACCGGCTCCAGCTCCGTCGCGAGCGTGATCCCGGCCTCGTCGGCGCGGCAGCGCGCCAGCTCCACGGCATCATGCACGAGCGCGGCGAGCTCGACCTCGCCCGGCTCCAACAGCAGCGGGGCACCATCGACCTGCGCGGCGAACAGCAGGTCGCCGACGAGTCGCACGAGTCGGCGCGCGTTGCGATCGATCACTTCGAGGTGGCGCGCGTGCTCGGCCGGGAAGCGGTCCCCGTCATCGCTCATCAGCAGCTCGACGTAGCCGAGGATCGCCGTCAGCGGTGTGCGCAGCTCGTGCGAGACGAGCGCGAAGAAGTCCTGCTTCGCGCGCTCAGCCTCCCGCTCGCCGGTGATGTCGCGCACCACCAGCAGCCGGCCGATCAGCCGCCCGCGGCCGTCGTGGACCGGCGCCACGTAGCGCGCAAACGTGCGGCGACCGCCTGCCAGCACGACCTCGTCACGCCGCTCGGCGCTGCCGTTTGCGCCTGCACCGTGCTCTGCGGCCGGACGCGGATCCAGCGTCGTCGTGTGCGCTGCAAACTCGGCGCGGACCGCGCGCATCGGCGGGTTGTCGACGATCACGCCGCCATCGCCGTCGAGCAGCGCGATCGCGTCCGGCGTCGTGTCCAGCACGGCGCGCACGATGCTCGCGCCTTCGCGCGCGGAGCGGACCGCCTCGATCAGCTCGCTGCGCTGCTGCGCGAGCTCGCGGTTCTGGCGTTCGAGCGCGGCGCGGCTGTCCTCGAGCGAGTCGGCCATCTGGTCGAAGGTGCGTGCCAGCTCGCCGACCTCGCCGATCCCTCCGCGGTGACCGACGCGCGCATGCAGATCGCCGGCGGCAAGGCGGCGCGCTGCGCCGGCAACGTCGCGCAACGGTTCCAGCAGCGCCCTGCGCAGGTACAGCAGGAAGCCGAGCGCGCACAGCAGTGTCGCCGCGACGCCCGCCGCGCCGACGATCCACGCAAGCCGCATCAACTCCGTCACGTGCTTCCGCTCGGCGGAACGTGCGGCGCGTTCACGTCTCACCAGCGCAGCGAGCTGTTCATCGAGCGCACGGATCGCGGGCAGCTCCGCGCGCAGCGGGCGCGCCGCGTCGGCTTGGCGTCGCAGTTCGCGCGCGAGCGCTGGTGCCTCGGGTGCTTCGGCGGCTGCACCCGACGACGCCAGCGCGTCCGCGCCGACGCGCATGCCAGTCCCGTCGCCGCGTGCGAGCGCGATGCGCGAGTCGTTCGATGCGACTGCGACCTTCGAGGCGATGCGCGCCTGATGCTCGGCCGTGTCGAGGTCGTGCAGCGTCATCAGCAGCACGGCGAACACCGCCAGCTGCAGTGCGGCGAGCAACCCGATCGCGACGACGAGCCGCGTGCTGAGGCCACGCGTGCGGCGCATTGGGAACACGCTACTCCGCTTCCCCCGCTCTGTGTTGTGCAGATGACGCGGGTGGGGAATGATCGGACCAGTCAACTGTCGATCGAAACTCGGGGGTGCGTCATGACCGATCCCGCTCCGACCCGCGTCCTGCTCGTCGCGCATCGCACGGCCGCGACCGAGGGGTTGCTGGATGCGGTGCGCGCGCGTGCGCAGCAGGGCCCGGCTGTGTTCCACCTGGTGGTGCCGGCCCATCCGCACGGCTTGCACAAGGTGGTTGATCCGCAGGAGGGCGATGAGGGCGAGGCCGAGCGTGCGCTGGCGAAGGCGTTGCCGTTACTGAGCGCGGCGGCTGGCTCGGAGGTGACCGGCCATGTTGGCGACCACGAGCCGTTGATGGCGATTGAGGATGCGATCCATCGGGCGCCGTATGACGAGATCGTGATCTCGACCTTGCCGCGGCGGTTGTCGCGGTGGCTGCATTTGGATCTGGTCAGCAAGGCGCGGGGTGCTGGGCTTCCGGTGACGCATGTGGAGGCGAGCGAGAGTCCGTCCGCTACGGAGCCGGCGCCTGCTGCCTCCTAGGGCCCGACCGCGCTGGCGGGCTCGCTAGGGTCCGGCCGGGGTTGGCGGGCGGGTCCTGTCGGCTCCGGGTGCGCGCACACCCGCCTTCGGCGGGCGCACGTGCATCCTCACCGCCACCCGCCCGATCGGCGTTGCCGCTCCCGATCGGCGCTGGTCGCGCGATCGGCCGCCCCCGCGCGATCGGCCGCTAGGCTGCCGGCCTCATGCGGCTTGCCACCTTCCTCCCGCCTGGCTCTGCCGATCCGCTTTCCGGCGAGGTGGGCGATGCGGTTGTCGTCGCCTTCGCTGACGGCTCGTCGGTCCGGGACCGCCTTGAGAGTGGCGATCGTGGGCCTGCCGCGGGACCGGAGTTTGCGCTTGCAGATGTGACCCTGCTGGCGCCGGTGCCGCAGCCGCGCGCGATCTTTGGGATTGGGCTCAACTATGCGGCGCATGCGGCGGAGACGGGCGCTGAGCTGCCGGAGCGGCCGATCGTGTTCATGAAGCTGCCGAGCTCGTCTGCGCCTCTCCGGGTGGGCCGGTGCGGTGTCCTGCGGTCGTGAAGCGGCTCGACTATGAGGGTGAGCTGGCGGTGGTGATGGGGGCCGGTGGGGAGATCGCCGGCTATGCGGTGGCGGACGATGTGAGTGCGCGGGACTTGCAGCGGCGGGAGCCGCAGTGGACGCGTGCGAAGGGGGCGGATGGGTTCTGCCCTTGGGGTCCTTGGGTCACGACTGCGGATGAGGTCCCTGATCCGGAGGATCTTGGGCTGCGGACGTGGGTCAATGGTGAGCTGCGGCAGGACGCGCGCACGTCTGACCTGATCTTCGGGCCGCGGGCCGAGCGGCGTTGGCATGTCGATGGAGCCGCGCCGGTTTTTGGAGGCTGGCGACGTGGTGCGTGTGGAGATCGAGCGGCTCGGCGTGATCGAGCACGCGATCGCTGATACGGTCGTCTGAGTCTCGGGCTGGGGGAGCCCGAGCGGACAAGGGGGAGATACATGCTTCGCAGCATCAAGCATGCGCTGCTTGCTGCCGTTGCGCTTGTTGCGCTGGCGGTTGGCTGCAGTACGGCTGTGGCCGCCGAATTCCAGTTCAGTCCGGGTGGCACGATTACTGGGACGTCGCTAGGCCCTGTCACGTTCTCGGGTTCGGGCATAACGATCACGTGCCCGCTCACGCTGAGGGGCACGGTGACGAGTGCGAGAGTGCCGAAGGTGGCCGGCACGAGCTATGGCGAAGTCACCTCGGTGAGCATCGGCAGATGCTCGGGTGGGACCGCCGCGGTGCTAGGCCTGCCGTGGCCGGTCGTCTACAACTCGATACTAGGCTCGCTACCGAACGCGGTCACAGGCGTCTCGTTGACGGTCAACAGAACCGGCTTCCTGCTCAACGCGATCGGCATCGAATGCCTATATGGCGGCAGCATCACGACGCTACTCGCGGTGACGGGCACGAATCCCTACACCACGGGGCTATATGAAATTCCGGCCGGCAGCAGCGCGCCGTTCGTCAGAGGCAGCTTCTTCTGCCCGAGAACCGGCACGATGACCGGCACGTTTGGCATCTCGCCGACGCAGACGGTGACGCGGATATAGGCGCCGCCGTGTGGACGAGGCGGCGCTCGGCGGGTGCGGGGCGGCCACGTGGCCGCTGGAGGCGGGTCCCGCCTTCTAAGCCGCGAGCGTCGCCTCGACCGTGATCTCGGCGCTGCCGCCGGTCAGCAGGCGCGAGATCGGGCAGTTGCGGCCGGCCGACTGCGCGGCGGCGTCAAACGCGGCTGCGTCGATCCCGGGCACGCGGCCGGTGACGGTGAGCGCCGAGCGGGTGACGGTCGGTGCGTCGTCGACTCTGTCGAGCGTCACGACGGCGGAGACGTCGAGCTGCTCCGGCTCATTGCCGCCCTGCGTCAGCTCATGCGAGAGCGCCATCGCGAAGCAAGACGCGTGCGCGGCGGCGATCAGCTCCTCCGGGCTCGTCTTGCCGTCAGAGCGCTCGGTGCGCGATGCCCACGTGACGGGCAGCTCGCCGAGCGCGCCGCTGCCGCTGGTGGTTGTGCCCGCGCCTTGCGCGAGGCTGCCGTTCCAGGTCGTCTGTGCGCTGCGCTCTGCGATCGGCATGCTGGCTCCCCTCAGTGATGCTCGATGACGCGGTCGAGCAGGCCGTACTCAACCGCCTGCTGGGCGCTGAAGAAGCGGTCGCGCTCCATGTCGCGGTTGACCTGCTCCTCCGGCTGTCCGGTGTGGTGCGCGTAGATCTCGTCGATCCGCTTGCGCGTTCTGATGATCTCGCGGGCGTGGATCTCGATGTCGGTCGACTGGCCTTCGAAGCCGGCCGACGGCTGGTGGATCAGGATGCGGCTGTTCGGCAGCGCCATCCGCTTGCCTCTCGCGCCGCCCGTCAGCAGCAGCGATCCCATCGACATCGCGATGCCGACGCACATTGTCGACACGTCGGGCTTGATGAACTGCATCGTGTCGTAGATCGCGAGGCCCGCGTAGATCGAGCCGCCCGGCGAGTTGATGTAGAGCGAGATGTCCTTCTCGGCATCCTGCGACTCGAGGTGCAGCAGCTGCGCGACGACGAGGTTCGCGATCTGGTCGTCGACCGGCTGGCCGAGGAAGATGATCCGCTCGTTGAGCAGGCGGCTGTAGATGTCGAACTCGCGCTCGCCGCGCGCGGTGCGCTCGATGACCATGGGGATGAGAGGCATGGCCGGAAGGCTCGCACATCACGGCGCTTGGCCGCTGCGCGATGCCGTCAGCCGCGCGTGTCAGGCTGGCGCCCGTGCTGCCACGCCCAGATTCTCAGAGCTTTACGCGCTTTCTCGTCTCAACCGGCGCGTTCCTGTGTCTGGCTGCGTTCCTCGGTCCTGCGCTCGTGCTGCGGGAGACCGACGTGCTGCGCGTCGACGCGAGAGAGCTTTCGACGCTCACGGGAACTGGTCGCGCCGAGCTCGAGCGTCGGCAGCGCGTCTCCCAGACGGCCGGCGAGATCGCTCCGTATGCCGGTGCGGTGTTGCTGGCCGGCGGCGTCGCGCTCCTGATCCTCGCGGTGCCGCGCCTGCGGCGCCAGGAGCGCGCCGACGAGGCGCGGTCCAGGGCGGAGCTCGCGCAGTTGCAGGCCGCGATCGAGCCGCAGAGCGAGGAGGAGCGGGAGGAAGCGCTCGAGGCCGATGCGCTTGCGGACGCCGAGCTACCGACGGACGCGGAGCTACCGACGGACGAGGATATGGCCGACGCGGCCCTGGCGGCGGACGCCGGCGAACGCTACGAGGCGGTGCGGGTGCCGCCGCGGCCGCGACTCAACCTGCGGGCTCGAATGGACCGTGCTCGTGGGGTCGAGGAGCGGGTCCTGCGTCGCATCGACCGCCTGACGCCGCCGCGCTACGAGTTCGCCCGCAGCGTGAAGCTGGGAGGGGCGGAGCGGCTCCTCCTGCTCGACGGTCTGCTCTTGAGCAGAGCGGACGACCTGCCCGACCTGCCCGTGGAGATCAAGTTCACGACCGTCTCGGTGCGCAACAGTCTCACCAACCGACTCGACGAGGCGCTCGCCAAGGTCGTGCGGTATCGGCGTCAGTCCGGGCGCGTCGCCCGGGTGTGGCTGATCGTCGTCACGGAAACGCGCGTGTCCCATGAGGACGTGGTGTGGGCTCGCACCCTGGCGCGAGACCTTGCCGGCGACCTCGTCCTGTCGGTCGTTGCCGAGGACGAGATCGACGAGCTCGACTTCCCATCGGGCGATCTCAGATCGCGGTGAGCACCGCCGCGCCCTCGAAGGCGCCGGCGCGCAGGTCGGCGAGCGCCTGCTCTGCGCGTGCGAGCTCGTAGGTGGTGACGGTTGTGCGGACGGGGACTTGCGGGGCGAGCGCGAGGAAGGCGGTTCCGTCCTCGCGGGTGAGGTTGGCGACGGAGCGGATCGAGCGCTCGCGCCACAGGTCCGCGTACGGGAACGAAGGGATGTCGCTCATGTGGATGCCGGCGCAGATGACTGTGCCGCCGGGCGCGAGCGCTCTGAGCGCGGCCGGGACGAGCGCGCCGGCCGGCGCGAACACGATCGCCGCGTCGAGCGGCTGCGGCGGCGTCTCGTCGCTTCCGCCGGCCCAGACGGCGCCCAGCTCGCGCGCGAATGCCTGGCCGGCCTCGTCCCTCGGGCGGGTGAAGGCATATACCTTGCAATCTTGGTGGATTGCCACCTGGCAGACAAGGTGGGCCGACGCCCCGAAGCCGTACAGGCCAAGCCGGCTGGCCTCGCCCGCCATCTGCAGCGCGCGGTAGCCGATCAGGCCCCCGCACAGCAGCGGCGCCACCTGCAGGTCGGGGTAGTCGCGCTCCGGCGGCAAGGGGAGGCAGAAGCGGGCGTCCGCCACCGTCAGCTCGGCGTAGCCGCCGTCGATGTCCCTGCCGGTGAAGCGGGCCCGCTCGCACAGGTTCTCGCGGCCGCTGCGGCAGTAGCGGCACTCGCCGCACGTCCAGCCAAGCCACGGCACGCCCACGCGCGTTCCGGCCTCGTGCAGCCCCGCGGCGTCGGGGGCAAGCACCTCGCCGACGATCTGGTGGCCCAGCACGAGCGGCAGGTGCCCCGGCGAGAGCTCCCCGTCGCGCAGATGGAGGTCCGTGCGGCAGATCCCGCATGCGCGCACGCGCAGCAGTACGTCATCTGGGCCAGGGACGGGATCCGGCAGCTCAGCGGGCTGCAGCGGCTCTCCGGCCGTTTCAAGCACCATCGCACGCACGCATACATCATGGCGCGCTATGCAAGTGGCAACATTCTACGGTATCTTGATGGCTAGCTGCCGAGATATCGCGTATCTCGCGAGCCGCGCCGATTGACGCGCGCGACGGCGGGCGGTGGCCGAGACGCCGAGCGCCGCGGGCGCTGCTCCGCCCTACTGCGCCAGCCGCTCGAGCGCGCGCTGGCTCTCGGCCATCAGCCGGCGCAGCCGTGCCTGAAACTGCTTGTCGTCGCGGCGGGCCTTGACGCGCTCGTCGATCGCGACGCGGATCGCCTCGGAGACGGGCACGTCGTCGACGCGCGCCATCGCCTCCAGGTCCGCCGCGAGCTCGTCGCTCAGCCGCAGGGTCATTGTCTTCGGCATCAACCGCGCAGTATATCCACCTTGAGATGGTTACATGAGCACATCGAAATCGTGTGGATGCTTGGTGGATTGACACCAATAGCGCACGTCGTCGGCGAAGTCGCGCTCGTACGCAGCGGGGACGTCCGGGTACGCTCCGCCGGATGTTCCCGGTCAACGTGCCCAACGTCCTGACGGTCCTGCGCATCCTGCTCGTGCCGGTGCTCGTGGTCGCGCTGCTCGACGCGACGCCGAGCGGCGATCTGCTGGCGGCGATCGTGTTTGCCGTCGCCTCGCTCACCGATCTGCTCGACGGCTACCTCGCGCGCACGCGCAACGCGGTGACGACGTTCGGCAAGCTGATGGACCCGATCGCCGACAAGCTGCTGATTGTGGCGGCGCTCGTCGCGCTCGTCTCGCTCGACCGGCTCGCCGCGTGGGTCGCGATGGTGATCATCGCGCGCGAGTTCGCCGTGACGGCGATGCGGATGGCGGCCGGGGCGCAGGGCGTCGTGATCGAGGCGAGCCTGTTCGGCAAGGCCAAGACCGTCCTGCAGATCGTGATGGTGCTCGCGCTGATCGCCGCCGGCGACGACAGCCCGCTGTGGCTCGACCTGCTCGTCGACGCGACCGTCGTGGTGACGGTGCTGTCCGGCGTCGACTACTTCCTCGGCCTGCGCCGCCGGCTCGGGGAGCGCGAGCGCCCGGCCGCAGACGCGACCTGAGCGCTCGCGGGCACCCAATCCTCCGTCAGGAGCCCTCTGCCACGGCCGGCTCCAGCGAGTGCGCGTCGCCCTGCGGTGCGCGCGCGGGCCGCGGCACCAGCGCCACGGCGATCACAAGCGCGACTCCGACGAGCGCGGCGGCGATCCAGGCGGCGAGATGGAAGCCGCCCGTCAGCGCCTGCGCGCTC
>Ga0070705_100001635_pt1 | contig 11731 bp, 9 predicted proteins | sample KBSK5253metaG_FD_65455 | JGI IMG/M metagenome (GOLD analysis project Ga0070705, IMG submission 65455) | Corn, switchgrass and miscanthus rhizosphere microbial communities from Kellogg Biological Station, Michigan, USA - KBS K5-25-3 metaG | ecosystem: Host-associated > Plants > Roots >... | reverse complement strand
ACATCGATGACATCGATGCGCACTACCAGCGTGCGCGCGAGGCAGGTGCGCAGATCGCCAGTGCGCTGCACGACCATCGCACGGACTATCGCGCCTACGAGGCGCTCGACCTCGAAGGCCACCGCTGGCGCTTCGTCCAGTGGCTGCGCGAGGTGCCGACCCACTGACAAAAGGGACGGAGTCGATGAACAATTGGCTCGCGGACGAGATGCTCGTATACGAACAACTTCGGGAAGCGCGCGCCAAGGCAGCGCGCTCGCGATCGCTGGCGGCCGTGGAACATCGGCGGCAACCAGGGGTGATGAGAGTGTGGCTTGCCGCCACGCTCAGATCCCTGGCCGAACGCCTCGCACAACCTCAGGAGCGGCGAGCCTGATGGACGGGCGGTTGTCACCGACGGTCGTCACTAGTCCAGAATCGCCTGGTTGCCCTTGACGTCGATCGTCCAGTTGACGCCCGCGAGCGGCGGCATCTCGCGGCCGTCGTCGAGGCCGATCTCTCGCTTGATCAACGCTTCGAGCTTGGTGCTCATGGCCAGGACGAGGTCCCGGTGGCGCAGGCCGGAGAGGTCGATCACCGCCTCGCGCAGTGTCTTGCTGGGAACGGTTCCGCTGTTGATGGAGACGCCGCCGACGTCGCGCCGCCTCTCGCAGATCGCCACGCGCTTACGGAGCTTGGCGGCCTGCGTGGTGGCACGCTGGCCGCCGGGACGCTGCCGATGACGATGAGGTCGAAGTGATGCCTGGAAGGTCGCATGTTCAATGCACGCTCACGCTGCCGCCGGCGTGGGGATCGTTCCGCTCCAGCAGGAAGGCGAGGCCGAACATCAGCGCCGCGCCGGCGGCCAGCAGCCAAAAGGTGTCGATGTACGCGAGTGCCTGCGCCTGGCCCAGCACCACCTCGTAGAAACGCGCGTACGCCTGCCGCTGCGCCTCCCACGTGCCGAGCCCCGCGGCGGCCAAGCGATGCACCATGTCGCCCAGCTGCGCTTGAAACGAGGGATTGTCGTCGGCCAGCCGCGACACCAGGTGGACCTGGTGGAATTGCGACTGCCGCGCGATGAGCGTCGTGACGATCGACGTGCCGACGCCGCTGCCGATGTTGCGCATGAAGTTGACGAGCCCGGCCACCGAGTTGTTCTTCTCGGCCGGAACGCCGATGTACGCCGCGGTCGTGGTGGGGATGAAGATGAAGGGAATCGGGAGGTACTGGAGGACGCGCAGCCAGGCGACTGACTGAAAGCTCACCGCGAGGTCGAGCTGCTGTGTCGACACGTACATGGTGCCTGCGAGCAGAACCCAGCCGAATGCGACGAGGTAGCGCGTCTGGAGGACGGTGATCAGTCGACCGACGATCGGCATCTCGATGAGCAGAACGAGTGCGCCTAACGACATCACCATTCCGGCCGTCTGCGCGGTATACCCCATCAGGGTCTGGAGGAACTGAGGAAGCATCACGGTGGTGGCGAAACTGACGGCGCCGACCATGAACATCATGAGGTTGGCCGTCGCGAAATTTCGGTTCGTAAACAACCGGATATCGATGAGCGGATCGCGACGGAACCACTCGTAGAACACGAGGGCGGTCAGGCACACGGCGGCGATAACGGCGAGCGTGGTGATGAAGCTCGACCCGAACCAGTCGTCTTCCTGTCCCTTGTCGAGCATGATCTGAAGCGCACCCACGCCGACCGCCAGCAACGCGAAGCCGATGTAATCGACGCGTAGTCCGCTCCGTACGCGCGCCGTCAGGTAGGGGGGGTCCTGCACGAGTTGAACGACGAGCGCGAGCGCCAGCAACCCCACCGGCAGATTGATCCAGAAGATCCAGCGCCAGGAGTAATTGTCGGTGATCCACCCGCCCAGCGTCGGTCCGAGGGCCGGCGCGCACACGGCGGTGATGCCGTACACCGCGAACGCCAGGCCGCGGCGCTCGAGCGGAAAGCTATCGGCCAGGATCGCCTGCACCATCGGCTGGAGCCCGCCGCCGAACGCGCCCTGCAGCACACGGGCAACCAGCAGCAGCCCGAGGCTCGGTGCTATTCCGCATACGACGGAGCTCAGCGTGAAGAACGCGATACTGATCATGAAGAAGCGCTTGCGGCCGAGCAAGTCCACGAGCCAGCCGCTGATGGGCAGCACGATGGCGTTGGCGACGAGGTACGAAGTCAGCACCCACGTGCTCTCGTCGTTGCTCGCGCCGAGGTCGCCGGCGATATGAGGCAGCGCGACGTTCGCGATGCTGGTGTCGAGCACTTCCATGAACGCGGCCAGTGACACCGCGACGGCGATCAGCCACGGGTTGTACGCCGGACGCCAGGGCTCGGCGGCTGCGCCGCTCATCGAGCGTTCTGGGGGCCCCGACATGGCCCCCAGACCCCCAGCGCTCGGACGCGCCCCGGCAAAGCCGTGGCGCGCCTCGTGGACGGCCGGGTCTGCTCCGGGAGCCAATCGGCCACATCGAGCAGGAAGACCTTCTCGATCTCGCGACGGTGCGTGTGGAGCTCCCAGTAGAGCGGCGCGATGGCGTCGGGGCTCGCGTCCGGCTGACGGCCAACGAAGGCACCGATGGCGACATGGCCGACCTGCACGCCTTCCGGCGCGACGGCGGTATGCAGCGCATGGGCCCAGTTGCGGAGCCAGGCCATCGCCGCCCCGACGGCGCCGAATCTGGGGGCCGGATAGACGGACGAGGCGCCAGTCGTGAACAGGATGGTCCCCGAGCGCCTCGCGAGCATGTCGGGCAACACCTGGTTCACGGCGGCGACAGCGCCGTGGACATAGAAGTCGATCGAGATCTGGACGTTCTCATGGGTCAGCTCCGTCGCCGACGGGAGCGGCAGCGTACAGTCGGCCGGCGAGAACTCGAGGACGTCGATCGAGCCGAAGCGCTGCTTCACCGCTGCGAAGCCCGATGCGACCGACCCGTAGTCGCGCGCGTCCGCGCGGAAGGCGGCGGCGATGATGCCGTGTGTGGCGAGCTCGGCTACGAGCCGCTCCTGCTTGGCGGAGTTGCGCGACAGGAGCGCAACCCCGTAACCGCGCGTGCCGAAAGTCTTGGCGATCGCCAGCCCCAGTCCGGGGCCGGCGCCGAGGATGGCGATGACGGGCATGGCGTCCTCCTTCCTGAAAACGTTCATCGCACGCGCACCTCGGGCACGACCGACATGCCAGGCCCGAACACGTGCTGCGGATCAGCTGCCTCGTCGATGACGATCTTGACCGGGACGCGCTGGACGACCTTCACGTAGTTGCCCGTCGCGTTCTCGGGAGGTAACAGGCTGAAGCGCGCGCCGCTACCGGCCTGGATGCTGTCGACATGCCCCTGGAAGACCCGATCCGGATACGCGTCGACCCTGACGGTCACGGGTTGCCCGGGTCGCATGTGGCGGAGCTGGGTCTCCTTGAAGTTGGCGACCACCCACACGCGGTCGGGCACGATCGAGAACAGCGTCTGGCCGACCTGCACGTACGCGCCCGGCTCGACGCTCTTGCGCGTGACGCGCCCGGACTCCGGCGCGTAGAGCTTCGTGTAAGACAGATCCAGCTCAGCCTGGTGGACGGCCGCCTCGTACTGAACGGTCTGGGCGGCGAGCTGGTCGGCCTGGGCGCGGCTCTGCGCGATCTGATCCGGCGCGGCCTGAGCGCTCGCGAGTCGCGCGCGCTCTTGCGCGAGCTGCGCCTCTTGCTGGCGGAGGGTATCCGCCACCGCCTGCTGCGCCTTCTGCGCGGCGTCGAGGTCCGCCGCGGCCTTGTCGGTCGTCGCCACCGCGTTGTCACGCTCTTGGTGTGACACGGCACCGTACTTCAGGAGGTTTTCGTAGCGGCGCACGTCGGCCGCAGCACGCGTCGCCTCGGCCCCGGCCGAGACGACCTGCGCCCGCGCCTGCTCGACGCGGCTGCGCGCCCCGTCGACCTGGCGCTCCGCGGTCGCCACTGCGGCCTCGGCTTGCTGCACGCTGGCGCCGGCCGTTCGCTCGACGATCCGCGCGTTCAAGAACGCGGCTCGGTGCTGCTGCGTCGTCGCCGCAAGGTTCGCCCGGGCCTGCGCCAGGCGCGCCTCGAAATCTCGCGGGTCGAGCTCGACGAGCAGATCGCCCGCCTTCACGTGCGTGTTGTCGTCGACGTACACGCGGGCGACGTAACTCGCCACCTTGGGGCTCATCCCGACGATGTGGCCATCGATGAACGCGTCGTCGGTGGACTCGTGCGCTCTCGCGTACAGGACGTAGTGGACGCCGAGGGTGAGCAGCGGCAGGACCGCGACAACGCCAAGCGCCCGGAGGATGCGGCGCCGGTAGTGTCTTCGCGGAACTGATGCCGCGGGTGAACCGGAGTCAACGGTTCCGTTCGGACTCACGGTCGCCGATTCGAATGTTTCTGCGTCTGGCTGCCTCCGACTCATCGCTGCACCTCCCAACCGCCACCGAGCGCTTTGTAGACTTGCACCACCGCCGTGAGCTGGTCCCGTGTGATTCCCGCGAGATCGATTTCGGCCGTGAAGAGCTGCCGCTGTGCATCGAGGACGTCCAGATACGTGCCCAGCCCATTCGTGTAGCGAAGGTTGGCGATGTCGACCGCACGTTGCGCGGCCTGGACACGCACCGCCTGCTGTGTCCGGATCTCGCTCGCTTTTGCGCGGAAGACCAGCGCGTCTTCCACCTCGCGAAACGCCTGCTGGATGGTCTGTTGATACTGGATCAGGGCCTGCTGCTGCCGGGCCTCCGCCGCGTGCAGATTGCCAAGCAACTGACCGGCGTGAAAGATCGGAAACGTGATGGTCGGTCCGACTTGCCAGGCCCGCGACGGGCCGGTGAAGAGCTCCGACAGGGACGCACTCTCCACACCGAACATCCCGGTGAGCGAGATCCGCGGGAAGAACGCCGCCTTCGCCTCGCCGATGTGCGCGTTCGCGGAGATGAGCTGCTGCTCGGCCTGGCGGATATCGGGTCGCCGCTCCAGGAGCATCGACGGCAGCCCGGCCGGCACCTGGGGCGGTGCGGCCTGCGCATCGAGGACACCGCCCCGCGTGATCGGCCCCGGATTCCGTCCCAGCAACACACTCAATCGGTTTTCCGTCTCCGCGATCCGCCGCTCGACGCCGGGCACGGCCGCCGCCGCGGTCGCCAGCTCCTGTTCGGCGCGGCGCACGTCGAGTTCGTTGGTGAGCCCCTCTTCGAATCGCCGCCGCACCAGCTCGAGCGAGGCCTGTCGCGAGGCAAGCGTCCGCCGATCGACGTCGGCTTCCCGATCGAGCTCCAGAAGATCGAAGTAGCTCTGGGCGACATCGCTGATCAGTGTGGTGAGGACCGTGCAAGCATTTTCCGCGCTCGCGAGCAGATCGCCTCTTGCCGCCTCCGTCCCACGCCGGAGCCGCCCCCACAGATCGAGCTCGAAAGTCAGGTCCACGCTCGTGCGATAGAAGTCCTGCGGTACGCTGGCGCCCGGAAACGAGCCAATGGCGGCGAACGGAAAGCTCTTCTGAGAGAAACGCTGGTTCGTGTAGCTTCCTTGTCCATCCACTTGTGGGAACTGAGCGGCCCGTGTGACGGCGAGCTGCGCGCGCGCCTCCGCCACCCGAGCCACTGCGAGCCGCAGATCTTTGTTCTCCTTCAGGGCGATCCCGATCAGCTCGCGGAGGACAGGGTCCTGGAAGAGCTGCCACCACTCGAGATCGGCCAGGGAGCCGACCCCTTCGCTGGGTGTGTGCCACTGGGGCGTTGTTGCGATCGCGGGCCGCTTGTAGTCCGGCCCAACGGAAGCGCAGCCCGAGAGGGCACCAACGATGACGAGCACAAGCACCGCTGACTTCACGAGCTCGGTTCTCGAACGACGTCGGCGCGCGTATCGGATGACGCCGAACACCACGACCGCCAGCGCGACGAACGCGACGACCCAGACGGCGAAGTACGCGATGGCATCGCCGAGCACATCGGCAAGCAGATAGCCCGCGGTGATCCATGTGCCCGCCCATGCCATCGCGGTTGCACTCGCAATCACGACGTAGCGTCCGAGGGCAGCGCCCGTCGCGCCGGCCAGGCCGGCGGCGATCGGGTTCAGCTCGGGCAGAAACCTCGCCCAGAGCTGGAATCCCACTTCATGGGCGCGGAATGCATGCTCGACGTGATCGGCATACGTGCGTGGCCGGTGCAAGAGCCGGCCGAGGAGACCCAGTGCCTCGGCGCCGCGCCAACGTCCGACGCCATACCAGACCATATCGGCGCTGACCGCTGCGGTGGCGGCCGCCGCGAGTATGACCGCGAAGCTCGGGCCTCCTCTGCCGGCGAGCGCGCCCGCGGCCACCAATGTTGGGACGACGGGCACAGGAACGCCGCTCTGATTGACGAAGACCCACACGAAGAGGACCCATCCCGCGTGGTCGATGATGGCGTCGAGGTTCATGACGCGTCCTCCGGGCCGGCATCGGATCGCTCATCGCTCAGACGTTGTTTGCTCCGCGTCGCGTGTGACCGTGTCCCGGGGAGACATAGGCGACGGATGCGGCCGTCGAGGCTCCGACTGAACCGAGCGATCGATGCCCGAGGCAGTCGCGCCAGCGCCTCGAGCTCGAGACGTGACAACAGCAGTCCGGCTTCCCACGCCGCCGCTGCTGGATTTTCGAAGAATCGCGCGCGGAACTCCTCGTCCGTTGCGAGCTTGCCGAGCGTTCGTTCGACCGCGTTTTGGCTCACCGATCCACCTCCCATGTCCGACTGCCATCTGCTAGGGGCAAGGGGCGCGCCAGATCCGCAGACAGTCGGCAAACGCAGTCACGTCGCGAACTTGCCGTGGAGCTCCTTCGTCGTCGGGTCGCGCGCTGTGCGGTATCGCACAGGCGACCGTGCGTTTCCGCACGGACGAGGTCGAAAACGCACGGGCTCGCAGTGCTACCGCGACGAGACGAGAAAGTCAGAACGACACAGCGACCGAACGGCGAGGGGCGTCGACGCGGAACTACTCGGGCATCGTCGTCGCCAACGGTCGCAGTATCACACTCCGAAACTCATCCGGCAGGTGGGTCTCGCTCAGCCGCCGCGGCGACGCGCTATACGGCGTGGCTCAAGATGTGAGCGGGTACGCGCTTCAGATCTCCGTCCAGAAGGACTCAGGCAGACAGACGCTGAGGTGAGCGATGCACCCGAATCCACTTCTCGAGCCGCTGTTTTGGGACCACGTCGTCGCCCGTCAACTGCAGCTGCTCTGCGCGGCTCTTCGGTGCCGTGCAGAGCGACGTGGCGACTTGGCGTGCGTGGGTACGGAGCAGCTCACGGTGAGCGTCTCGTGAGACTTCGCATCTAGCGCGCCCCGCTCGGCCCGGCGTCGCCGGTCAGCAGCCGGCCGTTCATACCGAGCGCCCCATGGAACTTGCAGGAGACAGCCAGCATCCCCGAGGCCGGAAAGGTGACGTCCACCTGTACCTTGCCCTTAGGCGGGATGTCCTTGTCGATGCCGAGCGCCGGAATGCTGATGTTGTGTAGCGTGCTCGCCTCGTTCTCCACGAGCAGAGTCAGCTTCTGCCCGGGCTTGCCCCGCAAGAACGTCGGCGAAAAGTAGTAGTCGTCGGCCTCCAGCTCTAGCTTCGACAAATTCCGTACGTCCTTCGTGCCATGGTCGGCGTAGGCCACGCCGTCCAGCGTGACGGACTTGCCCTTTCCGGACGGCGAGGCAGCGGCTCGCGTCTGCGCGGGGGGCGTGGCTGCCGCGCCCGACCCCGGCTGCACCGCGATCTTGCGTGGGGCGTTGCCGACGGGGATGGTGGCCGTCAGTGTGCGGCTCGCCAAGTCCACCACCGAGACGTCGTTGGAGCCTTCGTTGGTCACGTAGGCGGTGCGGCCATCAGCACTCGACATGCTCCAGTGCGGCGCTTTGCCTACGGCGACGGTGCCGGCCAGCGTATTGTTCGCCGTGTCAAGGATGCCGAGCTCACCGGGGCCCTGGACGACGGCCAGCGCCCACCGGCCGTCGGGCGTGAAGGGTGCGTAGTGTGGCGAGGCGCCCACCGGGATCTGTGTGGCGATTCGATTGGTCGCGGTGTCCAGTACCTGGATCGCGTTGACGCCTGCGAGGGTGAAGAAGACCCGTCGGCCGTCCGGGCTCAGCTCGAGCCCACGCGGCGTCTTGTCCAGCGGCACCCGCGCCACCTCCTTCCAATTAGTGAGATCCAGGCGGACGAGCGCCGTGGCACCCTGCTGCTGCGAGGCTACCCACCCTGTGCGCCCGTCCCGGCTCAGCGTGCCGTTGTGAGGCTGGGCGACAGGCACCTCGCCGATCGCGCGATCCGTTGCCGTGTCGAGGACCAGCGCGCGATTCGAGCCCCAGCCCGAGACGAGCACTCGGCTCCCGTCGCCCGAGATCGCGAGGCCATGGGGATTCGCGCCCACCTCGATGCTCGCGACCACCCGGTCGGTGGCAGTGTCGATGACGCTCACCGTCGAAGCACCGTCACTGCTGACGTAGACCTTGCGACCGTCTGGCGTCACCACGAGCCCGTGTGGCCCCTTGGGGACCGCGATCGTACCGACGACCTTGTTCTGGGCGGTGTCGAGGACAGCCACCGCATCGTCTTTGAAGAGCCCCACATAGGCCTTAGGCGCTCCGGCGGCCGCGAGCGAGCCCGTTGCGGCAGCCCACCCGGTCAGCAGGATCACGACCCACAGCATCATCGCCACGCGCTTTAGCAAGGTGTCACCTCCGGGAAGCATTCGTATGTCCCATCAGTGCCAACGCCTCGGCACACGATTCGTTCCACGGCCGAGCAAACTGATGGCTCGGCACCGTCCTACTTCACGACCAGAGTGCCCTTCATATAGGGATGAATCGCGCAGAAGTACTGGTAGGTGCCAGGTTTCGTGAAGGTCTGCACGAACGTGTCGTCGTTCACGAGCCCGGCGGAGCTGAAGGCGCCCGTCCCAGACGTGACAGTGTGCGGCTCCTCGTCGTGATTGACCCACGTCACCGTCGTGCCCACCGGGACGGTGAGCACGGACGGTCCGTACTTGAATTCCTTGATCCCGATCGTTGGCGACGTCGCGGCCAACGCGTGGGCTCCGATGAGCAATGTCACTGCACCGACGGCGACTACTCCCCGCCTGTACCACGCCAGCGTTCTTGTGTCGTCTTTCATGGTTTTCTCCTTGCGCTCCTCACACGTCCGAACGCTCCGCTACAGGCGCCGTTCCATGCGCGTTCAAGAAAAGTTTGGGAGGGGGACGAATCGCGGTGCCTGGAACGAATAGTGCGCATGAGCGTTGCGGAGGGTGTGGGGATACGCATGAGCGAGAAGCCGGCCTGGTTGGCAGTTCCCTTGATGGTTTTCGCGCTGATCACGGTCACCGTCGGCCTTGTCGCTAGGCAGACAGTTCATGAGCCTTATGCGACCCCCTTCTTCCATCCTTTCTTTACGGATACCCTCCAGATGAAGGCGTGGCTGGTGACGGCAGCGGTGGTGCTGGCATGTGGTCAGTTACTGACGGCGGCACGCATCTATGCGTTGCTCCGCTTTCCGCCCGGGGGACGCTTCTATCACGCGATCCATCGTTGGTCGGGACGGGCGGCGATCCTGCTGACGCTTCCGGCGGCCTATCACTGTGTCTTCCTGCTCGGGTTCGGCACCCACAGCCCCCGCGTCTTGATTCACTCGCTGCTCGGGTCGTTCCTCTACGGCGCTGTCGTCGCCAAGGTGCTGATTGTTCGGTCGACGAGGTTCGCGCCCTGGGTGCTCCCCGTGGCTGGAAGCCTCTTGTTCTCAATCCTTCTGGGGCTGTGGCTGACTTCCGCGCTTTGGTTTTTCACCGCCGCTCCCGCTGCCACATGAGTGGTACGGACCGACACTCCTACCTCGCGTGGTCCTTGGGTCTCAGCCTGCGCGACTCGCGCGAAGGTGATGCTGGACGACGACTACGCGGCTCGTGTCGCCTACACCGCCTTCGAGCGCACGTGGGCCAAGTGTTGCCCGAGCGCGGTGACCAGTCTGCGCGAAGGTGGCGACGAGCTGCTCACGTTCCTTATCTGAGCGGGTACACGCTTCAGGTCTCCGTCCAGAAGGACTCCGACTAGAGTCCGAAGCGGCGTACACGCCGGAGAAGCTGCGTGCGGCTTAGCCCCAGTGCGACGGCGGCCCGGGATTTGTTGCCATTCGCGCGCCGGAGCGCCTCCACGATCATGTGTTTTTCCAGCTCGGCGAGGGCGCGTACTTCGGTCGGGGATTCGACGTCCGGGCCCGGGGTGACAGGAGGCACTCCCTCACTCGATGGGCGCAGGACGATGCCGAGCTGCCCGGCCGAGATCAGCTCTCCCCCGGCGAGGATGAGCGCCCGCTCGATGGCGTTCTGCAGCTCGCGGATGTTGCCGGGCCACGAGTGCGCCACGAGAAGATCACGCGCCTCGCGGCTGAGGCCGGGCTCGAGCTTGCCCATGTTGCCGCCCAGGTGACGCACGAAGTGATCGGCGAGGAGCAGGACATCGTCACCCCGCTCGCGCAGAGGTGGCAGATGGATGCGGAAGACCGCCAGTCGGTAGAAAAGGTCTTCGCGGAACCGAGCTTCCGCCACCGCGCGTTCGAGATCGCGATTGGTGGCCGCGATGAGACGAACGTCGGCCTCCAGCGTCGTCGTGCCGCCGACTCGCTCGTACCGGCGCTCCTGGAGCACGCGCAGGAGCTTCGCTTGCGCCGCCGGGGCGAGCTCGCCTACCTCGTCGAGAAGCAGCGTGCCGCCTGCCGCAAGCTCGAACCGACCACGCTTCAACTTGTCCGCACCGGTGAAGGCACCGCGCTCGTGGCCGAACAGCTCGGACTCGATCAAGGTTTCCGGCAGTGCCGCACAGTTGAGCGCGACGAATGGCCCCTCGGCTCGCGGACTCGCGTGATGGATCGCCCGGGCCAGAACCTCCTTGCCGGTCCCGCTCTCTCCGGTGAGCAAGACTGTCGTGCTGGTGGCCGCCACCTTTCGGGCATCTTCGAGAGCTGCGATGAACTTCGGCGCCCGACCGATGATGGCGTCGAACCCGAATCGGTCGCCGAGAGCGGTTCGCAGCGATGCTACCTGTCGCTCGAGCTTCTGCGCTTTGGCCTCGGCGGCCCAGAGCCGTTGCTGGTGTTCGGCGAGCCGCTGGTGCTGGACCGCAAGCACGAGCGCGGCCGCGATCGCGGAGCCGACCTCCACGTCGCTCTCGTCGTACCAGTGCTCACGCCGCGTGACGAAGAACAGACCACCACCCACCTGCTCACCGAAGCGCAATGGCACGCCGAGTAGCGATCGGTCGCCGCTCTCGATGAGGTATCGGTCACCCGGGCGCCCGGGATCCAGCTCACGGTGAGCGTCCCGGACGAGAACGACCTCGCCGCGACTCAGACGCTCCAGGACAGAATAATCCTCGATAGTCGGCGTTGCCGTGTACCCGGGACGGCGAGCACCAATGATGCCAAAGCGCTCGAATCCCTGCCCGTCGACCGCCCGGACGGCAAGGCCCATGACGCCGAAGTCGATGAGCGGTCGAACCGCCTCGCCAAGTCGCTCCAGAACATCGCCCACCTTGAGGCTGGCTCCGAGGATCGGCGCGAGCGCCGTGGCGGCCGCCATGCGTTCACGGCGGCGGCGCTCTCGGTGCAGCATCACGACTGTCTCGACGAAGGGGCCGATGAGGTTGGCAATCTGGCGACAGGCCGACGCGTGCGCCTCGGTATACATTCCCGCGGTGGCGTTCATGACGACGAGCGCCCCGCTGACGTGGCC
>Ga0070705_100001632_pt1 | contig 11735 bp, 8 predicted proteins | sample KBSK5253metaG_FD_65455 | JGI IMG/M metagenome (GOLD analysis project Ga0070705, IMG submission 65455) | Corn, switchgrass and miscanthus rhizosphere microbial communities from Kellogg Biological Station, Michigan, USA - KBS K5-25-3 metaG | ecosystem: Host-associated > Plants > Roots >... | reverse complement strand
TTGCCTGGGCGCAGGCTGTGGAAACGCAAGCTGACCGCTTCCAGATCGAACACCGCCTGCGATACCACGACGGCAGCTACAGATGGATGCTTACGACAGCGCTACCCTACCGGGATGGTCAGCGCGCGGTCGTCAAATGGTTCGGCTCGACGACGGACATCCACGACCGCGTAGTGGCCGACGAGCAGCTCCGGCAGATCCAACGATTCCAAGCCGTGGGGGAGCTCGCCGGGGGCGTCGCCCACGACTTCAACAACCTGCTGACCGTGATCCGGACGGCGGCCGAGCTTCTGCTGGCCGACCTCGAGGGGGATGATGCCCGCCTGGCGGACGCGGCCGCGATCAAGGACGCCGCGAACCGTGGGGCCAGCCTGACACGGCAACTGCTCGCCTTCAGCCGCAAGCAGGTGCTCCACCTTCGCGTCATGGACGTCAACGCCGTGGTCACGGGGCTCGAGCCGATGATGCGCCGGCTGGTCGAAGAGAACATCGCAGTTGTTACCCAACTGGCCACCGACCTGGACCGAGTGAAGGCCGACGCGAACCAACTCGAGCAAGTGATCCTCAACCTCGTGGTCAATGCGCGGGACGCGATGCCCGACGGGGGGACTCTCCTGATCGAGACATCCAATGTCGTGCTCGATGAGGAGTACCCCCGGGCTCACGCGACGGCCCAAGCTGGCCCGCACGTCGTCTTGACCGTCACAGACACGGGTTGCGGCATGGACGCGGCCACCCAGGCACGCATTTTCGAACCCTTCTTTACCACCAAGCCCATGGGGCGAGGAACGGGGCTGGGGCTGGCGACGGTCTATGGCATCGTGAAACAGAGCGGCGGGAACATCTGGGTTTACAGCGAGGTGGGTCGAGGGACGACGTTCAAGATCTACTTTCCCCGCTACAACGGGGCCGACGAGGAAGTGGACGAGGCGAAGGCGCACGGACTGCCCAACGGCCGGGAGGATGACCCAAGCGACGCGACGATCTTGTTGGTGGAGGATGACGTCGCCGTCCGGGCGGCGGTTCGCCGGGTGCTGGAACGCCGGGGCTATCGCGTCCTAGAGGCGCCGAACGGCGCCGAGGCCCTCGCTGCTGCGGCGAAGCCCGCTGAGGTGATCGACCTGGTGATTTCGGATATGGTCATGCCGGGCATGAGCGGCTTGGAGCTGCGCCAACACCTCCTTGTACTGCGCCCTGCCCTACAGGTCCTACTCATGTCGGGCTACTCCGAGGAGGCGATCACGCGCCTGGGGGGTTCGGGACCGCTGCCGTCCCTGATCGAAAAGCCCTTCACCGTCGACGGCATGCTGGCCAAAGTGCGGGATCTGCTCAGGTCAGGGGTCCCGGATGCCTGAGCCCCGGTTTGCGGCTGCCCGGATCCTGATCGTCGACGACGAGCAGAGCAACGTGCGGACACTCGAGCGGCTGCTCCGCGCGACCGGCTACACCAACATCGTCGCCACGCTGGATCCCACCCAGGTGCGGGGCATGTACCGGGACCACGACCTGGTGCTTCTCGACCTGCACATGCCGGAGGTGGACGGCATCGCGGTGCTGGAGCAGCTCCGGGCGGACGCTCCGCCCAACACGTTCCTGCCCGTGCTGGTGCTCACCGGCGACTCCTCCCAGGACGCGCGCAAACGGGCGCTCGCGGCGGGCGCGAAGGACTTCGTGACCAAGCCGTTCGAGATGGACGAGGTGCTGCTCCGCATCCACAACCTGCTGGAGACGAGCCACCTCCACCGCGAGATCACGACCCAGAACCACGCCCTCGAGCGGCGCGTCGCCGAGCGTACCGCCGAGCTCGACAGCGCACACCTTGAGACGCTCGAGCGCCTCGCGCTGGCAGCCGAGTTCCGGGACGACGAGACCGGGCGGCATACCGAGCGGGTCGGCGAGGCCGCCGCGCTCCTGGGCGCGACGCTGGGGCTGCCGGACGAGGAGCTGTTCCTCCTGCGGCGCGCCGCGCCGCTGCACGACGTGGGCAAGATCGCCATCCCGGACGCCGTATTGCGGAAGCCCGGCCCGCTCACGGGCGAGGAGTGGGAGGTCATGAAGAGCCACGCCGCGATGGGCGCGCAGATCCTCTCGGGCGGGCGGTCGCGGGTCATCCGGCTGGCCGAGCAGATCGCGCGTTTCCACCACGAGCAATGGGACGGCAACGGTTATCCGGAGGGGTTGGCGGGCGACGCGATCCCGCTAGCGGCCCGGCTCGTCATGGTGGCGGATGTCTTCGACGCGCTGACGTCGGACCGGGTGTATCGGAAGGCGTGGCCCCCGGCCGACGTGCTGGCGTACATCAAGGAGTACGGAGGGCGGCGGTTCGATCCGCGGATCGCCGCTTTGTGCGAGAAGGCCGACACCCGGCGGCGGCTGCTCGTGATCCGCCAGGCGGGCGCGACGCCGGCCGAGCGCCAGCGTGCCGCCTCAGTGGCGGCGCGCTAGAAGGTCGCGTTCACCACCGGATCCACCGTCATCGTCCCAGGGCTAACCAGGAGCAGCGTTCAGGTCGTCGCTCGCCGCACACAAAGGACCGTCCTTGTCCTTCGGTTCGAATCCGGCCGGGCCCATCAGTGAAACATGAAGCCCCACCATCGGTTGCCGATGCGTGGGGCGCGTCGTTTTTCCCCGATGGGTGTGCCCCGCGATCCGCTCTCGTTCGTCCTAAGTAGTGGTCTCGATCGCGGGCTCTCCCCGGAATGCCGCGACGAGCGCGTGCCACAGAGGACTCCCATGCGGTCTCCGTATCTCCCGTGCGACCGGCCGGCTCGGTTGGCCCGCATGCTCGTGCTTCTCCCCGTTCTGATCCTGTCAGCCTGCAAGGGCGACCCGACGGGCGTTCTCCCCTCCAGCGTCGGTGCGCTCGGGTCGCAGCCAGGCGGCGGGCCGATGGCACCGCCTGCGGGCGGAAGCACCGTCGATGTCGCGATCCAGGACTTTTCCTACGCCCCCGCCACGATCACGGTGAAGGTCGGCACGACGGTGCGCTGGACCAACAACGGACCGTCGGCGCACACGACGACGAGCGATGCTGCGGTCTGGGCCAGCCAACTCCTGAGTCCACCGCCCGGCTCGGGAAGCGGCATGGGCGACGCCGGGATGGGCAGCAGCGGGATGGGCAGCAGCGGGATGGATGGTGGCGCAATGAGCGCCTCGGGGGCTTCGTTCCAGTTCACCTTCGCCCGGCCCGGCACCTACCCCTACCACTGCACCATGCATCCACCGGCCAGCTATCCAGGCTTTCGAGGCGTCGTCACCGTCACCCCCTAGCCCGTCCCGAAGCGAAGCACGGTAGGGGTCTAGGCCCCTACCGTGCCGACTTGCGCTTCTGGTCCCTAACCGAACCTCAGGCCGCTACCAAACCAATTCCCCTTCTGTGATGATCTGTCGTTTCTCTGGCGACGGCACAACCCGCGTTGCGTCGTCGACGATGAGCTGGAGGTCCCCGTTAGACCGGACCAGCGTGTTGAGAAGGTCGTAGGCCCCCGAGCTGGGTACCACCAGTCCTTCGAGGGTGACCTTGGTCGGCAGCGGGCGCCCGTCGCCCGGGCTCGTCACTTCCCGCACCCGGATGGGCCCCATGGTGCAGAAAAGGACCTCGCCCTTGGTGTCCCTTGCGGTGAACCAGTTACGGGCGCGAGCGACCACTCTGATGCCGGGCAGGTCTGCCCTGATCTCCTGGCCGTGCCGCACTGCCGCCTTCTCCATCCCCTCCCTCAGCCGATCGGCTTGGGAGTAGGCCGTGACCCGTGCTTCCATACCTCACCCCTCGTGAAAGCTTGAACGCCTGAAGACGAACGCCGAGCTAGCTAGAGCAGCTCGGCGATCGTGGTAGTCCCTCGTAACGTCGGAACGGTGGCGCGGGGGGAGACGAGGACCCGTGGCTTTGCGGCCCCGGCTTTCGCCGGGTGTGCCCCTAATCGAGCTAGCAATCTTACGGTAAGCTGCGGGCCGAAGGGGGTCAAGAAGGGTCGGCGGAGTGCCGACGCAGGGTCTCTGACCGCGTGGCCGCCGCCACTTACCCCGCGTGGTGGCTCACCTCCGTTCATCCGGGGTCACTCGTTGTTGCAGGATGTCGCTCGTGCTGGGGGCGAACGTGCCGCTCCCGAGATAGCAGGCGAGCATGAAATGCGTCCCCTCCGAGAGTTTGTCCGTCGAAAAGCTGGCGTGCCCCGTGTTGTCCAGGCTCGTCGTGCGCCAAGTCGTGGTCGGCGTGGCGCAGCTTCCCTCGACGAACTGGACCGATCCGGTCGGGGAGCCGAAGGTGCTGGTCACGGAGGCGGTGAACGTCACGCTCTCGTCCCGCACCGAAGGGTTGAGGCTCGAGGCCAGAATGGTTGAGGTCCCGGCCAGAATCACCTGGTGCTGGGCCGTCCCCGAGCTCGCGGCAAAAGTCACCGATCCTGCATAAGTCGCCGTCAGCGTCTTGGAACCCGCGGCCGTCGGCGCCAGGCTACACTGCCCCGTCGGAGCCGAGGCGGTGCAGCTCACTGTGCCATCGGTCACCGTGACCGTCCCAGTCGGGGCGCCGACGACCGACGCGACCGCGAAACTGACCGTGACCGGCTGCGTCGGGAACGACGGCTCGGGAAGGACTGACATGATCTGGGTGGTGGTTAGCGTTGGCGCACTGCTCGCGGCCGCGGTGAACGTGGCTTTGACCGCGTCGGAGCCCGCGACGCGGGCCTCCACTGTCTGGGCCCCGGGGGTCGTGCCGAGGGTCCAGCTGGAGGCAGCGCGGCCGTCGTTGTCGGTAACGGCGGTGTCGGGCGCAGCCGTGCCCCCGCCTGCGGTAACCACGAACGCGACGCGGAGCTCGGCCGCCGGGCGGTTCTGCGGGTCGGTCACCCGCACCACCAGTGAGTCGGCGAGGGCGTGCCCCCCCGAGCCTGTCTGGTTGTTCCCCGTGACCACCGCAACTGCGGCAGGCCGGCTCCCGGTGGGCAACATGAGATCGCCGGCGCTGCACGCGGTCAGAGCGAGCAAACCGGACAGGAGGAGCAGGCGGACAACGGACAACGGTCGCATGGGAGGCCCGACCGACGGGAGCCGAGCGCCCCCACAGGGCGCGGAGGCGGGCGCAGACGACCCCACATCCTGGGAGACGATGGCCACTAGCGGCCGAGCACCCGCCGGGATGCCTTCATCCCCGCTTCCCGGTCCTGATTGTCGGCCATCAGCGGGGGTTAACCCCGCTCGGGCGCAGGAGGTCGCGCGTTCGAATCGCGCCGGGGCCATCAGTGAAACGTGAAGCCCCACCATCGTTTGCCGATGCGTGGGGCGCGTCGTTTGGGGGTCGCGTCCTTCTCCTCCCATGGGGGCCGCCTGCGGCAACAACGCTACCGGGGCGCCACCTCCGAGCGTCCGGCTCGTGCTCACCGACTACACGCTGTTGGGGGGCGTGGCCTTCTGGCTCGTGCCTGCCGGGCTGCCGCTGAACTGACGCCCGCTGCAACCCAAGCACCGCAAAGCGCCGCCTTGCGGGTTCGGCCTGGGGCCGCATCTTAGCTGCGCCGCGGCCGGCGACAGGCCGTTCACTTGAGGAAGCGTCGGCATGGGTCTGGTGTCCGAAGGATCCCTGGCTCTGGCGACCGATCGCCCCCCGACAGCCGCCGGCCCCCCGTCCAGCCGCGTGCGGTGGAAGATCGTCGCGCTCCTCGCGCTGGCGGGCTTCGTCGGCTACCTGCTCCGCACCAACATGTCGGTCGCCGGTGAGCGCATGGTGCGCGAGCTCGGACTCACACAGGTCCAGCTCGGCCTGGTGCTGGCGGCCTTTGCGTGGGGCTATGCCCTCTTCCAGTTGCCGGGTGGTATCCTCGGCGAGCGTCTGGGAGGACGAAAGGGCCTGGCCCTTATTCTCGTGCTCTGGGGCGTCCTCAACGCGCTGGTCGGGTTGATCCCCGGAGCCGGCGCCCTCCCCCTCGGCCTCACGATCGCCGCCCTGGCAGCCCTCCGGTTTCTCATGGGAGCGGCCCAAGCACCGCTCTTCCCCATCATGAGCGGAGAGTCGATCGCCCGGTGGTTTCCGGTCGGCGGCTGGGCCCTGCCCAACGGCCTCACCAACACCGGACTCACGCTCGGTGCCGCCGCCACCGGTCCGGTCATCGCCTGGCTCGTGGCCACGGAAGGGTGGCGTCGCTCCTTCGTGCTCACCGGACCGGTGGCGTTCCTGATGGCGGGACTCTGGTGGTGGTACGCCCGCGACCGGCCCGACGAGCATCCGGGGGTGAGTACCGCCGAGCTCGCGCTGATCGACGCCGGCCGCCCCAAGTCCAACGCGCCACGCTCGCGCACCGGCTGGGCGGCGGTTTTCCGCGACCGCAACCTCATGCTCGTCACCGCCAGCTACTTCTTCGCGAACTACGTCTTCTATTTTTTCTTCAACTGGCTCTACATCTATCTGGTAGACGTGCGGAAGTTCGAGCTGCTGGCGGGCGGCGCGTTTTACACCGCCCCCTGGATCGCAGGCGCGGCCGGCGCCACGCTGGGCGGGGCAGTGTGTGATCGGCTCTCGCGGCGTTATGGCAGGCAGTGGGGCTGCCGCGCAGTCTCGATCACCGGCTTAGTGCTTTGCGGCGGGTTCCTCATCGCCGCGGCGACCGCCGCCAGCCCCTACGTCGCGGTGGTCCTCCTCTCGCTCTGCCTCGCCTGCCAGCAGTTCACCGACAGCGCCGCGTGGGCCGCCACCATGCTGGTGGGCGGCCGGCACGCGTCCAGCGCCTGCGGCGTCCTCAACACCGGCGGGAACGTGGTCGGGGGAATCGTGGCGCTCCTGGTGCCGGTCACCGCCCGGGCCTTGGGCTGGCCCGTCGCACTGGGGACAGCATCCCTGTGTGCCGTGCTCGGCGCGATGCTCTGGCTTTGGATCCGCGTGGAGCCCCAGGCAACCGAGCCGGCGTGACCGCCCGGCCGGGCCGCGCTCGCCTTAGGCTTGCCGCCGGCTCGCCGGGTCGAGAGCCGCCGCGATGGCCAGGCCACCTGCGGGCCGCGCCGGGGAGGGGCAGGTCCCGGAGTGGACTGGCCGGACGAGGCGCGCTAGCATGGGGAAATCCCCGAGGCCGACCTCGCCATGCGCGCGCTCCTCCGCACTCTCGAGTTGGTGGTCTTCGTCGGCCTCGTCTGGCTGGCGGTCTCGGTACTCCGCTTCCTGAGCGGTGAGCCGTGGGCGTCCATCCTCCACCGCCCGCTGTGGTTCCTGCCCTAGCGCTCCGGAGGCTCGTACTGATCGCCCTGCTCGTGGCGGCGGCCGTCTCCCCGCTCGCCGGCCAGGCCCTGCTCCTCGATTCGGCTCCGCCGGTGGGCCGGGGCGTCTCCCGGGAATTGGCGGAATGGCGGGTCCGCACGGTTCGGGACGTCGCGTACGACCTCTCCCTGGACGTCACGAGCTTCGACAGCGCCGTCGGGCGGGTGACCGTGCGCTTCCGTCATGTCGGCGCCGGGGAGGCGATCCTCGATTTTCGTGGCCGCCGGCTCATCCAGGCGGTGGCGAACGGCCGGCCCCTGCCCGCCGGTGCCCCCGACGGGGCCCATATCCGCGTCCCGGCGGAGTTCCTCGCACCGGGAGACAACACGCTCGAATTCGGGTTCGTCGCCGACATCGCTCCGAGCGGCGCGAGCATCATCCGCATCCACGATTCGGCGGACGGCGGCGACTACCTCTACACGCTCCTCGTCCCGGCCGACGCCAACCAGTTGTTTCCCTGCTTCGATCAGCCGGACCTCAAGGCGCGCGTGCGCCTGGCGCTCACGGCGCCGGCTCGCTGGACCGTCATCGCGAACGGCCCTGCCGTCTCTGCGGATACCGCGGCCGACCGGGCGACCACCCGGTTCGCCGAGACCCGGCCGATCAGCACGTATCTGATCGCCTTCGCGGCCGGCCCGTGGCGGCGCGCCACCTCGACCGTCCGCGGGCGCACGATCAATGCCTACGTTCGCCGCTCCCGCGCCGCCGAGGCGGATCTCGACAGCGTGCTCGCCCTGAACCATCGCGCGCTGGCCTGGATGGAGCGCTATTTCGCCCGCCCCTTCCCGTTCGCCAAGTTCGATATCGTCCTCGCCCCCGCGTTCCCGTTCGGCGGGATGGAGCATCCGGGCGCGGTGTTCTACAACGAGGACCGCTTCATCTTTCGCGAGCGTCCCACACTGCCCCGGCGCCTCGGCCGTTTCTCCACGATCCTGCATGAGGTCGCCCACCAATGGTTCGGGGACCTGGTAACCATGCGCTGGTTCGACGACCTCTGGCTCAAGGAGGGCTTCGCGACCTTCATGGCGGCCGAGGCCCTCGAGGAGATCGACCCTGCCGCGGGCGCGTGGAAGACCTTCTATCTCGCCAACAAGCCGGCGGCCTACGCCGTGGACCGGACCCTCGGCACCCGCCCGCTGTGGCAGGAGCTCGCGAATCTCGATCAGGCCAAGAGCAACTACGGCGCCATCGTGTACAACAAGGCGCCCGGTGTGCTCAAACAGCTGGAATATCTCGTCGGGAGGCCGGCATTCCGGTCGGGGGTGAGGCGCTTCCTCACCCAGTACGCCTACGGCAACGCGACGTGGCAGGACCTCCTCCGCTCGATCAGCGCGGCGGCCGGACGACCGCTGGCGCCATTCGGGCGTGACTTCATGCTGCGCCCCGGCATGGCGGTCGTCGAGCAGGAGCTGACCATCCGCGACGGCCGGATCGAGCGGCTGGCGCTGAGGCAGCGCCCCGCACAGGCGCTGTCGGGACCCTCCCCCTGGACTGAGCGTACCGAGGTACTGCTCTCCTACCCCGACCGTCCACCGGCGCGGATTCCCGTCGAGCTGCGGTCCCGCCTCACCGAGATCGCGGCCGCGCGGGGGCGGTCCGCCCCGGAGTTCGTGTTCGCCAACGCCGGGGATTACGGCTACTTCCTGCTCCTCCTCGACGGCGCCAGCGTGCGAGCGCTCGAGGGCGGCGCGCTGGCCGGGGTGGACGACGCCTTCCTGCGCGCGATGGTCTGGGGGGCGCTGTGGGATCAGGTTCGCGAATCGCGGATGCGACCCGCGCGCTTCGTGCGACTCGTCGTCCGCGACCTGCCGGGCGAGCCTGACGAGCAGATCGTCCCCGTGGTGCTCGGCCGGCTGGGGCGGACCGTGGCGGCGTATCTCTCAGCTGCCGAGCGCACAACCCTCCTCCCCGGTGTGGAGCGGATGCTCTGGGACCGAGCGGGCGACCGCTTGAGTCCCTACGGCGTCCGGAAGGCGTACCTCGATGCGTTCGTCGGTCTCGCCGCCACACCCGGCGGCATCGTGAGACTCGATTCGCTGTGGTCGGCCGACTCCGCGGCGGGTGAGCCCCTTCGCGATCCGACGCGGTGGGACATCGTCACCAGGCTCCTGGAGCTCGGCGCGCCCCAGGCCGATGCCCGCTATGCGACCCAGCAAGCGGCGGATACGACGCCGGACGGCCGCCGCCGCGCGTTCGTCGCCGGCGCCGCCAGGCGCAGCGCGGCCACCAAGCAGACGTACTTCACCCGCTACTTCGCCGACGCGGCCCTCAACGAAGACTGGGCCGCGGGGAGCTTGGGGGCGTTCAACGCGATCGAGCACGAGGAGCTGACCGTACCCTACCTCGGCCCGGCCCTCGACTCGCTCCCGTTCATCCAGGCCAACCGCCGGATCTTCTTCCTCGAGGGCTGGCTCGGAGCGTTTCTGGGCGGCCAGACCAGCGACTCCGCGCGGCAAACGGTACGTCGCTACCTGGAGGCGCACCCCGACCTCCCGCCGGACCTTCGCCGGAAGGTGCTCCAGCATGCTGACGAGCTGGAACGGACGGTGCGGATCCGGGAGGACGAGCAGCCGTCGGACCTCAGACCGTGAGCGCGGACCGCTCGCGGCGCCGGGGACGCGTCACCCGGCCGAGAACCCGCTCGTAGACGGCGGCGACCTGGCCGGCGACGAGGGGCCACGCGTACCGGGCCGCCTTGGCGACCCCGGCCGCGCTCATGACGCGCCGACGTGAGGGTGACTCCAGCAGCTCGTTGATGGTCCGGGCCCAGGCGGCCGGGTCATCGTGCGCCACCCTGCGCGCCTCGGCGCCGCCGTCCACCAGCGCCCGGAAGCCCGGGCTGTCCGCCACCACCATCGGCGTCCCGCAGGCCATCGCCTCGAGCAGAGTGATCCCGAACGAGCCCCGGGTGGTGGGACACAGGTACAGATCGGCGGCACGGTACTGCGTCGGGCGATCGTCGATGCGGCCCAAGAACTCGACCGCCGCGCCGAGCGGGGCGGCCCGTCGCTCGTAGTACCGGCGCCATGGGCCGTCTCCCGCCACGACGAGCCGGGCCGCCGGGTGGCGCTCGAGGATGCCGGGCATGGCGTCCAGCAGCGTACCGAGATGGTTGCGCGGCTCGAGGCGGTGCAGGTAGAGGAGACGCGGTCCGCTTTGGGCGCGCTCCGGCGACCGGCGGCCGGCGGAGCGGAAATGATCCAGGTCCACGCCGATGGGGATGACGTCCCACTCCGAGCGGAAATAGATAGACATCGCCTCCACGACGGGCCGGCTCACCGCGATGCGGGCGGCATGGAGATCGAGGAGCCGCTGCAGCGGCTGGCGAAACACCCGACAGGCCGGCGAGCTGTCGAACCAGCAATGGAAGGTGGCGACGACGGGGATCCCCACGCGCCGAGCTGCCAGGGGCGCGATCACCCCGAATGTCGGGGCGAGCCCGCCGTGCACGTGGACCACGTCGAAGTTGCCGTGCAGCAGCCCTTCGAGACGCTGTTGAAGCCGCCGGCCCACCGTGACGCGCGCCACACCCCCGTTGGCGTAGATGACCACGCTCGTCCCCAGCCGGCGGACGAACTCGTCGTCGTCATGCGCTCCGCGCATGTGCGATGTCACGACCGCGACCTCGTGGCCTCGCGCGCGGAGCTGCAGCGCCAGGTTGTGAACGTGCTCGGGAACCCCACCCAGCTGGGGGTAGTAGTCCTCGGCGATCAGTGCGATGCGCACTCACCCTCCAGCGAGTCGGCTCGGCGGACAAGTCCGACAGTCGCGGCGATCTGCGCCGCGTCGCACGCGTCTGTCGGAGGGACGGATACGACTCAGGGACGACCAGCGCCATCGCGCGGGCGGCCCGGCTCTAATCGGCGAGGGGGACGGCCGGATGTCAAGAATCGCGGAGCGGAATGGAGGATCAACACCACGCGGAGGAGGAATGATTTCGCCAGCAGGAGCCCGGAGTAGAAGAAGGTCACCACCGCGACGATCACACCGGCCTCCGATCCGCCGACACGGCCCCGGAGCGGGGCCGCAACTGTGCTGAGGACAACTACGCGGCACCGTCGGCGCCCGTTGACCTTGCGGACAGGTGGGCCCAAAAATCGAAAGGCCCCGCCGATGCGGGGCCTCGCGATTCGGAAACGCTTATTGTCGTCCGGCCACAGACGTGTCAGTCGTCGTCGTGGCCGTGGTGGCCCTTGCCGTGATGCTCCTTGCGTTCCTCCCGTTCCTCCTCCTGATAGTACCGGCCGTTCCGCTGATACACGACTATCTCGCGAAAACCGGGGCGGCGGGCGATGCGCCGGGAGTAATACCGGCTGCCGTCGTAGTACACCGTGATTTGCTGGTAGCCGTTCTTCCGCCACCAGCCGTACGCATTGCCGTTGGGCACGTGGACCCGCTCCACCACGATCAACTCGCGCACCGGCTCGGCGTACACGACCGTCGGGGGCGGCGGACCGACCACGACCCCACCGGTGACCGGCCCACTGTGGAC
>Ga0070705_100001630_pt1 | contig 11742 bp, 11 predicted proteins | sample KBSK5253metaG_FD_65455 | JGI IMG/M metagenome (GOLD analysis project Ga0070705, IMG submission 65455) | Corn, switchgrass and miscanthus rhizosphere microbial communities from Kellogg Biological Station, Michigan, USA - KBS K5-25-3 metaG | ecosystem: Host-associated > Plants > Roots >... | reverse complement strand
CGTCGGGCAACCGGCGGCCCAGACAGATGGTCACCGTCCCGCGAGGGATACAGGACCCGGCTTACGCGCCGCTCTCGGCCCACCACCCGTGTTTTGAATTCAGTTCGAAGGCGATCCCGCTTCCTTGGAGGAACAATCAGGGAACAGCTCCCTGAGAAAACGGTGGCGGAACGCGACTTACAGTGTCCCTTTCCGTCCATCAAGCGAGTTCGTGCCGCTCCTTGGCTAGCATGCGGAACCCGCCGATGACGTGGGACACAGAAGCGCTGCCTTCTGTGTCCTCCTCATTTCCCGATGTTGAGCGAAGCCCGCGGTCGCCGCCCGCTTCAAGCGTGAGGACGCACGGGCCAGGACGTGAGGCAAAGGGGTTGAAAGAAATCTCAGTTCGCGTGCCGGAGGACGCTCAGGGTGGTCCGATCGCCACGCCATGGTTCTCGACCTAACAATCAAATCACGCGTCCAAATCGGGACGTAGAGCAACCCGGCTCCAAGCTCAGGTTTGACGGCGATCTTCCTAAGACACTATTGACAAGAGTTAGTGTGAGACTTAGGCTAAGTCGAACGTCAAGGGAGTTGGAGGCTCATGCCGACCACCCACCGCACGACCAGGGATCTACGGCGAGGCAACCGGGCGACCGTGCTCCGGCGCTTGTACTTCGACGGGCCGTCGAGCCGGCTCGATCTTGCCGCTAGGACGGGCCTGAGCCCGGCAACGATCGGCAACGTGATGTCGGAGCTGATCAAAGAAAGGGTCGTCGTCGAAACAGGCCAGCTCGATTCCAACGGCGGCCGGCCGGCAGTAGTGGTGAAGGTCAATCCCGACCGCGCCGCGGTGATTGGAGTCGATGTGGGCGAGACCGGCGCCGCAATCGAGCTCTTCGACCTGAACCTGCGCAAGTTGGCAGCCGTCGAGAAGCCATTGCGTCTGCCACGGGAGTCGCCGGGATCCCTGGTTGCACTCATTGCCAAGGGCGTCAAGGAGTTGATCAATGAAACGGACACTTCGTCTGGGCCCTTGGTTGGAATTGGGGTTGGCGTACCTGGCGTGGTCGTGCACGACGGCGAGGAATACGTACACGCTCCGAGCCTGGGCTGGGACAGGATCCCACTGTTGCAGCTCCTGCGCGCCGCGATGCCGGCACCGGTGATGTTGGACAACGGCGCCAAGACCATGGGCCGTGCGGAGTTGTGGTTTGGCGCCCGACGCGACGCCCGCCATCTCGCAGTGGTGCTGCTGGGCACCGGAGTCGGGGCCGCCCTGTTCAGTGATGGCGCCCTCTACCGCGGCTCAACCTCGAGCGCGGGCGAATGGGGACACACGAGCGTCATGGTTGGCGGCCGCCTTTGCCGCTGTGGTGCGACGGGGTGTCTGGAGGCCTATGTCGGTGCCGAAGCGATCCTGGACCGCTGGTCTCAGCGCACGCGAAGAACGACCCGCATCAATAAAGACCAACAGCAGCAAATGCGAGATCTGTTGGAAGCGGCTCGAACCAGTAAGCCCGCTGCGGAGGTGCTCGACGAGACTGCCGAGTTCATCGGTGCGGGCGTGGCGAATCTGGTCAACCTCTTCAATCCGGAGTACATCGTCATCGGTGGTTGGGTTGGGCAGATGATCGGTCCGCGTCTGCTTCCGCGCATCCGTGAGACGGCTGCCACTCGAGCGCTGCGCTATCCGTTCAGCCATGTGGCGATCGAGCTTGGGCGCCTCGGTCCGGACGCGGTGGCCATGGGGGCCGCGACCCTCGTCGTCGAACGATTTCTCGCCGATGGAGGGCGGCTGAGTGCCGGGCTGGCGGACCGCGGAGCCGCGCTGGTACCGGAATCCGCCGGCGGGTGAGGTGGAGGTGACAGTTCGAACGAGAGATTGATACGTCTGCCGGAGGCCATTGCTTTCCGCGCGCAAGAGCGCGGCCAGGAGTAGCAAGGAGGAGATAGATGAGAAGAGCTTGGCAACGAGTGGTCGTTGCGGTGGCGGGGCTGGTCCTGGTGGCGTGCAGCAGCGGGACGCAGCCAGCCGCTCAGCCCAAAGTAACGATCTCTTTTGAAGATCAGTTTGGGGACGCCGAAAGCGCCAAGTTCGCGCAGCTTGTGAGCCAGTTCGAGGCGCAGAACCCCAACATCACCATTAACGTGATTCGGGACAACGCGAGCAGCTACTACGACAAACTCGTCACGTCGATTCTGGGAGGTTCGGCTCCCGACATCGCGCGCGTTGAGCCGCCGAAGGCGGCCCAGTACATTGCATCCGGTTACGCAGCCCCGGTCGATGCATACATTCCGAGCAGCGAACGCAACCAGTTCTTTCCTGGAACCGTGGAGCCGTTGGTCAAGAACGGAAAGCTGTACGGTGTCCCCCAGGACGTCGCGACTCTCGTTCTCTATTACCGTACCGACATGTTCCAGAGCGCCGGCATTTCTTCACCGCCTGCGACTTGGGATGACCTTCTCTCCGACGCACAGAAGCTGACCAAGGCTCCAAGCCAGTACGGCCTTGGATTGTTTGGAGGATGGGGGGCTTTTGAGTTCTATCCCTGGTTCTGGCAAGCCGGGGGCGAGATGCTGCAGCAGCAAGGCCGCAAGACGGCTCCAGCCTTCAACAGTCCGCAAGGCGTGAAGGCTCTGCAGTTCTGGAGCGACCTTGAAAACAAATACAAGGTGATGCCCCCCGGAGCGGCGACCCTGACCGAGGACGACTACAAGGGCCCATTTATTGCCGGCAAGCTGGCAATGTTCACATCCGGACCTTGGATCGTTGGCACGCTCAAGCAAGCTGGCATCGATGGGAAATGGACCGCGGCACCGTTGCCGCGTGACGCGCAGCAGGCTTCCGTGCTTGGAGGCATGGACCTGATCGTTCTCAACCAGAGCCAGCACAAGACGGAAGCCGGCAAGTTCCTGACCTGGCTGATGCAGGACAGCGTACAGTCCGATTGGGCGTCGTCGCTGAAATTCGTTCCGATCAAGCAATCGATGTACTCATCGCCCCAATTCAGCGGCGATCCGCTCAACGCGGTCTTCCTGGCATCGCTGAAGGTTTCACGCTCGCGACCTACGATCGCGAAGGCAGGCGACATCGACAACTATTTCGGCCAAGCTGTGCAGGCTGCTCTATCGGGCGCGGCGAGCCCTCAGTCAGCGCTGGACACGGCGGCGCAGAAGTCGCAACAGGCGCTTGCCCAACAATAAGGCGCTCGCGGCGGGAGGGGCCGGCACTCTGTCGGCCACCTCCCGGTCCGCCGCTTCAGTCAGGCGATTGAACTGGAGTTCTCTAAAGCACCAGGCTGTCCCCTACTTGCTCACCGCACCTGCACTGCTGGTGATGTGCGGGGTCCTGGTCTATCCGCTGCTCTCAGTCTTTCACGAGAGCTTTTATCGGGTCGAGCCTGCTTCGAGCCCGGATTGGATCTTTGTCGGTCTGCACAACTATGGCCGCATCCTGACGGATTCTGATGTTGCGGACTCTCTCGGTCACACTGCGGTGTGGACGATCGGTTCTGTTGTTCTCCAAGTGGCGCTCGGCCTTCTGGCCGCAGTGGCTCTGGCGAAAGCCTTTCGCGGCCGCGGCCTCGTCCGAGCAGCACTCATGGTCCCGTGGGCGACACCAGCTGTGGTCGGCGCGCTGGCCTGGAAATGGATCTATCACGGTCAGTACGGCTTGCTGAACTCGGCTTTGCGCGGGTTGCACCTCGACTCACTGGCCGTGGCCTGGCTTGGTGATCCACACACGGCGATGAATGCCGTGATCGTAGCCAACGTGTGGCGAGGCTTCCCGTTCATCACGGTTGTGCTGTTGGCAGGCGTTCTTGCCATCCCGCGGGAGCTTTACGAGGCAGCGGCGGTCGACGGTGCCTCCGGATTTGGTGCGTTTAGACGCGTGACCTTGCCCTTGCTCAAGCCGGCCCTGCTCATCAGTTCGTTGCTGGCAGCCATCTGGACTTTCAACAACTTCGCCTACATCTACATCTTGACCGGAGGCGGTCCCGCCGGCCAGACCGACATCCTCGTGACGTTCGTCTACCGCAACGGGTTTCAGTTCTTCCACTGGGGCTATGCGTCTGCGCTCTCTGTCTTTCTATTCTTCCTGGTACTCGTCTGTTCCCTCATCTACATCCGCTTGCTGCGCAGCGAGAGCCTCGAGTCATGATCGCGGCCAGGCGTCCGGTAGCTACGAATTCGATGCGCGCGATGGTCGTCCTGCTCATCGTCTTTGCGGTCGGGCCAGTGGCCTGGTTCTTCGGAACTGGCTTCAAAACGCTTGCCGATACGTACACAGCGCCGCCGCAGTGGCTCCCAGCCCACCCGACTCTCGCCAACTTCTCCTATGTCCTCGAGCGCGGCAATTTTCCAACGTACTTTCGCAACAGCTCGGGGGTGGCGCTGGCGACGATGCTCATTACGCTGGCGCTCGCGATTCCCGCCGCTTACGCATTCTCGCGCTACCGGTTCGGTGGCCGTCGCTTGCTCTTGCTCACGATTCTGGCCAGTCAGATGTTTCCTGGCGTGTTGCTTGTTATCCCTCTGTTTCAGGTAATGAAGACGCTCCAGCTGATGGACACGCTTGGAGCACTGGTCCTCGCCAACGTCACGTTCGCGCTGCCCCTTGCTATTTGGCTCATGGCGGGTTTTTTCGATCAGATCCCACGCGAACTCGATGAAGCTGCGTTCATCGATGGTGCGGGGCTCGCAACTGCGTTGTGGCGGGTCATCCTGCCTGTCAGCGCACCAGGTATCGCCGCCACAGCAATCTTCGTCTTCATCTCCTCTTGGGATGAATTCATCTTTGCGCTGACTTTCATAAACAGTGATGCCAATCGAACCCTTCCGGTCGCGCTAAACCTCTTCATCACCAGCTACGAGATCAAGTGGAACGACCTCGCAGCGATGGCTCTGATGGTGACCATCCCGGTCGTCGTGCTGTTCTTTTTCATTCAGCGGTGGCTGGTCACAGGACTGGCGACCGGATGGGGTAAGGCATAGGGTGGCGCCTTCAATTCGCATCCATGACGGTGGCTTGGCGCTCGCAGATCGGCACGTTCCGCTACTCAGTGGCGAGATCCATTTCTGGCGCCACGACCCTGAGTGCTGGGACGCCCTTCTGGCCCAAGTGGCAGCGGAGGGGATTCCGCTAGTGTCGACCTATCTGAGCTGGCGCCGGCACGAGTCTTCGCCGGGAAACATCGACCTTGATGGCAGCTCCGATCCGAGGCTCGACATCAGCCGATTCTTGGCTTTGTGCTCCAAACATGGGCTACTCGTTCAGGTGAAGCCGGGGCCGTGGATTTGCGCCGAGGAGAAATGTGGCGGGTATCCGGACTGGCTGCTCGCGGACACCGACCTTTGGGAACTCGATGCGGACGGCAAGCCGGTGCTCGGCTACAACCCTCCGTTCCAACACCACGTGCCGTGTTATTTGCATCCGCGGTATCTGAAAGCCTCCAGCGCGTGGCTCCAGGCAGTTGGCGAACGAATCCGCGGCCAGGTGTGGCCGGACGGACCCGTGGTGATGGTGCAGCTGGACAACGAGCCAAGCCATTGCTTCCGCGATGGATTTAACGAGGCGGGGCATCACCCAATCACACTTGCCGCGTTCCGGCGACGCAATTGGGATTGGGCCGAGTTTCAAGGCTGGCTGCTTGCGGAGCATCTGAGGCAGATCCGCAGCACGCTGGTGAGGGCAGGTCTGAACCAGGTCGTCTTCACCGCCAACTACAACGACCATCCGGTGCCGACGGTGCCTCAGGACCCCGTCGTCTTGCGCAAGGCAGTCCGCGGTGTCGGCGGGCCGGACCTCTACTACACTCCGCCGTTGCGCCGAGCAGACATCGTGCGGCTGGCACTCTGGGCAGCACTGATGGTGGAGAAGGAACCTGCTCCCTGGGTGCCAGAGGCCCAGGCCGGCATCTGGAGGTCGCCCGGGGTGAGCGAGTCTCATCCCGATCCGACACCTGCTGAGCAAAGGTTCTGGTACTTGGCCGCACTTGCATTTGGATTTCGCGGTCTGAACTTCTACATGCTTGCGAGTCGCGAGAACTGGGCTCTCGCGCCGCTCGACTCACAGGGCCGGCCTGGCCCGTTTCTCGATTCGGTGAGGGCTGCCCTGCGCGTGATCAAGGCATTTCCGGACTGGGGCAGCATGCGGCCTGTTGTCAGTGCTGCCATGGCCTGGCCTGCAGCGGACCTTCGCCGAGCTTGGATGGGGCAGGGCGACGGCGACCAGAGGCTGCTCCGAACCTTTCGGGCTCTCTTCGATGAGGGGCGCACAGTCAGCGTGCGCACTAGTAGCGAAGCGAGGTTGGGCCGGGCATCACCCATATCGGCAAGCGGTGGTGCGCTGGCAGTGATTCAGCAGGGGACGCAGTCCACCGCATTGTTTGTGCTCAACCCGTCGAGCGCAGGAGTTCATGTTCAGGTGCGCGACTGCGATCAAGGCATCCGCGGTCGCTTGGTACCCGTTGCCGAGACCGGCCCACCTCTCGCAGTGGAAGGCGGAAATGCACACCTTGATCTCGAACCGTGGGAATGCACCGTTTACCGCCTGGAGCGCGGAAATGACTGAACTCGAGTTCCGTGGTGGTGTGGCACATATGGACGGTGAGCCGGTATTTCTGCTGACCGCTGACTACCCTTACTACCGCGACGACCCCAAGCTCTGGCGGTTGAAGCTCGAGCGCCTTGCTGGCCTCGGCGTAAAGGCCGTAACCACCTATATACCGTGGCGTCACCACGAGATCGAGCTCGGTGGCGAACGCAGACTTGATTTCGTGGGGCAGACCCGAGCGAATCGAAACGTTGTTGGTTTCGTCGAGGTCTGTGCTCAGGTCGGCCTGCCGCTGATCGTCAAACCTGGGCCCTTCTGTCACGCCGAGCTGAGCTACGGCGGCCTGCCGGATTTTGTCTGTCCCCTCTTTCGCGACGACATCGAGGCACAGTTGCATGCGGACGGACGCCAGGTGACTTGGAGCGGCGCGGCATTCAACGGAAATGGTTCAGTCGCGCTCTGGCCGCTGCCGTCAGCGTTCTCAACCGCTTTTCAGATCGAGGCCGAGCGATGGCTTCAGAGGGTGGCGGCCGAGGTTTTGCACCCAGCATTGGCACCCAACGGCCCGATTGTTGCGGCGCAAGTCGGCAATGAGGGCCTCTTCAGCGACGCCCAACACGCGGTTTGGGCGGACGACTTCAGTCACCCTGCGCTGGAGGCATTCAGGAACTGGCTGCGAGCTCGTCACCACAGCCTGACCGAGTACAACCGCCAACGCGGAACCCTCTGGAGACGGTGGGACGCAGTCGAGCCACCACGCGAATGGGCACCGCCCCAGGATCTCCGGTCGCTAGGCCGATATCGCGAGTGGTCAGAGTTCCTCGGCATCGTGCTCGCCGAATTCCTGAGTGGCTATGCCCGACACCTGGGCTTGCCAGTCCCGGCGATCACCAACGTCAATCCGCCGCGGGCCGAGCCATGGGGTTTGGATGCTTGGTTCAGCCGGGTTCGGCCCTCGTTGTGGCAAGGCCTGCAGTTCGGCTTCACGAACTGGATCGGCGTCGCCTCGGACGATGACTCGGTCGCCTCCCGGTACGCCATTGCGGCGGGCTGGGGTCGAGGGCCCAATCTCGAGGACAACTGGGGCTTCACAGAGGAGTTCGGCCAGGCCTACGAGCATTCCGTCGTTTCTTTCTATCAGTCGCTGGCTTTGATCGGGGTGGGCGCTAGCGGACTGAACTTCTACACCGGCGCAGGAACTGCCAACTGGGATGCATCGCTCGACTTGGCTCACAAGCCGCCCTACCCATCAGACGCTCCAGTGGATGCAGCGGGTCGAGGCACTCCAAAAGCCGGTGTTGCGGCCTTGCTGAGCAAATATCTCAACGAGTTTGGACGAGAGCTACTGGAGTGTACGTTCGACCCCGAGTTCGCGTGGGGTATCGTTCCCTCGGATTCGAATCTGGGGGCGTGGTTCGCCGGATCGGAGGCGACGGAAGTTGACGGTCACGTCTTGGTCGCCCCTGGTCCCACGATAGCGCGTGCTCAGAAATCAGCGAATCTACTCGGGCACGAGCTTTCGCTGGTCGACCTTAGCACGGTTGATTCTGCGGGCTTGAGTGCCTTCGCCGCTGTCCTGGTCGTGGGCATGCCCTCCATGGCCATGGAAATCCAGGAAGTCCTGGCTACGTACGCAAAGTCAGGCGGACGGCTGGTGATGATTGGTGAGGTTCCGGACCTGGATTCTGAACTCCGAACCTGCCGAATCCTCCAAGAGGCAGGTCCACTTCGAATCCGAGATTTGGATGAGCTCGACGCAGTGCTGGCGCAGCTTCTCGGGCATCGAGCGGGTGTTCAAGTATCGGCCGGTGGGCGAGCGTGGATACGGTGTCATCCCAGACAAGATATCCAGCACCTCGTTCTCTTGAGCAGCGGCGCGAAAGAGCTCGAGGTCGGCTTTCGGGCGGGCCATTCTATGCGGAGCCTTCATGTCAGATTGGCTGGCGGCGGAGGCGCGATCGTGCGGCTCGAGGACGGCGCCGTAACGACGTTGCTTGTGAAAGGGATCGATGAGCGATTCGATCGCTCTGTCGCTCCGAGCTGTTCTGCAGATGGTTTCGAACTGGCGGCGGAAATTCAGTGTGATCTGCTCGCCATGAGAGACAAACAGGGGTGGGGTGTATACAGCCCCGCTTCTGCCGAAGACGCAGCGGCGGGAGTCTACCTCGTCTCCAACACCCATTTTCGGGCGAGGGCTCGTTAGGGGCCGAAGCCCGTGCTTCTGCCCCGTTTCATCGCCAACTGCTGCCGGCCGCAGCCTGAATGAGATCGTTGTATGCCTGCAGGAACCGCGGGACGCTTCCGCTTCCGGCGTCGTACCTATGGACAGGAGGATTGGGAGGCGACAACTTGAAGCGGCATCATGGATTCGGCCGCTCGTGAACGCCAGGCTAACGTTGGAGATTCCATCGACCTTTGCGAACGGCCTTACCGAGTTGCGCCAGCGCAACCGCTTGCGAGTGCTTGAAGCCTTGCGTTGCGGCTCTCCACTCAGCCCGGCTACTATCTCGCGTTTGACAGGGCTTTCACGTTCGACCGTTTGGACAGTTGTCCGAGAGTTGAAGCAGCAAGGACTCATCAGCGACCAAGCTTCAGTTGAACCAGTGCGTCGAGGAGGTCGGCCAAGCGCCCAGCTAGTGCTGAACCGGACATCAACTACGGGCGGGCTCGATGAGCATTCAACGGAGATCAAACAACTGTCTACCGTCCACTTGTTTCAAATCGATCAACTGTTGGCTTGGACGTTGCAGTTGGCGCAAGAGAATGCCCGGCTCAACTCACTTCTCACGAGCATCGCCGCGCTCGTCGGAGAGGTGCCTGCCGCGCCGTCCAAACGAGTGACGCGCCGCAAGCACGGCAGAGAGTCAGTGATGCGCCGGGATACGGGGGACACGACCTGCGTGGGGTTCGGGACCGTGCGTCCTTAACTACGAGATGACCCGACGCGATGCCGGCTGTCTGCGACACTTTAAGTCAGCGTTCCTCAGGGAACAATTAGGGAACAGTCGCGGTCGCTCAGGCCGTGTCGTTGGATGTCGTTTCGTATTCGCAACCGAAAACTGAATTCACTCTGATAGAACCCGGCTTACAGTCCGCTCTCGGCCCACCTCCCCCGGTTCTGAATACGAAAAGAGCCCCCAACCCGGGCCCCTGGCGCATCACCGCGTGCCTGGCGGATCCACGCCAGCCTCGCCAGACCGGTGGTCAAAGGCTGCGCGTAGGGAAACTGCCTGGTGAGGAGGATGCCCTCGGTCAGGTAGCGAAGGGCGGCGTCGAGCTCGCCCCCCCTGGTAGGCGCCATGCCCATATAGCCGATGCCCGCGGCGCGCGGGGGCGGGCCGGGCACGGTCGCGATCTCGATGGCCTGGCGGCAGGTCCCGATCGCCACGCTGATCCACGAGGAGGGCAGGATCGGTCACTATCCCCGAGTCCTTATGGTCGAACGCTGATGATCGTCTTCCCCTTGTGCCGCTCGGTCGAGTTGAGGGCCGCAACGGCGTCGTCGAGGGTAGCGACGTTGCCGATGTTCGTCCGCAGTCGTCCGTCCCGCACCCGCTGCACGATCTCACCCAGTTGGCCACGATCGGACTCGACAACGAAGTCGACCGCCAGGCCGTCGGTGGGCCGCGCCTCGGTCGGCCCGACGACGGACACCAGCGTTCCTCCGGCTCGAATCAGGCCTGCGGACCGCTTCTGGATGTCGCCGCCGATGACATCGAAAACCAGATCGACTCTGCCGACGTCTTCCAGGACGTCGTTGTCGAGGTCGACGAACTCCTGCGCGCCGAAGTCGAGCGCCTTCTGGCGGTCGGCGGCGCGTCCGGTGCCGATGACGTATGCGCCGAACTCGCGTGCGAGTTGCGTCACCATCGTCCCGACTGCGCCGGCCGCGCCGTGCGCAAGGACGCTCTGCCCCGCCTGCAGGCGGCCGTGCTCGAACAGCCCTCGCCATGCGGTCAGGCCCGAGATCGGCAGGCTCGCGCCTACCGTGAAGTCGACGTCGCCCGGGAGCGGCGCGAGGTTGCGTGCCTCGACGGCCACGTACTCCGCCAGGGTGCCGTCGCGATGCCAGTCCGCGAGGCCGAACACCCGCTGTCCCACCGACAGGCCCGTCGTGCCGTACCCGAGAGCGGTGACCACTCCGGCCAGCTCGTGCCCAGGGATCGACGGTGTTCGGTCACGGCCGGCGCGATCGGTCCAGGTCGAGGGCCACGCCAACTCAGTCGGGACGAATCCCGACGCATGAACCTGAACAACGACGTCGTTTATCGCCGGTTTCGGCTCGGGCCGCTCCACCAGCGTCATGCCGGCCGTTCCCGCAGCTTCATCCGTCACCACGATCGCCTTCATCCGGCACCTCCCTGTATCCAGTCCTTCAGCTGCCGATCAGCTCCACCAATAGCACCTTCCCCGGCGACCCATCGATTCCCAACGACCACTGGTCCGGTCTCTTTGGTGCCGGCGGTGGGTTGGTGGGTGCGTTTTTCATCTCGCCGTTCATCAAGCCCGGTACCGTAAGCCTTTGAATACGAAAAGAGCCCCCGACCGGGAAGGCGAGGGCTCTGCAGTGCGTGGCGCGAGCGCTGAGTACGTCAGCTTCGACCGAGTGAGGCCGGGGGCCTAGGCCTCAGACTTTTTGGTGCCGCCGTCAGCGGGTGCTCTGTCGGATCGACTGCATCCGGGACGTCCAATGAGCGATCAGCTCCTCGAGCATCTGCACGTCGGTCGCGGTTTCGAATCGATCGGCGGCTTCACGCGAAGACATCGCCGACCTCATTCTGTCCAGCGAGCCGGTTGCGCAATCGATCAGGTCCGCGTAGATCTGAAGCCAGAAATCGCCGTTCTCCAACGCGAGCTCGTCCGTCCCGGTCGTGCGCAGGGCGGCTTCTGCGTCGTGGAGCTCGGAACGAAAGTGTTCGACACGTTTCAAGTCCTTCTTGGTGCGTGTGCGCCGGTAAGAGTCATTCGCCACATTCAAGAGCAGCAGCTTCGACTGGAACACGAGCGCGTGCGTTTTCGCGATCCTGATGCCCCTCAACGCCGAGAGGGACCGCCCGCGGCTCGAACTTCGATGCCATACGGCGGCCATCGTCCGCCTGTGCGCGTGAGTGTTCGATGAGTCCCTTGTCCGCATGATTCACCAACGCGCGCCGTTACCGGCGTGCGGCCTCTATTAGAGAAACGCCCTGGCGAAAGGGCATACC
>Ga0070705_100001617_pt1 | contig 11801 bp, 7 predicted proteins | sample KBSK5253metaG_FD_65455 | JGI IMG/M metagenome (GOLD analysis project Ga0070705, IMG submission 65455) | Corn, switchgrass and miscanthus rhizosphere microbial communities from Kellogg Biological Station, Michigan, USA - KBS K5-25-3 metaG | ecosystem: Host-associated > Plants > Roots >... | reverse complement strand
ACCAAAGGCGTCGCCCGCGAGGTCGGCCACGAGGTCGTAGGCGAGCACGAGCGACGGCCGTCGCCGCCACCTGGCGACCTGCACCGTGACCGCCGCGCCCAGAAGCGGGGGGCTCGCCGCCACGAAGAGATCCGCGGGGCCGGCGCGAAACCCGAGCCGCCGCATCGCGTGCCAGCCGAGAGAGAGGTCGTGCAAGATGCGGAGCCCGCCCGCCGGACGGCGAGGGACGAAGGGCGCATAGCGCGAAACCCTGACCCGATCACCTGCCTCCGAGGATTCCGCTGGTATGCTGCGGTCGAGCCGCCAGGCGGGATAAAACGGATAGGGCGCGAACACCTCCACAGTCCAGCCGGCAGCGGCGAGCGCATCGACGTAGTGGGGAACGTAGCGGCCGATGCCGAATGCTTCCGGGCGGTAGTTGCCTACGAAGAAGCATGCCCGCGCGGGTCGCGTCACGCGTCTACGGCACCTTCCGGGGTTTTCTGCGTCACGTTGGCCGCCAGCCGGGCCCAGCCGTAGCCGAGGCCCATGCCCACGACCGCGATCACGGCGACCACCAGCGACCGGATCGGCTTGTAGGGCTTCACCGGGAGGTTCGGCCGATCGAGGACCGTGAGCACCGGGGTATCCCGCACCTCCTGGATACGCGCTTGGTCCAGCTGTCGCTGGAGATCGGAAAAGCGGGTCTGCGCCATGTCCGCGGCGCGGCGCAAGCGGCTCTCCTGAACGGCGAGCGCGGGGGTCGTGCGGCCCTCGCGGTTCGCCGCGAGAAAACTCTCGAGACTCGCCTCGGCGGCGCGGAGCGCTCCCTGCGCGTCGGCGACCCTGGCCGTGAGGAACTCCGCCTCGTTCCGGGCGCGGGACTTCCGGACGGTGACGTTGAATGAGTCGAGTGTGCTCAGCAGCGCGTTGGCCGCCTGGAAGGCCACGTGCGGGTCACGCATGTCGACCGCGACCGAGACCGTGTTGGTGGTGACGTCGGCGGCCACCTGCACCCGGTTGCGCAGCTTCTTCAGGGACTTGTTCATCCGGTCCGGGTTGCCCTCGCCCACGCCGAGGCGATCGATCAGCGGGCGCGGGACAGAGTCGTCGTTAGTAGTGGTCGGGATCATCAGGACCCGTTCGAGCACCTCGCGGCTGTCGAGCAGCTTGGCGTAGTAGGCCGGCCCCAGGTTCCCGGTGAGGCTGGTTACCCCGAACTGTTCGGCCAGCGCGCCGAGGCCCGTCGGCAGATTCCGGGGGGTCTGGCTCTCGGCCATGAACGTCGCGGTGCTCTGGTAGTACCGTGGCCACACGAAGGCGGTGATGAGTCCGACCAGGGCCGCCCACGGGGCGAAGCGCAGGGCGCCGCCCAGCCCAGTCCGCACGGCGGGGGGAATCGCGGCGATCAGCCCGCGGAGGGTGGTCTTCGTGGAGCTCAGGCCCTCGTGCCGCCCTCCGCTCATCACGGCTTGAGCACCACGATCACCGTGGTGAGGCTCGCCAGCACCGACGCCAGGATCCCCAGCACCGCCGGCGCATTGCTCGGTCCCTCGCTCACCTTCCGCTCGGGTACGGTGATCACCGCGCCGGGCTTGGGGGTCGGCACCTCGTCGCTGAAGAAGAACCGGCGGCGCACCGTCTCCCGCTTCCCGTCCGGCTGGGTGACGAACACACGCTTCTGGTCGCCCGCCTGGGCGTATCCGCCCGCGGCGCGCACGTACCAGTCCAGGTTTTCCCCCGGCGTGTAGGCCACCGGCCCTGCGGCGTTGACCGAGCCCTGGACCTGCACCAGCGGGTTGAACTCCGGGATGAAGATCGAGTCGCCGGTCGCGAGGATGATGTTGTCGCGGAAGTCGGGCTGCTTGAGCACGCTCGGCAGATCGATGCCGACCCGCGCGCCGAACCCCGGCGGCAAGGGCTGTATCGGGGTCTTGGGATCGAGGGTGGCCGGCGCCAGGCGCGCGCCCGGCGTCCGCCGGTAGAATTCGATGCCCCCGGCATAGGCCTCCCCGGTGAGGCCACCCGCCCGCCCGATGAGGTCCGACAGTCGCTCGGTCTTGTTGGTGAGCGCGTACCGGCCGGGGTGCTCGACCTGCCCGGTGATCGCTACGAGCCGTTGGAGGTCCCAGCCCGGACGCCGCATGATCAGCACGTTGTCATACGGCTGTAGCACCACTTCTGCGCCCCCGCCGGGCGGCGGCTCGCTGTGCGTCCCCGTGGGCGTATAGGTCGAATCGAGCGAGACCCGGATCGTCTGCGCGAGCGCCCCCGTGGGCCGGTTCTCCGGAAGGCGCGCGATCTCGGCCGAGTCGAGCACGGCATCTTCGCTGAGACCGTCGGCCAGGAGGACGGCGTCACGCAGCGTGATCCCGTCGTGGTACGGCACGCGACCCGAGCGACGGACGGCGCCGACGATGGTGATCCACGACCGCGTCCGGAACGTCGAGCGCGAGAACACGATGATGTCGTCCCCGTCCCGGAGTGTCAGGTCGTCGCTCACGCGGCCGGTGCTGTCGGCGAACGCCGAATGGAGCTGCACCCGGCTCGAATCCGGCTCAAGCCTGGCGATCAGGATCCGACCCAGGTACACGTCGGGTTTCGGACCTCCGGCCAGGCGAATCGCATCGCTGAGCTTCATGCCCTCGGCGAAGCCGACCGTGCCGGGCAACGTGACGTTGCCCCGCACGCTGACGAAGCCGCGCACGTGCGCGGGGACTTCGAACACGCGGACCGAATCCCCCGGCTCGAGGGGGAACGGAGGGATCTCTCCACCCAAAGGCCCCGCCACGGAGACGTCGATGACGACCCGCTGCCCTTCGGTCCCGCGCGGGAGGATCCGATGGACCTGGATGCGACCCGCGATCGCGTTCGCGTCCAGTCCGCCGGCGTCGGCGATCACGTCGCGAAGGGTCTCCCCCGGCTTCACCTCGTAGATCGCGGGCCGCACGACGCGACCGGTGACGGCGACCAGTGGGCCCCGCACCGGCACGAAGATCACATCGCCCGATTCGAGGTGCAGGTCACTTCGGTTGATGCCGCGGAGCAGATAGTCATAGACGTCAACGGAATCGATCAGGGTGCCGCCGCGACGGACCTCGAGGCGGCGCAAGCTGCCGTTGTCCGTCGGCCCACCGGCCGAATAGAGCCCCGCCAACACGGTCCCTGCCGCGGAGATCTGGTACGCGCCCGGCCGGACCACGTCTCCGACGACGTACAGCTGGATGTTGCGGAGACGGGCGACGGTGATGGTGAACCGGGTCCTGGCATCGGGGCCCCGCCGGACGCCAGAGTAGACCCGTCCCAACCTGCTGTAGAGCGCGTCCTCGAGCTGGCCCAGGGTGAGGTTCGCGACGTACATCTGGCCGACCTGCGGAATCACGACGAACCCTTCGCGGTTCACCTCCAGCGTACGGGCGGTTTCCACCTCGCCGGTCAGGATCAGCACCAGCACGTCACCGACGCCCAGCCGGTAGTTCCGGTCGACCGGCCCGGTCTGAAACGGCTGGAAGCGAGTGCTGGCCCGGCGGAACACGTCGGTCCCGAACCGCTTGAGAGCACCGCCCGCGCCGAGCGAGTCGGCCAGGGAGTCCGCGCGAGCCTTCTCGGCTTGGCGCTGGGCCGCCTCCGACATTGCCGGCGCCGCCCCCTGGACGCCAAGCGAGTCGAGCGGGCTCAGCGTGTCGCCGACGGTGAGCAGCCCGAGCGCGCTGAAGCCGCTGAGCTGGCTCGTTGTCGGGGTGACGCTCGTCGTATCGCTTACTCCGGTCAGATAGGCGTCGAGCAAATCCTCCGGATAACCGGCCGCCTTGAGACGCGCCCGGATCTGATCGGGCGTAAGCCCCGACTCCGCGATCCGCTGCCGCAGCCGCGCCACGAGATCGGGCCGGCTGGCGAGGAGGGTCTGGATCTCCTGTGGGGTGAGCCGCGTGCCGGGTGGCAGCCCGGGAATCTGGGCTCCGGCGGTGGAACTGATCAGTAAGAAAGCAAGCGCGAGCGACCACCACGGCAGGCGTGGGGTCAGGCGAGACCGGGGGTGAGTCATGAGGGCGGAAAACTCACCGGCAAGTGACTCCGCGTCAAGGGCTTGCGCCTGCCGCCACCGTCCGCCAGAAAGCCAGCGTTCGTTCGGCGATCGCCTCGTCGGTATACTCCGCCAGCACCCGGCGCCGGGCCTCGACACCCAGCGCGCGGCGCCCGTCCGGATCCCGGGCAAACTCGCCCAGGACCTCGGCGAGCTGATCCACTCCTTCCTCGGGGACGACGCGTCCCGTGGGTCCCACCACTTCGGGCAGGGCGCCGGACGCGCTGACGATAACGGGCAGCCCATGGGCCATCGCCTCCAGGGCCGTCCGGCCCCGGGCCTCGACCCACCGCGGCGTGGTCCGGGAGGGGAGGACCGCGCAGTCCAGCCTTGCCCACAGTCCGCCCAGCGAGGCCCGCGACAGCGCTCCGTGCCACGTCACCCGGGCTGCGATGCCGAGCCGCTCCGCCAGCGCCTCCAGCTCTTCCTGGGCCGGCCCGCTGCCGGCCACGTGCATCGCCCAGGGCTCGGAGAGCCGCACACACGCCCGGAACAGGAGGTCCAGGCCGCGCTCGGGCACCAGACGGCCCACGAAGCCGATGGCGAGCCCGTCGTGGGGGGCATGGTCGGCGGCGAGGGGCGGCGATACCCCCGTCTGCGGAAGGATGAGGGAGGGACCGTCCCGCCCTTGAGCGAGGAGTCCGAGGGCCAGCCGGTTCCCGCCGATCACCCCGACGGCGCGGCGGAGCACGCGGTCCCGGCGGAATCGGCCGAGGACGGGGAGGGGGGCGGGCAGGCTGTCGGAGGAGAAGACCGTGACCCGGAACCGGAGCCGGGACGACGCCCGGACGACCGCCGCCGCGACGGTGCTCGAGGGCGCCTCCTCCACCTGGACCAGGTCGGGCCGGAACTCGGCGAGCGCCCGCTTGAGGCCGGCCGACTCCCAGGCCGTGTCCCCGTCGGTCCCGCGGACCGCCACCGGGAAGATCCGCACGGCGCCGTCGTTGCCGAACTCGGTGGCGCGGGGCGGGTGGCCGGGACCCGGCCGCCAGGACGCCGGCACGACGGCCCCGATCGTGCAGCCGAGGCCGGCGAGCGCGCGCAGCTTCCCCCGGGTGGTCGCGTCCGCGTACAGGCGGGAGACGACGAGCGCTCTCACCGGCGGCGCGACCTCACTGGTTGACAGCCATCAGGAGTCCTGGGCAACTTGGCGGTTCCATAATATGCGCATCCTTCACCTCGCGAAGTACTACTGGCCGCGATCCGGCGGGATGGAGCGCGTCGTCCAGGGCCTGGCCGAGGGCGCTGCCGCGCTGGGCCACGACGTCGAAGTGGTCGCGGTGGAGACGCCGCTGAGCCCCGGCCGCGAGCCGCGCCAGCGCTCCGGCGTGACCCGCGCCTTCTCCTTCGGCGCCCTCGGCTCGCAGGAGATCGCGCCCGGCTACATCGCGGCCGCGTGGAAGCGCGCGGACGTGATCCATGTGCACCATCCCCACCCGCTCGCGGACATCGCCTGTCTGCTCCGCGCCCGGCGCACGCCCGTCGTCGTCACCCAGCACGCCGACGCGCGCCGCGGAATCTACCGTCCCTCGGCGCGGCTCGTGCTGCGGCGCGCCCGGGCCGTCGTGGTGCCGAGCCGCGCACACGTCGCGCTGTCCACGGAGCTGACCGGTTTCGAGGGCAAGGTCGAGGTGATCCCGTTCGGGATCGACGAGCGACGCTGGATGTTCGTCCCGCCGCCGCCGCCGGAATCCGCGCCAAAGGCGATATTCATCGGGCGGCTCGTCCCCTTCAAGGGGGTGGACATCCTGCTCCGCGCCCTGGAGCGGGTGCCGGACCTCCGGCTGGAGGTGGTGGGGACCGGCCCGGAGCTCCCCCGCCTCCGCACGTTGGCGCAGGCGCTCGCGGTGAGCGACCGGGTCCGGTGGTGGGGCGAGTACCCGGACGATGACCTGCCCCGGCGCATGGCGGACGCCGACTTCCTCGTGTTGCCGTCGGTCACGGTCGAGGAGATGTTCGGCCTCGTGGTGCTCGAGGCCATGGCCGCGGGCCGGCCCGTGATCACGACCGCGCTGCCCAGCGCGGTGCGCGAGGTGAACGTGCCGGGAACGACCGGCCTCGAGGTGCCCCTCCGGGACGTGGGGGCGCTGGCCCAGGCGCTGCGCACGCTGGCGCACGACTCCGAGCTCCGGCGCCGTCTCGGCCAGGCAGGCCAGCGTCGGGTCGTCGAGCAGTTCACCCAGTCCGCGATGGCCGAGCGACACATCGCCCTGTACCAGCGGATCCTGGACGAAGACGCCGGGAAGTGAGCGGGGCGGGCGGACCAGCGCGACCGCCAGGGTGACCGGATGAGCGGTGTCGTGGTAGGGCGGTGGCTGCGGTCCGACGCCGCGAGGATGGTCGGGCTCGCCACCGCGTACGTCCTCGCCGCCCGGCTCGGCCTCTTCTTCACCATCGCCAACCGGGAAGTCGCCGTCGTGTGGCCGGCCGCGGGCATCGCGCTCGCGGCCCTTCTGCTGTGGGGCATCCGCCTCTGGCCCGCGGTGGCTGTCGGCGCCTTCATCCAGCCCCTGCTGTGGGGGCTCGGCGTCCCGGTCGCGGCGGGGATTGCCCTGGCGAACACGGTGGGGGCGGTCTCGGCCGCCGTGCTGCTGCGCCGGCTCGAGCCCGGGCTCGCGAAGCTGCGCGACGTGCTCGCCCTGGTGCTCGTCGGCGGCGTCGCCGCGCCGATGTTGTCGGCCACGATCGGGGTGACCGCCATGTGGCTCGGGGGCTCGTTGGGGAGCGACGCCGTTCCCCTGCACTGGGGCACCTGGTTCGCGGGCGACTGCTTCGGGGTGGTCCTGGTGACCCCCCTCATTCTGAGCTGGGTCGGCGACCGGCGCGGAGTGCCCGGGCCGGACCGCCGGGTGGAGCTGCTCGCCGGGCTGGTCCTCTTGGCGCTGGCGAGCTGGCTCGTCCTGTGGCAGGGGGCGCTCCAGCCCGCTGTCCTGCTGATCCCGATCCTTTTCGTCGCGGCTCGGCACGGCATCCGCGGGGCCACGGCTCTGATGCCGGTGGCGGCCGCGGTCGCGGCCCTGGCGGCGACCCGGGGCGTCGGGGCCTTCGCCGGTCTGGACGCGGCCGACGCCACCGCCCAGCTGTACAACTACCTCCTCGCCGTCTCCGCGGTCGGTCTCGTGACCGGCGCCGCCATCTCGGAACGCGAGGTCACCGCCGACGCCCTTGGGGCAGCCAACGAGTCGCAGCGAGCCATCCTCGACGCGTGTCCCGTCGCCATCATCGCCCTCGATATGGAGCAGCGCTGCACCATGTGGAGCGGGGCGGCGGAGCGGATGTTCGGCTGGTCGGCGGCGGAGGTCGTGGGTCGCGTGCTCGGATCCCCGCCGTACGTGCCGGCCGAGCGGAGCGGGGAGTTCGCCGAGCTGTGGCGCCGCCAGCTCGCGGGCAGGGCCGTGATGGGCTACGAGACGGTCCGGCTACGCCGGGACGGCTCACCCGTGCAGGTGAGCCTCTGGGTGGCGGATCTCCGGGACGGGTCCGGACGGCCGGTCGGACTCATGGGCGTCCTGGAGGACATCACCGAGCGCCGGCAGGCCGAGGCGGCCCTGCGCCTGAGCGAGGCGCAGCTGCGGCAGGCGCAGAAGATGGAGGCCGTGGGGCGCCTCGCCGGTGGGGTGGCCCACGACTTCAACAACTTGCTCACCGCCATCCTCGGCAACGCGGAGCTTGCGCTGGAGGACGTCGCGGATCCGGCCGCCGTGAGTCACGATCTCAGGGAGATTCGCGAGGCCGGGATGCGGGCGGCCGCGCTGACCCGCCAGCTGCTCGCCTTCAGCCGGAAGCAGGTGGTGGAGCCGAAGGTTCTCGACCTCAACACAGTGGTCAAGGAGATGACGACGATGGCCCGCCGCCTGCTCGGCGCCGACGTCGGGGTCCGGCTCGAGCTCGATCCGAAGCCGACCTACGTGCGGGCCGATCCGGGTCAGATAGAGCAGGTCATCATCAACCTGGTGGTCAATTCGCGGGACGCGATGCCGGACGGGGGCCAGATCACCATCCGCACGGCCCGGGTGAACGGGGTCGCGGCAGGCCCGCCCCCGCCGAGCCCGCTCCCCCCCGGCGACTACGTCGCCCTCACCGTGAGCGACACGGGGGTGGGGATGACGCCCGAGGTACAGGCCCACCTGTTCGAGCCGTTCTTCACCACCAAGGAGCCGGGCAAAGGCACCGGCCTCGGCCTCGCGACGATCCACGGGATCGTCACCCAGGCCGGAGGGCAGGTCGCCGCGGTCTCCGCGCCCGGGCAGGGGGCGACGTTCACGGTCTATCTGCCGCAGGTCCTGCCCGCGGCCGGCCAGCGCGAGGAGGGGAAGGTCGAGCCGGCCGCGGCGGGCGGCACCGAGACGATTCTGGTGGTGGAAGACGACGACAGCGTGCGGACTCTGGCCGAGCGGGTGCTGGCCGGGCACGGCTACGCGGTGCTGGTGGCCCGGGATGCACAGGCAGCCATCGCGCTCGAGCGGGAGCACGCCGGCCTCATCGCGCTCCTGCTCACCGACGTCGTCATGCCGGGTCAGTCGGGCCGGCACCTAGCCGAGGAGCTTCGATCGAGCCGGCCTCAAACTGCCGTGCTCTACATGTCGGGTCACACCGACGACGCGGTGCTTCACCACGGCGTCCGCGACGCGGGCGTTCCCTATCTCGAGAAGCCGTTCGCGCCTCAGACGCTGCTGCGCAAGGTTCGGGAGACCCTGGACGGCGCCCGGGGCGTTTGAGGCTCGGGCCCGGAACCCCGGCCGCCCGGCTGGCGTTGCTGCCCATGACCAGGAGATCCCCATGAAGCTGCTCGCCGTGAGCGTCGGGCGCCCGCGTGACCTCGACTGGCGCGGGCGGCGTGTGCGCACCTCCATCTTCAAGACCCCGGTCACCGGTCGCGTGCGGGTCACCCGCCTCAACCTCGCCGGCGACGAGCAGTCGGACTTGACGGTGCACGGGGGCCCGGACAAGGCGGTGTACGCCTATCCTGGCGAGCACTACGCCGCCTGGCGGCGGGAGCTGCCCAACGCCGAGCTCGGCTTCGGCGCGTTCGGGGAGAACCTCACCACCGAGGGGCTGCTGGAGCACGAGGTCTCGATCGGCGACCGCCTCCGCATCGGCACCGCAGAATTCGTGATCACCCAGCCGCGCATGCCGTGCTACAAGCTCGGCGTGCGTTTCGGCAACCCCGAGATGGTCAAGCGCTTCCACCACAGCGGGCGCAACGGGTTCTACTTTGCCGTGACCCGGGAGGGCGAACTCGGCGCCGGCGACGCCATCGAGCGCCTGGAGCGCGACACCGGCGGTCTCACGGTGGCCGACGTCGTGAAGCTCTACGTGGAAGACGACGACAAGCAGCCCCTGCTGGAGCGCGCCAGCCGGCATCCGGCCCTGCCGGCCAGCTGGCGCGACTACTTCCAGAAGCGCCTGTGGGCCGCCGACGGGTGACCGGCTTCGTCCGAACCCCCTGCGACCAAGGCCTCATCCTCGCCGGGACCCCGACCACCCGCGGCTGCGCCGAGCGCGCCAGGCCGTGGGTCCTGGCCACGGCCATTCTCGGCTCCAGTCTCGCGTTCATCGACGGGTCGGTCGTCAACGTGGCGCTGCCCGCCATCCAGGCCGACCTCGGCACGTCCCTCCGCGGCGCGCAGTGGATCGTCAACGCGTACATGCTCACGCTGAGCGCCCTGATCCTGGTCGGCGGCGCTGCCGGCGACCGCTTCGGGCGGCGACTCGTCTTCTGCCTCGGCGTGGCCATCTTCACCGGCGCCTCGCTCGCCTGCGGGCTGGCGCCCGGCAGCGGCACCCTGATCGCCGCGCGCGCCGTGCAGGGCATCGGCGCCGCGCTCCTCGTGCCGGGCAGCCTGGCTCTCATCAGCGGCGCCTTCCCCCAGGGGGAACGCGGCCGGGCGATCGGCACCTGGGCCGGGTTCTCCGCCCTCACGGCCGCGCTGGGCCCGGTCCTCGGCGGGTGGCTGGTGGACGCGTGGTCGTGGCGGATGATCTTCTTCGTCAACGTGCCTGTCGCGGCGGTCACCCTCTGGCTGGCGCTCCGGCACGTGCCGGAGAGCCGCGACAAGACCGATACCGCGGCCGTGGACTGGCCCGGCGGCCTGTTGGCCGCCGCCGGACTCGGGGCTGTTGTCTACGGCCTGACGGCCGCGTCCGGCGCCGGCTGGGCTCACCTGGCGGTGCTCGGCTCGCTGCTTGCGGGCGGGCTGATTCTGGCGACGTTCCTGCGGCACGAGCGGCACACGGAATCGCCGATGGTCCCGCTGGAGCTGTTCCGCTCGGCCTCGTTCGCCGGCGCCAACGCGATGACGCTGCTCCTTTACTTCGCGCTCAGCGGCGCGCTGTTCTTTCTTCCCTTCGACCTGATCCGGATCCAGGGCTACTCGGCGACCCAGGCGGGCGCGGTCTTCCTCCCGTTCACCGTGATCATGGCCGGGCTGTCGCGCTGGTCCGGCGGGCTCATCGACCGCTACGGCGCGCGCGCTCCCCTGACCATCGGGCCGGTCATCGTCGCGATCGGCTTCGCGCTGCTCGCTCTGCCCGGCATCGGCGGGTCCTACTGGATCACGTTCTTCCCGCCGATGGTGGTGCTCGGTCTGGGGATGGCGGTGAGCGTGGCGCCGCTCACCACGACCGTCATGGGCGCGGTGGAGGACCGCCACGCCGGCGCCGCGTCCGGCATCAACAATGCCGTCGCGCGGGTGGCGGGGCTGCTGGCGGTGGCGCTTCTCGGGGCGGTGGCGGTCGGCGTGTTCGGCGCGGCGCTCGACGAGCGGCTGGCGGCGTTGCAGGTGTCGCCCGATGTCCGTCGCTTCCTGCACGCGCAGGTGCCTAGGCTGGCAGAGGCGCAAATGCCGCCCGGGGTCGGCGGCGCGGAAGGTGAGCGGCTGGCCCGGGCGCTGGCCGAGGCCTTCGTCTCCAGCTTTCGGGTCATGATCCTTACGGCGGCGGGACTCGCGCTCGTGAGCGCGCTCTGCGCCTGGCTCACGATCGGCGGCGAGCGAACGGCCCACCCCGCGAGGTGAGCGGGACGGGCGTCGGCTTCCTCCCCTGGCGGGATTCTCCGTCGGCGGCTATCACTCTGCCACTCCTCCCGTCTCCTTTCGTCACAGGAGCGTGCTCATGTCCTTGGGCGTCGGCTTTCTCGACCAGGTGAACCGGGCGTTCGACCGAGCGGCCGCGTTGACCCCCCACGATCCCACGTTGCTCGCCAACATCAGGGCGTGCAAGAACCTCTTTTACACCAGCTTCCCCATCAAGCGCGACGACGGCAGGATCGAGGTCATGCACGCGTGGCGGGCGGAGCACAGCCATCACAAGCTGCCCTGCAAGGGCGGGATCCGGTACGCGGAGACCGTAGACGCGGAGGAAGTGCAGGCGCTGGCCGCGCTCATGACGTACAAGTGCGCGCTGGTGGACGTCCCGTTCGGCGGCGCCAAGGGGGGCATCCGCATCAAGCCGAAGGCCTACTCGGCGGAAGAGCTGGAGCGGATCACCCGGCGCTACGTCTTCGAGCTGGTCCGCAAGAATTTCATGGGTCCCGGGCTCGACGTGCCGGCGCCCGATGTGGGGACCGGTCCGCGCGAGATGGCCTGGATCGCCGATACCTATACCCAGCTCCGGCCCGGGGAGCTGGACGCGCTCGGCTGCGTCACGGCCAAGCCGGTGAGCGCCGGAGGCATTCGCGGCCGGCTCGAGGCGACCGGACGCGGCGTTTTCTTCGGCGTTCGCGAGCTATGCGGCGTGG
>Ga0070705_100001607_pt1 | contig 11841 bp, 10 predicted proteins | sample KBSK5253metaG_FD_65455 | JGI IMG/M metagenome (GOLD analysis project Ga0070705, IMG submission 65455) | Corn, switchgrass and miscanthus rhizosphere microbial communities from Kellogg Biological Station, Michigan, USA - KBS K5-25-3 metaG | ecosystem: Host-associated > Plants > Roots >... | reverse complement strand
TCATCTCGGGGCTCGACCGTCTATCTCTCTCCACGAAGCCGGGCACGGCTTCGATCCTGCGCAGCATGCTTTACCGAGCCATGGAGTCGAGTCCCGCCGCTCTCCATGCGGTGCTGCGGCGCTATCGGGCATTGCTCGCTCATGCAGCGGATGCACGGGCGGCGGGGCGCCCGATGGATCGAGCCGCACTGCGGCGATTCACGGCCGGGGCGGACGAGCAACTCGTGTTATGGGCCCTGCTACCTCAGGCCGAACAGCAGGGGGAGCTGGTACTCGAGGACTGGGCTGGACTGGATCGCCTCATGCAGGAGTCCGCCCGGTGGGCGGAGACCGATACGAGACCTGTACGACTCGCAGACGCGTTGCGCGATGGCAGGGTCACCCTGGTCTTTACCTGCTATCGCGAGACCGTGAACTACCTGCGAAGGCGGCTCGCATCGTTGAGACCGGCCTGGTGCACCGGCGATCGATCCGGAATCGGACCGAGCCTCATGGCGCGCGACGACGTTCTCGCCTGGTTTTCTCCAAGCCAACGACCTCGGGATGCGGGCCCACACATCCTGTTGACCACCGATGTATCGGCGGAAGGATTGGATCTGCAACTCGCCGAGCGGGTGATCCACTACGACTTGCCCTGGACCGAAGTTGGCCTGGCCCAGCGGGATGGTCGAGCGGCCCGGCTCGGATCTCGACACCAGCGGGTCGAATCAGTTCGCTACCAGCCGACCTTCCAAGGCGAAGAGAGGCTGCACGGCCGCGAGATCCTGGCGCGGAAGGCGCAGATGCCTCAGCTGGCCGGGCTGGGGGACGGAGGGCGATGGCTCTTCCGGTGGCGGGAGGAGCTCCTCGACTTCCTCCCAGACGGAGCCACCCGGCCGGGCGTGGCGGTGATTGAATCGCATGAAGAGGGCATCCTGGCCGGCTTCGAACTCACCGCCAGATGCGAAGGGGCGTGTTTACGAGTCACTACAGCGGGATGGCTGACAGGACGAGAGTGGAGCGAGGCACCAGAGCAGGTGCAAGCAAGACTCCTCCGGGCCGCGGTTGCCCGAAGTCGTAGAGCATCAGATCAGGAGATCAGTTTCGCGCTTCAGGAGCTCCAACCAGTGATCACCCTCCGCAGTCGCGGCGGCAACAGCGCTCGCTGGGCGGCGAGTAACCCATCTCCGGGGCAGACTCAACTACTCCAGCGGCTGCGCCGACTGATCGAGCTGGCCAACCGGGCGCGCGACGTCCGAGGTCTTGCTGCACTGGAGGAGGCCGTGCGTTTCACGGTCAGGGGTCATACCGCAGGCGAAGACGAGCTGGTATTGAGAATGAGCACCTTGAATGATGCGAGTTTGAAGCGGGCCCTGGCCTCGATCCCGAAGGCAGCCACCGATTTGCATACCATGGCCGCACGGGTTAGCGGAGTTTTGATCTTCGCCGACCCTTCCCTTCCCCTCGTCGGCTCCCAAGCTATCTTCTCCCCCGTCGTTACCTCATCGTTACAAGCCTCCGGAGTCTTCCGTGCGCCTTCTGCCCCGTGATGAACGCTTCTTTGACCTCTTCACCGCCGTGGCTGAGCGGAGTCTCGAAGCCTCGGTGATGCTGGAAGATCTGCTGCGAGCCGAAGTCAACCAGCGGACCCATATCGTCGATTCGATCAAGCGACTGGAGCATGAGTGCGACCAGTTGACCCACGAGGTCGTGACCAGGCTCGATCGGACATTCATCACGCCGCTCGACCGGGAGGACATCCACGCTCTCGCCTCGGGCCTGGACGATGTCATTGATCTGATCGACGGGCTGGCGCGCCGTTCTCAGATTTTTCATCTGGCGCAGGCCCCCGAGGGTGCCATCCTGCTCGCCAAGGTGATCCGTCGAGCCAACGAACAGCTGCTCATCGCGGTGAAGGGGCTGGCCAAACCCAGAGATGGTGTGGTGCTTCCGGCCTGCATCGCGGTCAAACGTCTGGAGGAAGAGGGGGACTCGCTCTACCACGAATGGCTCGGCAAGGCCTTTGAGGGTAATCCCGATCCAGTCACCCTCATCAAGTGGAAAGAGCTGTACGACACGCTGGAGCGGACGCTGGACCAGGCCGAGGATACGGCGAATGTGCTGGAGTCCATCTCGATCAAGCACAGCTGAACGATGGACGGCCCGGTTCTCTACATCGTCGCGATCATCGGGGTCGCGCTCGTCTTCGACTTCATCAACGGTTTTCACGACAGCGCCAATTCGATAGCCACCGTGGTCGCGACCCGGGTGCTCACCCCGGCCGTGGCCGTCGTGTGGGCCGCGGTCTTCAATTTCGTCGCCGCCTTCCTGGTCGGCACCGCCGTCGCCAAGACCATCGGCAAGGGCCTGGTCCAGCCCTCGGTGCTGGATCCTCACGTCATCCTCGCGGCACTCACCGGGGCGATCGTCTGGAACCTCATTACCTGGTGGCTGGGACTTCCCAGTTCGTCATCGCACGCGCTGATGGGCGGCCTGGGCGGAGCCGCCGTCGCCAAGGCGGGGGCCAGCGCCTTGATCGGAAGCGGATGGGTGCTGCCGATTCTCTTCATCTTCCTTTCTCCCCTGATCGGCCTGACCCTCGCACTCGGGATGACAGTTGGGCTCTCCTGGCTGCTCCGGCGGGGGCATCCCGGTCCCATCGATCGGACCTTTCGAAGACTCCAGCTGCTGTCGGCCGCGCTCTACTCGATCGGCCACGGCGCCAACGACGCCCAGAAGACGATGGGCATCATCGTGGGCCTGCTGGTGTCCACTCAATCCCTCTTTGCCGACAAGACGGGCTGGCTCGCCCACCTGCACCTGACCTCGGCGGATCAGGTGCCGCTCTGGGTGGAGTTCGCGGCCTACTCGGCAATTTCACTGGGAACGGCGACTGGTGGGTGGCGGATCGTGAAGACTATGGGTCAACGAATCACGCGACTGCGACCCTTCGGAGGATTCTGCGCCGAGACGGCCGGAGGCATCACGATTCTTCTCGCCTCACGGCTGGGCATCCCGGTGAGCACGACTCACACGATCACCGGGGCAATCGTCGGCGTCGGTACGGCGAATCGGATCTCTGCGGTGCGCTGGGGCGTTGCGGGGAAAATCGTGTGGGCCTGGATCCTGACGATTCCGATGAGTGCGGCGACGGCGGGATTGGTGTATTTGGCGTTGAGGTAGGCGGGAGTAAGGAGTAAGGAGTAAGGAGTAAGGAGTAAGGAGACCAAGGAATGCGGCGATCTGACTCAAGACTCAAGACCCACGACTCAAGACCCGACCAACCTCACGCCGCTCTCGTCTTCCGCATCTCCACCACCCACTGATAGTCCGCAAGCAGCTGATCATAGATCGGACCCCACGCGCGTTCTTCTGCGGTCTTGAGTCCTCCCTGAGCGAGACGGTGACGCAGCTCGGCGTCCTGAAGCAACCGCTGGAGCCCGGTAAGCAAGGCACCGGTGTCTCTGGGTTTAACGAGGAGTGCGTTCGCTCCCTGGTTGGCGAACTCGAGAACCCCACCATCGGCGACGGCGAGCGAGGGCAGACCCGAGCCCATCGCTTCGAGGAGCGAGTTGCCGAACGTTTCGGTGCAGGAAGGGAACACGAAGAGATCGGCGGAGGCATAGGCCTCACCCAGAGCGCGGCCATGCCGAAGACCGGCCAGGTGGACTCCGGCCATCGGATGACGCTCCAGGTCGTCTCCCAGGGGCCCCTTCCCTACCAGCACCAGCTGAGCATTGCCCTTCCGGTTTCCCATACTGCGCCAGGCATCCAGCAAGCGGCCCAAATCTTTTTCCTTGGCCAGGCGTCCGATGTAGGTCACCAGGAGATCATCGGGACCGACCCCGAATGACTGGCGATAGCTCTCGCTTCGGAACGCCGGGTTGAACTCTTCAGGATCCACTCCGCGAGTCCAAACCCCGGTGTGCAGAATTCCCCGAGTGTGCAGGTATTCCTCGTAAAGGCGGGACGGGCACAACACTTTGGCAGTCCGGTTGTAGAACCACCGCCCGTAAATCCATCCGATATCCAGCACCCAGGGCACGCCGTAGCGATAGGCGTACTTCTGATAATCGGTGTGAGCGGAGGAGATGACCGGGATGCCGAGCCGTTCGGCCGCTTTGAGTCCGGCGAGGCCCATGGCGAATTCTGTCGCCACGTGAACCACATCGGGCTGGAAGGCGGCGAGATCGTCCTCGATGTCCCGGGCGCGAGGGAAAGCCCACTGGATATCGGGATACAGAAAGAACGGGACACTGGTCGAGCGGTGTACCTCGGGGCGGTCGGCAGTCCCTTCCGGGAGTGCGTAGTTGGCCGTGTAGATGCGCAGCGAGTGGCCGCGCTTTTCCAGCGCGTTCACGAGACGCAGCAGGGTGACACCCACCCCGCTGACCATCGGCCAGTAGACTTCCGAGAAAATGGCTATGCGCATGGGACAAGGATGGCGTCGGTCTGAGATAGCCTAGTCTTGGCGCAGCAGGTGCACAAGTGAGACTACCGCTTCACTTCAGGCAATCCCGCGGCTTCTCGAATGACCTGGGTGAACCCCGCGAAGTCATAGTCAGTCCGACCCCGCGCGATCGAATCGTTGATATGGCGCGTGATCAGGTCGGCGAGTGGCAGGGGAACTCCTAGTTCGCGTCCCGCGGCCCGGGCCAAGAGCAGGTCCTTGAGTCCCAGTGGGAGCGCGAAGCCCGCGGGCAAGAATTCGCCGCGGATAATCTTGAGACCATAGTTATTGACCACCGGGGATCCGAAGAGAGTCGTGACCAGCATCTCGTGGAACCGGGCGGGATCGATCCCCCCCTTCTCGGCCAGAGTGAGAGCCTCACCCAGCGCTTCGATCGTAGCAGCGAGCAGGAAGTTCCCCACCAGTTTGGCCAGACCGGCTTCGGCGGGGCTGCCCATATGGAAGATGCCCTGGCCCAACGCCTCCAGCACCGGACGACAGCGTTCCAGGTCCGAGGGCTCGCCGCCGGTGACGATCCAGAGCGCCTTGTTCTTCGCCGCATCGGGTCGACCGAAGACCGGTGCCGCGACGTAGGCGCTGCCCCATTCCCTGTGAGCCTCGGCTAACCGTCGGGAAAGTCCCGGCGAAACGGTGCTCATGCCGAGATGCACCCCGTGGGTATCGAGACCGGCAAGCAGGCCTTCGGGCCCGTTCGTCACTGCTTCCACCGCGTCATCGTTCGCCAGCATCGTGATCGCGAAAGCGGCGCCCTCGGCCGCTTCGCGCGGAGAGGAGGCGGACCAGGCTCCGCGAGGAACTCGCTGGGGGTGAGGGGTCCGATTCCAAACTCGAAGCCGAAAGCCGGCCTGGGTGAGATTTGCGGCCATCGGAGTGCCCATCGCACCCAGCCCCAGAAACGCCACGGTGGTTGTCATGCCAGCCGTCCCAGCTTGCGCAGTTGAGGAAGGCGCCACGCGGCAATGGCCACGACGAGCAGGGTCATGCAGCCGCCGAAGACAACCGAGGGGACGGTGCCAAGCAGCTTGGCAGCGAGACCCGACTCGAAGGCGCCGATTTCGTTCGAAGAACCGATGAAGATGGAATTGACCGCGGCCACTCGGCCAAGCATCTCCCGCGGCGGCAGGGTCTGAAGCAGGGTGGAGCGAAGGACCACGCTCACGTTGTCGGCCATGCCACTCATCGCGAGGAGCGCCAGTGAGAGCAGGAAATTGGTGGACAAGGCGAACCCGAGCATGCAGCAGCCGAATACGGCGACTGCGGTGAGCAGAGCCCGTCCGCTCCGCTCAATTGGCCGACGATGCGAGAGATATACCGCCATGAGTACGGCACCAGCGGCCGGAGCGGCACGGATCAGGCCCAAGCCCTGGGGGCCGACATGGAGAATCTCCGCTGCGAAGACGGGGGCCAGCGCCTCCGCCCCACCGAACAACACCGCGAAGAGGTCAAGAGTAATGGCGCCCAGCAACAGTGGCTGCTGGCGGACGAAACGGACTCCGGCAAAGAGGCTTTCCGTGAGCGGTTCGGTCCGTGGCGGGATGGTTCGGGGCTCTTTGCGAACCATCATGATGGCGAGACTGGCCAGGCCGATCAGAACGATCGCGGTCCCATAGGCCGCTTTCGCTCCCGCGAAGCCATAGATCAAACCGCCCGCGGCAGGTCCGGCCACGGCGGCGAACTGCCAGGTAGAGCTGCGCCAGGGAATCGCGTTGGCATAAAGCTCCCGGGGCACAATCTCAGAGAACAACGCCGTGCGGGAGGTCATGAGGAAACTTCGCGCAATGCCGCTCACGAAGATGACGACGTAGAAGGGCCACACTCTTCCAGGCCCCACGGCGCCGGTTATCGTCAGGCCCAGAAGTGAGACTGAACACACCGTCAGCACGCTCAAGGCGCCGGTGACCACCCGGCGCCGGTCCGCCACATCCGCCACATGTCCGGCCAGGAGCGCGCATGAAATGAAAGGAAGCGCCTCAGCCAGTCCGATCAGGCCGAGGGAGAGGGGGTCCCTGGTAAAGGCGTATACCTGCCAACCGACGACGACCATCTGGATCTGGGAACCGAGCGTCTCACCGAGCACCGAATAAATGAGCTGCCGAAAATTCGGGACTCGCAGCGCGGCGTAGCTGTCGTGGGTGGTGGTGGTTATGGTCACCGACAGAAGGTAATACGGGCCAGCCTGCTATCATTCGGTGGTCTAACCGCCGGATGAACCCATGCCCCAACCCCATCTCAGAGTCGCCGCACCGCCGGTCGAGGGCGAACGGGAAGTCCTCACCAGCGATGCACTCGTATTTCTCGCGATGCTGGAACAGCGCTTCGCGGAAACGCGAGCGGACCTGCTGGCGGCGCGGACGCGAAGGCGGGATGGCTTCAGGGCCGGAGAGCTTCCCGATTTCCTCGCCGAGACCCGCGGGGTCCGAGAGGGATCCTGGCAGGTGGCACCGGCGCCGGCCGATCTGTTGAACCGGCGGGTCGAGATCACCGGGCCGGTCGAGCGGAAGATGATGATCAACGCGCTCAATTCCGGAGCGCAGGTCTTCATGGCTGACTTCGAGGATGCCCTCTCGCCGACCTGGGAGAACGTCATCGGGGGCCAGCTGAACTGTCAGGAGGCAATCCGCGGGCGAATTAGTTACACCTCACCCGAAGGGAAGCACTACGCCTTGGGCCCGCTTCCGGCAACGCTGGTGGTACGTCCCCGCGGGTGGCACCTGAACGAAAAACACCTGCTGCTGGACGGAAGTCCGGTTTCTGCGAGTCTCGTGGACTTCGGCCTTCACTTCTTCCACAACGCCGCCGAGTTGCTGCGCCGGCAGAGCGGGCCCTACTTCTATCTCCCCAAGCTGGAGAGCCATCTCGAAGCTCGGCTGTGGAATGCGGTCTTCTTGTTCGCCCAGGAGACTCTGGGAATTCCGGCCGGTTCCATTCGAGCGACTGTGCTGGTCGAAACTGCCCCGGCGGCATTCGAGATGGAAGAAATCCTCCATGAACTCAGGGAGCATGCCTCCGGGCTCAACGCCGGCCGCTGGGACTACATCTTCAGCATGCTGAAGAATTTCGGAGACCGGCCTGAATTCGCCTTGCCGGACCGCGGACAGATCACAATGACGGTGCCGTTCATGCGGGCCTACACCGAGTTGCTGGTGCGGACGTGCCATCGGCGCGGCGCGCATGCCATCGGCGGAATGGCCGCGTTCATACCCTCACGGCGCGATGCCGAGGTAAATGCACTCGCCCTGGCGAAAGTGAGGGAGGACAAGAGTCGAGAGGCAGGCGATGGGTTCGACGGCTCCTGGGTCGCTCATCCCGACCTGGTGCCGGTGGCTCGTGAGGCATTCGACGCGGTCCTCGGCAACCGTCCCAATCAGAAGGAGCGACTGCGCGAAGAGGTGCGGGTCACCCGAGACCAGTTGCTCGATGTCAGGATCCCCGGAGGCCGGGTTACGGTGGCTGGGGTCCGGGGTAATATCCGGGTAGCACTCGAGTACATCGAAAACTGGCTGGAGGGACGCGGTGCAGTCGGGATCGCCAACTTGATGGAAGACTCGGCAACGGCGGAGATCTCCCGCATGCAACTTCGTCAGTGGGTGAAGCGCGGAGTTGCTCTGGGGGATGGAGGTCGCTTCACTGGAGAGCTGTACCAGCGTCTGCGGCAAGAAGAGGCAGAGAGCCTGATTTCGGAGCGGAAGGCGCCGGGTCGCATGCAGGATGCTGAGCGACTGCTGGATCGGCTGGTGATTGGGGACGTGGAGGAGGAATTTCTGACGATTCCGGCGTACGAGGTGTTGGGGTGAGGGGTCAGCGATTAGCTGTTAGCTCTTAGCTACTAGCCGTCAGCCGTCAGCCGTCAGCTGCTAACAGCTAAGAGCTAATGGCCAATAGCTAACAGCTGAAGTACTGGGGCGGCAGGAATCGAACCTGCAACCTCCCGGTTAACAGCCGGGCGCTCTGCCAGTTGAGCTACACCCCAAAAACAAAGCGACCCGCCGGGCGACGGGTCGGGTCAGCGCGGGCTACAGACGCCGGCTATGCCCAACCCGTCCTGGTCGGCGGATTGTTCGCGTTTCGATTCGCGAGACCGGCAGCTTTCGTAATCATGGGCCGTCAATGGTAAGAACTGCGACGCGACGGGTCAAGGCCTTGACCCTGTTGCACATGCGCCATGGTCCGGGGGCGCCGGTTATCCCTGCCGGGGAGAGTGCCACGTGAGCCTGACGACCGCGGAGAGTGCCGCCTACGCCCTTGTGCTCGCGGCGGGACAGAGTCACCGCTTCGGCGGCGACAAGCTCCTCGCCTCCCTTCACGGCAAACCGCTGATTGCCCACGTGGGAATCGCGGTGGCTCAAGCCATGGCGAACGGCTTCCTGGCAGGCGGAGTGGCAGTCGTGCGGCTGGGCGACACTCGATTGGGCTGGCACCTCGATACTGCGGGACTGGAGTTGGTCCCCAATCCGGATGCCGACGAGGGACTCGCCACCTCTATCAGATGTGGGCTGAACTCTCTCACAGCGGTCGGTCGAACACCTCCTGCGGGTGCCGCGCTCATCATTCTGGGAGACGAGCCGCTGCTGCGAGACGACGCCATCGAGCACCTGGTCTACTACTGGCGGCAGAAGGGGACCTCGGTCCGACCTCGATACGCGCAACAGCCCGACGCTCCCGGACATCCGGTGCTGCTCGATCGAGGACTTTGGCACCTGACCAATGCATTGGAGGGGGACCGTGGGCTCAGCACCATCCTCGCCTCTCATCCCGGCTCGGTAGCAACACTCGACATGCCGGGGAAGAATCCAGATGTAGACACGCAGGATGACCTTCGCGCGCTGGAAGGCGGCGGTTCAGCCTGAGGCCAAGCCATGCGAGACATAATCACCGAACTGGAACGGCTTTCGGCCCGGGACACGCGCCTGGGACGCGCCGTTGTTACCAGCGTCTGGGGCTCGGCGCCGAGGCCGGAGGGAGCGTGCATGCTGAGCACCGAAGACGGATCCTTTGCCGGATCGATATCGGGAGGCTGCGTCGAAAGCGCCGTGGTGCAGGAGATCGCCCAGTCCATCAAGAGCGGTGAGTCCCGCCTCATCAGTTTCGGGGTGACCAATGAGCGCGCCTGGGAAGTCGGGCTCGCGTGCGGCGGGACGATCGAAGTCTTCGTGGAACCGGCTATTCGCCACGAGATCGTCGCGGCCGCGACTGGTGAGAGCGGATCCGTCGTGGCGACCGTTCTGGATGGTGGATCGATCGGGCGATCGGTCGTGATTCGAGAGGACGGTGCGGTTACCGCGCAGGACGACCTTTCCTGGCTCGCCGACCAGATCCACGAGGCCGCTCTCGGATCGCTCCGCACCGAAAAGAGCCGTACTGTAGATGCGACTTTGCCGGATGGCAGTAGCGCGAAGGCGTTCCTCGAAGTCTTTGCTCGGCGACCAAAGCTGGTGGTATTCGGCGCGGGCCATATCGCGATGGCGTTGGTACCCTTGGCCAAGGCTGTGGGATTCCGGACCATCGTGGCCGACGCTCGAGAGGCGTTCCTCACTCGAGAGCGGTTTCCCGAGGTGGACGAGCTGGTGCTCGATTGGCCCGAAGCCGCGTTCGCCCGGACTGGAATTGACCGGGCCACCTACATCTGCATTCTCTCTCACGACCCCAAATTCGATGACCCGGCGCTCGAGATCGGGCTCCGGTCGCCGGCTCGCTACATCGGAGTGATCGGGTCGCGCAAGACCCAGGAGAAGAGACGAGCGCACCTGCGGGAAGCGGGGTTCAAGGATGCCGACATCGACCGGATCAATGGACCGATTGGACTCGATCTGGGCGGCCGGTCTCCCACTGAGGTCGCACTGGCAATCGTGGCCGAGATGATTGCGGTGCGCTACGGTAGAGCGGTCGATAGTCGATAGTCGATGGTCATGGCTGATTGTCGATCGCCGCCAATCGAGATTGGGAAGTCGTGTTTCCAATGACCTGCGACCATTGACCATCGACCATCGACCATTGTCGCCCAACACACCCCCGCGCACGGTCTTCATCACAGGGGGCACCGGCTACCTCGGCGCTCAACTGATTCGCCAGCTGACTAAACGCGGCCACTCGGTTCGGGCCCTGGTTCGACAGGGCTCGGTCAGCCGACTGCCCTCGGGCGCAGTGCCGGTGGTGGGAGATGCGCTCCACGGTCTCTCGTACGCCGCACAGGTGGCGCCGGCGGATACGTTCGTGCACCTGGTAGGTGTCTCGCATCCGAGCCCGGCCAAGGCAGAACAATTCCTGACTATCGATCTGGCCTCCGTGGCCGCGGCGGTTCCCGTGGCCGTCACGGCCGGCGTGAAGCACTTCATCTACGTGAGCGTGGCTCAGCCGGCGCCGGCGATGAAAGCGTACGTCGCCGCTCGGGTTCGCGGGGAGCAGTTGATTCGGGACAGCGGACTCAGCGCCACGTTCATCCGCCCCTGGTACGTGCTCGGTCCAGGGCACCGGTGGCCCGCCCTGCTGTTACCCGGCTACTGGCTGGCGGAGCTGATTCCCTCGCTCCGGCAGACGGCGAGGCGAATAGGTCTCGTCTCCCGTCCTCAGATGGTACGAGCCATGGTGCACGCCGTCGAGCAGCCGGTCAGTGGAGTTCGCGTCATTGATGTCGCCGATATTCGCAAGGTCACACTCACTTGAGGAGCCAACATGCTTCGTCGGTCGGTCGGGTTCATCGGTTTGATGGGGGCGCTCGCAGGCTGCGGCCCGAGCTACGACACCATCCTCCGCCACGGTACCGTCTACGACGGGACTGGTGCTGCCCCGATCACCGCCGACGTCGCGATCAAAGGCGATACCGTCGCCGCGATTGGAGATCTCTCGAAGGCTCGCGGCAAGGTCGAGATCGACGTCACCGGCCTGGCGGTGACGCCCGGCTTCATCAACATGCTGAGCTGGTCCACCGAAACCCTGATCGAAGATGGGAAGTCGCAGGGTGAAATTCGGCAGGGCGTGACTCTGGAGATTATGGGCGAAGGGGAATCCATGGGCCCCTGGTCCGACTCGCTCAAGGCGTACAACAAGGCCAACCAGGGCGATATCAAGTACGACATTCAGTGGACCACGCTGCGGGAATATCTGGATTTCCTGCAGCGCAAAGGTATCGCCACGAACGTGGGATCGTTTGTGGGGGCCACGACAATCCGGGAAAACGTCATCGGCTTCGACGACCGCCCCCCGACCGCACCCGAGCTGGATTCCATGCGCGCGCTGGTGAAGCAGGCGATGGAGGAGGGCGCCTTCGGTGTCGGCTCCTCGCTCATTTATGCCCCGGCCTTCTATGCCAGCACCGACGAGCTGGTCGAGCTTTGCAAGGTCGCAGCGCCCTACGGAGGGATGTACATCAGCCACATGCGGAGCGAAGGCAACCG
>Ga0070705_100001606_pt1 | contig 11848 bp, 8 predicted proteins | sample KBSK5253metaG_FD_65455 | JGI IMG/M metagenome (GOLD analysis project Ga0070705, IMG submission 65455) | Corn, switchgrass and miscanthus rhizosphere microbial communities from Kellogg Biological Station, Michigan, USA - KBS K5-25-3 metaG | ecosystem: Host-associated > Plants > Roots >... | reverse complement strand
CGGCGCGACCGCGCTCGTGCTCGGCGCGAGCCGCGGGATCGGTCGTGCCTGCGCGCTCGCGCTCGCGTCCGCCGGCGCGGATCTCGTGCTCGCGAGCCGGTCGGCCGCGGAGCTCGACGCGCTCGCCGCCGACGTCGACGCGCGTGGGGCGAGCGCGCGCGTTGTGTCCTGCGACGCCGGCTCGGCGGAGTCGATCGAGCGGCTGTTCGAGGCGAGCGGGGAGCTCGACGTGCTCGTCCACAGCGTCGGCATCAACCGCCCGGCGCCGATTGCCGAGCTGCCGCTGGAGGACCTCGACGCGATGCTCGCGCTCAACGTCCGCTCCGCGTACCTGGCAGGCCAAGCCGCGACGCGTGCGATGACGGCTCACGGTCGCGGCGGCAGCATCGTCTTCGTCTCCTCCCAGATGGGGCACGTGGGCGCGGCGCGGCGGACGGCGTACTGCGCGACGAAGCACGCGGTCGAGGGGCTGGTCAGAGCGATGGCGGTCGAGCTCGGGCCAGCGGGCATCCGCGTCAATAGCGTCGCGCCGACGTTTGTTGAGACGGCGATGACCGCCCCGTTCTTCGCAGATCCCGCCTTCCGTGACGACGTGCTCGCGCGCATCCCGCTCGGTCGGCTCGGGACGGTCGAGGAGGTCGCCGCCGCGGTGGTGTTCGCGGCCAGCCCGGCGGCCGCATTGATGACGGGTACAAGCCTTGTCGTGGACGGCGGTTGGACCGCCCAGTGACGCCTCAGGCGTCGGAGTCCGTCGCCAGGAACGCCCGCACGACATTCTCGGTGATGCGCGAGACGTTGTTCTCCCCACCCTCGTGCAGCAGCGCGGCGATCCAGCCGACGCTGCCGGTCGCGAAGACGCGCCCGCCGCTGGGCCGGCGCGCGTAGGTCATGTCGGCGCGGACGCGTGCGTTGCTGGTGCCGCCGGTCGCGGAGATCATCTCGGGCACGTCCTCCACGACCAGCTGGTAGTAGTCGCTGAAGCCGTCAGCGGTTGCCAGGACCTTGACGTCGAGCGTGCCGGAGAGCGCCGGGTCGAAGCGATCGATCTCGTCGCTCGCGGCGGCGCCGAGCGCCAGCCCGAAGTCGCCGATCGTCTCGTCGGCCCCGACGCCGGCGAAGAACGACGCGCACTCGTCGTCGAAGCTGCCGGCCTGGCGGCAGTACGGCCGCCCCGTGTCCATCCCGATGCTCGTGAAGCCGATGCCGACGAGCCGGTTCGGCGCGCGCCCGCGGTGCCGCCAGAGGCCGCCCGGCTCGCCCGTCATGCCGTGGAACAGCTCGCCTGGGGCCGACTCCCACGTGCGCGAGCCGGCCTGCCCCCGGCGCAGCTCGATGTGGCTGTGGTCGTCGCTGACGGTCACGACCCAGTAGAAGCCGTTGCCGCCGAGGTACAGCAGGTCGCCGCCCGCGTCGAGGTGCGCGTCGAAGGCGTCCCACATCGCGGCGCTCGTGTACTCGGGGTGCGAGCCGGTCAGCACGACGCGGTAGCCGGCCAGCAGCGAGGGGCCGTGGCGATGCAGCTGATCGTCGGTCGTGACGTCGTACGCGATGCCCTTGGCGTCGAGCCACTCGAGCAGGATCAGGTCGGCCGCGAAGTGGCGGGGGCAGCCCGCGAGATGCCGGTTGCGGTGCGTCGCACGCAGGTTGAGGATCGGCCGCCGCCAGCAGGAGTAGCTCACGCCGCTGCCGTCCGCGTGGTGGTCGTACAGCGAGAGGCCGTGCTCGGGGTGCGCGGCCATCATGCGCTCCCAGTGGTCCGACGCGATCTGCGAGCCCGGCGGGCGCTCGATCGGCGCGTCCTCCGGGTCGCCGCCGAAGTTGGCGTAGGCCAGGTAGGTGAGCGAGGGCAGCACGACGAGCACATCGCCCGTCGGTGCGCCCGGCCGCGGGCAGACGACGAACGGCACGTGGTCCTCGGCGCCGTCGTCGCCCTCCAGTCGCACCGCGTACGCGCCGCTGGGCGCGTCGCCGGGCAGCCGCAGCACGAGGTCGGCCTCCCAACCGGCGTCCCCGAGGTCGTCGTCGTGGAAGTGGACGGCCGCGTACTGCTCGGGCGCGTCGCTGCGCTTGGCCGTCGCGTGCATCCACGAGCGGCCCGTCACGGCGCGCGTGGGAAGGTTGACGAACGTCCCGTGGAGACCGTGCGGCCCGCGGTCGAGGATCTCGTCCCGCTCGGGCTGCGCGCCCAGGTCCCATGCCGCGAGCAGCTGCGCGGCGTCCGGATCGAGCGACATGCCGGCGCGCAGCTCCGGCGCCTCCAGCTTGCCGTTGAAGCAGCCGACGGCGGTGCGGCGCGGGTCGCGCGGGTCGCACGCGGCGGCGGCAAGCGTGACCGGCGCGGCGGAGTCGAGCGCGAGCCCGGCGGCGACCGTCTCGTGCAGCTGCCAGTCGACGTGCGGGCCGTGGCAGGCGAGCGCCGCCGCGCCGCTCGCGGCGTCATAGCTCGCGGTCACGCGGTACCAGGCGCCGAGCGCCGGCAGCGCTGGCCCGACGAGCACGGTCTCGCCCGCGATCACGAGCGCGGGCTCGCCCGCGGCGGTGAGCACGAGCGCCCAGCCGCGCGGCTCGCCGACGGGCGCCTTCGCGACGATGCCGGCGACGCCGTCGGCGGGCAGTCGCGTCGGGTAGATCCACGCGCCCACCGCGATGCGCGGGCTCCGCAGGGCCGGCGCGTCGGGGACGAGCCCGAACGAGCCGGGCCGCGTCGCCTGAGAACGGCCCGGCACGTCCTGTGGCAGCTCGGCCGCGAATCCTGCGGGCCGGAACGGCTCGGTGTGCCCGAGCCGCACGAGCGAGGGGCGCACGCGCGCGGCGCGTGTGCTGATGCGGACCGGCAGCTCATCGCCGGCGTGGACGTCGAAGCGGTCGACGTAGGCGATCAGCTCGGGCATCGCGTTCATCGACTGATTAGATCACAGTGCAGCCATGAGAACTAGTGATAGGATCTCTTCGCACACCGCGATCTCCGAGAGGCAACGACATGGCATCTGAGCTTGCGATCCTGGGCGGGACCCGGGCGGTCCCGCCGGGCCTTCACGGGCACTGGCCCGATCTCCAGGAGTCCGACAAGGCGGCCGTGATGGGCGTGCTGGAGCGCGGCATCCTGACCGGCGGCGGCTCGACCGAGGCGCCCGGGTTCGCCCGCGAATACGGCGCGTATGTGGGGGCGCGTCACTGCCTCGGGTTCAACGCGGGCACCGCCGCGCTGCACGCGTGCGCGGTCGCGAGCGGCATGCAGCCCGGCGACGAGGCGATCGTCCCGGCGTTCACCTATGTCGCGAGCGCGATGGCGATGGCGCAGCACGGCGTGCGGCCGGTCTTTGCCGACGTCGAGCTCGACACCTTCCTGCTCGACGCGGCGCGCGTGGAGGAGCGCATCACGGAGCGCACGAAGGCGATCGTCGCCGTGCACCTCCACGGGCTTCCGTGCGACGTCGACGCGCTGCGCGAGATCGCCTCGCGGCATGGGCTCGCGCTGATCGAGGACATCTCGCAGGCGCATGGCGCCACCTACCACGGCAAGGTCGTGGGGGCGCTCGGCGACATGGCCGGCGGGAGCCTCAACGCGACCAAGAACCTGCCCGGGGGCGAGGGCGGCATGTTCCTCACCGACGACGACGACGCGGTCGTCGCGGCGCGGCGCCTCCGCTACATGGGCGAGGATCCGCTCGACGAGGATCCGCCGCTCGGCCGTCGCTACTGGTCCTACGGGCTCGGCTGGAACTACCGCCCGCAGGAGCTGCCGTTCGCGATCGCTCGCTCGCAGCTCAAGCGGCTCGACGGCTACAACGCGATCGCGCAGCGCAACGCGCTGCTGCTGAGCGAGGGCCTGGCCGACATCCCGGGCATCGTCCCGCCGGTGGTTCCCGACGGGCGCGAGCACGTCTGGTACATCTACCGCCCGCGGCTCGACCCCGCCGCGCTCGGCTGGACCGGCAGCGACGTCGAGCTGCGCGACCGCGTGATCGCCGCGCTCGCGGCGGAGGGCGTGTGCGCGACGCTGTGGCAGCACGACCCGCTGCCGGCGTTCACGGCCTTCCGCCTGCCCAAGCTTGTGCCGTGGACGGCGGGGCGAGAAGCCGGAGAGCTGGCCCCGTGGGACCCCGCCGAGTACCCGGTGGCGAGCCGGATCTGCAAGCAGACGTTCGTGCTCGGATCCGGCTTGACGCCGCTTGCGGCCCAGTCGGAGGCGCTCGTGCACGCCTACGTCGAGGCAGTCGGCAAGGTGCTCGGGCGCATCGACGAGGTCGCGGCGATGGAGTTCGAGCTGCCGGAGGAGACCGCCGCGGCCGAGCGCTACGACGCGACGGGCGGCGCGGATGGCGTGCCGGCGATGGTCCCGGTCTGAGCCGCGAAGCCGTTGCCGAACTCCCTCTTGCGAGGGGGTTGTCCGCCCAAAGGTAATGTGATCTAATCACAGAATTACGCACGAGCCCTGGAGGAGGGACGACGTGAAGAATCGAGTACTTGCGACGGTGGCCGTAGTGGCTGCCGGAGCGCTGGCCGCCGGCTGCGGCGGGTCCGACACGACGAGCAATAGCTCGTCAACCCCGAGCGACTCCAAGCTGCTGGTGCTTGGGCAGACGAGCTCCCCGGCGCCGAAGGGCGAGCCCGTCAGCGGCGGCTCGCTCATCATGGACCGCAACGTCGAACCGCAGTCGTTCGACCCGATCGGCACGAGCGACACCGGCTCGATCAACGCTCAGATGCAGGTCTACGACCAGCTGATCGAGCTGCTGCCCGGCTCGCTCGACCCGCAGCCCGGCCTCGCCTCGTCGTGGAAGACGAGCTCGGACGGCCTCACCTACTCGTTCCAGCTTCGCGACGCCAAGTTCTCCGACGGCACGCCGGTGACGGCTGACGACGTCGTCTTCTCGATCCGCCGCTTCATGGGCCCCGACGATCCGTACGCGTTCATGGTCACTTCGGTGAAGTCCGTCGAGGCGACGGGCAGAAACGAAGTCGTGATGAAGCTGAAGGAGCCGAACGCCGCGCTGCTCTACGCGCTGTCGCTGGCTGCCTCTTCGATCGTGTCCGAGGATGCGTACAAGCAGCTCGGACCCAAGAAGTTTGCGGTCGCCCCCGTCGGCTCCGGCGCGTTCTCGGTCGCGAGCTTCAAGCAGGGCGACAAGGTCGTGCTCAAGCGCAACCCGCACTATTGGCGCGACCAGCAGCCGTACCTCGACGAAGTCGTCATGCGCTACGTCCCGGACGACAACGCCCGCATCCTCGACATCACGTCGGGGCAGGCCGACGTCGCCGAGGCGATTTCGTACTCCCAGGTCCAGGAGCTCGACGGCAAGCCCGGCATGCATGTCGAGATCGCACCGATCACCGGCATCGAGCACATCTACCTCAACAACAGCGACGAGCGGCTGAGCGATCGACGCGTGCGGCAGGCGCTCGGGCTCGCGACGCCCGTCAAGCAGCTGCTGAAGGCGCTCTACTTCGGGCACGCCGGGCCCGCGAACGACGTCATCGCCCCGGGCAAGTACACCGACCCGGACGTCGCGCCGCTGGCGTACAACGTCGAGCAGGCCAAGCAGCTGCTCGACGACGCCGGCTATGCGGACGGCTTTGAGCTGACGCTCACGATCCCGGGCGGCGACAGCACCGCCAAGCAGCTCGCGGCGATCCTGCAGAACAGCTGGGAGCAGATCGGCGTGACGCTGAAGATCACGCAGGTCGCGGACGGGGGTGCGGTCTACGCCGACATCAGCAAGGGCTCCTACCAGGCCGCGTACTTCGGCGTCGACACCGCCGACGTGCCGGTGCAGGACGAGCTCTACCCGTTCCTGTACGCGAAGGGCGGCAACGGCAACAACACGCTCTTCAAGACGACCGCGAAGCTCGACAGCGATGTGAAGGAGGCGATCACGTCGCTGGACGAGGATCGCCGCCAGGAGCTGTTCGGGCAGGTTCAGCGGGCCGGTATGCGCGAGCTGATGTTCCTGCCGCTGGCGTTCGCGAGCGCCCGCACGGCGGTGCGGGACGAGGTCCAGAACTTCCAGACCATCCCCAGCAACTGGTGGCGTCTGGAGCAGGTCTGGAAGTCGGAGGGCTAGCGGCGGCGCGATGGCCACCTTCCTCGCCAAACGAGCGTTCCAGTCGATCCTGGTCCTGCTGATCATCTCGTTGGTGGCCTTCGCGCTGGTACAAGCGATTCCCGGCAATCCGGCGCGCCTGGCCCTCGGGCCACGCGCGCCGGAGCAGGCCGTGCGACTGCTGGAGGATCGGCACCATCTCAACGACTCGGTGCTGAGCCAGTACTGGCAGTTCGTCTCAAACGCGGCGCAACTGCAGTTCGGATCGTCGATCCGCTCGCAGCAGCCGGTCGGGCCGATGCTGCTCGACCGGCTCGCGCCGACGGTGCTGATCATCGTCTACGCCGCCGTCATCTCGGTCGTGCTCGCCGTCGTGCTCGGCGTCTGGTCGGCGATTCGCGCCGGTCGTCCGATCGACTCGGCCACGCAGGTTGGCGGCATGTTCGCGGTCGCGATGCCACCGTTCTGGCTGGCGCTCGTGCTCGTTCTGGTGTTCGGCGTCAACCTGCACGTGTTCGCGACGTCCGGGTACGAATCCGGCCCCGCGGGGATCCTGCGATCGCTGACGCTGCCGGCGGTGACGATCGCCTGCGGGCTCGCCCCGCTGCTGATCCGCTCGGTGCGCTCGAGCGTGCTCGAGAACCTCGGCGCCGACTACGCGGTCGCGGCGCGCTCGCGCGGGATCGGCCGGCTCCGCATTCTGCTGCGCCACGTGCTGCGCAACTCGCTGCTGTCGACGGTCACGATCCTTGGATCGAGCCTCGCGTTCCTCGTGAGCGGCACCGTGGTCGTCGAGACCGTCTTCGCGATTCCCGGCATCGGCTCGCTCTCCGTCAACGCCGTCACGAACCGCGACTTCCCAATCGTGCAGGCGCTCGTGCTGCTGTTCGGCACGCTGACGCTGCTGGCGAACCTCGTCACGGACCTCGTGTACGCGTGGCTCGACCCGCGGGTGCGGCTGTGAGCGCGGTCGTGGAGCCACGGGAGCTCGAGTTCGCGCTCGCCGCCGCGCCGCCGCGCCGCCGCGCGCACGTCGAGGGGATCGTCGGCTTCGCGCTGCTCGGGACGATCCTGCTCGCGGTCGTCGCCGTGCGCGTCTTCCAGCTCGGAGATCCGAACGCGCAGAACCTTCAGGAGGCGCTGCTCTCGCCGTCGCTCGCGCACCCGTTCGGCACCGACGCGGTCGGCCGCGACGTCTTCCTGCGCACGCTCTACGGCGGCTGGATCGACATCCTGATCGGGGTCAGCGCGACGGCCGTGTCGGTCGTCATCGGGCTCGTCGTCGGCGTCGCCGCGGCCTACAAGGGCGGCGCGCTCGACGCCTTGCTGATGCGCGTCACCGACGCGATGATCGCCTTCCCGTTCCTGATCCTCAGCTTCGCGATCGTGACGATCACGGGCCCGGGCTCGATCCTCGGGGTCTTCCTCGCGCTCGTCGCCCGGGGCTGGCCCGCGTATGCGCGCATCAGCCGCGGCGAGACGCTCGTCGTACGGGAGCACGACTACGTCCTGGCCGCGCGCACGCTCGGCCTCGGGCCGGCGCGGATCCTGCGGCGCCACATCGTGCCGAACGTCGTGCGGCCGTGCCTCGTGCTGTCGTTCGCGGACCTGATCGTCAACATCCTCATCATCACGACGCTGTCCTACCTGGGCCTCGGCATCCAGCCGCCGACGCCGGAGTGGGGGGCGATCATCGCCGACGGTCAGGCGTACATCCTCACCGCCTGGTGGATCAGCACCCTGCCGGGGATCGTGGTCGTGCTGTTCGGGGTCTCGATCTCGTTCGTGGGCGAGTCGCTGGGGCGGATCGAGGGCTCCCTGCTCGGAGCGGCGGGCAACCGTGGCTGAGCCGCCGCTGCTCGCAGTGCGGAACCTGCGTGTGCGCTTCCGCATGCGCGACCGCATGGTCTACGCCGTCAACGGCGTCAGCTTCGACGTCGAGCGCGGGCACACGCTCGGCCTCGTCGGCGAGTCGGGCTCTGGCAAGAGCGCCACGCTGCGTGCGGTCGCAGGCCTGCTGCCCGGCACGGCCGAGCTCACGGGAGACGTCAGGCTCGCGGGCGCGCCGCTCGAGCCTGGGGCCATCCTTGGCAGCGCGGGCGCTCACGTGGCAACCGTCTTCCAGGATCCCGCCACCCATCTGAATCCTGTGCAGAAGATCGGCGACGCGCTGCGCGAGACGCTTGGGGTCCGGCGCGGCCTGACCGGCATGGCGGCCACCGCAGAGGCTGTGGGGCTGCTCGAGCGGGTCGAGCTCGCGCAGGCGCGCGCACGCATGTCGTGCTACCCGCATCAACTCAGCGGCGGCATGCGCCAGCGCGTGATGATCGCGCTCGCGCTCGCCTGCGATCCGGTGATGCTGCTCGCGGACGAGCCGACGACGGCGCTGGACGTGACGACGCAGCGCAAGGTCCTGGTCCTGCTCAAGCGCCTGCAGCGGGAGACCGGCATGGCGATGGTGTTCGTGAGCCACGACCTCGCCGTGATCGCCGATGTCTGCGACGCGGCCGCGGTCATGTACGCCGGCTCGATCGTCGAGCGCGGGCCGACGCAGGCGCTGCTGGCCGCTCCCGCGCATCCGTACAGCGACGGGCTGATCCGCTCGATCCCGACGCTTGATCCCGACGCGGTCGTGACGGCGATCGGCGGGGCGCCGCCCGACATGAGCGCGCCGCCATCCGGCTGCCCGTTCGCGCCGCGCTGCCCGCGCTGCGAGCCGGACTGCCGCGTGTACTCCGTACGCGCGGACGTGTCCCCGCGCTTCGCGGCGTGTCTGCACCCGCTCGTAAAGGCGACGGCATGAGTGCGACCGAGACCATCCTCCGTGTCGAGCACCTGAACAAGACGTTCAGCGGACGGGGCCAGCAGGTCCGCGCGGTGCAGGACGTCTCGCTGGCGGTGCGACGCGGCGAATCGGTCGGGATCGTGGGCGAGTCCGGCTGCGGCAAGTCCACCCTCGCGCGCCTGATCATGGGGCTTGAGGTCGCCGATGCGGGCACGATCGAGATCGAGGGCGCCCTCGTCTCTGCGTCGCGCCGGCGCTTGCGCGCCGAGGCGCGGCGTGTGCAGATGATCTTCCAGGATCCCCACACGTCGCTGAACCCGCGCATGACGATCGGGGCGGCGATCACGGAGGCGCCGCTCGTTGCGAAGCTGATCGCGCGGAGTGAGCGCGAAGCAAGCGCGCGCGCGGCGCTCGAGTCGGTGGGGCTGCATCCCGAGCTTGCCGGCAGCCGTCCCCATGCGCTCTCGGGCGGTCAGCGCCAGCGCGTCGCGATCGCGCGCGCGCTCAGCCTGCAGCCGCGGCTCGTGCTCGCCGACGAGGCGGTCAGTGCGCTCGACGTCTCGATGCAGGCGCAGATCCTCAACCTGCTGCGCCGGCTGCGGGCCGAGCACGACCTGACGATTCTCTTCATCTCCCACCAGCTCGGCGCCGTCGCGCAGCTCTGCGATCGTGTGCTCGTGATGTACCGGGGGAGCATCGTGGAGCAGGGTCCGGTGCGCGACGTCTTCGAGACGCCCACGCATGCCTACACGCGCGAGCTGCTGCGGGCGCAGCCCGGCGGCGGCCCGCAGACGCTCGTCGAGGCTCCGCCGGCGCCGTAGGGAGGCGGCCTACGTCGCCCGCACCATCGACACCCGCACGAGGTTGCCGTGCGGAAGCATGCGCTGCTCGACCAGGTCGCACAGCTGGTTGACGAGCCACAGGCCGTATTGCCCGACCTGCCCGGGCTCGGGCAGAGCGCGGCCGGCGAGCGGGTCGGTGAGGCGGCCGGCGTCGGTGACCTCGCAGACGAGCGCGGCGCTCGTCTCCCAGATCGTCAGCGTCCCCGCTCCACTGCCGTGGAGGATGCTGTTGGTCGCCAGCTCGTTGACCGCCAGCACGAGGTCCTCGCCTTGCTGCGGCGTCAGACCGGCGCGCGCGGCACGTCGTGCGACGAGTGCCCGCATCGCGGTCATGCCTGCCGGCATCACCGGGATCTCCTGCGCGTCCGCCGGCGGCTGCGGCAGCGGGGCGCGGCACGGCTCGGCCGCGTCCGCCAGGCCGTGGAAGGTCGTGCTGTGGCGCACCTGTCCGTCGACGTCCTGCACGAGCGGGTGGGTGCAGCGCGCGTGCGCGACGACCGCCGGATCGAGCGCGTCGACGTCGTACGGACACAACAAGCGGAAGTCCGCCGCATGCGCGAACGCGAGGTTCAGCAGCGACTCGTGCCGCTGGCACTCGAACAACTCGCCCCCGGAGCGCGAGGCGGAGATCGGCTCGCCGATCCCGCGCAGCGTCTGCTCCGCGCCACCCGCTTCGCGCACGAACTCCGTCCATGCCGGGATGATGCGCGCCGGGTTTGCGCCGACGCGGCCCATGTCCTCAAAGCGCACGTGCTGCGCGTCCGCGCCGAGCGCCTCGCGCAGGAGCGCGATCTTGTGCGGCGCGACGACGACCATCGCCGGCTCCCCGTGGGCGATCCCCTCGCGCAGGAAGCACAGCGTGCCTACGAGGAAGGCGTCATCGCCGCCGTAAAGCATCGCCTCGTGCTGGAAGCCGGTTGTGCTTGCCGACTCCGCGCACGCCGGCCGGGCGGCGTGCAGCCGTATCGGTTGCTCGGTGTCGATGCTCGTAGTCGACATGGTTCTTGGCCGCGTGCTCAGCTCGCCCCGGACCCCTCGCTCGACGGCGTCGTGCCCATGCAAGCGCCCCTGCTGCTCTCTCTGCGTCATCTTCCGATACCCCGCTCCCGGCTGCCGCATGCGAGCGGCGACATGCCAACTCAGTGGCGTTGCTCGTCCGTGCCTCTCGCGCTACCCGGCGCCTGCGCCATCAAACGCCACCCGTCAGGCGGCCGGCGACGCGCTGGAGCGCTCGGTCAGCGGCCGTTTGCTTGTGGCCCATCGGCGGTACGTGACTCGACATGGCCGTGGCCGCTGACACGATCGAGCTGGGCTACACGCTCGCGTGCGAGGAGCACGGTCCGCGCGAGCTCGTCGCCTACGCGCGCCGGGCGGAGGAGTGCGGCTTTTCGTTCGCGATGATCTCCGACCACTACCGAGGACCAGATCGCGGCAGCGGTCGCCTGCGGCCCCGACCTCGAGGTCCACCTCGACTTCATCCGCAGATACGTCGTCGCCGGCTACGACCACATCTTCCTGCACCAGGTCGGGCCGGATCAGGAGGGCTTCTTCCGCTTCTGCGAGCGCGAGCTGCTGCCGCGCGTGTGCGCGCTTGCAAGCGCGGCGGGCTAGCGCGGGGGCGCCGGGCGGGCCGGGCGGGTCACGGCTTCAGCACGACTTTGATCGCGCCGTCCTGCTTCTTCTGGAAGACCTCGTACATGTGCGCGGCCTCGTCCAGCGGGACTCTGTGCGTCGCGAGGCCTTCGACGTCGAGCGGGTCGCCGTCGCCGGTCAGCAGCGGCAGGATCTCGTCGACGTATCTCTTCACGTTCGCCTGGCCCATCCGCAGCTGGATCTGCTTGTCGAACAGGTCCATCATCGGCAGTGGGTCGACCATTCCGCCGTACACGCCGCTGAGGCTGATCGTGCCGCCGCGGCGGACCGCGTCGATCGCGGTGTAGAGCACGCTGAGGCGGTCGATGCCGCCCTTCTCGATCAGCGGCGCGGCGATCCGGTCCGGCAGGTAGCCGGCGAGCGTCTGCGCGAGCTTGCCGAACGTCGCCCCGTGCGCCTCCATCCCGACGGCGTCGATCACTGCGTCCGGCCCGCGGCCGTGGGTCCGCTCGCGCAGCTGGTCGGCGACGCCGTCATGCGCGGCGACCTCGATCGTGTCGATCCCGTGGTCCTGCGCCATCTTC